>Ga0126310_10000022_pt1 | contig 43370 bp, 53 predicted proteins | sample Plot60_FD_92540 | JGI IMG/M metagenome (GOLD analysis project Ga0126310, IMG submission 92540) | Serpentine soil microbial communities from UC McLaughlin Reserve, CA, USA - Plot60 | ecosystem: Environmental > Terrestrial > Soil > Grasslands | place: USA: UC McLaughlin Reserve, Lake County... | reverse complement strand
TTCTAAAGAACTGTACGCAACAATAGATGAAATGAAAGGAGGTCAAATAGCCAAGAACCTTTTAGTCAGTAATGAGCCTCATTATGTAAAACATTTCAAATTTGTTTTCGAAGACTTGTGGAGAAACGGTACTGATGCATCAGAGAGAATAAGAGCTATTGAGCAAGGTATTGACTTGGAAGGTATTAAGGTTATACACGATTCAAATAATGCAAAGGAACAATACCTAAACCTTGTAAAAGGTGCTAAAAATGAAATAATGGTTATCCTTCCTACCCTCAATGCTTTTGCATGTCAACAGAAAATTGGAGTAAGTCAATGTTTGATTGATGCAGCAAATAAACGAGATGTAAAAATCAGAATCTTAATGCCGGCTATATCTTGTAATTTATCTGATAACGATAACAACAACGATAATTTAACATTACAATCGAATAAGGCAATGCAGCAGGCTATTGATGATAGTATTATTGATGTTAGATATATAGAACAAATTTCAGACAATAAGGCAACCATATCAATAGCTGATAGAAAAGTTTCACTAGTTATGGAAATGAATGATGATTCAAAAGAAACTTTTGACAAATCTTTCCGTCTAGCCATTTATTCCAACAGCATATCTGGGGTGTTATCTTATGTTACCATATTTGAAAATCTCTGGAAGCAAACTGATTTATATCAGCAACTAAAGGAATCAAATAAACAGCTGGAAGAAGCGAATGAGCAATTAAAAAAGCGTGATAAAGCACAAAAAGAGTTTATTAATGTGGCAGCACATGAGCTTAGAACTCCTATACAACCTATACTTGGCCTCACTCAAATCATTTATCGTAAGATAGATGAGGATGTAACTCCATATGAAAAACAAAAGCAAAAAGAAATGTTAGAAGTGATAATCAGAAATGCAAATAGATTACAACGCTTAAGCGAAGACATACTTGATGTACAAGAATTGAAAGTCAAAATCTTAATCTTAAGCTCGAAGGGCTTAATTTAGATGAAATAATATTAAATGCTATAAACGATGTTAAAAGAAACCACCAAATCAAAGATAATGTCAACTTGTTATATCAGCGTGATGAGTATGATAATCTTGTCCTTGCACAAGCGGATAGGGGAAGATTAAATCAAGTAATATCTAATTTGATAAATAATGCTATCAAATTTACTAAAGAGGGATCTATTGTAGTAAATGCAAAGAAAGAAGAGAGAGAAAACAAGGTTATAGTAAGCGTAAAAGATACTGGCATAGGAATAGATCCTGAAATATTGCCAAGATTATTTCAAAAGTTTGCTTCAAAATCGTATCAAGGTACTGGACTTGGCCTTTATATTTCAAAGAGTATCGTCGAGGTCCATGGTGGTAGAATGTGGGCTGAGAATAATGCTGATGGAAAAGGAGCTGTCTTTTACTTTACTTTACCAACGATTTGACTGCCAGAAAAAATAGAGAATGGAATGAAACCAGTTGAGATCCAGTAACAATAACAATAACAAAAAGAAACGAATTCTAATGGTAGATGATGAAATAGATGTTAATTATACGTTTGAAACCGTGTTAGAAGAAAATGGCTTAGTGGTAGATTCATTTGACAATCCTGTCTTAGCATTAAATAATTTTAAGCCTGATTTGTATGATCTCGTGCTTCTTGACATAAAAATGCCAGCAATGGATGGTTTTAAACTGTATGAGGAAATGAAAAAGATAGATAATAAATTCAAAGTCTGCTTTTTGACAGCTAGTGAAATGTTCTACGAGCAGTATAGGCCTACAGATAGTATTATAACAGCTGAAAACCATCCTGTTATTCAAAAACCAATTAAAAATGAGGAGCTTATAAAACAAATAAATAAACTGTTGGGATTTCACAAATAGATAACGTAATTTTAATGATATTTTGCCCCCTCTCATTCTCATTTATAAGTCTACATAAGCGCAAATATCATAAAACCAAGAACAACACCATATACTATATGCCCACCAAGACTTGCAAATGCTGGCACACGACCTAAAGGATGATTGAATGGAGATAATCCAGTAATTGGTTTGTGTATTGGTGCTAAGGTAATAATCCAAAGCCAAAACCATATAGAGTTCCTAGTAGAAGTAATGATACTCCGCTATAGATAAAACCTGTGAAAAAGAAAGCAACAATAAATGTGAAGGCTATTCCTGCAAGAATACCATTTAGGAAGTGAAAGAAAAGATTCCTTTGAAGTGAATATTATTATTTTCATTTGGAAGTTTAAATAATCGCCTTGTTATAACCTGATTTTCATGCCACTCAAATACACCATGCAAACCACAGCGCCTCCATGATGGGATCTCAGTTAAGGTCATTATGGCCGTTGACGCTGTCCCATCCAAAAGGCCACCGACCAAATATGATAATGCAGTAATATCAGACAATACTTATATCATCAATCTCCTAGCTCTATACTGCTTTATTTTCCATCATAATTCTAGATAATAACTCTAAACCATTGTCTTTTATATGATAGACTTGCTTTTGTCCACTATATGAAATAAGATCGTAATCGATTAGATAAAACAAATATTTCTTTAATATCGTAGGTGATGATATCTTCAACTGCATTAAATCATAAAATGTGACTTCTCCAGCAAATAATAAAATGTACTCCAAAATGTCTTCTCCAGTCCATTGCAAAAGGTTCAGGGTTGCTTTGTCATTTACAGCCATTGTTGTTTGTGTTATATGTTATTAAAGAGTTAGCATTATATGATGTGGTTATGCACTATAATAATCATTGGTATATTGGTATACTATATACGGGGATACTATAGCCTAGCCTTTCTATGCAGTCTATAAACACAGATGAGTGAAGAATATTAGGACAACATGATTGACTCTTTAAGCTATTGCATCGAGACCTTCGCCAATTTCATTATATCGCCAAACGAGGCATCCTTCATAAGGAAGAGACCGATTGTGCTACTCTGATATTGCTTTATGTTGTTAAATGCAGAACCTCCAACTATGACTGGCAGTTTATTATTGTACTTTGTATCAATTTGTTGAATGAGCCTCTCAGCTGATCTGATGTTTTCTGCAAGAGTTATAGAGATAAAAACAATATCTGGTTGTAAATCGCGTATGTATTCTACTATATGCTCTGCAGGTATAGAAGTTGAAATATTATATACCTTAAAGCCCTTGCTTAATAGAAGTGATTCTATCATATTGCAGGCCAAACCATGTAATTCACCATCAGGGGTACATATTACAGCCTTGTATTTGGAAGATGATTCCTGAGACCTAGTCCTTGCAGTTATCCGTTCATTTATTATTTTAATAAGACTAATTGCAGTATTAGTGCCGGCATGTTCAGTTGCAACGTCTAGTTGACCTTTCTGCCAGAGGTCTCCAATTCTATACATTACAGGTTTTAAGATTTTATCATAAAAATCACTCAGGCCAAATAGTCTAGAATATTTTTCATAGACATTCACAAGACCATCGATATTACAATCAATTAGCCGTGCAAACATTTCTTCTTGAACCTTAGAGATTAGTTGCTTTCTTTCCTCTTGATTAGAGCTGAATGCCGACACAAATGCTAGAATTTTTGTATCATCTCTATATTCTTCCGGTATATCCTCAATAGTTATCTGTGATGCCTTGCCTAGATATTTTATGGTCTGTTGTCTGGACATATTCCTTTTTGCATCCCATATACTCTGTACCAGATATGCGTAATCTATTCCTTTTACTTTTTTATTTCTGATATATACCATTTTGAACCAAACATGCTCTTGATAATCTTTGTTCCGCTCACATATATCAAATTAGTGATAAATCAATCTTCTAGTGCTAAGATAGAAAGTATCAAATAAAAATTTTGATGGCTGCTTCTCCATTACTTTGTTATCTTTTCAAATATGCCTATCTCAGTCATTCTTCCAGAGATAAAGCCAATCAAAGCACCGTATATAAGATGAAATACAAGCGAACCACCTATAACAACAGCATATAAGCCCTTGAAATGACTGACTATATTGTAGATATATTGGTTGGGTGCAGAATATGCAAAGGAATCGAGTCGCGGTTGTATTGCAAACGTTGCAAGTGGAACAAATAATACTGTCCATAATGCTATACCTACAACCATTCCTTTAACAACACCTTCCCTTGAGTTGTAAGGTGCTATCTTTGACCAGAACAGTGAAATTTGTCCAAATATATTACCTGCAGCCATTCCAGTCATTATATGTAGTGCAAAGCCAATATACTGAGCTGATGCTGGATCGTTAAATCCTAACGACGCTCCAATTACAGCAAAAAATGTTCCAGCAGGAGTACCGGATATAACATCTATTATAACTAGAAGACCCGAAATAGCCCACGCACTAATAAAACCTGCAAGCGAACAATAGAGTATAAATTGTCTACGTGAATTTGCTGCAACATTTGTTTTTGTCAAACTTTCCATACCTATTCCTTACGAACATATTATATAAACACGTGCCTAGAACCCAATATAGTGCCTAACTATATTAGCTCAAATACCATTCACTCTTATTTTATGATATACATTATGTGAAGCTACTACGACTGACGCTGCTATACCCGCACCAATAAAATTTCGGAGTGTCATCATTAGATTAGGAGAGGTGGCGATCAACGACTTACCTGAAACAGTATATATATTATCAATAAGCCAAAAAATAAGGGTTATCCAACCAATTACACCTGCAGTAAACGCTCCAAGTCTTGCTCCGTTAAAGCAAAAAAACAGGGAAAATGCAATAGAAAGATACCATAGGCCACTAAGGATTAACCAATTAGCATGGAAAACTTCTGGTCTAGCATCTAGCATATAGTAAGTCGAACCTATTACAGCCAGTGCAAATAAGGAAACAATGAGAAGTTTGTTATTCAAAGTATGTGATCTGCGTTGTCGTCGCCCTGATGTTTTTCTTTTTACTTGTTGTTCTTCTTCCTCAGCTGTCTTGATTGCTTCTTCAAATGTTTTTAACTTTAGAGGGATTAATTTTTTTATTGCCTCGTCTTTTACTGTCGCCTCATATTTCAAGCTGTCAATTAGTGGTCTTGCTAATGAGGCCTTTACCGGAGTAATAAGGTCAACCCAGTACGATGATAGTCTTGGGGTAAGAAAAGGTATGATAATTATTTTTATATGTTTCTTGAGCATCGTTGCATAACGTTTCATCATCTGAAGATATGTAAGAACCTCTGTACCACCAATATCAAAATCCCTGCCCTCGGTTTCCTTTACATCGATAGACCTAACAAGATAATCAACGACGTCATCTACTGATATCGGTTGTGATTTAGTCAAGACCCATTTTGGACATACCATCAAGGGCAGTCTTTTAACTAGGTATTCTAACATCTGAAATGATCCTCCACCATGACCTAAGATTACCGCAGCATGGAAAATTGTAACTCTAGCATTAGATGTCCTTAATATATCACCGACTTCTTTTCTGCTGCGCATATGGTCTGATAATAACGCCTCATTATTTCCTTTTGTGCCTTCTTCATGAATCAATCCCCCTAAGTATATGATCCTATCAACGCTACACTCTGTCGCGGCTTTAGCAAAATTTTGTGCAGCCAGCCTGTCTCTTTGTGAAAATTTTTTCCATTCTTTTGAAGAACCTTCCATTGAATGGATAAGATAAAATGCAATATTTACTCCCTTCATGACTTTCACAAGTTGGGAATAGTCTTGTACGTCTGCCCCAACTATCTCTACGGCCCCATTATATTTTTCTTTGTGGCCTCTCAAAGATTCCTTGTTTCTTGTCAGACACAAGATTTTGTGGCTATTGTTAGATACGTTATGAGAGATGTAAACAGATAATAATTTGGATACTACCCGGCTACCAATAAAACCACTCGCGCCGGTTACTAATACTTTCACCATGGTTTTTTCTACCGCGCCATCGATATTAGCATTATGCGTTTCTGCATAATTTTGCATAATCTATCTATCTCCAATAGTTATCTACTATCAATCCAATTTTGTTACGTCAATGTGGACTGTGCTATATGTAAAGTCATTTCCACTGGCAGCTGATTCGAAAGGATGAAAAGGTCAGTATCCTGACTCATATAAACCTCAATAAGATCTCCTCGCCCTATCTTTATTTCAGATCTTATGAAAACTTTATCTGTGTCGCCATGCCCCAACAATCCAAAAGAAACTAGTGCTTCACGTGACTCTTCAATATTAGTGAAATCTGACGGAAGAACAATAAGGTTGTTGCTTGCTTGTTGAATATTAATTGAATATGAATTATCAGAAGTAAAAGCTGTTCCATAAATATAGCTCTCACCCAGCTCCAAATTCAATACGAATTTATTTTCCTGTTCTAATGCCATGACTAGACAGGAAGACACATCATATATAAATAATGCCAACAACTGTTACATAGTGCTAACCATGGTTGTTAAATACCAAATCAGCATGATAAAAACATTGTACTTATAATAATAATACTTAGTTGATATTTTAAATACACATAGTTGTTGTGGCCTTTTAACTTTGAATTGTTCTTTTTTATATGCAGTTTATCAACTGAAGTCCATGGGAAGGAACGTGGATGTTATCACCGTTATAAAACTACTAATAAAAAAGCTATGAGGCATATTTAACTTTGTATATCTATAAAAATAAGCTATTTTAGCCCTATTGCTAACTCTGGTCTAAGTTTCTTCTTTTCTATTTGTTGTCTTGCAAAAAGTGTGGTCACTAATGCTAATGCCCCACAAGTTACGCTGGCTAGTCCTAATAGTGTTGTGCTATTAAATGCGCCTGCAATTGTTACACCCAATGTACCTATGGCCAATCCCCACGGAATTTTGTTGTTTATCTTATTCATATCATTTCTGACGTGCATTGTTATATAAACTAGTGGTAATATCATCTAATAGTGCTAACTCTACAATTACCTTGACCTAAATTAACTAAAAATTACTTATTTACCTTGTAGCTAGTGCCTAACTTCATTCAATAATGTGTAACTCTTTACTGTCTGGCCATACAGTACAAAGGAATTTGGAGAAGCCATAGCTATGCATGATTATATTTTTCATACTACATAGGACTAAAAATATGCTCATCCAGACCTACATGTTCTAAAATTTTCTACATGTAACTTGCATATTCTTATTTAGATATCGTAGCGTTCGTAGATGAGGATGATGGTATATTAGCAGGATTATTTGTAGAATGAGATTCAAGCCATGCATAAAGATCAGCTAGAACATATTCTGGTATGGATCCACTTTCTGTTGTCCACTGAGATGAAGGGTAGAATGTATGTCCTAAATATGATGTATAATGCGAACAAGTAAACAAAATCGAACTTTTGATTTCTCTATCAATAATATACCAACTATAGAAGCTTATGGTAGAAGAATCCAATAAAAAACTTAACTTGCATCTTCATCCGTTCTTTTAAGAATGAAAAGAGAAACTTTGTTCGTTGCAATTCCTGTGCTTATTTTTTTGTTCGGATTTTTGCTGATAAGTAGTTCAATTGCTGCATCTGGTACTCCTTTGTCTAGTCAGAGTGGCACTATTTCCAGCATACAGAATGGCCCTGATGGCAAACCAGAATGGAAAGTATCAGGTACATGGGATCTGACAAATCTTAAGTCTAATTCCCCTACTTTTAATGCTTCATTTGATATGATCAAATTAGATGGCTCGTCTGAGCACAAACATACTATAGCTGCTACTATAACTTCTGCTGATTTTAGCCGCGCAGGAAAATCAAGCATTCGTACCTATAGCGGTACAGCTACCATTTCTATGAAGGAAGGACCAGTAAGTGATGTTCCAACTATTATAAAACTATCAAGCGATGGTACTATGAGCATAATGCCAGATCCTATCAAGACAAAGGGTCACTTTGGAAATACTCCAATCCAAGGTAAGACAAATATGTAATCTTAGTGGTTTGGTTAAAAGGATACCAACTAAACCTTCCCCCGCTTTTGGCCCATGTTATAATCTGTTAAAGTGTATGTAGTGTAATCAGTAAAGGCTTTAGAATGTGAGTGTGCATATATGCATTCTCACATTCACAAAAATACCGTATAGTCATTAATAATGACAATGCAATACCTATAAAAAATCAGATTACATGTTCATAGCAGTAGCACACACGCACTCATTATTGAGTTACACAGCTTTAAGCATTGTTAAGGTAGACACTATTTTTTGAACTAATACCATTGATCAAAATTTAGGCTTTAGTGTGCAGTCTGGACTGTTTAGTCAGACGACGATAATCTGAGCCGTTAAAATGCCGTCATTTGGAATTGGAATTGAAATAGAATTGTACAAGGATGCTAAAATAATATTCTATATATGATATAAAATTTGATAAAGATCAGTCTTTCTATAATTAATTTGACTGATAAAGATAGCCAAAAATCTACTTTCTGACTTATAACAACGTCTACGTATTGTGACTCTTAGGTGCTGCCTTCCTAATTATTTACACCTGTCTATTTGTTTTATATATGCGAAATGACAATCAATGCTCTCTACTACAATGAGTATCACAATGGTTGGAGCAGAACAAATAATCAGAACAGTACAATTACTTTTGCATAATCAATCTCCTGCCCATGATTTCCAGCATGTATTAAGAGTATATAAAAACGCTGAAATGATAAGTAAACAAGAAAAAGGATCAGTTGATTTGGATGTAGTTCTTGCTGCAGCCCTGTTACATGATTTAGTAGTTTATCCAAAGGGAAGTATCAAAACAATAAATTCAGCGGATGATAGCGCGGAAATCGCCAAGAAAATATTACTTGAGTATAAAAATTATCCAAGAGAAAAAATAGAAAAGGTTGCAGATGCTATAAGGACACATAGCTATTCAAAGAAATTAGTTCCTCGATCATTAGAGGGCAAAATTTTGCAAGATGCAGATAGGCTAGATGCAATAGGTGCCATAGGAATAGCTAGAACTTTTAGTGTTGGTGGAAGCGAAAATAGGTCTCTTTACAATCCAACAGATCCATTTTACAAATCAGAAAGACAACTAGACGATACGCAATGGACACTAGACCATATTAAAAAGAAGTTGATGATATTGAAAAATTCAATGCATACAAAAACAGCAAAAAAGATAGCAGAAGAGCGGACAGAGTTTATGGAATTATTTCTAAACCAATTACGAAGTGAGATCCTACCCAAATGCTGAAAACAATTTCCTCTTATTTTCTAGTATTTGCTTATCAGGTTTCATAGATGTTTGAGGTGAAGCGTATGTCTATTCTGTACTTCTATATTCAAACGTATTAACCGTTATCTGTAATTGGAATTGGGATGAACTCACATGAAGAGGTGACATATACACTATTCCATAGATGACTGAATATCTGACGCTTAATTGAACTGAAATTAAGAAATAAAGAAGGTTAAATTACCTCAACTTGAGGCGCTGCTGCTTGAACTTGCTACGCTACCTCCTCCACCTCTAGCAGCTGCTGCGCTAGAACTTGCGGCAGCGCTATCTTTATGCTTGTGGCTACCATCATCACCACTTCCTGCTGCAGCGCTGGAACTTGCTGCAGCCGCAGAACTAGAACTAAAATGTTCTCCTCTAAACCATCCATCATCATATCCACGTCTATAGCCTTCATCATATGCATCTGAGTGGCCCTTTGGAGGTTTGCTGTCAAATTCATTACCATTTATCCTATCTTTCTTTTCTGCTGCAAATCCTGCATTGTATCCATCTTAAAAGCTTGTTTTGCTAAATTTGCTTGCAAACGCAACGTAACTTCCAATTCCCATTACCATTATCGCGGCTAATATTCCAAGGGCGATAATCAGGTGCGTATTCATTTGCCCTTCAGTCAGCTTTATTTTCATGGCAAAAACTAGAGACAATGTCTCTAATATAGAAATCAAACAGAAACCAAGTATTTTTTTTATACTATTATCATGATGATGCAACGTCTAGAAAAAATACTCATATTCCTATTATGAAGTAAAGTCAGCTTCTCTCAGTTCCTCTTCGATCTTTTTCTTCTCTTCTAATTTTCGCTTGACATCATTGATATTTGATCAAGTGGAATTGATTCTTCCTTACCGATCTCATGTATTGGATTTAGATAGATATGGTTTCCAAATGGATATGCGCGAGATGTCATAGGCTGAGCAATCGCAGTATTAGTGTTGCTTTTATCATGAGTAACAAAGAAAATAATACTTGATATGGTTAATATATCTAGTGATATCACAATTAATTTGGTAATATCTCTTTTTTGCATTTTATTTGACATCGACCATTAAATAAGCTCAACAAGGTTCAATTACTGGTTCGGGAAATGTGGATCAATCGATTGTACTAAAAAGTAATCACTTCTTTTGCTTTTTACTTTTACCTCTTGACTGGCCTCCGCCTAATTTGTTTCTGATCTTTGCCATTCTCTTATTTTTACTAGAATCTTTGCTCTTTTCTTTGGCTGCATTCTTGTTTACTTGTTTATTGCCTTTTGATTTTCCTACCACCAATATCATAGTATTCTATTTGTATTAATACTATGGATTTATACTGTACTTAATTTCCTCTGAATCATAGCACAAGTTGATCAGGATATTCTTCAAGCAAATGTAGAATGTTTTGATCTCAATATCCTGTACAACAAAATAAAGAGAATTAGTATTATTAGTCAACCTGTGGATGGAGATTCACTATCTTCTTCTAATTCCTCTTCATCCTCGGTTTCTTCCACTTGTTCTCCTTCTTCTTTTGGCGTACTGCTCAAATTGTTGTGAACTAAACTAAATAGTATAAAAGAGCTTGTGTATAAAATTTTGGAGCGTATTAAAATATATCATAATGTGCTCAATCATTAAAACTGATCCTCCAGCATCGAGTTTACCTGTCGCAATCAGTCTCTCTTGTAGTTTATCATAACTAATCAACCCCTTATCGTCGTTTGATAACTCTGAAAAGATAGTTGGCGAAGTTACTGTTGTAAAGTAAAGAGGTTACTGTCAAGTGTTAAATGATTTGTTACCCACATAACTAGATGATATAATATACTATGACGACTCAAAACACACATTCTGGAATAAATTCTAAACTTGTAGAATACTTAAATGAATTGCTATCTGTTGAAAATGCAGCAATTGACAGAATACAGTCAAGAATAGACGAATGTCCAATACAAGAAGTAAAATCAAGATTACAGCAACATCTAGAAGAAACTAAAGGGCAGCGACGTAGGCTACAAGAAATAATATCAAAGTATGCGGGTACTCCTACTAGTTCTAAAGCACACTTATCCACTCCAAAACCTCCTTCCACAGAACTTATGAAAAAGACGATAAAAGATACAGTAAAATCAGTTACCGGAGACACAGATAATCCTCTTCCTGAAGAAATGGAATTGATAAGAACCAAAGAAGATGCAATATTAGAAAACGCAGAGATAATTGGATACAAGATGGTGATGCATATAGCTCAAATAACGGGTGCACAGGATATAATACCTATTTTGGAGCAAAATATTAAAGAAGAGCAGTCTATGGCGGAGTGGATTATTACACATACACCTGCAATGCTCGATCAATTATGGCCAAAAATTCAAGCCGCAGCAACAGCGAAGTGAAAAATCGAAAAAAGATAAGGGAAAAAGGTTTAGATAGATGAAACTAGGAACCTCTCTTATTTTTTATTAATTTGAGTATATATAGAGAGGGTCATAGAGATTCAAAATAATTTAGTTATATGAAAGCTGCCCCACGAATTTCCTTACTTGTATGGGAGCTATTTCATTTTGACCCCATTTAATATGCTATTTTATTAAGTTCAGCTGTGAAATGTTGTCTCCGAATTCCTTGATCGAGGGTTCTTTGATATAGCGTATTTGCAATTTTAATTAGATATGATGTACACAAGTACATCGATCTATGACATCAAGTAATGATAATGACCGTAGTAAGAGGGGCGATCCTTCCCAAATACCTAAAGGAGAAGATGTTCCAGCTGAAGTACAAAAGATGATAAGCGAAGAAGGAGGTGTGGAAGGTCAGAGAAAAGAAGTAAATGTGGAGAGCTATTCTAAAGCTGCATCATTAGGACAGATACTAAAAGACCTTGACTTCCCAGCAACTAAAGATAAAATTATCCAATTTGTACAAAAGAAAAATCCTAATAGCGATATGTTATCATTGCTTCAACTTATGGAAGATAGACAATACCAGAATGTTTCTGATGTGACTAAAGCTGCGGGATTGGTATACTGACAAATTAGAAGTATCAAAAGTAACAGTAGTGATTGAGGTATTTTCTTTTTTTCTTTTTTTATTTTCAGTTCAATTAAATTTTAGACTGTCAGATATTCAGTCATCTGTGGAATACTCTATATAGCGTGCTTATACAATTCCATTCTTTTCCAAATTCCATCTGACACAGATTTGACTCGTATTTGACCATACTTCAAAAGGAGATTCAGAATTTAAGATCAATATTATGAAAAATCACGCTCAAGAAGGCAATAATGCTACTGATCGTCTATTATCTAGGCTTGCAGACCGTAATGATATAATAAGAATCAACACAATTGAACGGGTGTTAAAGATAATAGCAAAGTTAGAAAATCAGTAGACAGATGTTGTTACCTTAAATTGACTTATTTTTACAATATTATTATCATCATGGTAACCAGTTATTGTACTCTGAAGTACGCAAAATTTTAGGTATCTTTCGCAAGGCACGAGTGTCTGTAATTTCAATCATAATGTTCAATAGCTCGTCAAAGAATATGTACAAACTCCTCCAACCAGTATATATAACTGGTTTACTTTTAACGAATTTATACAATCGCCCCCTGATTGTTACTTCAAAATCACGACCTGGACATCCATTGTTATGTAACGAATTTCTTATTTGAGCTGGTGCATTTAGCGTTTTGAATTTGTTGTCATCATATATATTTAGACGAGACAAAAGGCTCTTCGTATAGTGATAATAGCTGTCTTTTTCTACGCCTATTTTACTACCTATCACATTTAAGAAATGTTCTACCTGGAACATGGCATTTGTACAATAGTTAGCTCTATTCAATGTGTCATATTGTAACAAAAATTGGATACGATCATTTGGTGTTAATGAAACATGTTTGGAAACTTTTATGCTATCTGATTCTAGAAGCTCCAAAAAGGTGTCTAGCTGTATCAATAACCATAAGTTCAACTCACTAAACATACCAAAAAAATCACACCTAATATCATCGGATCCGTGAAATCTACCGTTTTCCTGAGCCTTTTCCCATGATTTCGATGCTAGATTATTGAAATCGATCCTGGCCGTCTGAGTTTTCTCATGTAGATGTACTAACATACGTGACATTGTAATATATCAAATGTTCCACCTTCAACTCTCTATTTAAGGCAATGTGAAATATGTCACTACGATTCAATTTCTAATGGAAATCATGTATATCTTTGAGTTTTTCCAGTTGTTGTTATTTAATATTCAAACTCCTGCTGAGGAGATAGAAAAGATACCACTTACCCTGTTAATTTTAAATAATACATGATTTTATCCAACTCCTACGAGATTTTTAATTCGAGCTAGAGTTCCTACAGAAGCTGGAAACAAAATGGTACAAGACCCAGACTTTATGAAGAAACTTGAGGACCATATGAATAAATTCAAACCTGAAGCAGCATACTTTCTGCCTATCGATGGATATAGACCAGCAGCTTTCATAGTTAATATAGATAAAAATAGCCAAGTACCTGCATTGGTTGAACCTCTATTTCAGTGGATGGGCGCTAATGTTGACGCCATTCCTGTTATGAACTACGATGATCTGAAAAAAGGACTATCAAATAGATAGTGTATTTAGAAACAACTCTTCTACTTTTTAATTCAGCTTAATCAGACTAGAAGTTCACCCATTTCACTTCTTCCATGTTAAAGTATGAAACATTTAACTCATAGTCAACGACTCATGTCGCCTAGTTGATCTAAATATGCATGACATCTTAATCAATCGCTATAAACATTCGCTGCATACATATTCACGCATATATAAGCATACTAAAAAATATATATAATCTAAAAAAATCAAACATAAAATATATGTAATTTAAGAATTTAATCTTCTTCTTGTTTGGCTTTCCCTTGGTACGATTAGTATAACTTGGTTGTTCCTTTCATTATACATATGCTGCTGATACTTCTCATTTGATTCAAAGATTATTGGTTCAGATGCATTTAGTTCAAGAATTTCATATGAATCATCGATTATCTTTTGCATGTGGTTATAGCTCATTTGTATTTGTAGTAGCATAATCAGTATATAGAAAAGAGAATACTCAAGGTAAAGGCGGAGGGAATAGAAATAATGGCTAGGTTATCAGATGATTATCCTCTAAAAATTGTGTATTTAAGAAATTCGGGGCAACATTTTCATTCAAGATTTTATGCATCTTTACAATTCAAATTTAATGACTTCATGAAAGTAATGATCACAATAACAGACATGGGATAGGATTGCAGCAAGCCCCGATACAGAGGATCTACATTTCGCTTTCCCAATTATAGAACTAGACAACAGAAAATGCAATGAATAGTCTTACTTTGCTTACCTTACTTGTTTGGAAAATACAAAAACGAGAGAACAAATGGTTGACATTGATACAGAACGCAAGCAAACGAAGGAAACTTTAGTCTAAACACTAAAACTTCTAGGTTGAGATGATTAAGGATGATGGGAGTAAAAATTTTGTTGATATCATGTGATGCTGTTTTAAGTACAGGATAACCAGCAATACTTAGAAGCAAAATCGAAGCCAAAAGTATCGAAGAAGGGAGTAATTACATTAAGGTCTAAGGATAGTAAGAATTTAAATCGATGAAGCAGCGAGGTAACAGTTCGCTGCTTCATTAGTCGGGTTTAGAAGTTGATTTGTTTAGGTGATTGAACAGTAGTATTAACAATATATAATGCTTTGGCTATTTTAGTTTATAAAATGGCTGGTTCTAAAATTTATTTCTATTTATTACAAGTTTAAGCCAGTTTATTGAAAATTATTATGCATTATTTCAATAAGACAGGTAGGGATGAAGTAATGTTCAGGCTTCTACAGATAGTGGTAAAACATTTGGCAACAAAACAAACCTAAGTAATACACCCAACGTTGATTCCATGAATGCAGAGATATCAGCAGCAGGTAACAATGTATATGTTAGCTTGTGGGAGAGAAATGCAACTAGCAATGAACCCGTACTGAGAGTAAGCAATGATAGTGGTAAGACATTTGGAGAAAAGATAATGCTGTCTGCAAAATAGCAAATCCATATTTCTTTTCATTTAGTTACCGTCGACATTTATCATTCAAAGTAATATATGCTGCCTCCGAACGAGGAATTCTGGGGCAAGCATTGACTATATTTATAAAATACTGCAGATTTAATAATAAATATCAGTACCAACCATTCTTCTTTTTCTTCATTTAACCTTTTAACTAAATCACTTATTGATATTGGTTTATTGATAAAACATCCTGTACTTAATGCAGGATACACTTCTCTTAGTCCGTCTATATTTATGTCTCCCGCAGTAATAAAGCATATTTTGAGATTAAGATCTATCTCCAATATTTTATTGCAAAGCTCAAAGCCATTCATCTTTGCCATGTGAATGTCAACTACCAGCGGATCATAGAAATTCGGCTTGAAATTTGCTAGCACTTCTAAAGGATCATTATAAGTATGCACTTCAAAGCCGCCATCTTCTAAGCCTAAACTAAAAGATAAAGTAATGTCCTGGTCATCATCTACTATCAGGATTCTTCCTTTGGAGAATGAAGATATTTCTTCAATATAGTTAACATCAGTAGCAGCAGTTATTTCGTCTTCTAAAGGAGAATCGGGAGATTTCTGATAGTAGTAGTTGTTATTATCATTCCTTGTTTTATACATTAGAAGTGGCGCTCTCATTTTTGCGTAGTCATCTCATTTACTTTTTTGACTAGATCATCTATTGTTATTGGCTTGAAAAGAAAAGAAACATCAGAGGAGCTAGAAGAATGAGAACTGAGTGAAGCAAAGCTTTCTCTGTAATCCTCTCTGTATCCTTCTACAGATGCAGTAAGCAAACAGGCCTTAACTTTATCATCGTTCTCTTTTACTCTGGCATACAATTCATATCCATCATCTTTGGCATTTTTATATCCAAGATGAGCAAATCATAGTAATCCGGCTTGAAAGAAGACAACGCCGATTCAGGATCACTATGGACATCAACTTTAAACTCAGGATCTTCTAAACCTATTTTGAATATTAAACTATTGTCATGCTCATCATCAACAAGCAAAATTTTGCTCTTCAATTTATCTTATTATTAGAGTGGTGTTATTTTCCTCTATGACTTCTTACATGTGAGTTAGAACAATAACTACAATAACCATTAGTAGACGATCTTTGATGGTATATGCATTCGCATCTACTACCAAATCCTGATGAAAACTTCTTTTTCGTATACAATCCCCGTATGTCATAATTACACGTATATTTAAATCACGTGTAGGAAATAAGTAGAGTAAATTGGATAATGTATTATATATAATATCCTAGTGTATAGAACATTATGATGACTACTAATGACAGTAAACAAAAGGTTGAAGAAAAAATAGGCGAAGCTCTTGGCTTGGAAATGGCTGCTCAAAAAGCAGTAGAGGAGCTTGGTTCAAAAGGGCTATTAGATAAAGACGGGATGAAAGATAAACTCGAGAAAATGAGAAAACAAGCCAATAATCATCAAAAAGATCTTGAGGAATTAATGCTATCGACATCACAAGAGTTAGATTCTATTAATATAGAAAAAGTAGCAAATGAAACCGCTCAAAAAGCTTCTGAAATGATGAGTACATATCTTGGTGAAAGCCCTGATTCTTCCGAAGCGATAGAATTCCTTTGCTTGGCAGAAGGAGGAGAAGTAACGCATTATGAAGTTTTAAGTGCCATGACAACAAAGCTAGTCAAAGACAGAAAATTCTCAGCCAAAGTAAAAGCAATTTTAGAGGAAGAAAAGAAGCATCTTCAACTTTGTACTAGATTAGCTAAACAAATAGCAGTAGAATAGAGTCTACGAACTAAGCACTAATTTTTAGTGCAATTGAAAAGAAGATATCAAATCATAATGGCCCAGTTGTTCTCATAACTATAGCTTTTATTCTATTACACATATTACAGTGCTCTGGACAACAGTCATGAATACAAGTCATCTTTACAGAGTTGCAAGCAAAGCACCAAAGCTCTTTAGGAGTAGTAGAGAACGATGACATGAGATTTAAGTATAGTCTATATCATTTAAGAGCAATTGTGAAAATAATAATCTAACATATTTTCATACAATTGACTTAATGTCTGTATGGCTATTTGTCTTCTACGGAATATGGTTGTCTCTTTTCTTCTTCTTCTTCTAACACCTGTTCTGGATCTATGTTAAGTTGTTCGGATTCACGCTGTTCTTTTTTCCTCTGCAGCCTCTATTGCTTTGGACCTCTCTTTGCTATCGTGGTTAGTGCTCTTATCATGGTTTTCATTTCCTGATGACGACAACATCATCCTATACCATGTCCCAGAACTTCGTAAGATGACTGTTATCAGAAAGTATATATCAAAAATGCCTCCCCGAACTGCTCATCTTACATTCGAGTTCTGTTGATCCATTCATACAGAAGAAGCAAAAGAACATGAAGACGAGCACTATGAATGCAAGAAGAGAAGGAAATGGTGGATCAACAGACTGAAACATACTCATCAAATTAAGCAACATCGAAAAAGCCCAATACAAAGAATGGTACTAAGAGAAAGTAAAGAATTCTATACTAGGATTTTCCATTCAGATTTCAATTCTTATAATTTTGAATAGAAATGCTGCCCCGAATTTCTTAAAGTTGTATCTCTTGATGTTTGCTCAAATACTCTTGCTGCATTAACCCCTATTCTAGACACTTCCTTTAGATTATCTCTTGTATTCTGAACTGATGTTTTGAATGCATCTAGGTTTGAAAATACAGTGTTGTTTACAAGTCTTGCTGCAGTGACTGTGCTATTTGTGACACTACTAACAGCCCTTGCATATGCATCGGTTACCCTTCTAGGGGACATCCAATAGTTCCAAAAAATACCATATGCGTTTTCCGCTGCTGGAACCCATGCTGATTGTAGTGAGTTGATAATCTCTTTTTGTGATTCTAGAAAGTTATCAGCTATTTCTCTAGCCGTTTGAATAGTTTGTTCCTGGTATTCATTAGCAGCTTGAGTATAACGTGGTACTTGGCTTCTTGCTTCATCTGTTGCTCTTCTAATGTTGTTTCTGGTCTCATCTAATGCTCTATTCACAGAATGCTGTTGTTCTTGCTGTACTTGAGATATATTAGATACTGTTGGGGTAGTTGTTGATGTTGACCGTGTTACTGTACTTACTTCTTCATCTTTTCGTTGTTCTTTTCTTGTATTCGACATATATTACATTATTAACTGCACCTAAATAACATATAAACTAATGGTTTTTAATGGTGTTAAATCCCATTATAAGGTTTTGTTTAAAATAATTCATCTTTCGCCCGTAAATTTGTATACAAACCAGCATTTTTTGTCTATATTGGCTCGTACGTTTGTCTACAAAGGATTATTACCGCGATCCCGAGCTTGGGAAGCTCGTACCTTAACCAGGCTGGGCCCCCGAGCAGTAGTATGATGCCTAAACAACGATCATCAGATGCAGCTGTTTGGTTTTTCAGAATTTAGTCCTGTATCCCAATGGTTTACCTTGTTAAGAATACAGACAATATTAATCAGAGAATATTTTGTAAGAGTTTGAACATATAAAATTCTGGCCATTTAGTATATCACACTTTATATTTATCATATCCTTGTTATTTGTTGGTAGCGTATGAGAAATAAAAAACTACGATATTGCATGGTGCCGAAGTAATAAATGCGCTATTGAAGATTTTCTCAAACGCCCAGCATAGAATAGATGTTTGTGGGAATTCTAAATTTCTAGCAAAAATATTCTCATTTTCTGTGGTAGGCAAGGTAAGGCTTGAGGTATGTAAAAGAAAAGATTTAAGACAAAGATATATTTTCGAAATCACAAACGAAAATATTAATAATTGCAAAAGTCTCATGAATACAGCTGAGGTTAGGCACTTAGAAGGACATGAAGCAAATTTTGTAACGAATCAAAACGAATGTTTGGGTTTTATAACTCTGCAGAAAGAATCACTACAGGCTACTTATAGTAATATTAAAGAAGTAGTAGAGCAACAAGGGTCTGTGTTTGAAACTTTCTGGATAAAGCAATTCCAGCAAAAAATAAGATTAAAGAGATAGAAGAAGGCCTGAAGTCCGAATATCTCGAAGTTATTTCAGACTACAAAAAAGCAACTGATATTTATATTGATCTTTCAAGATCAGTAGAGAAAGAGGCTCTATTGCTCTTTGCCAACAGTAAAGCCATGAGCAGAGCAGATAGACTTGGAGTTTTAGATAGTTTAATTAATGCCTCAAAGAACAAAGGATCTTTAGTAAAGATAATCTCTCCTATAACAGAAGAGAATTCAGAAATTGTCGAGCAAATTGTGAGAAAGCTCTTAATATCAAGATTATCCATGGTGGTAGTTCTCACTCAGGTTTATTCATAGTGGATGGCAAAAGATTTATTCGAGAAAAAAATTAATTATTGAAGCCTCGCAGTAGATTGGCGAAACCACATTGACAATCGTGTCACATTCTAATTGATGGAGAGGAAAATTTCGGTTTATTATCAAAAGATGAATGAAGCAAAAAGCTCTTTGCATATAGCAATTAATGACTGGATCCAAACTGGTTAATACGAAGAGATATTATAATGAAATGATCAATTCCAAATACACAGTTTAATCGTATCTCCATGCGGATCAGAATCATTTGCATCCAATATAGACAATTCTACTAGTGACACTAGTGTCGCATACCTTACATCATGGTGATCATAGTTCAAGAATAAAATATAATCCTTAAGAATTTTGTAGTTCCATCTCTACTAATGATTAAAAATACAGAAATAGATTCAGAACCAAAAAACAGGTCGATATCAAGAAGAACGTTTGCGGCAATAGTTATTTCAATGTCAATGATCTTAGCTACTATTGTCATGCTACCTACTATGACAAATGACTCATTTGCTCAGGGAACTAATACCAATAATACAGCAACATCCCAATCTTCAAGTGGAGGTCAGGGAACAGCAGCTGCTGGTAGCTTCAATTGCCAAGCTATTGCTTCAACAATAGGAGGACTAGTTGTTCCTAATCCAAGCAAGGTATGTGATGTACTTATACCTAGACAGGCTCCCACTATAGTTGGTCCAGGGAATATGAATATGAATAAATTTTCAACCATAAATTCCATCGTGGAAATTGCGCCCTTATCTGATTTATTGATTAAATCAAATGCTATTAATGGTGGTAGCAGCGTTAATCGCGGACCGGCGCCTAGTGGAATACCAGGACCGGTAGCTAGCAATGCAAGTTCCCAAAGAGTATTCGTCATGGGAGAATTCTCACTACTTGACCCACAGCTAGTAACAATGGTTAAAGCGACAGTGGGCTCTAACTGGACTATTGCAGCGATTCACAACCACATGGTGCTAGAGAAACCAAAAATGATGTTTGTACACTGGTCAGCCGAAGGAGACTTAAATACAATCATTAATCAAATAAGAAATGCGCTATTGGTAGTCAGCAAGGTACCAAGCAGCACTTAGAGGTAGCATTATTTAGTCTATAGTATGATATCCAAAGCTAAACATCGCCACTTTATTTTTTACAAAATTTGCTATTATGATTTAAATCATCAACATCTACATTTTCTATAAATATTATCAGTCAGAGGATTTTGGCCTTCTAGAGCATAGATAAAATTTTCTAGGACGGTGGTATAATTTTTTCCAGATGTAATTCACATATTCTTATTTAGTGTAGAGACTTCTGAATACAAATACTGCCTCGATTTCCTCATTTGGGCGGTGATGCCATTGACTAGATTTTATAAATACAAAGTCTTTGGTTTACTATTGAACTCAATTCATTCTATGGATAAATAGAAGAAATGAAAAGGATGTAGTAGATCTTTATGATTCATTAGCACCATTTCTGGCTAGGCTGGGTTGAAAATAAGTTTATAATTTAATTCCTGTGATCGTTATCATTATTCATCTCAATATATCTGTATCAAATGGTTTCTGAAGTGAATGCAACATGTATAGCATTTTCCTAATATATTTCTCCCTTGATGGAAATTTGATTAGATTACGTTCGTAAAACTCAATTAAATGATCTATAAAGCAATTTACCTGTACCTTTCTTTCTGATGGCGAATAAGTCAGTATTTTAGCATACCAATATTCTATCAATGCATCTTCTCCATATTTTCGTTCTAACTCTATCAGAAATGCAAAATTGGAATGACATTTTCTACATAATCCATGGTGTGCATAAGAGTATAGTTTATTTTCTACATGTCCACACTTTGCTTTACCCATAATCGTTTTGTTGTTAATGATAATCATATTAAAAAAGCAAATATAAACTATAATCATCCATCCTAATCGTATTCACCGAAATTCAATAGAAAAGGTATACAATCTACGATATTTTAAATAGAAATGCTGCCCCGAATTTCTTAAATAGGCAATTTCATTAAGTATGGACAGATGCCTCGGTCGGGTTTTGGTACTAAAGATGAGGAACAACAACTACGATCAAACCTTACTACAGATGCGGCTACACCAGATAAAGATAATTTAGACGAAATTGGCAAAATATCATATATGTTGAATCCAAACGAGGAAGTCTTTGTTGTTGCTCGGCAATCCCGGCTAAAACCGGGCGGTTCTAAATTTACTCCTAATGTTATTTTTGCTACTGATAGAAGAATAATAATAAAAGATCCAAGTATGTTTGGATTACGCGAGGATATAGTTGATATTCCATATGATATGATAAGTAGTGTTAGAATTGATAAAGGTGTTTTTTCATCTAATATTATATTTAAAGCTCCTGGACTCATTAATTCTAGCCGTAGAGGCAAGTTAGATAGACTCATGATGGTAGATAAGGATGAAATTAGGTGTGAGCAAGTGGGAGAAGAAGAAGATGGAATTATAACTGCAATTCCCAAGGATAAAGCTGAAGAATTACTGGAGGTAATAAGAAATGGGATGGATAAAGATAGAGAAGTGTCATATCGTCACCATCAAGAGCAGCCGCTGCAGGCGCAACAATCATCAGTATCAATAGCTGATGAGCTAAGCAAACTAGCTAATCTCAAACAACAGGGAATAATATCTGAAGATGAATTCCAACAAATGAAACAGGATTTGATAAATAAGAAAATGAGGTCAACAGGGTATTAATGTCGTTCCTCTAGTAAACATTACCATAGGTTATGGTAATACTATATTTATTAAAGAATATGAAAAAATAAAAACCGTTAAATACCTGATACTCCTATCAAGCATACTTCTGCTAATAAGCGATTATTCAATGATTTATTATTAAACTATTAATAGAGAAAAAATTAAGATATTTGTCATTAGCGGGAGTTTGCGCAAATCAGGAAAAGGCTATGACGACTTTGGTCCACCTATAAAACAATAATGAATATAGATCAACCGTGATAGACTATTTCACAAGTTATATTAGCACAGTTTTACATATGGTTTTTGCAGTCAGAGAACAATCTGTAACGAACTAAGCATTGAGGCAACACTAAAAACCATCATTCATTTAATTCATTCCATTTATTTTCAATTATCCTATTCCTGCAGCTATGTAAGGTTTCGCATATCCTTTTCAAAACACTCAAAGACGATGACCTGGCGACAAAAGTCAAATTGTTTCCATACTGGTTCTTTAGTATGATTCTTGTTATTGTCAAATAAGCCAATACCATCGAAATCGATATTGCGTGTTATGTAATTACTTAAACTAGAACAGATTAGGGAAAACCCTTATAGTATAGAAGTGTTATATACAATCTACTAGTATGGTTAGTACTATAAGAAAAAATCCAGATAGAACAGAGAAATTGGGAATTACCTTACCTATATCATTGTTACATAAAATTGACAACAATCGTGGCGATATCCCTCGTAGCAAATACATCAGAAGAGCTATTGAAAAGTATCTCAAAGTGAAATAAATAAACTCGAAGAATATACTTTCGAAGCCTAAATCATGTATATATTTATATAGATCTAGAAGTCCTAAGAACTCGTCGTCGTTCGCTCATTCTCTTCGATCACTTGCTGAACAAGAACCGAATCCAAGTAAGCTCTAACCTCAAGGATCAAACCGTCAACGAATCGTGTTATCCAGCAGTACCTCTGAGCGTATGGTAGTCCATTAAGAGCAATAGATGTAGAAGTCATCTCTACAATAGCGGTGTCATCTGAAACGTACACATGATCTATCCTCACTACCACTGATCCTTCTTTTAGAATCCTGCCTAGGCGTTCAAATGTGTGTTGCAGAAAATCATCTTTTCTATTGTACACACCAGCAAGCGGGTGTGTTTTCAATTGTAAAACAATCCACGTTAAAAATAAATTAAATTGCTTATTTTTTTGTCAGGAATGTATTCATCGACACATGCAATATGAATATATGGTATTTGATCTACGTTGTTATAGGTATAATTCTATTGATAGTACTGTTGAAAGTATTGCTTGGCTTAATATGACAAGTAGTCTTTATTATCGGACCCCAATAAATAAAGCAGGAGCTAGTCGTTTGGAATACTTTCAGGCTCAACAAGTTATAGTACGATGGTAAAACATTTGGTGATATATAGGCCTACTATCAGAGCCGCGTAACAGCTGTTTAGCTAACATTACATCTTATGAGTGTCATACTAATAATAGACTTAGTTTTTCACACTATTATAAATAATACAAAATCCAGAAGATTATGATGGATTATCTAGTCTAATACTACGACAATTGATCTCTCGCCAAAGATGTAGACTAATAATAAATGATCTTTACACCGAGCTGCACTTCATAGGCGACCCAATGACTGGTGTATGGAAAAATGTCAATTTATTGTTAGCATATTGTTAGTTTTAGATCCAGCAATTGATCAATCTGCTATGACATAAACATTCCGATATACTGACATAAATGTCCTTAAGTTTATATATGTCTGGCAGTAGTATTACATAACGACAAGCAACAATGACAAATATAAAGATAGTAAGCAAAGATGTCTTATGTGTGGAGCAATAGTTATTGCTGCAATAACACTCGACAGCACCAAGCAGCTCTGAAGTATTAGCACAAATCAATAGTACAGGGTCCAAAAATGCCAATACGACTGCCTCAACGGCAAGTTCAAATCAACGAAATTTGCCAAATATTCCTACTATCAACATCACAGGATCAATACCTCTCGGTTCTACAATAAGTAATACCATCTCTTCAAAGGTAAAGATCAATCTGAGTGATGCTGTAACAATAGCCCAAAAAGCAGTAGGTTCGAACACTTCAGCTACGTTAGCATTTATTCGTCCACTAAACGGATACCTAGTGTATGATATTCATATGAAAAATAATAGTAACAACACAACCTCCCCTGAAAGGGGATTATAGTGCCCTATCAGATGTCTTTGTATGGAGCGAAGGCCTCAGTAAAAAATTCAAACAAGCCAAGGGATTTTATTTAGTCATTGCTGCTTCTACGCTAATAGGATTATGGATGAATTTTACCAATATAGACCCAATAAAAACATTAGTATATGCTGCTGTTATTAATGGTGTTATTGCTGTCCCAATTCTTTTTGCAGTCATGAAGATAGCAAATGATAAGGAATCTCTAAGAGATAAGACTAATAATCGCGTGTCCGATGTAATTGGATGGTTAACTTTTGCTATAATGGGAGTTTCAGTTATTATAATGCTTGTTGCGTGGGGTAGACAGTAACAGTAACAGTATAATAATCTCTACTGCTTAATGAGCAGTTGCTCAATTCTTCTTATGTTTTGAAGTTTCTCATATAATGCACATCCAAATTGTCTATTTGGGTCATCCGGTGGAATAATAGCAGCAGCTCTCCTAAATGGTTCGTCCTTTGGAGGTATTGTTTTTAATTCTGGAAATGTAGTACTATAGTTTTAATAATCACCTTTTATATAATAGCGAGATGGGTCTGGTACTATTTGTCTTTCATATTTGCTCTTTACTTCGTCTCCTTTTATTTTTAACCATAAAACTTCTCCATCCCAACCCTCTACCTTTGTGATTGGAATATAGTAATAGTGTTCATTAAGATATCCTCTCTTAATTACGATAAAGTCACGGCTTAGAGCATCTATATCTCCAATATCAACATCATCAGAAGTGTGAACAGACTGGTCGAGCATGTCTTCCCAATTTTTCTTCTTAGTGTCCTGTCGTTATGACATTATTGCTACCGCTATTACTTTCAGTCATAATAATAATTTAGATATAGTTAAGGTATTTAGTAATTACATTCTTCTTGAGCTGCATCTTTCGAGCTTCGAGCCACTCATTCCAAGAAATTTGAACTTTGCTAAAGTATTACGTTCAAAATCTCAAAGAATTAGTCTAGATTTAGCACAACAGCGATTAAGCCTGTTTGAAACTTTTTGTTTGTTTCTGTAGTTATAAAACATCTTGTTTTGAATTAGTTATCTCTTTTTGCTCTTTTCACGTTAAATCTACCTTCTACAAAGACTGGTTCTTCAATTCCCCAACTCCATTTCTTATCCGATTTAACCCGAATGTAACTAGGATTGGGATGTCCTGTTCCTTCCATATATCCTCCATGACGAGTAACTATGTCTGCAGTTCCATAAACCTTTATGCCTCTGGGATCCCATGGATCAACGCTTTTCAAGTCATCGATGATGATTGCAACTTTATTATTTTTCAGAACATTTTTGTATTTAGTAGATTTGACAAGATTCATTCCACCTATATAAAAGTAGTCATCATCAAAATCAAACCCAACAGGTACAACATCTGGCTGTATGGATGTATCTTCTCCTTGTTGTTCGTCTCCTTTTGATGACGCTACTGATGATGTTGCTGCTGTTGCTATTCTTGCAAGCCGCTGTGACTTGATATACTCTATCTCTTTTTGAGAAAAAACGGTATTAGTCATTACAATAGATGAATGATTCCTTTCTTATTACTGCTTTCTAATCCTAAGCAATTTATGCCCTTAGGCCATTCTTGTAATAAAGAGAATAGAATTGTAAAATGATACTTGAGAGCGAGGGTGGTAGAATAGCTATTAATCCAGATAGATAGAAGATTTGAAAATTGATCACTGCGTTAAGAACAACTGTAGATATAGTGATGGAATGCAAGACAAAGAAGCAACCTCATATAATGATCTGTTTGATGCCTTCAGACTGGCTTTGAAGTTTTATCATTTTGAAAACAGGACTGGCTGAGGTTCTTATTATTACCCACCTCCTACTTATTGCCATTCTATCTGTCTCATATTATCTGAAAAATTCAGCATAATCTTTAGCGAATTGACTAAATGATATGGGTTTTCGTCCCATAACCTCTTCAAATACATTAGTTGTTTGTGATGCACGTCCTGATTTAATAATGCTATAGAACTCCATTATGGCATCCACAAGCCAATCATCCATAACATTCTCTTTGAGTCCCTTTCGAGAGTTATCCTGCTAACTAATCCCAGTCCTATTTTATCCAACCTAGGCATCTTAGCGAGTTTCATCATATTCTCATATATCACCACTTACTCTTTGTAAATGAGATAATTAAGATACGCTGAATTGTGTCAAGTCACAATGTTATCTCACTATGTTAATCAATTGCTACAGGGGATTATCATTATAATTCATCAGTCCTAAGCAACGGAAAGAGAAAGGTCTGCTGCCATAAGCAATTTTGCAAAGCTGTTAAGTATCAGTTGTACGATATCGAGGCCTAAGCTTCTTTTTTCCGTTCTGTTATCTCGGCAATCAATTCGTTTATCGTCTTTTGCTGCTGCAGTAACAAGGCCATAAACAATGATTCAGCCGAGAAGAATTCGTCCTTAGAGCCAGCAGCTTTGATGTAACCTTCATTTTCCTTGCATTCAGATAACATCTTGTTGAAGAGGAGTCTGTTTTCCTCCCTGAGAGCATATTCAAAGTTATTCCATGAGTCAATTTCTTTGCTCAAGATGCTGCGGCTATTATCGCCTTGCTGTTGTTGATCTTTTTGCTCATCTTGAGATGGAAGCATTGTATTCTCTACGTTAAAGAGGTGCGTTCTTTTTAATAATGACCCCGCTAAGGGAGAGGCAGAGGGGTTGCGAACATACCGCTATTAATGAGATGTCCGTACAGAATATGTAGAATGAGAACAAACCCAGACCGAAAGACGCTACGGGTTCAGTTCCTCAAAGGTTGATAAAATATACTTTACTACTGTAGAATACGTTTGAAATACTACAAAATTAACTTCATCCATTCCAAGCATCTTCCCAAAATGCACGGGCGAATTCATATCATGAATTAAATTATACATTGTAGTAGGGATTTTTAGTAGCAGTCTTTGAATACGTATCTAGCAATATTGTTGATAACTTTGGTTGCATCGTTTTCTTGTTTTTTTACTATTGTGCTCAATAGTGTGATAGCCCAACCTGCTGCTTCCCAATTCACCACTGCAAAGCAGTCTTCAATAATGTTGCTAAACAATGTGAAGAGGTATTTACCAGACTCATCTATTGTGGAAGGCATTATTACTCCAAATGGTACTCAAGTATATGGCTATGGAAATATATCTAAAGCAAACAGTACAAAAGTAAATGGAAATACAATCTTTGATACTGCTTCTATTACAAAGACATTTACTACAACACTTTTAGCTGATATGGTAAAGCAAGGTTTAGTTGACCTAGACGATCCAATTGAAAGGTACCTTCCTGCTACTGTTAAGGTACCAACATACAATGGACATAAAATTACACTTGAGAGCCTAGCTACACATACATCAGGATTACCAGATTTTCCTGCTGGATGGATTAGAAACGTACCTATACTACTCAGCAGGTCTATAGCTTTCTTTCAAATACTCCACTCCAAAGTGAGCTAGAAATCAAGGCTAACTATTCTGATTTTGGTATGGGTCTTTTGGGTTATACTCTGTCCATAAGAGCAGGTGTTCCATATGCCCAACTCGTTCAAGACAGAATCCTAAATGTGTTGGGCATGGATAGTACTGGAATTGCAATGAATAGTACAGCAATAACCCTTTCTGATGCTCTTAAATCCAGATTAGCTAAAGGTCACATTGGTGGTAAAGAAGTTAATCTAGAATTCGTTCCAGAAGCAATTCAACCTGCAGGAGCATTACATTCAACTGCTAATGACTTGTTAAAATATCTAGCAGCTAATATCGGCTTAATTCATACTAGTGCAAATGGCATAATTCAAGAAACACATCTTATAAGACATGAATATCCCCAAGCACCATCTCTTCACTTTGATTCCAAAGACAACAAGAGTTTGGGTGCTAGCTATGTTGGTCTTGGATGGTTTATAGATACTAATCTAGGTATAGAAGTTATACAGCGTAGCGGTGGAATAGATGGCTATAGCAGCTTTATTGGATTTAATCCAACCAAGCAAGCAGGAGTAGTAATGTTATGCAGCTGTGAGACTAGATATGCCTTCGCCCGTAATCGAATCCTTGATTAAAATGAAGTTAGGAACATTGTTTTAGCTGATCTTGGTGCATGGATTTCTATAGCATTACTGAGTGCAATAGAGATAATGGCAGTAGAATAGCTATCAATCCAGATAAATTTGACAAGCTAATAACTTCACTTAGAACAGCAGTAGATATGATGGGAAATTAGATAAAGAGTCTAAATCATATAATGACATATTTGATGCTTTTAGACTAGCTTTGAAGTATTATCACTTTGAAAATGTTTAATTAATTAAATGATGTATGATGTCTTGCAAGATGAGAAGAAAGAATATGCAGCAGACGTTAATTTTTCTGCACAAGCAAAAAAGAGATTATTGCATCGTAAAAAAATGTATTCTTACTATCGCCTAGCTATTACTGCATTTGGGTTTCCTGTTGGACTCCCTGTTTGAAGCATCTCTTCCTGCTCCAGTTCAGCTTCAATCTCTATAGCCAGTTTTTGAATGGTCTGCGCATTGTATCCTTTGTAAGCTCTTGATTTACATGAAGAACAGCACTGTTTATCTTCTCATATGGACTTCCAACTCTAGATGGTAATGCATCTGCCTGTGCTTGTGTAGTTATGATAGTTCCAGGTGGTACAAACTTATTATCTGGGGTTGTGACACCGTCGGTTATAGTGCTAGACACTCCTACTGTCATCCTCTTTCCAATTTTCGCATTGAAGATTAAGCTCTGCATACCTACAAATGTGTCATTTCCAATATATGCAGGTCCATGAACCTGTACTCCATGTGCTAAACTGGCCTTATCTCCAACATATATGGCAAAACCATTCTTAAATTCACTACCATTACCTTTCAACTGAGATGTTGTTTCAAGAGCATGTAAAATTACACCATCTTGCATATTAGAATAGTCTCCAGTACGAATAGGGATTCCCTCATCAGCTCTGCATACTGCGAATGGTGCAACCAGCACCAGCTTTCCAATTTCACAATCACCAATAACTAGTGCAAGAGGATCGATATATGCAAATTTAGATATTTTTGGATAGGTCATATTTGGATTGAAATCTGTCTAAATGTTAGGACGAATATTCATGGTAGGAGGAGAAGAAGGTGACGATATTAACATACTGTCATTTCAGTTAGTATTGTTAGTGTTCCTTGCTATAGTCGTGAGTTGTAGCTGTTCTTGTTTTTGTTGAGGTTCTGCTGAAGCTGCATTTGCAAAGGTCTGAATGGAAATGGTCGTTATTGCTAAAATTAAAGTCATTAATACTATCACTACTGTTGTTGCCGATATAATCATAGTTCTTCTGAATTCATTCGATTATTCGAATAAACATGTCAAATTTCTCAAATAAATAGATGAGTGGTTATTTGATGAATATGTGAGTGCTTATATTCATGCAGTACAAACAAGGTAAATGTCGTCTCAAAACAACTAGATCTTATAGATGCGAGTCATGTGGAATGTCATTTAACTCTCCAAGAACTTGATGAGCACAACCGTAAGGAACATAATAGATAAAAATTGAAAAAAGAAACAAGGAAGAGAACTCAAAAGATATAATAGCCTGCATTTGAAAAACTTCAAAAGTGATGCCTTTATAGCATTTGTTATATAATTTTGACACATAATGTCAAAGTCCAAAGGGCAAGGAAAGAAAAGAAGAACAGCTGAAAGCACGACTCGCAGTAGTAGTGGTAGGAGAAATACAAAAGGTAAAGACAAACAGATATCTGCTAGAACAAAAAAGCAAATTGATTCTTTACCAGAACATGCACAGCACATATACAAAAAAGCTCATGCTAGTGCTACAGATCAGTACCAAAATCCTGAAAAAAGAAGAGGTGGTAAAAGACAGAGTGCAGAGGAAGTAGCGCATAAAACAGCATGGGCAGCCGTAAAAAGAGAGTACAAGAAAAAAGGCAATCAATGGGTAAAGAAAGAAGAAGAATAATAATAGGAAGATAAATGCATAATATAGCATAGCATTATTGAGCCATACAAAGTATTACTAACTCTCTTAACTAAGTACTGACAGCTACAATGACTATTAGAATATGGCCAAAGAATGGGCTAATAGAAGACAAGGTGCAGATATACAGATCAAGGTAGAACAACTAGAAGAACCAAATCAATCAATGAGAAGTCGCGACAAAATGAAAGATGATGCCATAGCAAGGTTATCAGATCAAGTCGTGGCTTTAACAGCTGGAATGGCGGAGATTGAGAGGAAACAACAATAGTATACATTATAATCCGAATCAGTTTTCAGGCCAAGTCATACAGGAAATTTCTTATCTCTCAGCATAAAGCATTCAGTTTCTATGTTTCTTGCTTTCGTGTTTTAATTCTTCATACCACCTACACTTCCTTCTCTTATTATTTCTCTTGAGATTAATGTAGGCAGATCTATTAAAGCTAAATAGTAAAAATGTCAATCGCTAATATTTTCGTGCAATTATATGTCTTTCTCCACTCTCAGACGTCTTTTCAAACTCTATTTTGAAATTGCGTAAACTAAGAAACTCCCGTATGGGTTTGTATAAGATGTTTCCAGCTGAAAGGTTATGAATTTCTATTAAAAGTGCAATGTTACTTGATTTTGAAAGTATATCTTTGGCTCCTTTTAATACTTCGTATTCCGCACCTTCAACATCAATCTTTATCCAGTTCACTTCTTCTTCTTGCTTTATCATGTTTTTTGACAGCAAAAGGTAGTCAAGTGTATTTGCACTGACCTCTACAGATTTTTCATCGCCTCGTGCTGCTCTGTCTGACATTATAGTGTTGTATTTTGTATAAGGTGATTCTTCTCCTGAGCTTGGCAAATACAGCTTTATCTTTTTTTCTTCAGAGTATGCAGCATAGTTCAATGCCAAGACATTTGACAATTTATTGAGCTGAATATTTCGACTCAACAAATCAAAATTCCCCGGGTCTGCTTCAATAGCAACTACTTTTCCACATGAGCCAACACGTTTTGAAGCAATGATTGTGTATGGGCCAATATGTGCACCAACATCTACAACTATGTCTCCTTCTTTAGGAGTAAAATGGTAATTGAGAATGTCATCTTCGTGAAAAGTCATGGTTTTGAAATCATCTTTATTTTTTCTGCAATAGAATTCGAAGTCATGCTTTGGCATTTTGAATTTTAATAATTCATGCCCATTTTTCTCTCCTCTTTTCCAAAATTTATATGAGTTATACCAAACTACTCCAAAATCCAATCCTCTTTTTAGAATTAGCCTTTTGCTTCTTGTCTTGCCTAAAGCTAATCGTAGAAAGCTGATTAATGCTAAATAATAAAGCTTAATAAAAAACAGCAAAAGTTTATCTGATAAATTAATTCCTTCTGAGTGCCTTAACCAAGAAACATACTTTGTCAACAATAAAGAGGAATTTTGCATTAGGAGACTACACCATATAGAATACTTATTTATTTAGGAGTATCAAATCTGTATGCAGCCAGTTTGACCTTGACTAATACTTTGTTTATCATTATATCGTCTATAGCATTTGTTACTACATCATTTAGATTGAATAACTCTATTGAGGCATACATCACATATATAATATCCATCATATTGTGATTTTTCCAATACTATTGGCATAGGAAGGTAGTAGTAGAACTAATTCTCTTTGAAGAAATTGTAGACATCTATATGATGTCCTAGACATTTTACGTGTTTAGACGTTGTATAGACAACAAACTCATCATTATTATCTCTCCTGTGCTGTGGGCCTCATTAATATCTCATTGACGTTGACATGATTTGGTGCTTGTATTGCATACAAAATTGCATTTGCTATGTCCTCTGACTGTAATCTTTCCATGTCCTTTGAAGCTTGTACAAACTTCGACATGGATTCGTCAGTTATTGTTTCCAACAATTCTGTTGAGACAGCTCCTGGTTCAATGCATGTAACTCGTATATTATACTCTGGACTTAATTCCTTTCTTAATCCTTCACTAAATGCAGTAATAGCATGTTTTGTTGCACAATAGACACTTCCTCCAGCAAACACTATTCTTCCTGCTACAGAAGAGATGTTAACTATATGCCCTGATTTTTTATCTAACATATATGGAATTACTGCAGAAGTGCAGTAGAGAACTCCTTTGATATTTACATCAATCATCTGTTCCCATTCTTGTACTTTGCAATTCTTAAAATGACTTAGAGGCATTAAACCCGCATTGTTAATTAGAATATCAACTCTTCCCCATTTTTTAGCTACGGTATCAACAAATGAATCGCAATCTGATTTGTTTGTAACATCTAGTTTTCTTTGTATAAATATTTCTCCTTCTCCTCCTCTTCGTTCATCACCATTTCTGACAATTTGCTCTTCTAGCTCTTGTAACCTATCCATGCGTCTTGCTCCAACTGCTACTCTTATACCTGATTTTGATAATGCTAAAGAAGTAGCATAACCTATACCACTACTTGCTCCCGTGACTATTGCAACTTTACTATTATTTTCCAACATTTTAGCAATATGTCAACATGATTAAAGAATTAACCCATGAAAATGCAATATTGTAATTTGACATACACACTCGAAAAGCATTCGTAAATGTATTTTTAGAGTTCGACGCATTTGCAAACTATAGAAGCATTTTATTAGTAGGTATATAGATACATGGCATATTTCATCAGCTCTTGTATTTGGAGAAACATCAGACTTGCTTGCTAATCCAACCTCATAGCCAAATGCATATGGTTCCATAATTTTCTTTATCATTGTATGTTTTGTACCATTTAGGCTCTGACTTTCACAAGTTTTACATGTCCTCTAGTACAATTCTCAGGACCATCTAAATGCGAACGTACCATCTGTTTTGCTTTTAGTTCAGGTAGTTTTTCACTAGATATATAACCACATTTTTTGCAGGTTATGATATATAGACAGTTTACCAAGACTAAAATAAATGACAAAAAATCGATATAACTAGCTAACTATTTTTTAGCTATCTTCTATGAATAATTATTTTTTCTGTCCGTGTTGCGGAATGCAGCTAAGATTAGAATTTGAACGGAAACAAGAATTGGTTACATCATAACTTGCTGGGCTAATTTTTCGTGCCGGTTGTTATTGAATCTAAATACTCTGGTGTAATATAGTGTAATAAAACATATCCACAAATAATCAGAAAGTGATTTTTCTTCTGTGGGAATAGATGTTTGAACTAGCTTATCGTACTATTTCAGCTATCGATTTATTTGAACGACTAGGCATGTAATTATGATATACCTAGCGTAGCGTACTAATAATATTTTATATGGGGCATTATTACCTCAACCTAATAATTTCCCTATTGTCTGGTACACTTGATCTTATTTTTAGCCTCGAGTATATAGCGCTTGCTACATTGTCTGATTTAGATTTTTCTCCATGATTTACAATCACTCGTTTTGGTCTTACTCTTGATACAAAGTTTAATATTTGATTAAAGTCGCTATGCCCACTAAAACCATCGATCTTTTGGGTTTGGCATCTCACCGGAATCACCTTGACCTTGCCGCTTTTGTCCATCATGCTAACCTCAGTCATTACACCATCCAGCACACGTCTACCTAAAGTTCCATTAATTTGATATGATACAAACATGATCTTGTTTTTTGGAGATGGCGCTATCTCTTTAAAATATTCTACTGAAGGACCACCTTCTAACATACCCGACGTCGCCATTATGATTGACGGATTTTCATCATTGAAAACTTCGCCTCTCTTGCCATAACCATTAACTACCGTAAAGTATTCTGATTGAAATGGATTAATTCCTTGTGAAACAGATTTTCTCACATCAGAGCCGAGGTAATGTGCATATGACATATGTATAGCACTTGCTTCTGAAATCATTCCTTCAATGTAAATAGGAGATTCAATAAGACGTCCTTCTCTCATTTCCTTGTCTATAACAAGCATGATTTCTTGTGCTCTTCCCACTGCAGGAAGAGGGATTAGCACCTTACCACCTTCTGTCAATGTTCTGTTGATGCTATCTGTAAAAGTTCGATAAACGACAGATTGATCTGGCATAATATCCTTGCTATTGCCATAAGTGCTCTCGGTAATTAGTGTTTCAACTCTTGGGTATATTGAGGATGCACTGTCTAAAAGCTGAGTTTTTGCGTATTTGTAATCACCGGAATACAGTATATTATGTGCACCAGAAATGTTAAGGTGAACTGTTGCACTTCCCATAATGTGACCTGCATTGTTCAATGTAATAGTGATATCCGGTGAGATATCCGTTGGCTTACCGTAAGGCAATGTAATGCAGTGTTTAATAACTTCGTTGATGTCCCTAATTTCGTAAGGTAAATAGCTTCCATTACTCTTTGCTATCTTTACTGAATCCATCTGAAGAAGAGTCATTAGCGGCAAAGATGGCTCAGTACAATAAATTGGTCCATTATATCCATACTTAAATAGGGTGGGTAAAAAGCCTTGATGATCAATGTGCGAATGACTTATAATCACTGCATCAAGCTCACCTAAATTAAAGCTGAACCAATCTAAACGAGGATATGCATTTAATCCTAGACTTTCGCCAGGATTGATTCCACAATCTAACATTACTTTGCTCTCGGGAGTTGCTACAATGAAACAAGATCTTCCAACCTGTTTCACTCCTCCAAGACAGAATAGCATAACTTCTTCTCTGTTTATTGACCACGAACGCTGCGTTGTTGAACTAGACTCTACATCCCTTGTTCTCTGTTGATTATGTACATTTCTCTCTGAACTTCCATTTGGAACTTTATCAGCTATGATAAGAGGAGGTCGAAAAATTCTATTTCCAAGTTCTTGGAGAAATGATATTCTTTCTTTGCCAGAGTTTTTCAATGTAGAATGAATAGTACTTATACTGTTAGACGGAATATGTGGAGAACGCCTAGTATGGGCAATCCATCCAGTAGAATGGGCAATTTGAATTACCATGTTGGAATCTATTATTTCAGGATGATTAACTTCTAAGATCACTTCTCCTGTAGCATCGTCACAAAATACTGCAGAAACTACTATGTCCTTGGGAAGCAATTTAACAACTACTGATCTTGTTTTGTCCTCTGGCAGCCGTATAGAAGGATCGGTACGAATAACGAACCGCTTTCTAAGGGTTTTAGAGAGAGAGGACAAATGATAAGTTAGTTCCGTGAGCGAAAATTTTGGATTCTTGGTGTATAGTGCGATATTGGGACCCTCAAATTTTGCTGAAGTAACACAAGATTCCTGTGGTATAGATTGCAAGATAATTTTTGCAATGCTGCTTTCATTATCTGTCTTTAATCTCGCTATTAAATAATCATCTTTTTCTATTTCTATATGTTTATTTGGTGAATCTGTTGTAGATTTTTCTATTTCACGACTACTAGTCTCATTATTAAGAGACCTACTGCGATTATTTTTGCTACTGCTACTATTATTACTCTTTTTAAATTCATTTTTCAAGCCTTCGTTCTCTTCCATATATGTTCTTGTCCAGCTGGTCCGGTGATTTTTTACCCTGTACTTTGCAGCAAAGCAAGTCTTATCAGAGGCAAAAACATCTCATATCTATCAAACCGGTAGTAAGCCATAGTATATTTACACTTATCCATTAATATATTTTTATGAGATTTTGCGTGTACTGTAAATAAAAACGCGCTTAATCTTTTAGCAAATCCATCTATCCGCACAATATAATATATGATATCTTAGATTTTAAAAATGAGGAGATAGTGTCTATATATGTATGCAAAATTAGCAAACTCCTCAAGATACTATTAAAATCAATAAAACAAGAGGAAGTGAATATTGTGCAATATATGTTTGTTATCTGATGAAGTAAGGCAATGTAATTGACATAATTACTATTACGATCATTACAAGTGATAACAATAGAGCTGCATTTTTAACCACAGCCGTTTTTGACTTCGTCTTACTTTCAATCAGTGAACTATACCATGAGCCCCCATCAAGAAAACTAATTGGGAGTGCATTGAATATGCCTACATTAAAATTGATAAACCATATCCAGAATAACATATTTGCAATTACCGGAAAAGACGGTCCTATTATATTTGATTCATATTTTGATGCCATTAAATCTGAATATGGAACTACATACATGCCCTGACCAAGTGTAGGAGGAGTGAGCAAAGCTATTGGGTTTGAAGTAAAGGCATTTTTATAACGTTGTAATACTACAGAAGGATCAGGAGTCAGATCCCTTATAAAAATACCCATAATTCCTTTATTTGCTTGAGCAAATGATGGTAAATCTACAGAACGTGCTATATTTTTTCCTGCTTCATCGCGCCACGTTATTTCTATTCTGTGACCTAGATTCGATCTAAGAAGATTACCAAGATCCTCTACACTACGCACATTTTGTCCAGCTATGGTCTGGATGACTGACCCTTTGCTTAAGCCAACTTTCGCAGCAAGAGAACCATCATTTATATCTGTAACTACAACTCCAAACTGTGGTTCACCAGAGATCGGTAAAGGGATAAGAGTTGATATTACGAAATAAAGTGCAACTAGCGAAATGGCTGCCATAATCATATTATTTAGCGCGCCTGCAGTCAAAATGGAACTCTTTTGCTTAAAAGATGCTCTTGCTAACTCTTCTCGCTCAATATTCACAAATGCGCCAATAGGTATCCCAAGAATTAAGAGAATCCCCGTGGATTCTACCCTTATATTGAATACCCTAGCTACTATTCCATGACCTGCTTCGTGAATAACTAGCGTAATTATGAGTGCTATCAAACCATAAGTCACAGGAAAAAAGGGATTTAAAATTGGGATGAGAAAGTTAGCCCGCGGTCCCACATTACGTATTGTATCTCGAGCAGCGGCATTGGAAAACATAATCATTAAAGAACCAACAATTAAAAATATTGCAAATGCAGTGATTAAAGGCATAAGATAAGCATTGAATTTAGCATAAACTTTGGCAGCATTTGTTTTTGCTACCCTATCAAAAAAGGTCAAACCAAAAGGTGTATGAACAAATATTAATGGGAATTTTATATCGACATGAACCTTGTTTTTGTTCTTCTGCTGTTCCACTGCATAGCATATTGTAGTTACTGTATTTAAATTAATCATTACTAAGAAATTAGCATTATTTCATTAACTTCTGTTATTGCAAGAAACATCAAGATTTAACTATCTATAGATAAAGCCTAATTATTGTCAAAAAATCAAGTGAATGTACACAAAAGCCAAAAGTCTTCACTTATTATCAACAATGCATAGACATTTTATAGCATATAGCTCTGAAGCTTTCTGATTTTAGAATAGATCATAATCTTTCTCCAACTTTCATCCATTCTGACCCTATGATGCTTTTTTACTGATGTCTAAATTGGCCAATCACCACTATTACAGGTATGTCATTGCTATTGCCAGTAAATTCTAAATGAGATCATTTAAGTGAAGTCTAGTTGGAACCGATAGACGTTTCCATCCTTGCTACTATAAATTCTTTTTTTGATTCATCCGAGACCAGTGCATAAAGTTACTAATATTGTATGTAATATGTTATGCCGTATCTGAGATTGATATAAGTCAATAAGATTGGCAAGTAGATAAACTAGTCAAAATAATGTCAATTTGCGTGCGCGGTCCACATTTCAATTAAGTAGAGAGGATTATAAATATGACCTAATTACCACTTTACATAGATGTCATCTACAGAGGATAATAATATATCAGCAATGGATTCCAAGATGATTTCAGAGCCACCATTAAGTTTACTATTTAACCCTTCACTTCTTACTACCAAGAAAGACGTATGGGATATTGACGTTACAATGTTGCTGGATATGCTTTTAAAGCTCATCGATAAAACAGGAAAAAAAGACCTTAGAGTATGTGGTATTGCAGCTTTGTCATCATCCATTATATACAGACTAAAAGTTGAAAGTATTTTTAGGTTAGAAAAAATTGCCATGCAAAGAAAAGGAGTAGATGAACATCAACAGTACCAATCAATACCTGATCTCAATCCTGTTGAAATTCCATTTAGAATTGAATCAACATATCCTGTATCTCTGGAAGAGTTGCTACAGGTTCTAGAAAATATGATTTCTGAATTAGCAAATCCTAAACCAAAAAAGAAACAACTAGATTTGGAACCCGTCGAGACCTTTGACTTCGATCAGTATTTAATAAAATTTGAGCATATATTACAAAGATATGAAGATATGATTTTTGATATTGTTAGTGCAGATGGAGAGGCAATATTTAAGATACTTGTCGCAAAAATGGAGCCTATAGAAATTGTGCGATGTTTTATTGCAATACTCTATTTAGCTATGAAAGGAAAAATAGATCTAGTACAAATTGAAGAAGATCTAAAGATAATAAGACGGTAACAACAGAAGCAATAAATCAATCTAATTTACTAATGTTATCGAATTGCGAAATACATCTCTTCCTGAGCAGGAAATTACAGCCAGAATTGAAGCGGCATTATATTCCGCTGGTAGGCCTTTATCAGTAGAAGAACTTATCAGAGCATCTGGAACAAATTCAAAAGAAAAGACAATTAAAGTCGTAACAGATTTAATTAGAAAAACAAAATCTGTGTTTAACGCTATTGAGATTTGTCAATTAGAAGATGGAACTTATGTGTTTCAATTGAAACCTGCTTACACACCAGTTGTGAGAAAGTTCGCACAGCAACCATTGATTTCTTCTTCTTCTCTCAAGACATTATCCTATATTGCATATGAACAACCTGTTACTTCAAGACGTCTAGTCCAGATTCGTGGGAGTCAGGTTTATAATCACCTCAGAGAACTGGAGAGCGTATCTTTTATTGAACATGAAAAGTTAGGTAGATTAAAAGTGTATAGAACAACAAAGAAATTCCAAGACTATTTTGGTGTTAATGATCTTGATTCTATGAAAAGCAAACTAATAGCAATGACAAATAAAAGTAGTGAAAGAACATCTCTACTTTCTTCCCAGAAAGCTCTTAATTGAAGTGAAAGATCTACATTCCTATGCGAAAATCAATAGAGAATCTGTATGGACGTAAATTTACTGGCGGTCGTAAAGTTGCTATGAGAGATCGAAGAAAGTTTGAAATTGACAGATATCCAAACGAGGCCGTTATGGGAACAATGGAAATTGTATCAAGGCGTATACGAGGTAACAATGTAAAGAATGCACTTAAAACTGCAGAGTTTGCAAACATTGTTGATCCAGTTTCAAAGAAAGTAGTACGAGCAAGAATCTTGCAAGTAACAAAAAATTCCGCTAATAAGGACTACGAAAGACGAGGAGTAATAACTAAGGGGGCATTACTTGAGACTGAATCCGGAACAGCAAGAGTAGTTTCTAGGCCTGGACAAGATGGAACTGTTAATGCAATTCTTGAAAAGCAGTAAAACCCTTTCATGCTGCAAATTATATGTCTTAGAATATATCAACAAATAGTTATCTAGACTTAAAACTAGAAGTAGAATGTGCTTTGATATAGTTTAACTTACATATGTTTAGCTAGTTAGTTAGGGATGCTATAAAATACATATATTTTTGACTATAATAAGTCATGGAATAGAGGAGTAACTATAAAAAACAAAATATTGCCTATTATGCAACTAGTATATTTCCGTAGAAGTTAAGTAGTAGTTAAAGGCTAAAATCTGCACTTCAAAATAATAATAGTTAGTGATGAGATTTTTCTCCTTCAGCGTAGCCTATTCGCCGCTTCTTACGTATATCCCACATTCCTAGTATTATAAATGCAGCACCAATGGCCAAAATTAGGAAGTCTGCTGGAAAAATCGTTGCCCAAACGCTGTTAACTGTACCTGCATAGATAAACAAAATGGCTAGAAAAACTAAAGCAATTCCTGTGACTGTTTCGCCATTGATTCTTTCCGCCATTATAATATGACAATAAAAGCCTTCTTATAAATAGTAATAATATAACAACTGATTGGCCGGTATATGACAAATAGATAGATGGATATCCAAATAAATAATTACTTAGTTCGTCTGCTGGCAACAAACTGTTATGGTATGTTGTAAATCTTCATAATTTTTCATAAATATAGCTGCTATAACGACCGTATTTATTCATTTATTGGCAAACTAAACGAAAACGTAGCTCCTTTATCTGGATTATTCTCAGCCCATATCCTTCCACCATGAGCTTCAATAATACCCTTGCATATGAATAATCCCAAACCTGTACCTCCCGTTTGTGATTTAGTAGCAAATTTTGTAAAAAGCCTTGGCATTATTTGAGGATCTATTCCTGTACCTGTGTCTTTTATACTGACAAGAATTTGCTGCTTCTGATTATTGCTGCTGTATTCTTCTCTTCTCTCTTTCTTATTTTCTACCATGACAGTTATAGTACCTTGACCCCTTGTGAATTTGACTGCATTATCTAAAATGTTCAATATAACTTGACCTATTCTTCCTTTATCTGCAAAAACAAAAAAATCTTGGGACGCATATACTAATTTTATTGCATTATTGTTACTTTCGGTTTTACGGGATATTTTATTTGTCATTATATCGTCTATAGCATCGGTTATTACATCATTTAGATTGAATTGTTCTTTGTTGAGGTTTAACGATTGACTCTCAATTTTCGTTACATCTAATATATCTTCAGTAAGTCGCTGAAGTCTTTTTGCATTTCTGTTAATAACCTCCAACAATTTTGGACGTTCTATATCTTTTGGATTGCGAAGAGCGACTTCAGATAGACCAATAATGGGCTGTATAGGAGTACGTAGCTCATGAGCTGCTATATTGATAAACTCTTTTTGCATCTTATCATGTATCTGTAGCTGTTCATGTGCTTTCATTAATTGTTCATATAATTCTGATTGTTTCCATAAATTTTCAAATATTGCAACGTAAGATAAAACGCCTGCTTTGCTATTGGAGTATGTTGATAGTCCTATAGCCTCGATAAATGTTGTTTTCGCATCATCTTTTAATTCCATGACCAATGAAGCCTTTCTATCAACTACTAAAATTGTGGCTTTGGTTTCTGACATTTGTACAATGTATCTAATGTCAAAGACATTTGCTGGATAGCAATATTCTTTCAGCTCTTGAACTTTTTGTTCGATTAAGCTGCTTGCAGGCGTTAATATCCTAACTCTTATATTCTTCTCTTTTGCTAATGGTATCGCGCCTATCTTATATTGTCTTATGAAAGCATTGACAGTAGGGAATATCCATAATATTTCCTCTTGTGCAGATCTTACTGTATTCAAATACTTCTCTTGTGCTCTAGTTGAGCTTGGAATAACTTCGATATCTTCCAATGCAAGTCCTGCTTCAATATCTCTGATCCTCTCTGCAGCATCAATTCCATTTTTCCATAATTCTTCAAATATGTGATAAAAATGGTTAACATATGCAGGCTCATTGCTAATTAAGAGACTTTCCATTAATTTACCCCCTTCCATCTTATCTATAGTAGCATTGAAGTTTTTGTTATCAACAGCAAAATCTATATGCATAAGATTTTTGAGATGTTTTACTTGCATTCCTGAATCTAAAAAAATTTTAACCAAATCTACCATATCTTTGTCTATAGAAGTAATCCATCGTACTCCCTTGCTTTCTTTTCTTTTTATACTTCTATCTACTATTTTTTTGTACTCATCAAAGAAATAGTTGTATACTAATTGCATTCCACCAATTGAACAACAAGTTGATTGTTCATCTGCATTTTCAGCAATAGACCTCATATAATCAAAAATTTCTTCTGAATTTAATACCCTTGTTTCTAGATGTTCAAATCCTTCTTCTATCTGCTTTATTCTCTCCCTAGCATCAATTCCATTTTTCCATAGCTCTTCAAAAATAAATTTGAAATGTTTTACATAATGAGGCTCATTACTGACTAAAAGGTTCTTGGCTATTTGACCTCCTTTCATTTCATCTATTGTTGCGTACAGTTCTTTAGAAGAAATAGCAAAATTCATTGGTGGCATATTGTTGATATGCTTGATCTTCATTCCTAAATCAAGATAGACTTTAACTAGGTGTGTATTGTCCTTGTTTATTGCTCCAACCCATCTAGTATTATTGCCTCTTTTACTACTATTTAGTAGTCTTCCTTGCATTTGTTCAAAGCCTTTATTGTAAGTTAGCATTAGCAATCCATCAAAAGTTGAGCATATTGACCAGCTGTCATCTTCTGATGTGTTAATTGTCTTTTTTATCTCCTCTGATACTTCATTTGGATTTTCCAAAAATCTTGTTTGGTAATGATCTGCTATTATACCCTCTTCTATCTCTTTTATCCTCTGTTCTGCTGATATCGACTTATCCCACAGAGTTTCGAACATGTACTGCTGTTGATCCACAAGTTCCTTTTGATTACTGCAGATAATCTCTGATGCTATTTTCCCTTTCTCACATAAAATTATAGGAGCAAGGTATTCTGATTCACTTACCATAAAATTTCCTTTTATTCCATCTAAATGTCTTAGCTCGTCTACAAGAGATATCAACTCTTTGCAATAAGAAATATTATCTTCAGTGATCTCTGTTATATACCTTAATTTCATGTGTCTTTTCTTTGCATCAACAAATGCACTCCTGATTGGATCAATTGTAATTGCTAA
>Ga0126310_10000021_pt1 | contig 44672 bp, 42 predicted proteins | sample Plot60_FD_92540 | JGI IMG/M metagenome (GOLD analysis project Ga0126310, IMG submission 92540) | Serpentine soil microbial communities from UC McLaughlin Reserve, CA, USA - Plot60 | ecosystem: Environmental > Terrestrial > Soil > Grasslands | place: USA: UC McLaughlin Reserve, Lake County... | reverse complement strand
TTGTCTCGCATCGAGAATTCCAAGAGGCATAGGCGTTACTGATGAGAAACTTCGCAGAATTGAGAAATCTGAAATCATTGTCAAAAGACTAGCTTCGGTTGAACAGGTCAGAGTAAGGGATCATGGAGATATCGCAAGAATAGAAGTAGCACCTATGGAATTACCCAAGTTGTTTGATGTCGACAAACTTGCAAAGATCGATGTAGAACTTAGAAATCTCGGGTTTAAGTATGTAACAGTTGATATTAGAGGATACAGGAGTGGAAATCTCGTTGTCATTGAAGAATGAAATGAATTTTAGATGTGCTTGTTTGCACCAATAGTGATAATAGCGTACGTGCTAGTAGTACGGCTCTGCATTAAGAAAGTTGCCGTGCAATAGGACGCAACCATTATTATTGTTGTTATTTTGATTGCTGCTAAATTTGCCAAAAGTATTAATAGCATTGTTATGATTTTCGAAATTAGTGTAATTAGAATATGTCAAATGAAACATCGTATTCAAATCCATCAGCTCCAGATATAGGGGACTCTGCACCTGACTTTGATTTAGCTGATGCTGATCTCAAAATGCAAAAACTGAGTAATTACAAGGGAAAGCCTATAGTGCTGGCATTCTTTCCTGCCGCTGAGTCACCAGTCTGTACTAAGGAAATGTGTACATTCAGAGACTCGCTTGAGCAATTAAAAGGATATGATGCCCAAGTCTTGGGAATCTCGGTGGATGGACCTTTCGCTAACAAAATTTTTACTGAAAATCGGCATCTTAACTTTCCAATATTAAGTGATTACAAGCGAGAGACAATAAAGCACTATGGGATTGTCATGCCAAACCTTGGCCCGCTGCAGGATTATAATGCAGCAAAGAGATCCATATTCATATTAGACAGCGCCGGAAAGATTCGCTACAAGTGGATATCAGACAACCCGCTTATAGAACCAAATTATGGAGAGATAAGGGCAGCTCTAGCTAAGCTAAAAACTGGTTCGTAAAAACCAAGTCTTTTAACCTACCAAGCCTTATATGTTTGAAGTTGAGCTGAACTGAATTGAATCTATGCTATAACGGCTACGAAAAAAAGATCGAGATAATTTTAGAACCCGACGACAAAACAGGCTTGTAACTACAACGTACAAAAAACCCTGCACAACAACAATAATATCAACAAAGCAAAAATATCATTTCCTTAAATGGGTTGTCATTGCTATGTAATTCTTATCCTTTCTTTATGATTATACTATTATTATTATTATTATTCTATTACTGCAATTAGATCATGTCTTGCGATGCTTGCTCCCTCTTTTGCTCTGATTTCCTTTACAATACCGTCCTTATGCGCCTTGACAGCCACCTGCATTTTCATAGACTCAAGCACGACTACCGGATCGCCCTTCTTGACAACGGAGCCAGGTTTTGCCATTATAGAAACAATCCTGCCCGGTATTTGACTTGTTAAATTATTTTCTGCTGTGCCGGCACCTGCTGAGGACATTGATTTTTGGAGTACCTCGGCTAGTTTAGAGTGCTTTTTAATAGTCAGTGGCTCTCCATCTATAATCATCTTGGTCTCGGAGCTGCTTGAGCTAAGTATTTTGGCATGGTGGAAGGAGTGTCCTAATATAAATTCAAATTCATTGGTACCGAATTTGAGTATTCTAAGGGTTTGCTCTTTTCCATCTACCTTGATTAAAACAGTTCCGTCACTAGACGACCTTGTTATCTCACCAGACAAAAGAGTTTGGAGGTCCTCGATTTTAAATTGCATTCATGAATCTCCTTCCATTTTACTCTCGGTTCCAACTCGGCCGCCTAGTGTCATAGCTCCTAGTAGCGGTGCTTCTAGTGGCAGTAGTATTACTAGTATTAGTACTATTAGTAGTAGCACCAGTCTTTACGTATTCTGACTGTAAGAGCGCAGCAGCTAACGCAGCGGAGGAAAGCTTCTGTGTGCGTTTCTTAGCATTTTCGTGCATCTTATCCATCAGTTTAAACCTATCAAGATAATCTGTTGAAAGGTCGCCTTTGATAAAGTTCGGCTCTTCTATCATGGTTTTATGTAGTGGTATTGTAGTATTAATTCCCTCAATGGTGAATTCTGCTAGTGCATTTCTAGTCCGTATGCGTGCTTCTTCAAAGTCCCTGCCCCATGCGATCAGCTTTGCAACCAGAGAATCATAGAATCCTGATACCAAGCATCCTGGGTATAGATATGTGTCTACCCTAATACCAGGACCATAGGGTAGGTTGCAGTTGGCAACCGGTCCGACGGAAGGAGCAAAGTCATAAAAGGGGTCCTCTGCATTAATTCTACATTCAATCGCGCAACCATGCAGCTTTAGGTCTTGTTGTTGAAATGGAATTTCTTCTCCTTGAGCAATAGCTATTTGCAGTTTTACAAGATCGATTCCTCCTGTTACCAATTCCGTCACAGGATGTTCTACTTGTAGTCTTGAATTAATTTCGATAAAATAAAAATTTCCATTATCATCGCGCAGAAATTCGGCTGTCCCTGCGTTAAGGTAGTCTACTGCTTCGACGGCTCTGACTGCTATTTGGCCTATATTATCTCTGGTCTTTTGGTCGACAACAGGTGAAGGTGACATCTCAATAAGTTTTTGATGTCTTCTTTGAATAGAACACTCACGTTCAAATAAATGGAGTGAATTTCCGTGAGAATCCCTGACTAGCTGAAATTCAATATGCCTGATTTTCTGAAGATATTTCTCAACAAACAGAGCAGCTTTTCCAAATGCAGCTTTTGACTCAGCCGATGCTATCTCAAATTCTTGTCTTAATTGTTTCTCGTCATTTGCAAACCTAATACCTCGTCCTCCTCCACCAAAAGCTGACTTTAAGAGAACTGGGTATCCTGCAGAATGGGCTATATCAGCTGCCTTTTCAACATTGTCAATTACCCCGTCGCTGCCAGGAACTGTTGGCACTTTTGCTTTTTTCATTATAGCCTTGCATTTCATTTTGTCTCCTGTCAGCTCCATTGCTTTGCTCTTGGGACCGATAAAGATGATTCCATTTTTTTCACACAGCTCCGCAAAATTTTCATTTTCTGAAAGAAACCCATAACCTGGATGTATTGCATCTGCGCCAACTTGATTTGACAAGTCGATGATCTTGTTCATGTTAAGATAGCTATCTGAAGCGGCAGCTTGGCCGATATGATAAGCCTCGTCAGCTCTTTTCACATGAACTGACCTCGTGTCTTCGTCTGAATATATGGCAATGGATTTTATATCCAACTCTTTGCAGGCACGTATTACTCTGAGGGCTATCTCACCTCTGTTCGCGACTAGAATACTTTTGATTTTGTCACTCATTAATAATCCTCGCCGGTCCCACGCTCGTTAGCATTAGCATTATTATAATGACCTTGCATATATATCGCCCTTCTTGCTACCTACAAGTTCATGTTGCCGTGTTTCTTAGACGGCCTGGTTTCTTTCTTTGTTGTCAGCGATTCAAGTGCACGGATTATCATTGGTCGGGTTTCCATAGGATCTATTACCAAGTCAATTATACCTTTTTCCGCCGCTATGTATGGATTAGCAAATTTGTCTCGGTATTCCTTGGCTAGCTTCTTTTTTGTAGAGACCGCGTCTGCTGATTGTTTCAAATCCCTTCTATGGATGATCGTAATAGCTGCTTCAGGTCCCAGCACAGCGATTTCTGCAGTTGGCCATGCAAAATTAACGTCTGACCTTAGATTTTTGCTTCCCATCGCAATGTATGCACCACCATAAGCTTTGCCAATAATACAAGTGATCTTTGGGACTGTTGCTTCACAATATGCATACAAGAGTTTACTTCCATGTCTAATAATGCCATTGTGTTCTTGGTCGCTTCCTGGTAGATAGCCAGGAGTGTCTACAAAGGTAAGAATAGGAATGTTAAATGCATCGCAAAATCTGATGAACCGTGCTGCCTTGTTAGACGAATTTATATCCAGGGCGCCGGCCAAATACATAGGTTGGTTTGCAACTATACCTACAGATCTGCCGTTAATCCTTGCAAAGCACACAACTATGTTTTCTGCGAATAGCTCATGGACTTCGAGAAATTCTCCATTGTCCACTATTCTTTTTATGATCTGCTTAATATCGTATTGTTCATATGGATTTTCCGGAACAATACCTATCAGGTTTGGGTCAATCCTGTTAGGATCGTCTATGTTCTCGACTGACAACGGCTCCTCAATATTATTTTGAGGGATATATGACAAAAGTTTCTTTATTCTATCCATACAGTCGTACTCATTCTTGGCTACAAAATGCGCTACACCAGATTTTGTCGCATGGGTCATGGCCCCGCCTAATTCTTCAAATGATACCTCCTGACTGAGTACTTCCTTTACGACTTCCGGCCCGGTTACAAACATTTGACCTATATGTTCCACCATAATGACGAAGTCAGTCATTGCTGGAGAATACACTGCTCCACCGGCACAAGGCCCTATGCTTGCAGTAATCTGTGGTATCAGACCTGATGCCAGAGTGTTCCTAAAAAAGATATCACCATAACCATCTAGGCTCATGACTCCTTCTTGTATCCTAGCACCTCCGGAGTCAAGTATTCCAATTAGAGGTGCTCCTGCTTTCATAGCATGATCCATGACTTTGACAATCTTCTTTGCTGCCATTTCGCCTAGCGAGCCCCCTAAAACTGTAAAGTCATAGGTGTAGATGAAAACTTGGCGTCCATTAATTGTGCCAAATCCTGTAATCACACCGTCGCCATAGAATTTCTTTGTGTTAGGATCATCGCTTCTATGCGTAACATATTTATCAATTTCAAGAAAGGAGTTCTCGTCTAAAAGGAGATCTATTCTTTCGCGAGCAGTAAGCTTACCTTTCGAATGTTGAGCCTCAATCCTCTCCTGTCCACCTCCCCCTTCAGCCAGTTTTTTCAAATTGTACAAACGCTTAATTTTATCTTCATGCATGGCTGTGGATTGTATCCCAGGCCAGCTTATATAAATTCATTACACCATTCATACTATGTCGCCCTCTGGTAGCTTGTATAGTGCGAGATACATCTCACGAGGCACTTTTATACAGGCAGCCACTAACTGCAGGCAGAAATACATATATCGACTCAATCATTTGATCAAAGTGATTTCACATGAACAACTGATCTATTTTATTTTGTTATGATTTATGATTTTACTCTCTCAGGCCGGAACGTCCGCCTTTTGCTCGTCGAAAATAGCTCAGCCCAAGGTTATAGTTTTCAAACAAGGATTCAAGTGTTTCTATTTCGGTTAGAATGATCTCGATTTTTTCTTTGTTAGATTGAGGATCCTGCTTTAGCTGTTGCAATATTTCCTGCTTGTCAGCCAATAACTTTGACACGTTTTGTTCATATTCACTAGACATTTCTTGAAATAAAGAAATACGATTTTAGATTTTAAGTTTTGCTATATTATATAATATAATATCTCAGAAAGACTTATTTATTATTTCTTGACGAGCGCTTTTACATTTCTCTGATAATCTACCAGTATGTTCGTGTTTTTCTCAAAGTAGGGAAACAGATTTCTCCTTACCATTTCGTTGTACCAATGCTCATTGTAGTGGTTTATAGTAAGGAATAGAAATTCTAAAAATGGCATAAGAGGATATTCCTGCGGCAGCATATTTAATGCAATCTTCGCATCATCAGAATAAATCTTGCTTTTCTTCATTGTAAGTTCAAATCCCTTTTTTATGTCTCCAACATTTAATGAATAATATAAAGGCCATGATGGGATCTTAATTGAACCATTCTTTATTGCATCCTCGATTTCGTTACCGCAGCCTACACATTCACCAGCCCTTGCCATGCCTAAATGATAAATGTCTGCAAGGGGTCTGTGATTTAAGGCCATATTTCGACCAGCAGATCCCATCACAGCACGATACTTTTTGTAGCATGTAATCATACTTTCGTCAGATATAGATTCTGGTTTGTTTTTCAACTTTGAATCAACATACTGTCCAATCCTTGCATCCTTGAATCCTTCCTCGAATGCCTTCAATACTGAATCTCCTCCTTGGGATATTTTCTGTCTGGCAACCTCAAGAATATATGGACTCATCAATTTGTAATCGTCTAGGTATTCTAGGTCTTCATCTCTATCGACTATTCTATCCATTGGCTCGCTCAAATCTATTGCAATCATGTGGCCGTCGATAATTGAGTTTCTAGTTTCTATAGGCACATTTTCCTTCAGATAATCTGAAGCCCCTTCGAATAAAGCTGTGAATACAGGGAATGTCATCTTTACAAAATTTGAATTCAAAATCCTCCCTAACCTATCGGCAAGTATCTCGGGCTTTGACAGTCTGGATTTAATATCATTTATCTTTTGTTCGTCTAACGCGAATTCTGCTGACCCTGTCTCTTCTATGAATTTTTTTAGTGTGTTAGAGGGATTGGGATCAGCAACAATAATTTCATGCAGAGATAAAAGATATCGTTTTGTAAATTCAGGGAATTCTTGTTCTGTTTTCTGTTTGTATTTATTAAATTGCTTATATCCTATCTGTCTGAAAAATATCTGCTTCAATATTGCTTTTCCAGAACCAGTGCTCATTAGAGCAGATTTCGTGAAAATAGACTCGTCCTTTGTACTCATTATATCATTTGAGTAGCACTCAGCAATTATTTAACTATTGACGTCGGATGGATATACATCATAATTCAGGCAATCTGAATGCGCGGTTTGTTAATCAAAAAATCAGATAGAAAAAGTAAGTAATGTCATCTTTGTTTATAATAAAGCGAATTTTTATATATTATAGAAAAATTGATTTTGTCTATCGTGAACAAAAAGTAGAGCGTGAGTAAGAGAAGTACGCATTTCTCTGTTATTATTGTTTTTTGTGTATTGTTTTTTCTTTTTTTCCTTTCTTTCTTTCCTTTCTGGTTATCTACCGTGAAGCCATTGCGATACGCTCCTGCTCATTCTTCTTCTTCACCGCGTGGCTTGCCATATCATTACGGGATGCAAGGATAATTTCAGTGGCTAAAGCTTCTTCGATGGCACGAGGGTTAGAGTACGTTGATTCCTTTACACCTTCGGCTATAAAGCGAAGTGCAAGATCGACCCTGCGTAACGGTGCAACATCCACTGAGACGTGATATACCACCCCACCATATACAATACGAGTAGTGTCTTCGTTTGGTGATGAGTTTTCAATGGCTTTTACTAATAATTCTACAGGATTCTTACTTGTCTCCAAATATATGATATCGAGTGCGGTTTTGATTGTATTCAATACCCTCATTTTTTTACCTCCCATTCTACCAGTGTTCTTTGCATACCTTTTGCCAAAATGCATCATATTGTTTGCTAATCTTTCTATTAGATTTACTTCAGCCTTCTTCAACCTTTGATGTTCATGTCTTCCAAAGCTTATAGGAATAACTGCAGAAGGCTTCAAGGATATGGCCCTTTGCAAACCAAGGTCCGCTACCTCAATCTTACTAGTATCCCACTTGTTAAATAACAACATATTTACGTTCTCTTTACCCACGATTGCATCTACCTCCTCGGTTTCTCCTTTCTTCCTCGTACCAGCTCGTTAAGCGAAACACCATTGACTTTGAATACTTGCCATCGTACTCCGGGTATATCGCCCATGGCTCCCCCCATTGAACCACCTATCCCTTCTAATATGACCTCATCGTGTTCATCAACGAAATTCAAGGCTCCGTCACGCGGAAGGAATGCTGTGATAGACTTGCCGTTCTTTATCAATTGTACTCTCACACACTTTCTCACAGCAGAGTTAGGTTGCTTAGACTCGATACCAACCTTTTCTAAGACTATACCTCTCGCTTGTGGTGACCCCTCTAGCGGGTTTGCTTTTTTATCTAGCATCAGCATCCTTCGCTTAAAATACTTATTTGCCCATCTAGCTTTTTTCCTTTTTGATCTTAAGACACGGCCTGCAAACAGACCTAATGGAGACTTGGCCATTTACATATTCACCTGATCGTTATGCATAGCAGATCTATCCTCACTCATTATAAGAACGTTGGATATTTGGAAGTATCGCTTTGCAAGTAACCTCGCCTTTTCAGCATTTCGACCTTCCCTCCCAACCACGACACCTTTTTTTTTAGGGTCTACAATTACAATAGCCTGTCTTGTCCCATCGATCTTATCATTTATCCTGATCTCATTGATCATGTCAGTGTTTAGTATATTCCTTATGAATTCCGAAGGATCGTCAGAGTATTCGACTAGTTCGACCTTTTTTCCGACTACGTTTTGCAATTGTCTGATAGTTGCTCCTCCCTTTCCTATTGCTAAACCCATTTGACCTTTATTGACAATGAAAATTACTCTGTCCATTTTTTCATCTACTACACAGTCTCTCGCACTAGCACTGGTAATGCTCTGGAACAGTGATATTAATCGTAATTCGTCGGAAGTTAACTTTATTTTCTCGGTCATGTATTGCAATACCTACCTATAAAACCAAAGCGGTATTCATGGTTTGATAGCATCAAATAACAACAAGTCATGCTGATTCATAAAGTATAATTTAAGTCTTGATGTGATATTATGTATGTTGCAAACCATTGGGCTCATTTGGCAGCTTGTTGGTACTTATTATCCTTGGACTCCTTTAATTGGATGTCTGAGAGTATGGAATTAATCTGCGCATCTGTCCCAGACTTCAAAGCAATCACGTTAATCCTGAATGGCTTATTGCAGAGCTTTCCAAGTCTAAAAGAATTTCCATCAAACGGATATATTGGAATATTTTCCTGGTTAGCCTCAGATTCAATTTTCGATCTAAAGTTCGGCGAAATAGTATTAGATACTACAATTAGCTTTGATCCTTTTATCGATCCAAGTACTTGCTTAGTTCCACATTTATATTTATTAGCAGCAATCGCGTCCTTAAGCACCTTGTCTAATGTCCTCACCATTTTTTATTCCTTCACCATCATATAGAGCTCTACCATGCCGGTACCTACGGGAACAGTGGCTCCTACTATAACATTTTCCGTTACTCCCCTAAGTGTTTCGATCTGACCCTCCAAAGACGCCCTAGCAATGGTTGGGACCGTAATCTCAAACGCGGCTCTTGCTAAGACGGATGTCTTAGTTCCAGCAATCCCATGTCGACCGATTTGTTGTAAGTATCCTTTTGACGTCATTAGATCCGCTACTAGCATGATATGTCTTGTATCAACTTCAAGCCCTTGTTCCTCTAGTGTGTTTGTGATCTCCTTTACAAGCGCAGTACGGGCTGCTTCAATGCCAAGTGTCTGCCATATTTCATAGACATTATTTGTTGTGATTCTAGACGTGTCCACACCCTTTATTGCTACTATCTTGGCAAGGTTCGATCCGGCAGTTTGAATGACCCATTCCTCATCTTGCTTTACTATGGTCACTCTTTCAATATCAGGTACACCTTTAACCCTCGTGCTCAGCAATTTGTTCTTTAGTGTCAAAAGTGTTTGCGCATCTGGTTCGTCAGTAGAAGTTATCTTTATCAGTAGTTTCTTTTCGTTGAGGGAAGCTTCATATTTCTTCTTAGAGCCCTTGAGTACCTCATAGACTTCTTTTATTTCGCAACCGCGCTCAGATAGCTTGTCCTCTGATAAATAAAAAGTAAGTATACCGCTATAATCAATATCGGTCTTATCGATCAAGTCACTTACACGAGTCAATATAATTTCCCTTGCTACCTCTAGTGCCTTTTCTCTAGATACTTTGTAATCATTGTCTAAGTATACATCCATAGTTGGTGTAACTGGTTTCTTCCTGGCATCAACTAACTCAATTAGCCTTGGAAGCCCAAGTGTGACATTCCGCTCTTTTACTCCTGCAAAATGAAACGTCCTAAGAGTCATTTGCGTCCCTGGCTCACCAATTGACTGTGCAGTTACAACACCTACGGCCTCGCCAGGTTCAGCAAGGGCCCTTTCGTTGAGGTCAATTGTTTTTTTCATTACTTTCTCAATTCCCTCTTTACTTAATCTGTTTTCCAGCAATGCCTGTTCCAAATTATTTCTTAACCTTGGATTTAGATTATCGGCATATCTTTGCACTATATTTTTAATATCGTTTTCCGTAGCCTTTCTGCCCTCATCGATAACAGATTCGCTTTCAATTAATCTGGAGATATTCACAGCTTCTCCATGGTCGCTTTTGGCAGGATCGATTCCATCTTCTCCGTAAATATATTGCATAATGTTTCCATGTGGATCTCTTACAGTTTGATCATACTCTATCTTTAGATGCTCGAGAGCGTTAATTAATCTCCTCTGCATGTATCCTGATTGTTGAGTTCTAACTGCAGTATCCACTAAGCCCTCTCTACCACCCATTGCATGAAAGAAGAATTCTAATGGACTCAAGCCGTCTCTATAATTTGACTTTATAAATCCCTTGGCGTCAGGATTTGCGTCGTTTGTTTTGAAATGTGGAAGCGACCTATAGTGATACCCCTTAAAGATTCTCTTTCCCCTTATTGACTGCTGACCTAATGCAGCAGTCATCTGTCCAATATTAAGGGTAGAACCTCTTGCTCCTGTCGATGCCATGATAACACCAGAATTATCATCAGGAAATGCTCTATCTGCAGTCTTACCAGCCCTATCTCTTGCTCTTGACAGTTCGTTTACAATGTAGAGCTCCAGTGCCTCGTCTGGAGAAAGTCCTCTTGTTAGTGGTAAGGTACCGTCTTTGTATTGCTGGATTAGCTCGTGAACCTTATCATAAGCCTTCTGAATAACATCATTAATCTCTGAGTTTGTTTGCTGACTCAGCCACAAGTCAGAGTAACCGTAGGTAAAACCTATATGCGTTATGTATGTTTTGAGCATTATTAGTATGGAATCGAGGAATTTCCTTGCTGCATCAGTACCATAATCTTTTGCTATCCTATGAAGAACGCTATCAGGTTCCTCTGCACCGATTGAGGCTTTGTCTATAACCCCGCTAATAAGTTCCCCATTTTTTATTACTACATCCTTTCCTTCCCTCTTTGCCGCTTTGTTCCATTTTGAGGTGATTATGAAGTTGAAATCATTCGGGAAAAATAGCGAAAAAAGCTGTTTTCCAGAATACAATTTTGAGCCGTCTTTTACTATCTTTGGTTGGGGAAGTGCTCCTCTGTATCCGCCTATCAGTGCCAAGTTAGCAAATTCTTCCCGCGTAAGTGTAGTGTCGTCTCGGGTTAATATGAACGCCCCGGTAATAAAATCTCTAATGCCACCTATAATCGGCCCTCCGTATCTTGGCGAAATTAGTTGGTCTTGAACTCTCATCAAAAGAGCTGCCTCTGCTCTCGCCTCTTCGCTTTGAGGAACGTGAAGATTCATTTCATCTCCATCAAAATCCGCATTATATGGAGGACATACAGCGGGATGAAGTCTGAATGTACGGTATGGTAATACTCTTACATAGTGTGCCATAATTGACATCCGGTGAAGGGACGGTTGCCTGTTGAAGATTACTATATCTCCGTCAGACAAGTGCCTTTCTACCATGTATCCAGGCGCTAATGAGTCTGCTACAATCTTTCTATCAGTAACATAATCTAATCTAATTTTTACCCCATCAGGTCGGATTATGTAATTCGCGCCAGGATATATGTTTGGTCCATTGATAACCAATTTCTTGAGTCTATTGAGATTCCACTGCGAAATAGTCTCTGGAATAGTGAGCTTCTTTGCAACGTCCACTGGTACGCCAACGTTTGAAATCATTAGATTAGGGTCTGGAGAAATTACAGTTCTGCTAGAAAAGTCTACTCGTTTACCAGATAGAGAACCTCTAAACCGCCCTTCCTTCCCTTTTAACCTCTGTGTTAAGGTCTTAAGTGGTCTTCCTGATCTGTGATGAGCTTGCGGTATTCCAGAGACTTCATTATCAAAGTACGTCGTAACGTGATACTGGAGCAGATCGACAAGATCTTGAACAATTAGCGGTGGCGTTCCTGCTTCCTTACTTTCTTTCAGCCTCTGGTTCACCCTAATAATGTCTACAAGCTTATGTGTCAAATCATCTTCCGATCTGATCCCGGTCTCTAATATGATAGAAGGCCTCACCGTGACAGGAGGTACTGGAAGAACCTGTAACACAAACCATTCAGGTCTCGCAGTGGTAGGGTTATAACCTAGAACTATCAGATCATCGTCAGGAATATGGGCTAACCTCTCTCTGATCGTAATTGGCAAAAGTCTATTTTCTCCAGCGTCTGTCTTTTCTACGAAAATAGTCGGTTTAGTAAAAACGATGTCATATTGATCCTTCTTACAATGAGGGCAGACTTTGACTTTCTTTGCTTTTTCTATGATTTCGTCTTTGGCATTTTCAAGCGTGATTACGGCATATGCTGCTTTGCTATCTCTGAGAGATTTATATTTTGAAAGCTCTTCTACCTTCAATTTTATGCGATTACATGATCTGCATGTAATTAGGAGAAGTTTATGTATGTCGTCAACAAATGCAATATGCAGCACGGGCTCAGCCAATTCTATATGGCCAAAATGGCCAGGGCATTTTACACTTGTGTTACCGCAAGTGGAGCATTTTTGGCCAGGTTCTAATGTGCCCAGCCTATTGTCCATAAGACCACCTTGAACGGGCATCCCATCTTCGTCGTACGTCTCTGGAGCCGTTATTTCTGCTACGCTAAATTTACGTATTTCTACAGGCGACCAGACACTAAACTTTATGCCATCGAGAATTTTTATTGATTCCTCCAACTTTTCTCACTCCTCAGTTTAATCTATTATACCTTCTCCCTAACGAGCAATCGTGGTGCAACGTTTAGGCTCATCATTTCCTGCAAGAGCAATTTGAAGGCGTAAGCAATTACGACAGACGAAATTTTTGCCTTCTCCCCGCAAACTCTACAGATATACCTTCGTTGTTTAATGTCATAATATGACAACAAACCGCAGCGTTCGCACACATTTACCTCCGCTTTGTCGGATTCTTCGAGTAATCTGTCTTTCAACATCATCGAGGCACCATATGCTATAAGACAGTCTCTTTCCATCTCTCCGAACCTCAGTCCTCCTCCACGAGCTCTCCCTTCAGTTGGCTGCTTTGTAAGCATTTGAACTTGACCTCTAGCTCTGCTATGGATTTTGTCGGCCACCATATGATGCAGCTTTTGATAATACACAACACCTATGTAGACGTCAGCTGGAAATTTCTTTCCAGTCCTACCGTCATACATTATTTCTTTCCCTGTATATTTCAATCCATACTGCTCCAGTGCACCCTTCAATTCATTTAATTTCTCACCTAGAAATGCAGACCCGTCTACTATTCTACCGAGCACCGAGGCAGCCTTTCCTCCAACAGACTCCATAAATTGACCTACTGTCATCCTAGACGGGAATGCGTGAGGATTTATCATGACATCAGGAACAATCCCATCTTCCGTATACGGTAGGTCTTCCTGATTAACGAGCATTCCGATTACTCCCTTTTGTCCGTGCCTAGATGCAAATTTATCGCCAATCTCAGGAATTCGCATATCTCTCACTCTTATTTTATACATTTTTCCTCCTTCAACGGATTGGGTCATAATTACGGAGTCCACGACGCCATTTTCAGAAGGTCGAACGCCAACTGATGTATCCCTACGATAAGGTCCTTTGACTTCGAACTCTTTATATTCCTCCATAAATCTGGGGGGGGAAGTTCGCCCGATCAGTATGTCGCCACCTGCTACCACAGATTCCTGCATAATTGCACCATCTTGTTCAAGAAGACGGTAGGCTTTTTCTCCCCTGTAGCCCCTAATATTAGCATCAGAAGGTGGAAGTTCAAAATTATCTTTCATTCCACCAGGGTACTGTTTCGCTTCAGCTTCATAGACCCTATAGAAGAAAGTTCTGCCTATACCCCTGTCAATGGAGGATTTATTAAAAACTACGGCATCTTCGATATTATAACCTTCGAAGGGTAGAACAGCCACAACGCAGTTCTGACCAGTCGGGCGGTCGTCTAGGCCTAGTAGGCTAATCGCCTTTGTACTAACCATCGGAACCTGTGGATAAAGCATGAAGTGTTGTCTTACATATGTACTAGCATTCATCAGAGGGGTAGAAAATCCTAGACTCTGCTTTGCCATCGCACTTTCATAGGTGTTTCTAGGTGACTGATTATGTTCAGGATAGGGTATAATCGAAGCTCCAACGCCAAGAATTGCAGATGGGAATATTTCTAGGTGAGTATGAGACTTTTCAATTTTTGCAGGATCCATCGCTACGTAGCAATTCTCCTCTTCATTTGCGTCAACTAATTCGACCATACCCATATAGAGAAGGTCTGTCCATGAGAGAAACTTCTTTGCAACCTTTTCTATTATTTCAGAGTTCATCAATACTTTGCCCTGGTCAACCACCACAAGTGGCCTTAATACTCGACCTGCATTACAACTAATGTATAACCTCTTGGTGGCATTATCATTCAATGACGAATATAGGTAAATGCCAACGTGAGGATGAATTTTTCCGGTTCTTCTCATTGCCCTCAATGTGTCAGATAGATGCTGTCCGTCTTCAGCATATCCGATTAATCGTCCATCCACAAAAACCCTAGTCCCAATACTTCGTATTCTATCATTGGCTTCATCAACTTGCTCCACTCCTTGTTCATACAACTTCTCCACGATTTCAGCAGATGTGACACTAACTGAAATTATGGCTGAAAGCGCCAAATTTTTCACAAGGCCACAATTTGATCCTTCTGGGGTTTCTGCAGGACAAATCCTCCCAAAATGTGTAGCATGTAAATCTCTTGCTTCGAAATTTGGCTGACTTCTGCTCAGCGGAGACTGGATTCTACGTAAATGACTTATAGTTGACATATAGTTTGTTCTATCGAGCAGTTGCGTCACACCTACCCTGCCCCGACCCCAATTGCCGGTCGCAATAGCGTTGTTTAGCTTATCTGAAATAATTCCGGGTCTAACTGCCGCAGCTACTGCATTAATACCCCGCTTCTGTCCAGATCTTTCCAGCTGATATTTCATATCCCTTATTAGGTTTCTAAATGCCGTTCTAAAAAGGTCAGCTAACATCTGTCCGCCGAACTTGATGACCTTGTTTCCGTAGTGGTCTTTGTCATCCGGCTCAATCCACTGTAATTTTAATTCAATCAATTTGCTGGTTGCTTCCCCAAGGAAAAGTGCCTTTTCGTGCCTGTTGTCGGGATTTTTACCAAGATGGGGCAACAACCCCCAATCAAGTAAGGTTTCAGCTCGCTTTATCTGAAATTCCTCCAGCATTCCTGGAGCGATCCTTTTACTGATGTATATGATCGCATCTCTACTTGTAATTATCTCACCTGCTTTTTCGAACGATGGCTCTAGTTCATCTTGTATGGCGCCGTTTAGTGATACAGCATTAGCAATGTCTTTATCAGATTCTAGGCCTAAGGCTCTGACCAGAGTTACCAATGGGATATCCACTGGGGAGCCAGGAATTTTTGCGGCCACGGAACCATCAGACCGCATTATGAGCTCAAGCTTGGCCCTATAGCCTACTATAGAGGAATATACTTTGGCTTTGTACACCAAGCTTCCCGTGGCCTCCTCCGTATCGACAATAATTTTATTATACGAAAGGTCTTCCAGGCCAACTATTACTCTCTCAGAGCCATTAATTACAAAATAACCCCCAGGGTCACGCGGGTCTTCTCCTACTTCGATAAGCCTAGTTTCAGGCAAATTATGCAAAATACATGCGTTTGACTTGACCATAACAGGCATATCGCCTACATGTATAAACCTGGATTCGAGTATCTTACCATCCTCTATAATGCTGCATTCAAGCATTATAGGTGATGCGTATGTAAGATTTCTGAGTCTAGCTTCCATAGGTGCTACATGCGTTATAGAACCATCCAATTCCATAATCCTTGGTTGTTGTAGCTTTATTTTACCCAACCTTATTTTGTATGGGTATTCAGCAGTCTCCACTTCAACCTCTCCAACTTCATCAATAATGCTTTGGAGTCCACGTTCCATAAACTCGTTATATGAATTTAGATGCTGTCGCGCAACACCCTCTCTTCTCAAAATATCATTGATTATTGGCCACATTTCTAAAAAAGTAGCTGTCATAAGGGTACCTATCCCTCTACAACGTATCGGTAATATACACTTTCACCCGCAGTTGGGCTCTTCCTCGTAATCTTTACTACGTCTCCTGGCCTTACATCTAAATCTTGGAGGCCTTTGTCAGTTATCATTATGTACGGTAATTGGCTGGGCTTCGTATTGTATTTCTTTAAGATTTGCTCTGCCTCTTGCTTTTTCAAAATTTCATGTTTTGGTTGATAAACATGGTTCGTTATTTTTATTATTTTCTTTTCTGTAGACATTTGTTAACCCCTCCTGCTATCTGTTCTAATTCAGAATACTCTTTAACTAATAATAAATCCTCTATCAAGCTAGAACAATTTTTTATTATTCTGACCATATATAAGTATAAGTATTCTAGTGGAAGGCGGTTATATCCATAAATATTACCCAAAGGCGAATCACTGCCCATATGCTGTCTTTAATTAAACTAAAAGATCCAAAAGAAAAAAAGAATCTTTTCAGGCATCCAAAAGCAAATAGTAATGCAAATATAGAGTTGTTACGTCGTGATGAAAATCATGAACGCTAAAGTGTGTGAGCCAAGAATAGTTCTTTTCTTATGTTCTCTGATATCGATTCTCAACATCACACCTTCGTTGGCAGCGTTTGGCGAAGTAAGACTAGATGATGGCAACAATATATATGAATTAAGAATAGCTGATAATAATTATCCAATCAAATATCAGATTACAGGTACAGGTAATAAAGTCAACAATATTTCTGCTGAGGCAGACAACGCAACACTTCTAGTAAATGTTCTCTCACAGTCAAACGGAAGATTATCCATCGAGCTTCCAAGGAATATCATTGACTCTAAAAAAGAAGGAGATGTTGATGATCGATATATCGTCTTCCAAGACGGTCAAGTTACAAGTCCTGAAGAGATCGTTACAAATAGTCAAGCGAGAACACTAGTCATCGATTTCGACAAAGGGATAGGTCAGATAGAAATATCCGGTTCAAAAATAATGCCAGAATTTGGAGCCCTTAGTGCCCTGATCTTTGCCGTTTCAACAGCAGCGATGATTGTAGTGCGCATGAAATTGCACAAATCCTAGTACGAATCCAAGAATCCTAATTCCTTTTTTATCCCAACTTGTGAATTGACATAAATCAATTGGTTTTTTGAATCAGGCAGCAGACATGGTATGCGATTTTTTGTATAAACAAACACATAACCATTCTGAACTTATATTTTCTATCATACTTTACCGGTCATTGGGTCCTCTTGGTGCATAGGTTAAACGTTAATCTGCTCAATTAAAATCTTGACTGTACCAACATCAAGGTCTAGATGTTCTGCAATAATTTCCTCTGAAACACCAGATTCGTAAAGATTTCGCAATATCTGTTTTTTCTCGCTATTTATAATGTCATGCGGCGGATAAAACAGAACACTTCCCTCAACTAGTTTGAGATAGCCGGTCACTCTGCCTACTAGCTCCTCTACATTAACAGAATCATCAGTTGAAAAGACGAGTATATGTTCCTTAACAGGAACGCTAAAAAGCTTTACTTTCTCGTAGCTATAAAGGATATATTGCAAACTGCCCAACTCAGGAGTGAAGATTTGCCTAAGATCTACAATGTAAGCGGTCTGAGCGAAACTCAATTGTGTATTTTTTTCGTTAAGATACTCCTCTATGCCTTCCCTTAACATGCTAGCATACATTCGTCCGGATCTATCAATTATGCCTGCAAATCTGATTCTGCCATCCAGAGAAATTATATTGGCTGAAAGTTCCTCAGGCTTCATATATATAATTAATATATCTTATCAACATATATAGATACTTTCACGAGGAATGCTGCTCCACATAGCGAGTATCACATACGTCGCTATATGACTTGTTTAACAATGCATTACAATTACAAAGCTCAGAAAAAATCGTCTCAAATCGGTGATGTAGCCATAAGCTATAGATAGTGTATGACAGCTGTCTGCATAGAGTACAGTTGGCAGTGCACAATATCGTCCGTGTACTTAAATAGATCATTCCTGATGATTTCATTTGGCACGCGATTTGAACTCAAATGTACCACGCGGTTATTTAATTGTCTGCCCTAGCAAATGGTCTATGCCGTGGCTGCTTAGGCAGCGCTTGCAGACAAATCTGATCGGCAAGAGAATTTATTGTTACAAGAGGATAAAATCTACTCAAAAGCTGGCTCTTTCTCTTGCTGAGAAGAATCCAACTTCAAGATTAGATGGTACAATTATTATCGCCGAGCGTCAAAGAAATGCAACGGGGAGAGCGGATAGAAGATGGATCTCACCTGCTGGCGGCATCTGGCTTTCGGTTATCTTAAATCCAAATTTGTTAAGCTCACAGAGTATGCTAATCATGTTTCTTGCAACATTGAGTGTGTGTGAAGTATTAAAATCGGAAACAGGATTGAATCCAAAAATAAAATGGCCCAACGATGTGATCATAAGCGGGAGGAAGGTATGTGGTATTCTTGTTGACATTGCAGCGATGAATGAAACGATATGTTATGCTGTCATAGGTCTAGGAATCAATGTTAATAACGAGCCCCTGAAAATAATTTCAGAATTATCTAAGACCAAGGACAACTGCTTATATGGTATTACATCAATTAAGAAAGAATTAGGTGGGTTGGATGTAAGCATAATTAACATTACAGCGTCACTTATTGGGAAATTGGACTATTATTACCATCAATTACAACAAGGTTTTCACCATAATATAATACAAAAATGGAAGTACTGGTCAGCGTATTTCAATAAAGCAGTACTAATAAAGGAACAAAATAGGTTTTCTGAAGCTACAGTCGAAGATATCGATGTTAGTGGAGCATTAGTTGTGAGAACTCTCGATGGAAATACACGAAAAGTCTTTTCGGAGGACATTGTATTATAAAGAAAGCGCACCACGCAAGGATTTACATGCATGAGCTAAACGTAAATTAACACTATCTTGAGGAGCTTTGATCCGTTATGGTAAGAATGGTTGCATATTCAAACGATCGTCTTCAAGTAGCCATAAAAATATTGGCTTTGCAATAATAAGATTTTATATGAAATGCGTATTACAGCGTAACTGCATCATTTTTATCTGATGTTTTCTTTATAACGACGAAATTGCCTGCCATGATAGCGCGGTTTGCCAGTATCGTCTCATATGAATTGTTGGGACCATGACGTAGTGTAGTGAAATTTGGTGTTATTCTATTTACTGTCCCACGATACATTGTTGAAGAATCCTTTAGTTCGATATCATCTCCCTCTATAAACGGTAACTGTAAACTATAAATTGGCATGTTTTTTGTAATCCTGACGTTTCCCTGCACAATCGCATTATTCGGAACAACATATTCTGTATCGTCACTGGTCGTGATTCTAGTAAAAAAGAAGTTTATTTCTGCAATCTTACCCCCGATATTGTCATTCACAACCTGAATGGAATCGCCTATTCTTGCAGGAAATGCTGTTAGCATAAGAGCTGCAGATAGCATATTTCCGATAATAGTTGACAGCCCGATGCCCACGATTATCGCAGCAACACCACCGCCTATGAGTATTGATTCAGGATTAGTATTCCATTGATACATTAGGCTAATTATTGCAATGAGCGAGATAGTAACAGCTATGAAAAAAGAGATGCTTGCTGATAAATGGGGGCTTATTATGACCGCTGTCGTTTGCAAAAGTCCTCTAATTGCACTGATCACTACAAATGAAATGATTATTGTCGCTATACTTCCTGCAATCTGGATATGGAGTTGTTTTATCCCTATATATGGTCCAAGCAGACCAAGGAGATACAAGCAAAGCCAAGTGACCACAACAAGTACAAGTGCCTTTATGCTGAGATGGATAAGCTTCTCATGAAGCTGTGGAGGTTCAGTAATCCTGTGCTGGAAACCGTTCTCAACCGAACTCTGCGAATGCAATGAATGATTGGCGCGATGGAGATGTATAAATATTTAGAGGCCTGTTACTCATATCAATCTAGATTTTAAGTTTAGTTTATTGCGGTTTTGCAACCCAAGATGTACATATGCTTCTATAGATAGTAGTTCAAGGAAATGACTAGCAATTGCAGATGCGATTAGAATTGGATTAGGATAGGCTCTATTCATAAAGCAATCATCAAAAGGCTTTACAAGTATTTTATGCTACTCACCTCCTTGCAGTTAAACTTATTATTGAAAGTGGCTGAAAGTCTTCAACATAGATTCTAATAAACAGAATTTTGTTGTACATTGGTGGGACCGCAATAATGAAAATTGGCCAAATAATTGTGATAGTTAGCTTGAGTGTCGCAAGTGCAGGGATTTTACTTGTTGCAACCTCGGGCATAAATGCATCGCATCCGTTCGTGGGCCAAAAAATGTTAGCTACTAATGAGATTATAAAATCCAAAGAAACTAAAAACTCAATATTAAATGTCATGAATAATGGTCCAACTATGTATCTTATTGTAAAGGCAGACCCGTCCAATATCCCTATTACTGCAATTGTTAAAGATTCACATGGATTGATTGTATCTTCTTCAACATTCAGCCAAGATTTAGTGGCTAATTTCAAACCTGAAACGATCGGAAAGTATAATCTAATTTTAATGAACCAGGGAACTACAGATGTAAAATTCAACTCGATTCTTGGATATCTCCCTCTGTTTGGAGAGAACGAAAGCCCAAATTATGATGCTCTGAGAGCAATGTTGCTTGGTGCATTGTTGATTGCTTTGGGTTCCTTCGGCTTAGCCTTAGGAATTTTTATAACGATAAAGAATCTGTCGTCGCATGAATTATTTAACATTACATATACTTTTTTAAAAATTTCAGGCAAGAAAGTCGTAGCCTATTTCAATATAGGTGCTTTTAGTACGAGAAGACCTTCGACTACCATATACCGCGATTTGATCACCGAAAGGCTAAGCGAACTAGAGAAACAAAGAAATGATTTCATAGCTGACCCACAATTCGAAGAGAAACAGGAACTTACTAAGGACGAATCAAGCTTCAATAAATGAACGCGATTGACACTTTCCGCATTTAGTATTAAGGTTCTTGCTTATTCTGCCTGTGCGTCTTCCTTTCGTTCTTCAATTGCCCAGTTTCTTCCCACATCTCTTATTAAAACCAAGATTTTTAGATAGGGATTCGCACTTGCATCGCGTGTACTGTTATAAGTCTATTATTGTACTGAAGGTACGTAATAGGGTTTGCATAAAATCTAAATTCCTCTACGAATCTGATGGTGGGGAATCAAAGCGTGGATTTCAGATAGTCAAAATGTCGAATTTATTCCCTTATCCCCTCAGTATAATATAGAAATCATACCTGGGGCTCCGTACAATGACCTATGGTAAAATTGTATGCTCTGAATAATTTTATTCTAATAATCCTGAAGCTAGCTCTAATATCTTATCATACCAAGAGTTTGCTTTTACTATTCCACTTGCGACTAGAATTCCTATTACTCCTAAATCAACTGCACTTCGTACATCGCTCTTATCAACTATACCTGCTCCACAAATAACTCTAGTCGATTCTGAATATTCAGAGACTAGTTTCACAGTATCCAATATAACTTTTGGATTTTCTTTTGATACTGCTTTGCCTGAACCGATCAATTCAGGGGGTTCGATCGCAATAAAGCTAGGATTCAACCTCGCTAGTTCTGCAGCCTCATTTGACGTTCTAGCACACACTACAGAAACCATGTCCAATTTTCTTAACCTTTGAACTAAGCTCCGAATAGTTTGATAGTCTAAACGATGCTCGCTATGATTTAAGATCGAACCCGATGCACCAAATGATCTTGCTAGTTCTGGTATAAAGAATCCTGTGGACTGACCGGCTTGCATATCGTCAAGATGCTGGCAGAAGACTGGAATATTCACATTTTGCGCTACCAAAGACAGTGATGGTGGAGGTGGAGCTACCACAGTTTTAACTTTCAGCACATGCGCAGCCTTTTGAGCCGCCATCGCTAGTCCGAGAGTGTTACCTGAGGAGAGCTCGAGATAATTTTTAAAGTTGATTATGAGCAGGTACTTCAGCCCCTTTGTTTTATTTGATCAATCAGTGCTCATATTATTGTCAAGCGCCTATTTCAAGTCTCTAAATTTTTCGTTAAGTTTGTCTATTCTTGCTTGATATCCTTTATTATATTCCAGTTCCTCAGGGACCAGGGTAGCCGGGTGTATAAATCCCTGATTTCTCATTATCATTGCTCTTTCAGCAGCCCACATTCTCTGTAGATCCCAATCGGCTGTACCAAAACCGTCATGTGGGCCAGTTAACTTTCCGCCATGCATACTAAAAACCAGGCAAGAAACAATTGGTATGGAATAATTAAGACTGGCCGCAGAATTCAATTTAACTGGCATAAGTGGTAAGTGATGGCTGCCCCTAGTGTTACCGGCCACATAATGCGGATCATTAAATGCGCTTCCTGCTTCCTCGGTGGCAGGAAAGTTTTTCTGAGTTCTTACTATAGATATGGGATCATCCTTGCCGACATATGTGCCTGCAATGTTGTGTAACCTATCAGTTGATGAGGAAACAATTTGTTCTCCATCAGAGGCGAGCACGGAATGTATAACGTACTGTCCAGGATACATAAGTGCCGCTTCTAGCTCTGCCTTTTCAGCCCACAGCTTAAGATCCGCAATTTTGCCCGACATCACATCCAATATTCTGAATGTAACACCTGATGCAAGCTTTTCGTTAATTAATAATCCGGTGTTGCTTCCACTATCGACAAATATTCGCCAGAATGGGAAATTAAACGCACCAGGTTCCGTCTTATCTGCTGCAAATACACAAAAAACTTCGCTTGGTCGTTCTTCTATATGCATCTCTGCGACTCCGGGGCCAAGTCCTTTTATATTGCCTGAAAAGGCATCCTTGAGTAGGTCTTGGCCGGCTCCGTATAGACCCTGCTCTTTGGCAAGTTTGGTTCCTTCTGTGAAGGCATCCCACGCCAGTTGGTGAATTTTCTGATTTTCAATACCGAGTGTATGAGTCATGACAATATGAATATCGTCGCCGGTATAACCAACATAATAGTCAATCAGAAGATCTTTTGCTTTCGTTCCGATGTAATTTTTTACAACCTCAAATAGCTCATCGCTTGGACGAGTATGGCCACCAATTCCTCCAATGTCTGCCTTAATTGCTGATAGTGTTATATGCATAACGTGAAATCATTAAGCAGGCTTTAAAAATATTCTGATATTTGTGTAATTGCTTTGCTAAACTTTTTGTGTATTGATGTTCCAGTTGCTTCGGTACGAGTTGATCCTATGCATAATCAACATAATACTTGTACCGCTTTTCCACTTCTTTGTTGTTACCAGAAAGTATCCGCTCAATCTCCAGCTGCAGCAGGCGGCTAGCATAGCTCCTAAAATTATCTGATTCTTGTCCCGCTGGATACACCGAGAGAGTATAGTTAAAATGTTTCATAAATTCGACTACCTTTGATCTAAATTCTTCCCTCGACGGGTGCTTAACCTTTTCTAGCTTGAACCAGGTTGTTGCACAAGCAGTAGAATATATCTTAGCAAGATCTTCTACTAATCTTTCAATTTCAAAGAAGTCTGGCATATAATACGAGTTGACATTGACTATTAAAACTATTTGGAAGCATATGGGTACCTAACCAAATCTAGAATAAATGCATGAATGGATTATTTTTATAAGCACATAATCGAGCAGGGTTTAAAAGACGATCTAAATCTAAACATGTATATGTGTTAAGGTATTGGAAGACAGTTCTATTACCTGATCAGAACAAGTCATATTTAGGCGTGCAACATATTGGATAAATAATTGACAACACAGTCAGAGAACTTGCGTATAAATAACACAATATCTAAGCATGGTAGCTTTAACAAAGATGCAGAGTATACCGGAGCGCACAAAACCAAGGTATGGCTGGAAACATATGGATGTGCGGCAAGCAAAGCAGATTCTGAAATGATTGCGGGCCAGTTGAAGACTAATGGCTATGAATTGGCCGATTTTGAGGAAGATTCATCTTTGAATATAATTGTAACTTGCTCAGTCAAGGACGCAACTGAACATAAGATGCTATATAGAATACAAGAACTAACTAAAGCCAAAAAACCTACAGTACTTGCGGGGTGTCTACCAAAGGCGGATAAAGACAGAGTTGAAAATATCTTTCCCTCGGTTAGTCTGCTGGGACCTCAATCTATTGATAGGACTATAGATGTAGTAAATTCTGCCCTCGCTGGCAACAAAATCGCTATTCTTGATGACTCTCCTTATAATAAGATCAACGTTCCTAGGATACGACTTAATCCGATAGTCGGAATAGTTGAAATTGCAACAGGATGTATGAGCGAATGCACTTTTTGTCAGACCAAGTTAGCCAAAGGAGAAATAAGAAGCTATCCTCCTGGAGAAATTCTAAGACAAATAAAACATGACTTACAAGAGGGATGTAAAGAGATATGGTTGACTTCTACTGACAATGGCTGCTATGGAAAGGACCTAGGATCAAATATTGCAGAACTGTTAGAGTTATGCTGTGCTATTGACTTGCGCTACAGGTTGAGGGTAGGGATGATGAATCCGATGCATCTTAGCTCTGTAATAAAAGAGCTCGTAGAGGTCTATGAGCATAATGAAAATATCTTCAAGTTTTTGCATATCCCAGTCCAGAGCGGTAGCGACCGAATATTAAGAAAAATGAAGAGAGGTCATAGCGTCAAAACCTATAGAGAAGTAGTGAAAGCCTTCAGGTCACGGATTCCCGAAATTACGATCGCAACTGATATAATTGTGGGCTTCCCCTCTGAAACAGAGGACGACTTTGAAATGACTCTGCAGCTGATAAGAGATACAGAGCCAGACATAGTAAATTCGTCAAAATATAGCGCTAGACCCAATACAGCAGCAGCAAATCTCAAACAACTAAGATCTGATATGATCAAGAGGCGCACAGACAGGCTTCATCGCTTGGTAAAGGAGATTAGTAGTACCCGAAACAGCATGTGGATTGGATGGCAAGGAGATATAATCGTTGATGAATTAAATAATAACAACATAATAGGAAGAAATTACGCATACAAATCAGTAATGATTTCTCCTCTGTCTTCTACTCAAACCAGTTTTGGTCCAGACACAAGGTATTCACTTGGAACCGAAATTGAAACTCATATATATGACTATTCAGATTATTCGCTGAAAGGTAATCCGATAGGCTAGTATAAGTAGCTCAACCTTTTTGCACCCTTCAGGTACTAATATGCAATCATCGGATCTTTTAACTGAACCATGATTTTACAAAGAAGGGGAGACTGACCATAGCTAATAATGTTAATCAGGATTATCTAGGATTTAAACAACCGGTCATAGCTGTTGGTATTGGTGGCGTAGGTATTAAACTTGCAATCAATTCAAGCAGACTACTTAACTGCAAATGTGTTTTGATTAGCAACGATAAAAAAGATTTAGACGAGAATCATTTTTCCGTTCTCATACACTCCGATGTATTCATTAACCCTTCAAGCTACAAGCTCCGGTCGATTGCAGAATCGTCAGCTAAGATCATTAAGTCGACTATCGAGGGATTTAAGACCGTAATAGTATTTGCAAACCTAGCAGGTAGATCTGGAACTGCGATCGCTCCGATCGTATGCAGGGAAGCAAAATCGTCTTATGGTAACTCGACTCTTTCTATAGCAATAATGCCTTTCAGGTTTGAAAAGGACAGGATATTCCAGGCAGGTATTTCGTTAAGCAGGCTACAGAAGTACTCTGATTCCACTATAATACTGGATAACGATTCGCTTCTGGAAAATAATCCAGATCTATCGACTGAACAATGTTATGAATTAGCCAACGACGCGCTTTATGACGTGATATCTTCAACTTTCAAGCGACATCTGCAACCTGACCTCAGCTTGTTATGCACTAGCAGACCCAATAAATTCGATGCAGAATCTTCTGCTAAAGATTCTTTAGGTATGTTATCGGGTAGCGTAGATTTAGGATCAGCAAAAAAGGTGGTCTTACATATGGTAGGAGGACAGATGTGGCGGCTCAGCACCGTGAACTCTGTTGTCAACAATTTACACAGAATCTTGGAAAATGATACCTATGAAGGGATCTCAATATATCTTTCAGATTCTAATGAAACCAGGACTCATCTTATTGCCTCAGTCGTAGGTAAGACTAAATTTGACGACTATGATCCCTTAGCACAGCTTATCCCTCTGGAAAATGTATTAGACTGGGATGAAATGGATTCATCTCCAGAAATAGAAATAGCTATCCCGAATTTAGAATAATGATACAATCTCATATACATAGTAAAATGGATAGAAGTATGGATGAGTATGATTATGTGATACATGTGATTAAGGTCTTTTTCGTTGTTAAAGATTGAATTAAAGTCCTACAATGGATCCGAGTTAGACCATTTAAGCTGAAAGCTTTCTCTTATCTGCTGTCATCTGTCATAACATTCAGTGTATTTCGCCAATGCAGCAAGACTCTTCATAACATGGATACGTTTTTCCGTGTTCGATTCCAAAAGCTCACCAGCATCCGCACCTTGAAGTATATGAAGATAGTTGAGAGCATAATTTAGCCTGTCTTTTGTGCTACGAGGATTATTTATCTGATTTAGAAGGATTTCAAAAGCCTTCCAGAAATCGTCACTACTTTGAGCTAGCCCCCGATTTGATAAAATAATTATACAGTCTAAAATATGAGGCTAATTCAGATAAATTCAAACCATGCTGTCTTGTTCCTACAGATAATTGTCTAATTGAATCAAAGTCCAAATCTTCAAGTCCAATTTGTAATTACTAATTATGCTGCTGACTGTTCCAGCTCCTACGTTATTCTGTGCAGCAATGGTATCACGTGGGATACCGGAAATCCAATCCCTAATTACGTTTCAGCGGTAGGATGGATTTAGACCTAAAGCTAATCCACTCTACTACGATTTTTATATTTACTCGGCAGATAAAAACTGAAAGAGCTCAATAATACGCAAAGGAATCAGACAGAAACTCTTCGTAGGAATACCATTGCATGGATAGAAAAACTGTTGCAGCGGCTGTAAACCTTATTCTGGCGTCTTATCTAATCAATGTTAAAAAACTGCCTTATCATACAACATCCAATATCATCACTAGTTGGTTAGTCAAATGCGGTGAATTATGACAATTGATCAGAATTTCGATTATACAGGGAGGTATGCTTTAAAGTACTCGGCAAAGAACGGACAAAGGCCACTAAAGCTTGACACATTGAAGATCAAAAATAAAAAATTGCATGAGGGACTTCAATAGAACACGATGTTTCATATATATGGCAGATATGTCTATGCAACCTATCACAACTTTTGCAATGATACTGGCTAAAATTGATAAAGCCATTTTTAATTAAATTCTGCATAGCCATTTATATCTATAAAAGTACACTATTATCATAAACATATCAAGCTTACCCATAGCTACGACAAGCCTCGTGATTCTAAATGTTATGATCCTTGCTTTCGGGCTAGTCTCAGGTACACAAGAAGAATTCATACGGCGTTTTGGTTTCATTCCTGACCAGCTATTATCCGTCTCATCGTCCTCGTCGCCTTCAGATGTCTTAACTCGCTTATTCTCCTCAATGTTCATTCACACCAGCATTGTACATCTAGCATTTAACATACTAGCATTAGTATATCTTGGCGGATATGCAGAAAGAGCAGTTGGGATTGCCAGATACATCTTAATCTACATAATCGCAGGAATAGCTGGAGCTTTATTTTATGGCGCAATATCGACTTTTATTTTAAGTAACAGTCACACTGTATTAATAGGTGCTTCAGGAGCAATTTCAGGAATACTAGGCATAGCAGCTGCTGCTGGAAACACTAGAGCTTACTATTGGCTAATAATTCAAATCGTATTTGCTATAGTGGGCTCATTTACTGCAATTCAAATAGCATTTACAGCACACATTGGTGGTTTCATTGCCGGTGTATTGCTTACCAAAGTATTGATAATGGCAGAACAAAATAAGAGGATTAAATATCTAAGGTAAAATAATCTAGTAACATTGTGAAATATCTTACGACTTTCCACGCAAGTAATGGCACTATATGATTTATCTGACCATCCTACTCAAGGTCACATCTTTGTATTCATTGTTATTCAGAAAGTTATTCATCGATATTATTTGCTCTTCTGTTATACCATGGCTTTTTAGCTTGGCTAAAGCAATCAAAGATTGGCTTTGATGTGAGCAGGCTTGATCAAGTGCATATTTTTGCAGCGATGATCTCTGCAGCTCCATCTTAAGTCCATTTATTTTATTATAGGTTCTTATATGATCAATCAGCCGTAGAGTAGCATCAACAAAAGGTAAGTTATAGTATTTTGCTGCTTGATTTATTCCAACCTTAAGTACTAATAATTCATTTATACCAATCCCAAAGCTGCAATATCTTCAGTCAGTGGCATGTGGATAGTCCATTCTTTTCTGGTTCTTCATTTAACTTGATGTGTTCATTGATAGATTCAATAGCCACATTCTTACTTTCAAGTACATCATTAGCTTCTTGAATTTGTTCATCAATCTCTTTCTTTTGTTCTAATTTTTGCTTGATATGGCTTGATAGTTGAGTGGTGAAACAGATTCTGCTTTAGAGATCTCATATATTTGATTTGCAAGCTCAATGACTTTTTCCGGGGAAAAATCACCTGAACTCACGTTAGCAATGAATGATTTAATTTTATCTTCTGGTGCCTCTGATTTAACAAAATAATTGTAAAGCCTAAAATGCAAAGCTAATTCAGCGCCTGCCTGTTGACTGCTTTCAAAACTGAGAAAAAATGAAGTTAGAAGTTGGGATTGAGCAAAATCCAAATTCCTGATTTTGCGGGAAGCGTGTGTCTATTTCATACTGTATAGGCAGTAAAACGGAATTGAATGGACTTGTACAATTTAACCGAGCAGAGGAGGGCATATTGGAGAAAATTACTTCCTATAGAATCTCCTCCAATATATCAACCATCACTATCATCATCTCTTGATGTAGAAAAAACCAAGATAGAGTCGGGGCAACATTTCCATTCAACTGTATTTTTCAGATTCTTTAGGTCACTTTTTTATCATTTAAATTTCTTGTTAAAGGACTTCAATATTTTGGTGTTAAAGTTCTCTTCGTTATTAGGATTTTTGTTATTCTTGTCATTATTGGTAGGGTTGGTATCACCTGGTTGACTTATAGTGGCGGTGGATGATGGAATAGGAGTAAAAGATCTAGTCGCATTGGTTGTTGTTGGCTTTGAAGTTGTTGGTATTGTCTGTCGCGCGGTGGATGGCAGATCCTTGATGCATACAGTTCCAGAAACCAAATGATATCCTATTGGACAGGTTCCGCCAGGCAGTGGTCTGAGCACTATAGGTACATTAGTTGTCGTTGTTATGCCAGTATTATTATTACTTATAGTACTGTTAGGCAACCGCGCTAATGGTGTTGCTGCTGATGGTGCTGAAGTTGATTTTATTGTCTTTGCAATACCGCATATGCGTGCTTCAGTTGTATTAACAATTTTGAGATCTGGGTTACTTGGATCACACATTTTTGCTTTGATTTCTGGCGATATAATAGTACTAGGTGAACTAGCAGTAGATGGCGATGATAACTGTTGAGCGTATACGTGGTTATTAGTCCAAATAGCAAAAACCAGCATATAGCTTACGGATAAAAACATTATAAAAAGCAATCCAGAGTAGTTCATACTACGGTATGTATACGCGGTATTATTATACCTACATATAATGTACAAGACAGGTATCGACCTAATAATTATCTCAAGATTGAAATACTTCCGTATGAGCGAACAACAAGTTAAGTAAATTATTACAAAGTGCAGGGTCAAGACTAAATATATCCAATTGAAAGTCACACCTATGCAGACTTCGTACGTGTTAATTTCCTTTACGATAATAACTCTCGTCTTTTCTATTATTATGCCAACATCAATAACCATAGCAAGATGCCCAAATGGTACACACAGGAGTCCAAGCGGAGATTGTGAGACTATAGTACCTCATACAGGATTGCCTAGATGTCCTAATGGAAGCCCAAGCAGAGATTGTGAACAAGTAAGTCCATCGTCACCATCATCAGAAAGCAATGAGGGTTCTGGCTCTACCAACTTTGATTCATTAGCTTCTACTTCACCTCTATATTCTCCACTTACACCATCTAGTGTCTCAACTTCAAGTAATCAATGTGATCAATCACTTTGGAACCATATCTACAATCCAGCAAGGTTGCAGGTCATTGATACTTGTAAATCTGTAACAGGTGTAATTGAAAGCAAAAGAGTTGAGAATGACGATGACTACCACATAAGGGTAAAACTTGACCCCCCATTTTCAAACTTAATAAATTCAGCTAACATAAAAAACCAATTTGGCGATTTAGTTGTAGAACCAATCTGTGTAAATAAAGTAACTCAAACAGATGCTATATCAGCTTGTCAGAACTTTCGCCAAAATATTAGCATCCCACCAACAGGTAGGCATGTAAATATTACTGGATCATATGTCTTGGATAAAGAACATGGTAATTGGGCTGAAATACATCCAGTAACCTCTATAACTCCGATGCCTTAACTATTGATAGCGAAACATCTCTGCATTCTGACACCGATATTTGTACGTTATAGATAATATTCAAATTAGACATTAAGAGATGTCATTCGTAGAATGACCTGGATGTTAATGACGAAATGACGATTAAGATGCTGGGAATGGTCAGATGACGTAATTAAAGAAGTAGCAGAAAAATTAAAGAAAAGCATATCTGAAAAGAAGGTCGTTCAAAATGAAGCCTTCAGTGTTATTGCTGAATTTCCACCAGATCCAATTCGAGATAATCTCAGTGGTTGATGTTCTAAGATTTGCTATATTCATCCTAAAGCATTTCATGATATTTGTAATGAAAACAACGTCTCTACAATACAACAAGCTCTTGAGTGTAAACAGTTATGGAATGTAAATAATGGGATTTCTATTTGCTATGGATGTCATAAAAATGTAGAAAGAACCTCATGTTGTGGACGCGACAGCAGCGGTATCTACACGAAGCTAGACCACCATCATCCTTCTGCTGTTTCTTATGAAGAACAAACTGTATAATCTAATTTGTCGTCTAAGTATGTTAACAGCTTAAAGCCAATCATCAAAAAATCAACTAGAGAAAGAAGAAGAAGAAGAATAAGCATAACCACAATTAACAGGTTGTTTCTTATAGGTTTTTTATCTCTATCTTCATCCAACAACATTTTACGATAAGCGATTAGTACCATTTGCATGTCTTTAGTATGCAACACCATATTTGTACATTGATGATAACAAATTTGTTGTTGCTGTTGCGACAGGCTACTACTATTAACACTTATCGCATCATTGTATTAGTATTTTATATTCAACTTGATTTGCAGTTGACAAAAGCAGTTTATCATCACTATTATCATTATAAGATGAAACATGGTTGTTATCGTATATATTATTATGCCACAATTAGCTGAAAAGGACCTAGATAGCCTCTGCAAAGAAATACTACAACAGATAATTCTATTAAATTCGCAGGTATAGCCAACTACCTTGGTAGTCCGGTTGCAACAGCCTATAGAAAGGCCCGGATGTACAAAGAAAAGAATGACGCTGTTTGGTATTTTTTACGATATTCTAAAGATACAGGCAGACTATTTCGATGGCTATAATTGATTACATGCAATCAAGCGTGCTATTCTTCTTCACTAATCTTCTCCTTTAAAGATTCTTCTTGATGTGCAAGGCATATGTCTGTTTTTTGATCATTCGGCATACCTGCATCACCTCTTTTTTATTCGGTTTTCTGTGCATTTTCATATTTGTCAGCATTCGTTTTTGATTGAATTCCCTTACCGTTTTTCATTTTGATTCTGCTCCAATGATTTCGAAAAAACATCAAACCATTTCTGGTTCATTTTTTGCATATAGTCAAAATGCTGCTCATAAGATCTATCCATCCGCTCATGGATTTTAATGTACTCGTTGTAAAGATTGTTTACTCTCTCAAGATTTTTAATTGATTCACTATACAAAGAGTTCAGCCGTTCCAGATTTACAATGTAGTCCTTCTGTAATTGGTCTATCTTTTCAAACTTTTTTATAAATTCATTATAGATGTCAAACCATGTCATCATGTCATAATGATTTCGCTCGTTATACTTATCTGTTCGGCTGATCATGTGTGATAACAGAACTATTAGTTCAAAAATGCAAAGTTCGACGAGAGAAAAAGGCACCGTAGACTTGATCGAAGCTGTAAACTGACCTTACGCAAAAAACTGTTAGTTACTTTTTCCAATAATAACGAGCGAAGTTTTTATGGCATTCTATCACCTCTCTTCAACAGTCAAGCTAGAAAGTCTCACTTTCAATTCTTACTGAGCGCTAAAGATTACGTGATATGAGAAGTGACACAATATTTCCAAGAAGCTTAACATTCAAGTCATGATCCATTAATTTCGTATGCTGACATAGCTGTACACGGCTGAATTTTAACATTTACCACGATATCCTTCTGTGGTTGTGCGACAGTTCCGAGCACCAAAAGCGCTTGTTTACCACATGTTCCGCATCTTCGTTATTTTATAAGGAACATCCATGCTCAATAACTATATTGACTATTCATCCACTTCCCCCATCAAAGTCGCCAGAAAAGAGATCAGAGATACTATATGGAGTAGATAATGCAGTAGGAAGAGGCGTATATTTTATGTCTAATGTACAGAAGAGAATGGACATATATTTTGATCATAGAGCTCCCTCTATTGTAGTAGAAGTACCAGAATATAGGAGCGGATATATTGATATAAGAAAAAGAGGTGGCAAAATAAGAGCCTTTACTGAAATTACAAAAAATAACATTAATTATTGCAAAGAGCTAATCAAATTAGTCGATGAATTACGTCATTTGAATGGAGTCAAAGGCGGGCTAGCTGTTAGTGAGACAGAATATATGGCTACTACTGTCTTAGAAGAAGCAAAACCATTGACACAAGTTATATTCAGCGGCGTTAAAGAAGTTGTAGAACAAGGACAATATATTTTTGACACTTTATGGAATACTGCTATTCCCGCTGAACAAAGGATAAAGGAGATAGAAGAAGGGATAATACATTATGAAACAAAGATAATTGAAGATCCCAATCAAATAATCGAAGAAATCAGTCGTATTACAGCCAATTCAAATGAGTTATCTACGTGTCTTACTTCAGGAGGAATGCAGTATAGTTACAATTATTTCTTTAAAATAAAGAAAAAGCTGTTAGAAAAGCAAAAGAAGGGTAAACACAAAGGTATTAGATACATTACTAGAGTAGACAAGGATAATATTGATTTGGTCAAGACTTATCTGAGTTATGGAATCCAAATCAGACATGTTAAAGATCTACCACCTATGAGTTTTGGTGTTTCAGATAAGGAAATGTCAGCAACAATAGAAAAGATGGAAGGGGGCAAGAAAATTCAAAGTCTTTTAATTAGTACTGAACCTCTGTATATCAATCACTACAATACAATATTTGAAGAAGTATGGAAAAGTGGGATTGATGCTGCCGATAGAATCAAAGATATCGAAGTAGGACTTGATACTGCCAATTTAGAGATTATTCAAAATCCAAAAGAAGCAATAGAGCGAGCGTGGAGCTATCTTAAGACTTCAAGAAACGATGTATCAGTGCTGTTTCCAACAGCAAATGCCCTTAGCCGTCAAATACATATGGGTCTACTACAGCTCCTAAAGGAAACAACTGAACAGCACGGAGTAAAAATCAGAATACTTACCCCTGCAAGTGAACAAATCAAGCGTCTAATAAATGAGGCCACGACCATTTGCCCCCTGGTAGATTTTAGAATTGCCGAAGAAAAGCTGCAAACTCAGATAACTCTAGTATTGATTGATAAAAAACATTGCATGATTGTAGAATTGAAGGATGACACTAGAGACAAATCGTACGAATCGGCAGGATTATCTACATATTCTGATAGCAAGTCAATTGTTTTATCATATGTTTCTATCTTTGAGATCCTGTGGAAGCAAAATGAGTTATATGAACAACTAAAGACACATGATAAAATGCAAAGGGAGTTTATCGACGTAGCAGCCCACGAGCTACGAACTCCGATACAACCTATACTTGGATTGTCGCAAATTCTTCAGTCTAGAATAAAGCATGATAATACTAATAATATAGATTACCAAGAATTATTGGATCCGATTGTTAGAAATGCGAAACGGTTGCAACAACTTACAGAAGATATTTTAGACGTTACAAAAATTGAAAGTCAATCATTACAATTAAGAAAGGAGGTATTGAACGTAAATGATGTTGTATTAGCAGTTCTTGCGGATTATGGAAGCAACGTAAAAAAATTAGGCGATAATATAAAAATTACTTTCAATTCCAAAGAAGATATGTATGTAATGGCTGATAGATCGAGGCTATATCAGGTCTTCGCGAATTTATTGAATAACGCCGTCAAATTTACAAAAGAAGGCAGCATTACTATTATTGTACAGAGGAAGTATAATGTAAATGAAGAGACAGTCGTTAGCGTAAAAGACACAGGCGTAGGAATAGACACTGATATACTACCTAGACTTTTTTCAAGGTTTACTACTAAATCCCCGACAGGCGGAACTGGCCTTGGTCTACATATATCAAAAGGTATTATCGAAGCTCATGGTGGCAAATTATGGGCTCAGAATAATATCAATGGAAAAGGAGCTATGTTTTCATTTAGTTTACCACTTGTAAGCAAATAAATATATTTGAACAGCAAAAAGTGCATACAGGTCACGGTCAATTTTTATGCCCCTATCATAAGATATATTGATGACATAAAATACATGCGAAGAATTATGATATGTGCACCAGATTATACGGCTAGGAAGTTAGAAGATCGACTAAGATACAAGTTCGATGTCGAAATAAAGGTTATCACCCCATCCGACGTCTGTGAAATAAAAGGAAAAATTAGACGAGATTGGACTACAATCTGTAGATTCGCTGAGAATGAAAACCTAAAGGACGTGTTAACAATGTTTGAAGTCAACTATGAGTTGAGAACGACTCAGGCTGCTAAAAAATAACTCTGCAATCGACTGTCAGCAAGGAAATTGCTAATTGAGTAATTGTAATAGATGATGTTTATATCAACAACATGCAAAGACAAATGTATCTGGATATCAAATATAACAAAGACTAAGTAGACAGGCCTATTTTCCAGTAGCCAACATAGCAAATGCTTTGTGCGTGTTAATTATGGTTGGAAAATTATTACTATATCATTCTTTTGCCCTCTGGGAACAAGGAATAATAAAGCTCTTCAAAACGTGACTCAACAACTACCATAGCATGTAAAAGCAAAAACCGAATCGAAAAAGAATTGTTTATTTTTCAACGAGTCTATAAATATTAGCTTATGCACAACTATTTGAGGAAACTGAGTGTCACAATTTACGTTTAGAAAGTATACAAACCTGTGAATGTCAATATATACTTGTTGCTGCTCTTTCTTTCTTAGGCGGTTTATAGATTTAATATCTTGTTCTGTAAGAATAATATTCGATTGAATCGAAACTGTCATCGAATTTGTTGCCAAATGTCACAAAGAAGAACCTCTGTTGTTCTCTTGGAGGATAGACCCTCGATTCAAATTGAGTCGGTGCATCTTTATCTTTATTTCTTGTTGTCACGTTTACAGCAAAACCATAATCGTTTAGCCATCGATTGACTTTATCAAATGCAGTTTCTTTGTTTAATTCATTATTCATTTACATCTGTTTGCTTGAAGTTCAGAAATTTATTCCTACTTAACGACCTTCTGGCTAATAATAAGCACTTGATGGTTATTTGAACGACTGGTACTCAGTCTACTACAAATTTTCTTTTTATTGAGTTGAAACTTTCTTCGCGATATTTTGATGTATTTATTTTATTTTTTATTTATTTATTTTGTAATACAATTTGGTATGGGTTTTATGGTAAGGTGAAAAGTACAAAAAATCTCTTGATGTTAATAGCCTTTGAAGCTATTTTCAAAGCAGATGACTCAAGATCTAAGGACTCGAGCATTCAATCAGATTCATCAGTTCGTGATATCGTTTGATAAATTCTTTAGCTTTACTTGTGATCGAGACTGACCCGTTAGATGTACGTTGTATCATTCTCTTTTCCTCCAGTTCCGTGAAGTGATTTATCATCCTATCGTAAGAAAGTCGAGAATGATGTTGTATCCTAGTAGGTCGCGCTGATCCGTTGATAATTATTTCCTCCTCAATAGCACAAATTATAGTATAAAATAGTTGGAGTTTGTGTCTTTTTTCTTGTTTTAATTTGAACGTTCTTTCTCCTTCACGCATGACAGAGGTTAGAGTCACCACTTTTTTGTGAGGCGAAACATCAGTATTCATAGATGTATTTTCTGTCACACAAACAATTTAAATTGAAGGTTTACTTTGTGTTGCAATATAAACACTTAAGTATTGTAACCTTATATACGACAGGATCACAAACGGATTTACTATAATTATTATTACATGTCGAATACTAAGCTTGAACTTGAACAGTCAGCAACGTTGTCATAGTCTATCGTTATGTTAAAGAGAAAATTTCAATGAATTAATCTTATCAATGATCCATTAAGAGTTAGATCATGTATGAGCCATTGATTATATGTTTTCAATATTTTGCAAAATATTATCCAATCTTGAACAAATAACAAGAGGATAAAACCCTACTTGTTACCTTAAGAACCCTTTTGAGATAAAGTTTTGAGTAGATAAGTATAATGCCATTATAAAGATAATCCTGGTTCGTAGCATAAGTATGAGTATGCAACACACAGTATACATTCACTTTAAATGAAAAATCTGGGTATGATCACGTACGACGTGATAAATATTCAACATATTCAATGTCCAAATTTCTCAAGTCAAATGCATATAATGCAGACATACAATATTGATACCAATTTTTGTCCTTCATGCTGAGGGGTGTGGTACGATAGAGGAGAGATAGAGAAAATAGGCAAATCCAAAACAGTTATAATCATGACGATCATGACAGAAATCATTAAAGAAAATCACACTATGATAACGATTACGAACATGATGACACACATTATCACAAAAGACGTAGAAAGCGTGGTTTTCTTGGTGACTTGTTTGACTTTGACTGAAATAACTCTGCGAGAGTACGACCTTACATAATAAAATCGATAACACAGATAGTTATCGGGCACAGAAAAAGTCATTAGGTATTTGTGTTCCGCTAGCGCGATGGATAAGGCTACATCTTTGTCTGTGCTGATAGTAGTAGCATTGATGGCAGTTTCTATTAGACTTGCCATTGTACAACAACAATCAAGCGTCAGACAAGAAGACTGACAATATCAAGAAATCAAGCCGTAAATTTTGGACAATTATTTGAACAAAAATTTGCGGCTTCCTCACATCTTCGTGCACCTGGTGTTTCTGTAGTATATCAAAGTCCTACAACAGAAAAGCACACAAATTCTCAGATATAGTATTAATTGTCTCAGGAGCTTTCTCAATATCGTATCCTGAAAATTCCTTATCATATAATAGCAAAGAGACGAGAGCTCTGGCTCTTTCAAGGCTTACAGGATAAAAATACCGAGCGATATTTTTGGGTAGACAATCCAAATCACAGACAAACAAATATGCTATCGAAGAGAGAAATATCTGCATTATTCTATGCCTTTCAACTTCCCTTTTAAATATAGTTACCAGTTTATTAGCTCTTGGTATTTTCATGTGATGATTCATAATGAAATTAAACATTTACGCAGATACAAGCTAGAAAAGAAACTAAGCAACTAAACTCAAAAGTTGTTCTGTAAAGTGAGACATTTCATATCTATTGCGAATGTGATTTTTTCTATGACTAATTTTTGATAAGATATCTACTCTACTCCCCACCGCTTCCGCAGGCACAAAACCCATATTCATCTATTCTTTTATTACATAAGGGGCACCTTTCTCCATATTCTACGTCCCACATGTGTTTACCGTACATCTGGAAATGAGTATCAATTTCTAAAGGTACAATACTGTTCTCATCATCGTTGCCGCCATTATCATTATCATGGTTATTATTATTATTATTATTATTATAATAATAATAATAATAATAGTTGCGCTTCTCACTGTCATTACCACTACCAATGCATTCGCTGCTCTTTTCATCAGCTCTGTAACGATTAGTATTAGTTCTCTCCAATGCTTTTTCGGATAATTCTGAGTTGTCGGCTCTTCTAACACTTGATACTGGCTTACGTTTTGTCTTCACTAGCTATCACAACGTTTTTCCTTTCTGCTGGAAAAATCACTTTCCAACCTCTGTGCACTTAAATAGCCAAAAAAATAATATAATCAATTTCCATCATTATGATATGTTTTTCTATTGGTCTTAATATTTGATTTAATTATCTCAAAAGCATTCTCTGCTGGTTCTCTTTTTGGAAGCTGAACCATGAATATATTTGAACGATTGCCGCCAGAGAGGCTAGGTGCAAGCGCAATTAACCCAGTATTGGACAAGGCTTCAAAGAATTCCAACATGTCGTTAGCATGAAAGAGATAATTTTCCCTTATATCTACATCGAGAAAATTAAATCGCACATCGACAAAAACATCTTGACCGTCGTGAAATATATCTAGAAGAGTATCTACGGCTAATTTTTTACCATAGGTAGCAGTCATAATTTCATCGTATCTTTTAACATCAACATAAATGCATGGAATTTTTTTCCCATTGAAATTTACTAATGTGGCGCCTTCCTTATGCAACCGCTTGGCAAGTTCATCGAACGTATAAAAATCCTTATTTTTTGGCATGCATATGCACAGGTACTACAATATATTATTATTGATTTTCTTTAATGGTTTCAACAAAGTAATCTTTTAGCTCAATATTATTCTGCATTTTTTTATAGAGATATTGATGCTGATTACACAAGAAGAACGGTATTTGGTTTATAGATTCTATAATGTTGTAATTACTTCGATCTTTTATCAATTCGAGCTGAACTATAAAGTCAGCAGGTGCACCGCATACATTACATCTAAATGGTTCTCGATATAGCCTTTTTATGTAATTATTATCATCGTCGTTCTTTTTTTTCCGACCGTTCACAACACAAGCGATCGTCTTTCTGTCTTAAAAGAGTTTGTAGGTATTTTGCATATCGATCACAAGTTTTTGATCATATCCAAATATAAAAAACAAATATGCTTAGCAGAGCTTTATTGATTTTGCTAACATCAAAGCCCGTTGTGAATCGTCAAGCATAATTTCGTGATTTCTGTATTTGCTGCTGAAATATATTAAATCGATCATCTTACGATTATCTATGTTAACTACGCATGCTTTGTCTGTAGCGTCGTATACATGGGTGTTGGTCAAGATTATGAATTTGTCTGCAGTAACGGTAGATTTTATCCTGTTGGAAATCTGCTCAAAGGTTTTTATTCGGTCCTTGTCTATTAGTACCGCGACAGCTATCTTTGTACCGGTCTGGTCATTATAAATTAAATCAATTTCGCTGCCTTCTTTCCCATTTGTCTCTTGGAGTCTCGCAACAGAGCCATTCTCATATGCATAACTTAGGAGGTTTATTACAGCATCACGAACATCTGATTCTAGTCGTCGGTCGTCGCTGGAACTTCTATGAATCTTGATGAAATCTGAAAGTGGAACTCCCATTATGCTTCCTTGAATTCTTAGTCCAGGATAGGCGTTTCTAATAGTATTATCTATGGCTTGCTCATCTATCGTCTTGGCACCTCTCTTTTTAGCATCTTCCATTGCATGATACAAAATGTTTATCATAGACCGTATATTCCTGAAATCTTGGAACTCATCATAAATCACCTTTATTTTAGCTGCTAAGTCCTTCTCCTCAACTGCTGTGAAAATCTTCTTATCGCCATTGTATCGTATATATTCTAGCAATATCTCTATTATTTCTTCGAGAGTATTAGAACCGGCGAGATCAATTTTGTAGTTTGCTTTTTCCAGCCTATCAAATACAGAAACATTTTCCTTCTGAATTTCTTCATATGAGGAGGGTGTCAACACTAGCATAAGAATTGTTGACGGTAAATGTGCGTTAACTACTGCCTTGATAAAATCCAGCGTCTGCTTATCTGAGTCACATTCATCTAGTTGTAAGATTGTTATTTTTCTTAGAAACTTCCAGTTTAAAGCCGCAATAGCGGATATTCTGGCAATTATATCTTCTAAGCTTAATATATTGTGAGTATCTTGCTGAAAATTCCCTTCAAGTACTAGCTTGAAAATGGATATTTCATTAGAAGAAAATTCTTCCCTCAAAAGTGAATGAATAGTAGAACAATCTGGTACAAACTTCTCGCTTAGGATCTCTTGCACTTTATTCGCCAAGCTTCTTCCCCGCATTGAGTCAAAAATTCCAAAACGGAATACTTTGTTTGCATTCTTGATATTCCGCTCGGCTTTATCCTTAAGGAAATAAACGAGAGATTCTTTAATCTCCTTCATATAGCCTTCAGTAAATCCTGATAACGTAGTTTTGTAAAGACTGTTCATATCGCGAGGTGAAATTTGCGAAAGATCCACATACGAAGTTACCGTATTACCTGATAGTTCTTTGAGACCTTTAACATGCAGAGATAAGTGGGTCTTGCCTGAACCGACATCTTGGATAACGGTGACTAGCCGAAAATCCTTATCAGTAGCGATTCCAGTCATCTTCTGATATAAATCATCTATGCAAGACAATACAGCAAGCTTACCATCATTGTGTCTTTTGCCTCCTAAAATTTTGGCATCGGATACAGTTGGTGTAGGGCTGCTCGGGTACGGATTTTGTTGCAAGTCGTAAGGATACACTATATGCACCTCACAAATCCATGTACAAGGCCCCTAATTGTTATTCCTTCGTATCCACCTGTAGACAGCTCATATTTTTTATCGTATTTATTTATTAGTTGCTCGACCCGATGATAAAATTCTTCATGGGAGACGTCATATTTTGTACATAATTCATTCTTAATTTTGCCAAATTCTACCCAGCCAATAGAGTTTGCATAGTTGGAGACAGAATTATCAAAGTCAGTCTTGAACTGTTCAAGTTGCGTTGTAAAGTCAGCACTCAAACCCTTATCAACGACGCTAGTGCCTATATTTTCCTTATCGAATTTTGATAAACTCAAGATGATATTATTCGTACTCGATTCGAGGCTCTTTGCTAATGCATCAGAAGTTTTATTAATGGATCGTTCAAGAGATTTTATTGCATCATATATTATCCGAAACTTAGGGTCAGAATTTAACAAACTCTGTAAATAGTATTCTCTATGCCAGCAGTAGTATGCAGCCCCTTTCTTGTCTATATATAAATCGCCATGTGTAGCAGCTTTTTCTAGAATTGTATCAATGTCTTCCTCAGCAAATTCTTTGCGTAAGTCGGCTTTCTTAACCCCAGCAGAGCCAGATAAAAAAATTTGCTGTATCAGCTTTTCTTCTGCAGACATGAGATAAATTTTTAAAATCGTTATTTAAGTTCGGAAGTAACATAGTACTGCGTCATGAGTAAATAAAGTTCGAGTTAAAAAGGGTTAATAATATATGGTTCGCAATTATAGTGGGATGATGATTACTCTTCCTGAAAAACACTATGATGAAAGTACTAGGGTAACTGACCGGCCAATTTTCGACCTGTGCGTATATTGAATATTCGAGGCATAAAGCGCGTGTCATTCACGTGTATATTTCTCAATAACCTAATATAACCTAATTCTAGCAGCAGAATTCATACTCTGAATTATCCGACTATTATATGGTTAGGCATGTATCGAGACTCGATACATTGATAGCAACTTTTAACATTTCAAGTATACGCGTAACATAAAGATTTGAAGTTCACGACTGCTCATATTCCGTGAGTCTAGGTCTACGCTTATTCATAATTGCAAATATGAACACAATTATCGTTATCCATATTATACTAAGAATTACATTAGTGAAACTCACATAAAGATAAGGTATAGCTTCCTGCAAGTTAGTCTGAAGTATTTTAATTGAGGCGTGTATATCTTGGAGGGCAGCATTATATGCTGAACTATTCGGTCCTTCCGACGAGACTGAATTAGCCCGAGAAATCATAGCGCTGAGGTCATTTTGTATTAATCCCAAATCTGTTCTTGGAGTTGAAAAGGACCATACGGGATTCCCATGCTTTGGGAGCAATTGTTGTACATGTTGAATATGGCTCACCAACATCTCAGCTGTTTGAGAGGTTTCCGCTCTTGACAAGTATCCTGCTGCTTTGTCAATAGGATAAATTGTCTGCAGATACCCATAGTAGGCAATTCCTGCTCCAAAGGCTATAAACGCTAGGATACCTACTGGTGCTAACTTATCGTATCTTGTACTTTTATTACTCACATCATTTCGACTGCTCGATCTCGTCTTTCTTGTCATGATATTATCGAATATGGTAGTATTTATTGTATCGTTGGGTCTGTTGACTAAACGCAAGTCGTTGATGTATTTAGAGTCTTTAGCTAGGTATACAAAACTTGGAGTCGGTCTGGGCGCTCGTCTCATTGGAAATGACCTCTTAGATGAATGCAATATACCTAGATATGCGACATAGATAAAACCGATCGTCTGAATTGCAATTAATGGAAGAAAAATTGGGTTATCTGAAAATACGGAGACGAAAAGAGCTATGCATCCGTAAAGGCTAAAAAATAATTCTAACAAGCTTGTTTTGGTAAATGGCAAAACGTAAGAATTATCCTTCCAGCCTTGCTGCTTCTTAAGAATACCGAATTTAGGAGTCCGTAAGAATTCGCTTTTGTTATCCAATAACGCGTCAAATATTGCTATGGTGTTATTGACAGATATTCCTGCTGAAAAGAATATTAGAAAAAGATACTGACGTGCCTTGGTCTTCCATTTATCTTTCCATATTTTTCTAATTACATAAAGATAGCTAAGCGGTCCCGTAAAAATATATATTAAAATGCCTATGAGTGGCGCCCAGCCTACCCCGTACAGTTGGTAACCTAATGCCAGTAGTATCGGAAATATAAGAAACTGAACAAGGAATAGAGCATGAACTAAATGCCTCGTTAACTGTATGAATGCCTGTATTTTCGTATCCATTGGGATTCTCTTCTGCAAAATTACTTTGGGCAGCAGCTTCAGAGCAAGTTGTATTGAACCCTTTGCCCACCTGAATTGTTGACGTTTGGCAGCATTCATCTGAACCGGGAGCTCCGCGGACACTACTACATCCTCAAGGAACAAACACTTCCATCCTTTGAGCTGCGCTCTATAACTTAAGTCAAGGTCCTCGACTAGAGTGTTTGCATGCCAGCCACCTGCATCCTGTATGCACGACCTTCTCCAGATTCCTGCTGTTCCGTTGAAACTCATAAATAAATGACTCAAGCTTTTTGCTTTTTGCTCTACTAGGAAATGTAGATCTAGAGATATTGCCTGTGCTTCTGTAAGAGTTGAATAGCTTTCATTCACATGTCCCCACCTACACTGAACAAGTCCCAATTTTGGATCTGTAAAGTTGACTACAGCATTTTTCAAAAAGTCTGACTCTGGGATAAAGTCAGCATCAAAAATAGCTATAAACTCGCCCTTCGCGTATTTAGTACCAGTCTTGAGTGCACCGGCTTTGTAACCTGATCTATTCGGTCTTTGAATATGGGTTATATCGAAACCTTTCAATTTGTAATAGTTAACTATCACTCTGATAATTGCAGTAGTCTCGTCATCTGAATCATCTAGTATTTGAATTTGCAATTTTTCTATTGGATAATCTAGTTTACATACTGCATCGACTAGCCGAGCAGCAACATATTTTTCGTTAAATAACGGAAGTTGAACAGTGACTACAGGTAAGGAATCCCTATTAGATGTTTTACGGGAGTTCTTTTTCTGCCTCAGATTTCTTAAGGATTGAAAAGAGAGATAATGGAAATTAAGCGTATAGATGGTCATAATCCATGCTATACTAATCAAAATAACAAACAGGAAGGCGCTAATGGCAAGCATCACAAATGCCCTACAACCTGATTACAACATATGTAGATATTTATTGCAGACGTAGATTTAGCTTCATGTAGCTGCGAGATATAGATAGATGCAGATGAAATTAAGAGATAAAAACTGATTATCCAAAACTTTCCGTTATCGTAATTGCTATTCAATTCTATGACTTTTTTATTTATTCATTTATTTATTATTTCATTAATACTACTAGCTATTTTCAGTAGTTTTTATCGTAATAATAGAGTTGATATTATATATTATTAAATGACAGCCAGCATTACTACTGCCCTTTTTGGAATATCTTCACACATTGCGGAGGGCATACATTTTCGCATGCCATACAAAATATACAATCTTTTTCTCTAATCATAAAGGGTT
>Ga0126310_10000020_pt1 | contig 44871 bp, 36 predicted proteins | sample Plot60_FD_92540 | JGI IMG/M metagenome (GOLD analysis project Ga0126310, IMG submission 92540) | Serpentine soil microbial communities from UC McLaughlin Reserve, CA, USA - Plot60 | ecosystem: Environmental > Terrestrial > Soil > Grasslands | place: USA: UC McLaughlin Reserve, Lake County... | reverse complement strand
TCACTAGAAGAGAGAATACATCAGATTGAAATTAGACAAGTTAATCAAGGATAATAAGCTTGTTGAAAGGCTGGACAAAGTAGATCCGGATAATGCTAGCGGTAGCAAGAATGATGGAATAAACTACTGGAAAGGAAAAAAGATAGTTACATTAGCTGATTGGAAAAGAGAGCTTGTAAGAGGCGGTAAACCATTCCAAAAGGGTACAGAAGAAGACCAAAGGATAAAAGAAGCATTGCAGTTCTTTCCTGACGATTATGAACATCCAGTGTTTCTTTTAGCAGTACCGCAAGAGCGAATGGAAGTGGCTAAGAAGTGGTATTATCAGTATCTTGGGTTAATGTATTTTAGAAAAAATTCGAAATGTAGCAGATTATTGTGTTACAAGTGCCTCTTATGTCCGGATAGGGAAAAAAGTAGAAAGTATTTTGGAATAAGCAGACTTGTAGCTAGAGCTATAGAAGTTAATAATGACGATGAGGATGATATGAATAATAATAACTCTAAATCTCCTCGAACTACTTCACTGTATCCCTGTTCAGTGCTAAATATATTCAAGTGTCCTTACGATAGCGATTTGAACAGTAAGAAGCCAAAACGTCAACAACAAAAACGGAAAAAAGAAGGAGCAGAAAAAGATTCGAATTCATATGACATTGACGATCTGTTTTTATTTTCAGCTTATGCACGTAGAGTAGAATCAGCTTTTATTAAAGCAACAAAGGAGAAATCAACAGTTCCGATAATGAATGTAGAGGACATTTACAATGCGTTAACTGATAGGAAAACACTTGATAAACTTTTACAACAAGGACTTAATGAAGAGCATCTAAAGTATAAAGATGAAATAGTAGAGTTCTTTATGAGTATAAAAGAGAGGGTAAGAATGGAAGACTTGACATTTTACAAACCCACAGATGCATAGTTATGTGATTTATCATCAAAGACTGAGATATTGATGGTTTCAAATTATGGTTTGGAACAGATTGTCATTATAGCCAAGAAATTTGAAAAAAGTGAATAAATAGGTCAAATGACTCAGAGAGTTGCATTATTCTTTCATCTAGAATTAAACATTCTACCGTTTTGGCATCTCTGTCAACTTGAGGCCCGACTTACCAATTTTAACTAATAATACAGCACACATGGTCAGGCATGTTGTCAGGATATTATTGCTTCTTAATAGATTAGCAAGGCTTAATAGAACGATGATGATTATCATGAAAGCAATGGAGCGATCATCCAAAGCAATTAATCGCTTGCTATATGCCGGTTCAGGCAAGCAACAAAATCGTCTTAGAGTGAACGAGTCGCTTACAGATCCTTAATTGCAGTCTTCATCGCTATTATTCTCACAATTTTAGCGGATCAGGCAGGGTACGTTATGTTGACTGTGTTGAGTTTGATGCTAATTTTCCATTACAAATGCTTCAAAATGGAAAGATTGATGGTCTGCTACGGTTTTCTTTCCAAGAGAACAATTATTCTCGTCTTTTGGAGTGTTTGAGGAATAGTGTTCCTTTCAGCTTTAGGAGTAAAACTCGGCAGGATGCCGAAATCGAAATCGAGGAAGGTACTTCCAACGGATATTTTGAAAGAAAGCCTGAACAGCAAATAGAATGTAAATTTAAAGCCCAAAAAGTAAGGATTGGTCCTAGTCTACAAAAGAGCATACCTGAGAATGATCTATGTCTTCAATTTGGCTTTGTAAACTTGGACAAAATATACCATTTTGCAGTGGAAACAGAATTAGGGGAGTTGACCATCTCTAATTACAAAGGAATCGGGGTAGTGAATTGTCTTATGCAGGAATATGGGATATCATTTGTTGCGACTGCTGCAGAATTAACTATCAATATTGATGGTCGTCGCACAATAGAACAATATGTGACAGAGGCAAAGGGAATCATACAGAATTTTCTCAAAATTACAAGCTTGGCGCATGGATGTTGGCATGACTGGGCGTTCGTCATTGTGGGGCAAAAGGAAAACGCTTCTTCAAAGTCTAGTAGTTCCTATAGCGTGCTTTTCTTCAGATAGATACCATGTCGTATACATAACGAACTATCAAGGTGTCGTCAGAAAACTGCCAGAAGCTAACTAGGTTAGGTGTCTTCGAGGATCTCTTCGATGCTCCCATCGAACGGCTACTATTGAGGGTTTACTACGAGCTGGAGAAAAATACAGAAAGAGCAGCGACGGATAATGGAAGAGCAGGCATAGGAGAGCCTAACAACACACAGATATGAATATCCTTGAAGAGGGAAAAACGTTCATTGACGACGATTCCAACACCGTCAGCGATCATTTAATAATAATATCATCATACTTGCCTAGAATTGATACTGACCGCTGCCTGGAGTGTGGCCGACGAAATTATTATTCAAAGGTATACAAGAAATGAGCACAGACATACAAAAACAAGATGAGAAAGAGCAACAATATCAGCAGCATCAGAAGAAGAAACAACAACAAGAAGAATTGATTGATTGGCGTAGAGGACAAAGTAATAGAACTAATTAGCAAAGGAAAAAACCTGACCCAAATAGCAGAGATACTGAAAGTAGATGTAAGCACTATCAGCCGTGACTACCAATACATAGGAGAAAATGCTAACAGTATACTCGTGAATTTCTTTGTTGAAATTCTGCCCCTTGAAGTAACAAAGTGCCTATCTAGGCTTACCTCAATTTCAGATGAAGCGTGGAAGATGGCTGAGCAGGCAGATAAGGAGGGTGACATGAAGACCAAGGCCACTGCTATGTTATTAGCACGAAAAGCTGCACTCGATGTTCTTAATGTTATCACAGACAACCATTTGTTAATTGATAAGGCTTACGAGGTTAAAAAGGAAGAAGAGAAGAAGATAAAAGAGCAAGAATGGGGTTCATCGCTAGCCAGCGAGCAGGAGAGCCAGTCTCTAAACGATAGGGAAGAAGAACCAATTCTCTGACAGTGACACTACAGATCAATATAAGAAATTGACAAAGCAGCAGAAGACAACACACTATACTTTAGTTGTCTGTGCAGCAACTCGTCTCAGATCTGGGATAGAGCGGAGCTTCATCTCCAATTTTTATACTTTTCTTATTACTTCCTCAATTCATTAATACACTATTTGTAGGATATAGCCCAAATCAGATTTTGCCAAATCGAAATCAAATTGTTGCGACATTTCTTTTAGAGCCACAACATCTCTGCTAATAGTAGACTGGTCAACATTTAGCTTTTCTGCTATTTCAGTTTCTGTCATAGATTGGGCTGTCAGAGAAGCAACTTTTATTCTACGTTCTTTTATTTTGAAATTGGTATTGTTATGCACACTCTTGCTCAATTTATGCAATGTGTGTTCCTGATAAAAGAGAGCTATTCGACTTTTTGTTTCTTGGAATCTTAATTCAACAATCGTCTGCTTAACTGCTGCCTCTGGGTTTTTCCATAGAGAGATCGAACATTATTACATGCAGCTTGAGCTCATAAATGGTATTCAATTTAGGTCTCTCACCCAGCATTATACAAAATATGAGGCCTTGGACAATAAGTTTTACTTGGAGAACGCCCTCCACCTCGTACCATTCGGTTCCCATAGGCAATGAAGGGTGACCTTTCTTGAATATCATCATATTGTTTGGAAATGTCCCACCCTTGATTATGTAACGTCTTATCTCATCGAACTTTGGGTCCAGAACTGCATCACGACACATTTTCAGCGCGACCTCTCCAAGCGCAGCCTTGTAAAGCATGCTGGCAATTCTGTGGACATCAAAGGGCCCGCTAGGGGTTAATTTGAATTTAAGGTCGCAGCCTTCCATTGCCTCTTCCTTTGTCGCTTCCTTTCCAAAAGAATTCAATGTCACCGTATTCGGGCTATTTTTCTGGATATGAAGCTGAGGCGATTTCAAGGAGGGAAGCTTGCCTTTTTTATTTCCTATACTAGTAGTAACATTCCGACCTTAGAACTTGATCCAAATGTTTTCTTTGTGTCAGCACCCTTGTCCAATTCATGAATCGGTGCAATGACACAAGTTGACTAAAACGGTCCAAGTTACTTAAGGATTTGTAACGTTTCATCTCTTTCTTAGCTATCAGTTTAATTGATGTCATTCTTTAACATAATTTCATCTTGCCAGGAGAGAATTTTGAACCGGCTTCAACTCATTCTCGTGTTTGCGGTGTCTAATGTATGCGGAGGTCGTGCTCTTAGGCCATCCAAAAGTTCGCGCTTCCATCACCATCTGATCGCATGAAATCTTTCTGTGTTACAATCTCTACCCAGCTAGTCAAAATAGCTAATCGTGAATTGCTTCAAGTAGGATATTTTTTCGTAATGGGTTCTTATATCTCATTAGATGTAGAATCTATCTTTGTGAGCTTTAAAGCCTTCCTACGCTATGTATGTGAAGTTTGCCAGAAAAATTTCTGGCCCTATGATTGGAATTAACTCTATTTCTCTTTTACAGCGCATGAGGCAAGTGGAGAACCCTTGACTGGCAGGAATATGTGTAAAATATCCATCAGCTGCGGTCTGGATACAGGAAAGCTGAATTAACAGTAGGAAATTCTATTATGCTTAAGATATTTTTTGTTCTTATCTTCCTAGCTCGGATCTGTTGATTGAATCTAAATAGCCTTGGTCATATAACTGTGTCAAGGCAACAAACAACTCAAGATACCATTTAGGAACATCTTGTTGCCTTTCCTGTTTCAAAAGTGTTTCAAGATCAATATTGTGTAGTATAGTTTTCAGAAATTCATGTTGGTTCCTATCCTTAAGAATCTCTAGTATTCGCGCCATAGCTTCCATTACTATAGATGCTCTTCTAGATGGTTTCCCTATCATCATAACATTGTATAGAATTGAGTTAATTAATAATTATTCAAATGAGGACCTACAAATAGAATAATGAAAATGATATCTATGATGGAAGGTTGTGTCAGTGGGCCGCTATTTTTAAAAGGATTGGAAAGATAGCTCAAACAAGACATTGATTGCATGTAGATTAGATTATGTGGACTTCCTTTGTATGACGTATCAATAGGTAGGACGAAACTAACTGTATCTTTCAAACTGTTTTTATCTATAAGCATGATTAACTTTACTTTTAAGTAATAACATTATTCATTTCAATAAATTTTTCTCTTTTGAACAGAATAAATGTTTATGCCACGAATTCAACTATGATTTAGTACCATGAATTCGCATTTGTCTTGTGCCATCTAGTTCTTTTGTGGTACTAATTATCTCTGTAAATGAACTAAGGTTGGCTAATGAGGAAGGCCTAGAAGTTGTTCCTTGGGCACGCAGACGATCCCCCAAAATAGGTGATTTATATTTTAAATGTTTATTATATGGCATTTCTACAACCTGTTATTGTTTGATATTAATTATCATAGTGGATTTCTCGAAGAAATTAAACTTAAACAGATAAAGTTACCCGAGAGATCTTTAAGGGCTGAGCTAGGAAGCCTTGAAGAACTGACTTGTTCTATCCAAGAGAAGGGTCTACTTCACCCAATCATAGTTAGGCCGCTTGATAATACTTCTTCTTACTTCGAACTGGTCGCAGGTAACAGAAGGTTTCAGGCATGCAATAATCTGCAATGCAGAAAGATACTATGCCACATCATTTTACTAGATGATAAAGAAGCGTACGAAGTCTCCTTAATTGAGAATGTTCAACACAAAACCCTTGAACTTGTTGAGGAGGCGGAGGCTTTCAATAAATATGTTGACCACTATGGCTACGGTGGAGTTTCAGAGCTCGCTAGAAAGATTGGCAAGAGTGCGTCTTATGTGAGCCGGAGGATCTCTTTGCTTAGATTGCCAAAGGAGATTCAGGAACAGCTTTTGCGCCAGCGCAAAAATGCCAGCGTCGCTCAAGAGCTGTTTGCACTGGAAACTAAGGACAAGGAGAGCTTAACCAATTTAATAGTTGATCAGAATCTCACCCGAGAAAATGTTAGAGCAATCATCAGCAAACTAAACTACAAAGAGAATGATGAGGAACCTTTGCTATCCTACTATTCAAATAAAATAAAACATCAGCATATAATTGAGAGAACATTGACGAAGTGTATTATGTCGTTTAAGGTTTGTATGATGAGGATAGACCAAATCCTAGATGATGTTGATGATGAGAGTGACTGGCTCCTGAGAGAAGTATTGATGGAATACAGGCAATCTGTTCATAAGGAGATAGACAGCTTGCTCCGCGTTAAGAAGAAGATGGTTGCAAGGTATCCGACGTAAAAAAATTTAAAGGTTGGATCACTCATCTGCTATGCAGCTCGATGAACTCTCTTATCTGTCCGCATGCCAGACTACTACTAGGCAATAGATCAACATGATCTTATCCATCATTGAGATGGATGTTTAATAAATTTGGAATAATCGAATAGCAAAATAGCTTTTCTCTTTCTCGGATCAGGGACCGCAATGCCGATAATTTCAAATATTGCGTCTTCTCTTACCTTTTGCTATCTCTTTTACTCACACCTTGAAGTGACAAGTCGCCTCAGAGCTTAGCAATATCTCGCTGTATATCTTATATTATGTAATACATTCAGGGTATTCAACGTCTTGGTACGTATATTGAAAATTATTCTATGATGAGAGTTTAGGTGCGAACTTATGCGAATTAATATATGATCTCTTTTTAAGTGAGTGGCAATGGGTCGAAAAAAACAATAACTTTTTTTTGGAATTTGCAACTTTTGTAGAGCACTGATTATCTTCTGCTCCTAGTTTTAGAAAAAAAGCAAATATACTTTGCGCCTCTTCGTTTGTTTGTGGCATCTAACACTACTTCTCAAAAAAACAGTCGCCGTTATCTCATTCTAGGTTATGAGTCTGCCTTGCAATCTCTTAGGAGATGGGTCTCTTGGTAACCCAAGTGACATACCCCGGCGTTTACATTGAAGAAGTTCCAAGCGGAGTACATACAATTACTTCTGTGGCAACTTCCATTACTGCATTTCTCGGAAGAGCAAATGAAGGTCCTATAAATAAGGCCGTCAGAATTTTGTCGCTTTCGGAGTTTGAAAAAATATTCGGCCCTGCTCACCCTGATAGTGAACTATCAACTTCAGTTAAACTGTTCTTTCAAAATGGAGGAACCGATTGCTATGTGATCCGTCTTGTTGGACTCAACTCCGATGGAACTATTACCGGACAAAAAGCATCAATTGTATTGAAAAACGAGGCTAGAACCACAAACGTATTTGAATTTTCAGCTAAAGAGATCGGAACATGGGGTAACGAGCTGGCTCTTGAAATTGATTACAATACTGCTCAACCAGAAGACACATTCAATGTTCGTATCTATAGATTGGCCAACAATGTGACGGTTAAGGATAGAGAAGAATTTGTCAGCTGCTCTGCAGATGGTGACAGCCCAAAGTTTGTAGGCAAGGTTATATCGCAAAATTCCAAGCTTGTAGACTGTAAAATACTAGATACTGCTGCATCTGCACTGTTGGACGCAGGCTATTCTGAATCGAGAAAACCCTATGCAGCGGAAGCAGACCTTGTAGCCGATCTTGTGAGATTAACTTCTACCGAAAAAAAATCTAAATTTCAGATAAGTGTCGATGGAAGTGCTCCCTCAGAGGTTGATTTGGAGGGTTTTTCCTCAGAGACGCCTACGGCTAACACAGAGAAGTTAAAGGTTAGAATCAATCATGCACTTCCGCCTACACTTGCCAACTCTGTAACTGTTGAATTTGTTGATAACCCTATTGCAGATGCTACAGCGGGCAAAGTTCTAAGATTTTCCTCCAATACTCCAAATAAGAAAAGCGTCACTATACAGCCAAGCTCTGCAAATGATCTTACCCGTGAATTGATGCTTGGGACAGAACAGGGAGGAATCGAACGTTCGCGCTATTCTTCTATTCGGCCCTCACCAACTGGGATGTTTCTTGCCTTTGATCAGATTAATGCGTTAGCTAGCAAGGATCAGACAGCATTTAGCACAATTACTCTGGATGGGCATACAATAGATTTGGGGACGCGCCTGCAGACTGTAACTCCTCCAGGAAAGTGGTTTCAAAGTGCTGTTGGTAACAAAACCGACGGCGTAAGAGAGAAGCTCAAGATAATTGCTTCGGCCATCAACGACGACGGTAATGGTTGGGTTGCCAGTGTTGCGGGGTCTAGGCTACTTGTGAGAAAAAAAACCGGTCCTGCATATTCTACTTCTCCTTCTATTAGCACAAATGAAGTACCTCCTACTGGAGCTGGAAGTGTAAGCTCTTTTTTTAAAACCAACACAAAGTTGGATTTGCTTGGCATGGGTACTAGCGACTTTGTAGCAGATGCCAAGGTCGGTATTGATGGAGCCGCCCCAAATTTTGCTAGCTATGTTGGCAAACAAGATGCTCACAGTGGCTTTTATGCATTAGACTTGGTAGATATTTTTAACTTAATGGTTCTCCCGAGAGACAAAAGCCTTACAGAAGATGTCTATCAAGGCCTTTGGGCTCCTGCCAGCACTTATTGCAGCGAACACAGAGCATTTCTGATTGTTGAGCCCACTGAATCCTGGATTGATTATAAAACAGTCTTGGACCAAAAGTCTACATTCCGAAATGGTCTTGAAAAGAAAAATGCAGCCGTTTACTTTCCCCGTCTGGTAGTTAGAGAAAATGGTCTATTAAGAACAGTAGGTCCTGGAGGAGCTATTGCAGGATTGTATTCGAGAACAGATTCTTCTGGAGGTGGTGGCGTTTGGAAGGCACCTGCTGGGACTTCAGCTGATATCCAGGCAATTTCAGATCTAGATATCATTTTAACCGACGCAGAAAATGGCACATTGAACAAAGAAGGTGTGAATTGCCTGAGACGCTTTGCTTCTGGAATTGTTAGCTGGGGCGCCAGAACTATTGATGGAGCAGACGACTTTTCATCAGAATGGAAATACATCCCAATCCGTCGGCTGACTTTGATGATTGAGGAATCCCTCTTTCGCGGTACAAAATGGGTTGTCTTTGAACCAAACGACGAGCCTTTGTGGGCAAGGATACGGCTCAATGTCCGGGCCTATATGATGGGTCTGTTCAGGCAAGGTGCGTTTCAAGGAGGATCTCCGGATAAGGCATTCTTTGTCAAATGTGATGCCGAGACTACCCCGCAGGCTGACAGAAACTTGGGAATTGTTAACATATTGGTAGGCTTTGCACCTCTCAAACCAGCAGAATTCGTGATTATCAAGATTCAACAGATGGTAGGAGAACTCTAAAAAAGAGGTGAATGGTGAATGGTTAGTGGTTTTGTAAAAAACGCATACAGGATTGATCCTTACAAGACTTTTAAGTTCCGTGTAAAAGACGCAACCGATGGAAAGGTTCTTATGGCACTTACGAAAGTGAGCACGCTCAAAAGAACCACTGAAGTGGTAAAATTCAGAGAGGGAAACGGCCTCTCTCATGATTCAAAGTCTCCAGGGCGCACTACTTATGAATCAGTAACTTTGGAAAGAGGAATAACACATGATCCTGATTTTGAGCAATGGGCAAATAAAGTGCACCCATATGGAGGAGATTCCATGATGGACCTAGCAGGCTACAAACGAGATCTTATCCTTGAGATGATGAATGAAAAGGGTCATGTGGTGCATCGTTATTTTCTTTACAAAGCATGGGTAAGTGAATTTGATGCCTTGCCTGATCTTGATGCCAACACAAATGTAGTTGCGATTGAACGGATTAAGCTTGAGATTGAAAGCTGGGAGCACGATTTAAACACGCAAGAGCCAGATGAGAAAAGCGATGTTCCTGTGGGATGATGATGACGACCACCATGGAGTGTATCTTGTTTGCATGAAGCGATTTTGCTAGTGATCTACTAATGGAATCATTTAGCCCCCTCATCACTTCTTTTCCCTCGGTTCCTTCAAGAACATTGGAAAAATATCCTGACTATAACTTGTTACGTATTAGACCATTTGGAATTGACCAAAAAGATCTGGAAATAAACTTTAACCAAGATTTCCGCCCTTATATTACAACAAGAGTGTTACAATCTTGCACATCGGCAGGGTTAGAGGATGAGAATAAGATTAAGAACACAGACACGGCTGTTGACGAGTCGTTTTTCTGGGATCTTAGCTTGGGAAAGCGGATTGAATGCCTTTTGGCCCTTGTCAATATAAGCGGTTCTTCGGACCCCTCTTCTATTGATATACTGTGTCTAAATCAAGCATGCCGAAAGCAAATAGGAGTGGATCTGTCAATAGAAGAATTGGCCATTAGACAACATGTGGCAGACAGTGTCGATCATGTAATAATCAGATTGGCTGACCGGAACATTCAACTTAGAAAACCAATTGGACGTGACCAATTTGAATTAGCAAAGACTTCAGACATGGATGACAAGGAGGCTATAAGGCATATAATCGAGAGGCTCATTATAGGGGATGATCAGGATCAGGGCGTAAACAACCAAGGATGGAAAATACCTGGCGACGACTCAATAGGGGACATTGATAATGCAATGTCGGAATTTGATCCACTCGTCAATTTCTCTATCTCTATTGCCTGCCCATACTGCGAAAATGAAGATAGATACGATGTGGATTTGGAGGAATTAGCACTAAAAAAACTGCATCTGATCCAGCGTCGCCTCGTTCACATGGTTCATACAATAGCAAAAAATTATCATTGGAGCGAGCAGCAAATAGTTGCCATCCCGTCGTGGCGGCGGTCTCAGTATCTATCTTTAATTGAAAAAGGAGAAAATGGAAATGACTGGCTATTTTTCTAAAGTGATAAGACACATGGTCACCATGCCGTCTACATACAACTCAGTATCTTCCTTAAAACAAGATGGAGGCGCTGCTGGTCCGTCGGAACCACAGAAAGAAGTACCAAATGTACCAATTCATGTTGAAGGGGAGAGGCTGAGCGATTTTCAAGTCCCATATGAAATGACAGGATTAGAAGAGAACTCTATTTCTACCTCATCGGCTGTTAGTGACCCCAGACTAGATAATAATATTGTGGATAGAGGGGACAGTAATACAGCGAATGGGAAGAGAACACCGCAGAGGCGCCGCCATGATCATAATGGAGGTAAGAGCGCTTCATTATCATCCTCTTCGTCTTCAGATGATAGTGCAAAATTAAGAATAACTGGTGATGATAGCACTCTGCTTCCGGAGACTCGGACATCAACCGTAATTTCACATGACCGTTTGGATGGACAATCTGAAGAAGAAGGCCGTAGTTCGTACAAGAAAACCTCTGATGCTTTGCAGGAGAACACAAAAAACAAAGAACTCAGTGCCATGGGTGAGAACAAACAACGACAAGGACAACAACAAGGCCAAAGCCAAAAAGATGACAAAAAATATGATGAGTTGCCTTCTGATGTTGTGGCAAAGTTAGTGGGCTTAGGCACACAAAGCAACGACCATCCCGTTAGGACTACTGCATTTGATGACAATGATCGGCGGCATTCAGAAGCTGACGATGTACAAGATACCATAGAGAGTAAGAAAATACATTCCGCTAATTCATCTACTTTTAGTAACGACGACAATGACAAGGATTCCATTGATAATCTGCAGCTAATGCACGATACTCTAAAGCAGGTAAGGAAATGGATGTCAAAAACACCGAAAACAAAAAATGACTCTGAAAAATCAGACGAAACTGCTGATGCTCTGGCAAAAGAGGTGAAGATTGAAGAAGCGATTGCAAAGCATCCTGTCAGAGAGATACTTTCGGAACTATCTGAAAGTTCAGAACCAAAACAAATTCAAGATAATATTCTAACCATTGGGACAATAAGCATCAATGTTGAAGCGCCGTCCGAAGTGGCGTCTAACATCTTCCCTATTACATCTCGAGAGAGAAGAGAATTCGCATCATCGGGCAATAATAATAATAATAATGGATTTTCCAGGTTGAGCAGGCACTACATTAGGATAAGGTGAGTTCTGCTTCCATGACACTCTTGGATACGGGCAAAGCCATCGGGGAAGTGACAAGAATGCTGCGCGACCAATTAACTACAAGAATTGCTGAGACTCATGGTTTTGCTTCAATAGTTGTGACTGTGGGAAGGCCAACATCGCAAAGACGTGGAGCTGGCTCTACCGGGAGCAGGCTCAATCTGTTCCTTTACGAATCACACTTTGATCAATTCTTGAAGAATTTCTCTCCTCGGGAGAACACATCTGCTCCCGTTTGGCTCGTATTAAAGTATCTGTTAACTGCTTTTGATGAACGTGAAGAAAGTGACAGTCCCGAAGCACACGATCTGCTAGGGCAGGGAATTCAAACACTACAAGCACCAGGTCTTCTGGTTTTGTCGGAATCGTCTCATCCTCCGCTAATGCCCAACCCTGAAATGTTAAAGATAACCTTTGAAGAATCACCTCCTGATCTGCTCTCAAAAGTAATGCAAGGTCCAGATGAAAAGTACCGGTTTTCAATAGGTTTTGAAGTTAGACCTGTGATGATTGCAACACAAGAGCTACCTACAATATCTCCTCTTGTAGGTGTTGACTATTCAAAGAGTCCTGTCGAAAGAATAGCTGAAAAGGGAATAAGGATCCCCGTGATCTCTTCTATGGGTCCACAGATAACATCTATTATTCCTACGAAAATTGAAGTAAACTCTACAGTCTCAGTATTTGGTGAGAACTTGGATGTGTCTGATTTGTCAGTTCTTTTTGGTTCAATCCAGTTACCACACATTTCTCGCGGACCTGCTCAGCTAGAATTTGTCATTGATGGAAGCATTGTCAAAGGCGATGTGATCTCTGCAGGAAGCCAGCCCATATCGGTAGTTCAAACCTTGTCTAATGGAAAGCAGAGGTCAAGCAATCTTTCTGTTTTCGGGCTTTTGCCTACCTTGACCGGGGCAACTATTGACTCTATACAACGTGTCGAATCGACATTTTCAAATTCTGATGTGTATGGCGACATCGTCTTAACCGGCAAACTTTTAGGAACCGATAAAGATGATATCTTTGTGGCATTGTACAAGGATGGTAAGACTATCAAAGTGTTTAGCGAACCGTCCGTGGTAGCGGTATCATCATCTTCTCCACCCCCTGCCCCGCCTATGCAGACACAGTTGAGGCTTGAAATAAAGGAACAAGATGCTGTTCCGCAGGGTACTTATCATATAATCTTACGGGTAAATGAACAGCAGGCCAACAGTAGTCCTGCATTAGAGTTTGTTGCATCATGACAAAATCCACCAAAGCTGGTGAGCATGTGTCATCATCACGTCCATCCCCTGGCCCCCCGTCGCGGTCGAACCCAGATCAGCAACAGCAGCAGCCTCCGCCGCCACTACAACCACCCACTGCGAGCAGCACATTTTCACCGAATCTCCATGTAGAAGATTTGCATGTTAATTATTGGTTGCGACAGGTTACCCTAAGATTGAGACGGGAAATCTACTGGCGTTGGTATGAAAGTGGTATGTTACAACATACCACTTTTCCTCCTTCTAATCCTACTTCACCTTTCGACACGACAGTGCTCCCACCATTTGCTGATAAAGCAGTCGAGGCATTGAGCCAAAGTCGAGATTGGGAAAAGAAAAACAGGTTTTTTAAGACCGATTCTACTATGAAGTATTTGTCTCAGCAGCTTCAAACTACCCCTCCTCCTACTTCCGAGGAAATTTTCGCCAGGGGTTCGTTTGGGTGGGTAATTGATAAGCTAAGATTGGATAATGTTTCATCATTTGTATTGGCGATGGCACTGATTGTCCCTTTTGATAGTGCTGCGGGCAGTGTCATCTCTGCCTGCCTAGGGGACTCAATGAAGAGCCATCCTACTCTTGCGCTGGCGCAAAGACTCTGGGATTATCCTGAACAGGTTTTAACGCTCTTCGACCCATCTCATCCACTTCGTCGCTACGGATTGCTTCGGTTTTCAAAACAATACGGCAATAATAGTCCCTATACAGAAACGAATTGGGATGATAAAATAGAAATGGCTCCCCTTCTGGTAAACCAATTGCTTTTTCCAAACCTTCCAATGCCTGAATATCTCCGGGCAGTCGTCAATACGCCCACAACTCCTGTTGGAGATAATTGTAGCAGTAATAATAACAGAGGAGGAGAAGAAAGAGAAGATGTATTAGAAGAAAGCAAAATAGATGCTGATCTTACAGCTGTTTTCGATCTACTTGCATCCCAATTAACATCGAACAGATCTGACGGCAACGCCGGGCTAAAAGTAGTCCCGGTTTGTGGCGAAAAATATTGCGCTCATGCGGATATGGTAAGCCGAATAGGAAAAATAACAAATAGAGACATTGTCGAATTTGTCGGAGATCCTCTTCTTCTAGAAGACAAGTCCTACGTGAACTCTATTGCAGCTTTTTGTTGGCTAAAGGATGTAGACTTGTTTTTGGGTAGAGACGTGCTGTCCGTTCTGGTCAACAATAGCAATAATACTACTAGTAAACAACAAGAACAGAAAGCACAACAACAACTGCCGTATCAGGACATTAATTCATTATTACCATTCCAGTCCATACCTATCACCATTTTTTTAGCCCTTTCCGACCGTAGTGAGCTTGGTTATGTTCCAAGCCGTCTTCTTCTTCCTCCTATACAGGTTCCCAAGTTGTCGTATGATCAACGAATCGCCTACTGGAAAAGAATGCTTGGAACAAAGGCCAGTGGGCTAGACGAGGTAATATCAGAGTGCTCCCGCACATTTCGATATGAAAAGGAGTCTATCAATGCAATTTCAAAAGGACTGTGCAGTCTATCTAGACCAATTACCAGAGAGGATTTTGTTCTAGCATGTAGGACTGAATTGGAAGCAGATTTTGGGGGGCTTGCCCAGCGAGTAGAACCTAGATTTAGTGAAGAGGAATTGATTCTTCCTCATAAACAAAGTTTGCAGTTCAAAGATATAGTTAATGCAATGAAGTCTCTGACCAAGGTTCATTATAAAATGGGGATGGCACAGGCAATGAATGAGAGCGGCATTTTTGTCCTCTTTTCTGGTCCATCTGGGTCAGGGAAGACAATGGCGGCTGAAATTCTGGCCAACATCCTAGATCTACCAATGTATAGAATTGATCTCTCACAAGTCGCGAATAAATATATCGGAGAGACTGAAAAGAATCTCAAGCGACTCTTTGATGCCGCAGAGATGTGCGATGTTATTTTGTTCTTTGATGAAGCAGATTCTACCTTCGGACATCGATCTGAAGCTAAAGATGCACATGACATGTATGCCAATCAGCAGATCAGCTATCTCTTGGAGAGAATCGAACGCTTCAAGGGTCTTGCAGTACTAGCAACAAATCGCAAGAACGATTTGGATGAAGCCTTTTCAAGAAGGTTGCGTTATACGATAGACTTTCCTTTTCCGGGCGAGCAGGAGCGAAAGATGATGTGGCGTATAATGATACCAGAGTCTGTCGACTACTCTCAAATCGATATTAATTTTCTGGCAAAGCGATTCCAACTTACTGGTGGGCATATACGCTCGATTGTTTTTAATGCCTGTTTGCAATGCGCAAACAATTTTGAATTTGATAAAGTTGCGCCAAGATGCCAATTGACGATGGAGCAAGTAATAATTGCTATAAGAAGAGAATACGACAAATTTGGTAGATCCATTAGCTTGGAGCAGTTTCAACCTTATGATAAAATCCTTAAGAGCATCGGCTACGAGTAGCGATGCTATAACAAACATAACTATTGACAGTTTAGAGATTGATTTCAAAGGTATACCTCCACTAGATGTCCGTGAGTTAATTGATGGTCTAGCAGGAGAATTGATCCAACAACTTGCAAAACAATTAGGTCCTGATAGTATTACTGGCAACGAAGATGATAATAATAGCAACAATTCCTATCACCCCAATCACGCAATCAAAATCGGCAAAATCGATCTGGGTGCTTTAAGAACCGGTGGTGCTGATCTAAGCTCTTTGGACCTTAGAAAATTGATTGTCAGCGAAATAAGTAAATCTCTTGCATCAACCTATGGCATGATAAAAGAGAAAAGGCGATTCGATTTTCCCTCTTCTTCTTCACATTCCTCTGCTGTAGACCATAATAACTCGCACCAGCACACCAAGGACAGCATTGAGCATAAAATCAAAAACAAGAATAACAACAGCGAGAACAACCCCAATTACATTGGCAATGGAGGCAACTAATAATTATCATGCCTTACCTCAAAGGAGCATTAATAGAGTATGGCAGCGGTTTGGTTGGACCTATACCTAATATTGTGATTTTTCAGTTTAACCCTGAAACCGTTACACGTACAATTCAAATCCCTAATCGCAGATTGACTACCGGCAGCGGCGGAGCCTCCCTGGAAGCACACCAGGGCGGGGAGCCTCCAGTTGAAACCGTGAGCGTTGTTGCTAAATTTAGTGCTGCTGACAAGCTAAATGATAACAATATTTTGGCAAGAGCCGTTGGCATTGGCCCACAGCTAGCCGCGCTTGAAAAAATGGTATTTCCGGGTGGCAAAATCAGTGGTTTGATAGGAGCTGCGTTAGATGCTATAGGTGACGCAGTATTTGGTGGTAGCTCCAAGAAAAAAGGTCCTGAGAAACCTATACCTAGACAGAAATATCCTAGGATTTTGTTTATCTGGGGATTGACTAGAGTTCTCCCGGTCACAATAGAATCTATGACCATTACAGAGGAGCAATATGATTCGTTGCTAAACCCAATTCAAGCAGAAGTGAACATCGGCTTGGCAATTACTCCTGTTAGTAATTGTTCTGACGACGAAATAGGTAAAGGTGCATATCAATACTCTAGCATGGCGAAAGAAGTACTGGCAATGTCCAATCTAGTTAATACTGCTGGCCAAATAATGGATCTTATCCCTTTCTAGGTGAGTGCGATAAAATAGAATGTTTTTAGAATCATCCCGATATTACAAGCAAAAGGTTGTAGGTATAACCACAAAGGACGGGCGAGCAGTTAAAATATTGACTCTAAGAAAGCCGTCCTCTCTATCTAATCGTGAAATGAAAGATACAATCGTGAAAGGAAACGATAGACTTGACATAATTGCCCAAACCCAATATGGAAATCCTACCATGTTTTGGTACATTGCTGATGCTAACACAGAACTACAAGCCAAAGATCTGGTAAGTAGCAGTAACAGCAGCAAGAAGACAAAACATGTCAAGACAATAAAGGTGCCAGAGATATAATGGTTTCAGACGTTCATTATATGATGTTTTTCAACAACAACCCTTGGACTGAAGATCAGCTTGAAAGAGTTCAAGAAATAACTGTCGAACAAGAAGTTGATATTGCATGGCAGGCACACATCAAGATTGCTATTTTTGCAGATGAGTCCGGAAAATGGACAGCAGAGGACGAAGAATTCATGGCACCTTATTCACGTGTGCGTGTAGAGATCAAGACTGATAATGGCGCATATGTGCCTCTTATAGACGGACCTATAGTCGGACTTGAAAGTCAAATGAGTCCGGAGCCTGGTCAGAGCTCAATCACTTTAATCGTACATGATGATAGTGCATATCTAGATAAAGTTGAAAGTGTCTCACAGTTTGAGAACCTAAAAGATGGCAACATAGCTGAACAAACATTCAACCAGTCTCAATATATTACATCTACCGATATCTCAAACATTCCTTCAAACCCTCAGTTACCAGTTATCATGCAGCGTGGTTCTGGGATGCAATTACTCAAATCATTAGCAAGGCGACATGGAATGCACGCCTACGTCTTACCTGGAGGGGAGCCTGGAAAAAGTATCGGTTGCTTCAAACTTTATCCCACACGTCCTGATGGGCTTGAGCCCTTTATCTTACTTGGAGAAAATCGAAATATTTCGACATTTAACATCAGAAACCGCGCCTCCAAACCATCCAAATTCTCCGCTTCACATTTGAATGTCTCTGATAAGAGCATAAAAACTGCTAAATCCAGTTTTAGGGACGCGGAGATGATGGGAGTTGAACCTGCATTAGCGGATGGGGCGGCGGATGCTGCATTGCAGATTCTCCGAAACAGCTACGATTATTCAAAAGATTTGGATATGGTCGTTTCAGCCGAAGCAGCAAATTCGAGCTATTCATTTGAAGCTACAGGTAAGGTGGACAGTTGTTATCCTTCCATTCTTCAGCCATACCGGGTGGTGACTATTATTGGAGTGAATGGCAGACTAAGCGGAGACTATTTAATAACCAAAGTTACTCACACGCTGACGGAATCAGACTATATCCAGTCTTTTACTGTCATAAGAAATGCCCGCTCTGCTGGTAGTGGAAGCACAGGAGGGGGTGGCGGCATTTCTGCTGCAGCCGGCGGTGGCGGAGGATTTGAGATTTCAGGCAGCATATCACTAGGAGGGAGTATATTTTGATGAGCGACACGAGCATGGAAAACCTTGTAGTGGAGCTGACCGAATTTGTAAGATCGCGCTTTTTCGGTAAATATCGAGGCTTGGTTATGAATGTTGAAGACTCTGAAAAGCGTGGCCGGATAACAGCCAAGGTCCCAGACGTATATGGTGAAAACGAGTCACCGTGGGCTTTGCCCAGCCTCCCATTTGCTGGAAAAAATCACGGACTAGTGATAATTCCCGAAAGAGATGACGGGGTGTGGATGGAATTTGAAGCAGGTGATCCGGCTCGACCAATTTGGACTAGTTTTTGGTTGGCTGATGAAGAAATGCCAGAACCGGCTGCCCCTAAGACTCGAGCTCTTGTGACTTCAAAGGGTCATAAGATAATTGTAGATGATGAGAAAGATGAGATGAAACTTGTTCATGGAGCAGGCGCCGAAATTGCGATGACAAAAGATAAGATTACTTTGAAAATTGGGTCATCGCAAATAGTCTTATCTGCTCGAGGAGTCGACATAAACAATGGAGCAATGGTGATAAAATAAAAAATGCCTGGAAACATTTTGACCACCGCGAGTAATATAATGTGCACTCATGGTGGACGGGCGTCACTCTTGACTTCAAATACAAAAGTTCTAGTCGACAGCATGCCTGCGCTTGTCGAATCAGATGTTCATCCTGTGGTTGGATGTCCATTTACCATAGGGACAAAGTATTCTCCATGTCTGAGAATAGAATGGTCTGCTGCAGCGGTAAAACCACAGGCTGGAGGAGTATCTATACTGATAAAGACAAGCATCGGTAAATGCATCAATGCAGAAGGGGCTCCGCAGGGAGTTGCTACAATTGTTAACACACAATTGAAGGCTGATGTGAAATAATGGGAGTAGTACTTACATTATGAACACATCATCTCCTCCTGTAGGCGGAAAACATCTTTCATTTCCATTCCGGATTGCAAGTGATGGCGCTACTGCTCAGGTGTCATCCATAGAAGACCATGTGCGAGATGAACTGATACAACTCTTACTTACAAATCCTGGTGAGCGGGTATTTCTGACAGAATTTGGAGCCGGAGTAAGACGACTCGTTTTTCAAAATGCCGATCCAACTACGGCAGGGATGACTAAAGCAACTATAACTCAGGCTATTTCACACTGGTTAGGAAATAGGATAACAATTGAAGATCTGAGAGTTCGGATCGAAAACGAAAAAATCGAAATCGACCTTAAGTACAAGATTGCAGGTAGCGAAGATACAAAGACAATGAGATTTGAGAGAAAGGGGGGTTAAAAGAGGAGGAATTGTCAGTTAGGATACAGGGGGAAAAGGAGGCTCTAAAAGAGCGGGCAAATAGCCTAAAAGAGAAAGGCAAAAATGGTATCAAGATGGCAATTGTAAATATCCCCTCTGGAACGGATGCTTCAGAAGCAAACCTTGAAGTCCACTTTTTCAATGCAAACAAAATTCAAAATATTCTAACGGATACGTCATCATCTGAGCCTATTTTTTCAATTCTCGGGGGTCGAAAGATCGTAGGTGGCCGCGCGTCTGGTCAAATTAAAGTGACACAAGTTTCAAGCAGTGGCATTGATGATGCCGATAACGTCTTGAACCTTACAGTATCACCGATTGGAGATTATTCGAGTTATACTTTGACTATTAATTATGGTGATTCTATAGATCCGGTGTTTAGCGATATTCAATTCAAATTCCGGCCAGGCTGTTTTAGCATCGAATGTATACCAGAATGGGAGGCTACAAAAGGTTCTGGATACGAACCTACAATTGATTATCTTGCGAAGGATTTTGATTCTTTTCGCCACACGTTAAATGTTGCAATGATGGAGCGAGTCCCTGGTTGGCAGCCTACAAGCGAAGCCGACTTGGACCAGGTGTTGATTGAGCTTTTGTCTGCTCAGGGAGACGAATTAAGCGACTATCAAGATCGGGTTGCGAGGGAGGCTTATGTTGCCACTGCGCGAAAAAGAGTATCTTTGGCTCGTCATGCTCGACTGGTGGACTATCACATTCATCAAGGCAACCAGGCAAGTACATGGATTGCCATAAAGCTAGATGAGACAGGTAGTGTCGACCATTCTGTAAATTTGAACTCAGGCTTAGAATGGGACAAAAGGCTTGTAGTTAGTACAACGGCCAATAGTGTGGAGCCTGACTCGGTGGTGTTTATGACCAAGGATGAGGTTCAGCTTCATAGCTTGCTAAATGCTGCGGAAGTTTATACTTGGAGTGACTCATTAACCATATTGTATGCTGGAAGCACGAGTGTTGACCTAAAATTCAAAGATGAGGCCGCTGCCGATAAAGTAGAGAGAATTATTCGTGAAGGAAAGGTAACTCATCTTTTGATCCAAGAGTGGCTAAACCCTGAAACTGGTCGAGAGGGAGGAAGAGATCCAACTAAGAGACAATTGCTTCAGTTATTAAAGGGAGATAACGGCGCAGAAGCAGGAAAAGACACTGTAACTAATGAATGGTTTGTGCACGTTAGATGGGAAGAAAAGGATCGTCTAAAATCCAATTATTGCATTATTTCCCAGACTCATGATAAAAAAAAGAAGATACATGGTGTCTCGCTATTTCATGGAAATCTAATCCAAGCCTACTATGGTAAGCCGGTAGTTTCAGTGTTTGAAGAAGAGGAAGAAGAAGGAGGAGGAAGAGATTCTGGGACATCTTTTTTTGCATCGCCAACAATTGAAAGGACAAAAAAGACTGATATTTCCAAGAAGAAATGGAGTGCTATTTGCAGACTGCCCGAAGGACCTCTTCTTTACGAAAAAACACCCCCTGGTGGTGAGATTCCTCCAAAATCAACTATTCATTTGCAGGTAATGTCGACAGATTCTATTCCCCAAAATCTCTGGCCTCTGGCAAATGAAGTCATAAGTCTTGTTCATAGCGGCGATACAAGCGAGCACTTCATAGTGGAAACAGATGAAATGGGCATGAGCTTGATTCGTTTTGGAGACGGTATAAACGGAAAAACTCTTCCAAAGAACTCACAGGTTGTCTGCTCATACCAAGTCGGCGGGGGTCTTGATGGTAATATTGGTTCAGACAAGTTGACTCATTTTGACCACGAATCTTTTCCTGAGATAGGATCATGTTGGAATCCCTTTGATGTCATTGATGGAAGAGAGCCTGAACCTGTAGAGGAAATTGTACGCCAAGCACCGGAGGCCTATAGATTTAGGCAGCTGAGAGCAATCACTTTGCAAGACTATGTTGATAGGGTGGGAACTATTGGAGGGGTTTCAAAGGCTGCTGCTCAATATATGTGGACTGGAAGTTGGAGAACAGTCCAAATTGCAATAGATCCTGTAGGCGCGACTGAATTAAGTGATGAGTTGAGAGAGGCGATAAAACTGCGCCTTGCATCAGTCAAACTGATTGGAGAAGATTTCGAAATAAGACCAGCGAGATATATCCCACTTGAAATACACGTGTCATTTTGTATTCATGAGGATTATTGGTCTAGCGACATTAGAGCATTGGTTGAACAAGAGTTCTCAGATGGATATACTTATGATGGTCGAATGGCGTTCTTTCATCCGGACAGATGGACATTCGGACAAGAAATTGATGCTAGCCAGATTATAGGCCGATTGCAAACACTAGAAGGAGTTGATTATGTTATCAAAGTTGAAATGAAGAGGTGGAATGAGCCAACACCGATGGCCAGCGGTACTATAAAGTTTCGACCTAACGAAATATTGCAGGTAGGGAATAGTCCGGATCATATGGAAAAGGGGTTTATTGACTTCGACATACAGGGAGGTCGTCGTTAATTGGCTGGTGCAGAAGGACATGACAATAATAATGCAGATAGCAAAACTTGCACAGAGCCACTTTATTTTCCAAAGGCGCTGTATAATAGACCTGGCCTCTCTAGCATAGATTATTGCATCGGCAAATATTCTGATTTTCGTCAATTTCTGATTCGAAAGTTAAACAGCAGCGGCGATATTTTATCTGGATGGACTCATCAAACTCCAGACGATCCTGGAATTGCCTTGCTAGAAGGAGCATCAATAATTTGCCATATACTTGCTTCTTACCAGGAATTTTATGCAAATGAGACAAAATTGAGAACTGCAAAGTGGAAGGAAAGTATATTTGATCTTGTTAGACTTGTGGGCTATAGACCTTCCCCAGGCTTAGGTGGTAGTGCTACATTTGCGATTGAGATTAAGGGAGACAAGAGTGTAGTAATCAAGAGTGGCTTTCAATTTAAGGCAGAACTAGAAGGGTTGCAAAAGCCAGTAGAATTTGAATCAGAAAAAGACTACGTGGCTTACCCCTGGCTCAGTAAATTTTACTTGTACCGTCCCCTCGAAGGACGGGACATAACAAAAGATACTATTGAATTCTATATCTCCTATCCTGACTCACACCTAGTTCCTGTGAAACTCGAGGAGGGTGATAGATTACTGATTGGCGATATTGACTTATCGAATGGCGATCCATCCAATCCTTCCAGCTTGCAGAATACAGAGATTGTAATTGTGGACAAGATCAAAGAATTGCATGATCGCAAACTGTTTACAATCAAGGGTAATTTGACGAAGCGTCAAGACTCTTCTGCTAGTAAAGAAGTAGTTGCCTACAAACTTGGTCGATCATTTCGACATTTTGGCCATAATTCTCCAGGAAAAATTGTGGAACTAGAAGGTTCAACTGCTAAAGAGGTGAAGATAACTCACCTGCGACCAATTTTTGATTATAAAAGTGAACTATGGTTGAAAAATAGAAATGGCGACATTGAAAAAATAGATATTAGTCCAAGTCTCGACAAGTTAGATTTTCCCCTGGATAGTGAGGTTAACGATATTGCTTCAGGAAGCAAATTTTTGATCTTGGGAGACTTTGGAAGCGTTAAGGTAGAAGAAGCGTCGTCAGAGGCGACGACAGTCACAGAGCTCCATGATGTGGCTTCTGTCATCTACGAATTTGAAAAATTGGGGGTTGATTCAAAAAGTGCAGCTGAATGGGAAGCTGAACTTGGAAACATATATGCAGATGAACCCAAAGCTGAACCTCGCTTAATAGAGACTGACGATATTCAACATATTAGACGCACTTTCATAAGAACTATTCAGGATTATCGACCTACTTCCATAACTTGGGGCGCTATTACAGGAGCAAGTACACTTGTTTCATTTGACAGTGACTTGATCTTCCGTGATCTTTCTGATAATGAGTACAATGCTGTAGATATTCGGACATTGCAATTTCATGAAATTGCGAGCCCTCTCTTAAAACTGAACGCTAGCCAAAACGAATCAGCTCTGCAACCCGGTGCAAGAGAACTATATTTCTTTGGTACCCGGGGAGAAGCAAAAACTTTGGAGGGGCGCAATCTGCTGTTCAACCTACCTACAAAAGAGCCTATTACTTCAAAGGTGATAGAGGTAGAACTATCGTCGTCATCGTCATCATCCTCCTATCCCAGTCTGCATAAGGTAACAGTTGATAGAGAAATGGGAAGCAACTATGCAGATTTTCCAAATGAGAATCCCGTTGTATCAGTTTATGGCAATCTTGTCGATACGACTCAAGGGAAGACTGAAAGGGATGCAACACTTGGAAACGGCGATAGCCGTCAGAAATTTCAGACGTTCAAACTTCCAAAATCTCCGTTAACTTATCTAAATGTCGACGGTGAAATGCCACCGGAAGCACCAGCATTGAACATCTACGTTAACGATCTAATGTGGACAAGGGTCAATTCCTTTTTTGGCACAGGGCCCACAGATCAAATCTACATCGTGCGCAATGATATCAACGGAGACAGCTGGGTTCAATTTGGCGACGGAGAGACAGGGGGATCTAGGCTTCCTACGGGCATTAATAACATTGTGGCAAATTTCAGAACTGGAATTGGAGCTTATGGCCCTCCAAAAGCAGAAACCACAGTCCAAGCCGCTGGACATGTTGAGCACCTTGGCAAGATTCAGTTGTTGGGTGTAGCTTCTGGAGGGTCGGCACCTGAAAGTGGCGAGAATGCAAAAGAAGTCGCTCCTGGCAGGATTCAGACTCTTGGGAGGATGGTTAGTATACGGGATTTTGAATATGAGGCGCGCTCTAGAGCTGGAGTATCAAAAGCGTCAGCTAGGTGGGGCCTTGAAAATAATATTCCAATAGTTATTTTAACAGTCTTGATGGAGGCTGGACGAGAAAAAGAACTTGATAAAGTCAAGGAGACTTTGAACAAATATAACAAGATTGAAGGTATGCAGCGTTTTCCAATAAGTATACATCACTCAAACTTTCAATTCGCCTTAGTGGATCTTGAATATGGTTTGGACTCGGCTTTTCGCAAAGAACAAGTTGAAAAGGCTATAAAAGAAGCATTAGGCGTAAGTGGAGAAGAAGGTATCGATGGCTCCAATGGTCTATTTGCAATTCGCAAGCGCAACTTTGGACAAAGAGAATATCTAACAAGAATCGAAGGAGTAGTTCAAAATATAGATGGAGTGCGTTGGGTAGATGTTAAAGCAATAGGACATTCAAAGAAACCGGGTGTTTCTGCTTCTGCCACCGCCGAAAGAAAGTCGTCAGTTATGACCGCCACTACGTCTAGAATAACATCTACCACTAGTTCACATATGATATTGAAATCTCCGAGCCCTGTAATCTCATGCAATAAAGAAAATATACTGACTTTACAAGCAACTGATCTTCATTTAACTAGCGCCTCCGTTTCAACAAGGGAGATGCATTAATCTGGCCAAAAAACGAGTGAATCTGTATGATAGACTGCCAGAGATCTATAGGATAAAAGATGAGGAACAACAATATCCAGGCCAGCTAAAGAGCTATATCTCACTTTTTGAAGAAGCATTTAGTGCAATTCACGAAAATATAGAGTCCCTCTATGATGATCAGTTCATTGAAACCTGTGCAGACTGGGTATGTCAATACATAGGAGATTTGTCTGGCAACACTGCTCTGCATGGTTCTGTCCGCGGCTTGCCTGAGATACCTGAGTGGATGCAGCGGATAGGAGACCCTTGGACTCTCCGAGCCGATGTGGCAGATGTAATTGCACTGCGTCGGCGTAAAGGCACCATGGTTGCTATTGAGAGGCTAACCTATAACCTTACACAATGGGGTGTTCATTGCATAGAGTTGAGAGAAAACTTGGCCTGGAACCAACATCTTAACCACCAGAGGCCGGATGCTGGCGGCAATCCTCCATACGGGCTTCAAAATTATCTTCTTAATAAAAGAAACGGCAAGCCTCAAGCTACTCTCACAGATGCCGCTATACGGGGAGGAACCGCGACTCTGCGTGATTCAGCAATGCTTAGTTTGATAGGGACACCGTTCGATCCATTTTCCTATACTGCTGACTTAAAACCGCCTGCATTTGGCACGATTAACTATAACTTGCCTAATCTTGCGATCTTTCTCTGGCGCCTGAAAGCATACCAGGTTGTAGGTGCAAAGCCCATTATGACTAGAAAGGAAAATCTCTCAGCAGCTGACAGTGAAGCAAAAATAATTGTCAAAATACAGGTCCATCCTCTAGGCGAGCCTGTTTTGCTCTTTAACACACACAGATTTCAAACTGAAGGAAAAGACAAATATTTACTAACAGAAGTCGACGGCGACTCGCTCACACAAGTTGACAGGACACCTGGTCCGATTCCTCCTGGCAGGCTAACACGGGGTTCGCCAGCCTCAAATCGTGGGGAATATCTTGTAACCACTACTTATGATGAAAATGCTCTAACAACAAATACTTCTTTAAGAAAAAGTGGTGTGGGCCTTCAAATACACTTTCCACAATTGCTTTTTGAGAGCGATGTATGGTGTACTAGAGGAGCAGATCTTTGCGCATGGGAAAGCGGATTGAGCCCTCCACTTAGAAACCGGGAAATTGTCATTGATCCACTTATTGGAAGAATTGTAATTGGTGTCAATACTCCTGAAGAAGGAGACTCTCTCGTCAACCACCTTTTGATAAGCTATACATATGGCTCTGTTGGGCCAGTGGGTGCACATCCTATATCTCGTTTACCTCTGCCAAAAAAGTTTGTGGATGGTGGTGATAGTAGTGTTACACCGACTACTAATCCTCCTCCAGTTACTCGGGAGGTTAATCTTTACAAGAAAAAGACCCTAAAAGATGCGCTTGATAACCTTCAGAACACTTCTTCGACTACAATTATTGAGATCAGAGATAGTATGACTCATGAGCTTGATATTGGTAGTGTTTTGGGTGCTGCTGTTGAAAATACCATTGCTAGCTTGAAGATTAATAATTCTTTGATTATCCGAGCTGCTGACGGCCAAAGACCTATTATCAAATTGGTTGCCCCTTTGGGTTTCCGGCCAACAAAGGTCAAGGGGGCCGATGAGAAGGAACAGGATTTGCTTGACCAAGAGATGTCAAAACTCAAAGTACGCCTTGAAGGACTCTATCTTACACGTGCAGAAGAAAAATTTCCAAAAGGTAAACCACTGATATTCCGAGCTGCTCTAAATAGTGTGGAAATCATTAACTGCACTCTTGATCCGGGAAGTTTTAGAAAACTTGATGGTTCCCGTTCGCCTACATATCATTCAATAGAGCTTGACCCTCATTATGGGTTTGAAAATGCAGAGGAGGAAGATCCATTTAAACAGATTCCTCTTGTCATTTTGCAAAAAACCATCTCTGGTCCTGCCTTTATAGATTCCGGATATTCTGTATATCTGTCAGATTCAATAATAGATGCTGGCAGCGGCTCAGGAGAACACGATGTAGACGACGACACCAACACTACTGCATCCTTTGCTCTTTCAGGCACTGCAAATGACCCCTCAGGTTCATGGGCGTCGCCCTCCGAAGTTTATGACACCACTGTCTTTGGCAGGATGCGCGTAGAAAGCATAAATGGTCGAGGTAACATATGGAAGAATGCATTGGAAGTTTTGGACAACCAACGAGGCTGTATCAAGCAGAGCTATTTCTCTGCAAGTGGAAATCGATTGCCTCAAAATCATGCTTGCGTTAGTGGGACGCAGGCTAGACTGCATTTTGTAAGCGAGACTTTTGGTCATCCATCCTATGGGCAGCTTGGTTACTCGACAGACTTTAGAATAAAGGAAAGAGGACCCAAAGACAATGAGATGGGTGCATTTGGGTTTCTTGAAGACGCACAGAAGTGGCGCAATATCCAGGTTCGATTCCGCGAATTTATGCCTGTAGGAGTGAAGCCTCTCCTCATACCAGTTACATAGAGAGAGAAGAGGGCGGGATAGCAAAAAAAGAGGAGTAAGAAGGAGAGAAAAGAAGAAGAAAATGAGCTATAGGGGAGATTTTTCAAAAGACAAGCTTAAACTCAAAGCCAAGGTTGACAGTGTCAACGAAACTAACTTCAATGGCATCTTGCATCAACAGGGTCGAGTGATCACTGATGCAGACTGGAACGCCCAGACAATTATCACTAATGACTGGCAGGATACTGCAGGCAGGAATATTATCAGCGGAAAAAAAGTTGCGGCAATTCCTGCTGAAAATCCCGACGCTTTTAAGATAAAGTCGGCTCTCGTCTCCGAGGGAAAAGAAGTAAAGATTGTTATGACACCAGGGATGGCGTGGGTTGATGGCCTGCCTATTTATCTGGAATCTGAAATTGATGTTTCTAGGACAGCAACCTATCTTGAGCCGCCCATTCAAAACCCTGTGCCCGGAATTGAAACTATCGGAGAAGGTGTTCGTGACGCGGTAATAATTGAGCTTCGGAGGACAGAGGTAAACGGCTTTCAAATGCCAGGATCTTTGATCGAGCCAGCTTTAGGTGGGCCTGACACTACTGAGCGTGTGAATACCTCGATAGCTTTTAGGTTGCTTCGGCTAGAAGAAAAAGAAGATTGCTCTGTGATTGCAGATAAGCTAAACGACGATTTCTCAAAAAAAGGAAAACTAACTGTTTCTCTCGAACCGCCAAAGGACATCACAAGCGACTGTGACTGCCCGAAGTCTGTGGAGGGTGGATATACGGGATTTGAGCATGCCCTGTATAGAATCGAAGTAGCCCGGGTGAATGGTGGAAGCCCTCCTATGTTCAAGTGGTCTCAATTTAATGGAGGTTTGGTGGGAAGAGGCATTTTCGATGCTGCAATTAACAAAGTCACAGTTAAGGCAAATCTCCCGGCAATCCAAACATGTGGTATTGACAGTTTTTACCTCGAAGCTGTTGAATATGACCCTGACCGTGGACATTGGGATGTTTCATTTGGCATCAAGGCTACTCTGAATGCAGAAGGCGATCTTCAGCTTGTTGGCCTGCCATTATTTGGAACCATCCCAGCAACAACATCCACCACTGACCATGATGCATCTGTGTTCTTTAGGCTGTGGAACGATGTTAGATTGATCGGGGATTTTGTTGCTGCCGATCCTCCAGGAGTTTTAATTGATGGCATCCACCTTAAGTTTGATCCCGCCAGTGCAGACAATAGTAATTATGCACCTGAAGATCACTGGACATTTCCAGTTAGAGCAGGTGAAATATCAAACCCTGCAGTTTTGATAGACGGCAGACCACCTGATGGAGTTGAGTATCATCGTGCATCCTTGGGCATTTTGAATTGGGATGGCACGACCGATATTGGAGAAACCTTGATTGAAGATTGCCGGGAAATTTTCCAACCTCTCACAAATACTTATGCTCTCTACTACGTTAGTGGAGATGGTCAAGAGGCTGCGCCAGGTACTGCCCTCCCGTTTCCTATAATTGCTGGTGTTGCTAAAGCAAATAATAATTCACCTGTTAAAAATGCACTAATCCGCTTTACTGTTGTGAGTGGGGAAGGTACTCTAGGACCCAGCGCTGAATCATCAATCATAGTGCCAACTGGATTAGATGGTTTGGCAGCTTGTACCTGGACGCTTGGCAGCGACAAGGCAGACCAACAGGTTAAAGCCGAGATGCTTGGAAAAAAAGAGGAGTCAATACATCTACCGCTCTTTTTCAATGCAAAGACTGAATTTTATCAAGGCAACTGTACTATTGTTATCAGACCAGGAGACGATATTGCAACTGTTGTACAAAAACTTCCTGCAACTGGAGGGAAAATCTGCTTTACTGCCGGTATATTTAACTTGAAAAAGACCGTACAATTTGCTAATCGTAGCAATCTCCTAATAGAAGGTACAGGCAATTCCAGCCAAATTATTATTGAGGGTGCAGAAAGTGCGTTTCTGTTCACAGATTGCAAGAGAATTCACATCAACCAACTTTCCGTGGAATCCCGGTCACCTTCTCGCTCTTCTTCTGTTGAAGACAGCAAGCCTGTCATAAAGGGAGTAGTCATGTTCAGAGATTGCAGCGAAATCAAGACTACTAATTTGACTATTGCCTGTAATCAGCGATTCATACATACTCAGTCTTGCCTAACTATTTACAATAAGGATGAAAACCCTGGTTCTCAATGCGAGATTTCTAGCTGTACTTTGCATGTTGGCTCCATGCAAATTGGGATCTTGCTTGTAAATACGAGTAATGTCATAGTAAAGGATAACTTTATTGATGTAGTTCCTACTAATAGGAGATCCAAAACTTTATTTGCAAAATCAATGGTGCTTAAGAATAACGTTGCTTATAGAAATCTAGTCTTTGCGTTAGATAAAATTGGCAAGCCAATTGCATCAGCTAAAAAAGTCTTGAATATGAGCGGTACCGTACAAAAATTGCTTGAGCGAGGAATTTCGCTTCAAAGAGGAGGACGTTATTCTGAAGCACTAGCAATTTTCAAGAGGGCGCTGGACATCCATAATAGATCAGGCAATTTGTTGGATCAGGCAATTTCTCCCAGACGTTTCGACGATACATCCTCTAGGTTCCAAGATGCGGCCAATGTACATAAGTCGATTACAACCTCCCTAAGTCAGGCAATTTCTTTGCCTGAAGGGCCTCGAAATCTCGAGCTATTCCAGAAGGCCCTATCTGAAAACAGGGATACGTTTGTAAACTTGCTAAATCAAGGGATCTCTTCAATTGGGACTGCCGAAAGATCGGTCGCTCGAAAGGAATTATCTTTCAACCGCAGTGTAGTCTATCATGCAATCCTGGGAGGCTTAGAAGATGTCGAAAATTCTCCCACGATTTCTAGAATGGTATCAGCAGTTATCGAGGATCTGGCTATGGGGTATCAGGGTATCGCTATTGGCGGTAGCGAAGGTGAAAACTTGCAAATTTTCAATAATACAATCGGCGGAATGATACAGGGAATACACTCGGGAGCGAGCATAAATGATCCCAAAAAGCAACTAACTAAATACATAAAAAAGATTTCAATATGTGACAACAAGATTGAGTTAAGAATTCCTATTTGGTATCGTAATCAGAACCATGGTATTTTTGTGGGCAATGTAGATATGTGTTATGTCAAAGACAATACAATTTCTGTGGAGAGAATAAACAATATCAGTTTGAGATCGCGTACTACCTTATCTCCTACTGTGGGTATTCAGATTTTTGGTTTTCATGGTAAGATGGTATTGATATCTGAGAATGTGGTATCGGTATCTAATACTGATATTGGCATTAGATTTTGCACTACTGGCTTTCTGCCACAACATGGTCCAAAATCTAGCCTTCGTGCATTAAGGCATAATGTTGTATATGGTTCACCTGTAAAAGACTATGATCTATCTGGTAGTGAAGCTATTGGATCCATCAAATTCGTAGGACAAGATAACGTTCCATAATGTATCTGAACTTCAGAATTGGAAAATATTGGAAAGCGGTGAGGCAAGCCTTGGGACTCGAACCCTAATTGCAAACATCGCAAAATCCCACCATGGGAAATCGGCTTGACTCAAATCACTGTAAGCAGTATCATACTTATATCCTTATGGTCTAGGTTGCCAAGGCCCTATTGCCAAACCAGGATTGCATAAGACTATCGTAAGGAAGAGGGGAGGTTTTTACATCTTCCCTGCCCAATTGGTGACGATAAAGCGGGCATGATTGGTAAATTAGTGGAATTGCGATATCTTTCTCTAGCAGAGCATATATTCCGACAGAGCCAGTTTCGGCCAGATAGGTATACTAGGTGTGAGCAGACAATGGTTACAATACTCCGCCGAAGAATAGAAGAAGGTACAACAATATTTTGGTACAACACATTTTCATTCAACAGCATTCCAGCTGCAGCCGTTTCTATCAAGTCGTTGCGATATATAGCTTCAATATTTGGTATCAGTCCCATTACGAAATAAGCCACAATTTATTCAAATACTAAGTAATATTTGTAGCATTCACAACGAATGCCAACCTGACGGGATACCTCAAGCAACCTCGAGAGCTCTGCTTTATTCCAGCCTCAAACGGGAATTTATCGTAGTTGCATTATGTAGAAGCATATCCATCAGTTCAGAATCTTTATCAGCAACACCCACACTAGAGAAATCGTCAACAATAGCATGTCCCTAGCTGCAATGAAAGAAAAGTCTCAGGATAATTCTCTCAAGCATAACAGGCATACTATTGCTAACAAAGGCGGCATTCAAGATGATAACGAACAAAGGATGTTTGCAAGTAATGATAACCATAATTCCTTGCAACTGCCATCTATTCAACGCGAACCTGTATGTTCGTGTGATGGAGGTTGTCCAACTTGTAAAAATAACCAAAGGAAGGATAGCGAGTCACAGGACTTTCAATCAGCTCTTCAACCGAAGGTGAAGACAAATGAGCAGGAAAACATCCCGGAGAAGGAAGCAGATAGAGTCGCCGACCTTGCGATGCGAATTCATAACCTGCGTCAAGAACATACCTACGGCGATAGCAGTGGACCCATTGGATTTCAAACAAAGAAGTCGAATAAGGAATATGAGTATCTACGGAATAAGCCCGCTCAATACTTTGATGCCCTGGAGAACGAAGCTCCAGCCATTGTCGAAGACGTATTACATTCGCCAGGTAAGCCGCTCGACCCTGCGGTTAGAGCATTTATGGAGCCTCTACTAGGCGGTGACTTTTCCCAAGTGCGAGTTCATTCCGACAGTATCGCTGGGCAATCTGCGCGATCTATCAATGCTCTTGCATACACAGTTGGCTATGACGTCGTGTTTGGCGCTGGTCAGTACTCGCCTGCAACGCCACAAGGCAGACATATACTGGTACATGAGTTGAGCCACATTCTGCAACAGCGTACATCAGTTAAGCCGACTAATCTCGTTATGGACGCTCCGGATAGCCCTCTAGAAAGGCAGTCTGACCAGATCCTGACGCAGATTGCTGCAGGCAATAAACCAATACTGAGCGCTACGCCTTCTGCTTCTCCAGGTCTAGTATTGCGTCACGCCGCTGACAAGGCGATCTGCCCTGGCCCTCCAATGTATAAGAAAATTGATGCCAGCCCTCAAGATGTTTATGGTCCTGCCAATCAAGCAATCGAGCAGTCCTACGTCAACGACGTCCGGCATAAAAACCACGCCGTACTCACTGGAGGCCAGTTTGAGTATGGTGGCAATAAAGAGATCCGCATGCCAAAGGGCACACCTAACCGCAAAGATGCCGACGCCATTCTCTCACGCTTGCGTGGGATTAGTCGACAGCGTGCTCCAGACATCATGAACTTCACTGAACGTGTCTTCTACGAGATCAAGACACCTCGTTACGCCGCTCCCGGAATGGTCCAGCTAGAGAGTTATTATCGTCTGTCGGATGTCATTCGAATGGAGCTGGGTGAACAGGGTGGGCCACCTTGGGATCAAGGTGCGGCTACGTGGTATCCACCTCATGTCTTACCCTTACCGGGAAATCTAGAAAGAATTGTTTGCACGCAGATGACTGACTACTCGATTACCAATTCTCCCGGCCTTATCCTCTACATTGTGCTAGAACGACAGAAGCCTGATGATGACGATGAAAAGAAGAAAAAGGTACAGCAGGTCGCAATTCCAGAGAGCAAGCAAGAAAAGAAAAATGTACCTCAGGGTCAGCCCAACGAGGAGAAGCAGCAAACTGCAGCAGGTGACGATGAAACTGCAATACCTGAAGTCGCCGTTGGTGCCGGGGGGGCTGTGCTCGCTGCTGCGACCATTGCCTATCTTCGAAAACGAGCTATCGAGCAAGCTGAGCGTCGCGCTGCCCAGCTTGCGTGGAGCAAGCTCGCTGAAGCTGCGGCCGCGCAGCGCGCAGCTAAGGCTGCTGGGAAGGCTGCCGCGGGTAAAGTGGCTGGCAAGGCGGTAGCCTATGCTGAGATAGCAGCCGCAGCTGCACTGATAATATTTTACTCCGACAGAGTGGAGGCTAAACCAGGCATTGGGCCTGGGCCGCTCGAGGCGCTATATAGGGCGATGACTACCAACGGAACACCGCCGTCTCCAGAGTTAAAGAAGCTGATTGAGAGTGATCCTTTGTTGAAGCAGTTGGCCACGGAGGCAGCAAGTAGTGGCGATGCATCGCCCCTCCAGCAAGAGATGACTCGGCGTACTTTGGAGCTTATCCGCGATAACCCACATGTATTCACACCTGAGGATATTGAGTTCCTAATGCAGTACTCTAAGACAGCCGAGGCCTCTGGCCAAGCTCCCAAGACTGTGGAGCAGCTGCGTAGAGCGATTGATGCAGCAAAGGCCGGCAAGGCAGGGACTAAAGGTCCTGAAGGAGCCAACACACCCTCAGGTGGCAGCAGTGAGAGGCCAAAAACTGAGACAGCTCAAGATGAGAAGGAGCGAAGCGGCCGAATCAGTAAGGCCATGCTCGACAGACTGAAGGAATCACAGCTGCCTGTGCAGAACCTCTTCAATAGCCTGCTAGGAAATAGTCCCAATGCGAAGAAACTCAGTGATGAGCACTTGAAGCGGTTCCTGGACATGGTGCCACCAGGACTGACAACCGATCAGCTTGCCAAGCTGCAAGCAGGGCTGAGGCTTGCAGGCGGAGAGAGTGTGGAAGAAATTCTTGACTCTTTGCAAGTTGCACTTGCGCAACTCGATAAACCCCTGCCAAACGCCCCATCGGGCAGTGACGAAGGGGATGCTGCGAAAACAGGAGACATGACTGGTAAAGCGAGACCTCGCCCTGCGACGGCTCCTCCCACAAGACCTGACGAGACGGCGACTTTGAGCTTAGAGCCTGGTGGCACTCCGTCTGTTGATAACCAAAAGCTAATTACGCAACTAACGGAAGTGGCCAAGAAAACCTCTTTCGCAGATCTGAAGAGTGGACAGTTCCGAATTAGCTGGAGGCAGAAGAAACAAGGCGAAAAAGTTGCTAAAGGAATGATGATCACTGGTCTTTTACGGGGCAAGCATAGCGATGGAAAGACTACTTTTGTGGGGAGAATCGAAGCCGAGGTAACAAGGGTAGATGAGAAGAATAGCGGCAAACTAAAGATCTTGTTCATCACTGTTACGCCTATGGTTAGTCCGACAGGTAAGATTGTGATTCCCGCCAGCGTATTTCTAGATAATAAGGAAATAGACGTTGAGCTAGATCCGCCTCGGAAACCCAAGTGAATGCGATGTTCTCACTGTTTTGGTGGAAGGACATTAGCAAGAATTTCGAAAGCGAAGTCATGTGTACGCGCGTTAAAGAAACGCTGAAAGTAACCGTCCTATCGCTAAATAATTTACAGGCTACGATATGTAAACTACAGGTAATAAGCGAAGAAATGTAATGCCTTGGCGACAGGTCTACAAGAGAAAAGGTATTGGAAAATAAGCGAGCGTGTATGGTCCTAGCTCCAATCGTAGCAGTCGGCTTGCTGTATCGGACTTGGTTAAACTTTGGATTCTCTTCTTTACTTGTTGACCTTGGTGATTCTTCTCAGGTATGGAAGTCAATAAGCAGATTTCTTGGTGTACCTGAACTAATTATCTCGGGGGCAATCGTTTCCTAATCAATATCTTTCTTCATTAACCCATCTGGAAGATTATCCCAAACTACAATTTCGTGGCAAGTAAATTGATAGCTTAGTTGCATTAAGTTTGTCCGCTGGATATTTTTATCCAGGGCTTGTCGGGGGTTTATGACGTATATTCTCTCAATTTTTCATCTAATTTGATCTTGATCAGTTAGAAAATTATTCTAGACTTACCGCAACCGATTGGCCTATAGGAGAACAATCTATCTTGGCTTTTGAAGACCGCCATTCAAATCTTCTGAACATCCGACGGCTGCGTAGAACATCTATACTTGGCTAGCAAGTGCTTCAGTCATTTCTTTCTTTTCCTCTTCAATTAAGGAGGACAGTCTCTCTCATTATATTGCGTCCGACTTTGGACTTTTTGTTTTCTGACCTTTTCGTTTACCTCTTTCTATCAGATGGGTTTTACTCGAGAGAATGATTTATTAGAATTTATCAATTGTAACTACTAATCGACTCATGATTTCGTTACTGACGCTGGTAAGTGTTTCATGCTTTGCCTTAAGCGCATCATGTGTTTCGGAAGGCTTCATCTTGTAATGCATCAACTGGAAGTTAAAATGGTGTTTAGGCTTGTCGTTTTCATTGGGATACTTGAACATTGCAGTCTCAAAATTTGGAAAGAATAAGCCTCCAAAACCCGCATCTAGATTGGTCAGATATGCTAGCATTTTATTTGTGGCGTCTCTTTTTTCTACACTATTCTTGCCATAATTCTTTGCATCAAAAACTGCGATGATTTTATTGCCCTCCATTACTGAAAAGTCAGGGTTTGAATCTAGGGCCCATGCGTATCCTTTACCTTTGGCAAAGTACTGTTCATAATAAAATCTTAGTTTATGTCCGTCATATTCAAAGTCAAAGTAATTCGGAGATTCATCTATCTGTAAATCCAAGGAACGATGTTGTTGGCTGAAGAAGTCTACAAATTCAAAAAATAACCATGCCTCATAGATTGTATCGAGGTTTTCCATGGTTTCGAGTGGAAAGTTTGTTCTTGAGGCAGAAACCATTCTTATGTTCAGCTCCCTCAATTTTCTGATCCAGTCCACCAATAAAGCATACATTGGGTTCTTGACAATTCCTTGCTTGATTCTGAATTCTGCTAGTTGTTCTAGTTCTATTATTCTAGTATCTGTAACGGTGAGACCAAAGAATCGGCTTGCTTCAGCAAATACGTCACTGAAGGGAAAGTTAGCGATTCCTTTTTCCATATTTGTAACTATGATATTTAGTTTAGACCTCTCATCTTTGTCAAGAGGTTCGGTAAATTCTAGCTGAAGCAGCCTTCTAGCTTCTTTATGGAGTGAGTTAGCTCCGATAAGCAGCAAAATATTTTCAGGAACTACAAATTCTCTGACCCACTCCTGGGTTTGAAACTGTATAGGTAATCCTGTAGGATATCTTCTTGATGTCTCCTGCCAGTTTATCCTACCCCGAATCATGCGCTGATTTGACTGCCTTACTGGATAATCAAAATTAATTCTGTTTGTTATATTCTTGAATATGTCAAAAAACTGGTTGTATAAAATGAATAATCTGTTGAGATCCGATCGTCTATCCGGCAGCACAACTGTTCCACTTTCTGTTTTCAATTTAAAGTAGTCAGTGTGGGATCCGCGGTATTTTAATAGGAGCTGAAGAAGCCTATTGTACATGTATTGGTGCTCTTTTGGGTCTGAAAATGCAAATCTGACTATCTGATGCCATTTTTCTTTTCCAATCCTATTCTTCCGATATTCCACTTTCAGATATTCATATTCAGGTTGTTCAATGAATTCCTCCCAGACGATGGTTTGCCTGGACAGTCCTTTTTCTAATTCTATCCTTCTGATTTCCTCTAGCAGCTCTTGGCGATTCATATCGACTGATTATTATAGGAGATCATTGAACTGATGTCCTTATCAGGTCCTGGAGTGCAGAGTTGAACAATGGACTATCTATTTGCCTCCTGCTTTGATCAAAGCCTTCTTTAATGGAGGTCCATTCCTTCTCATCAATCTTTCGAACCAGAAACTGTCTTGCTCTGGCCTCCGGATTCTTTGCTTGGATAAATCGCAGGAATGATTTAAAGTCGCCTGAATACTGCTCTCTTTGATTGCTAGAGTATTTCTCCTGGAAAAATGATAATGCATCACCAAAGAAGAAGTTTTGGATGGTCTGAAGAGAAGTTACACTGAGATTCTCAACTTGAGGTATCAGGTTCGAGTTAATAGATATATCAAAAGCCTTCTTAAAGTCTCCCATAACTTTGCATCCAACTAGCATAGTCTGATAGATAGATTTGAGAACCGCAGTTCCCAAAGGTTTTACAGTTCTTATCAAATCTAGGACATCATAAGCTTGATTGATTGATTCTACAAAAGCGCTATTTGATTTGGTTGCATCGACTGATTTCAAGTTATCGTCAAGGACTACCAAATCTTGGTAGTCAGAATCACTATTATTACTATTCATATCCCTAAGCGCATTTTTTAATGCGTAATAGATCTCTGCACCTCTTTGTTGACGAGATGGCGCTGGAAGTTCAATGTAAGCAAATCTGCGTTTCAACGCATCTGACAATTTGAAAAGATAATGCTTGTCTGCAGTGTTGAGTGTGCCAATAATTCTGTAATCCTGAGGTATCCTTACTTCTCTAAAAGCACTCTTTCCTTCAGCAGTAGGCACTTTTAGAATCTTAGTTTCTAAAGCAGTAAATAACTGCCCAAAAGCCTTATCTATATCAGCTCGGTTAAACTCATCTATTACCAGCCAGATACCGCGGTATACTTTGGTATTTCTACTGTGGGCTACTCTTCTTTGAGTATTTCGACTTGACCAGTTACCGGCAACCGTCTCTGACACACAGCCCAAGACAATCTCATATGTCGGACTGCCATTTTGAATTCTGGGCATTATGCCCCCCACGATATCTTGGCTGCTCCATTCTGCGGTGGCTGTGTGGATATCTGGATAGTAGCCATTCTCATTATTTGCAGGATCATTCCAAAAAAGCTCAGAGATGATTCTTGCGAGTGTTGTTTTTCCCGTTCCGACAGGTCCTGCCAAGAGGATATGTCGTCCAGAAATAAGACTTATGACTAGTTGCATGACAATATTCTGATCCACTAACAATTCTTCATTGATTTTGTTAATGGCATCCTGTATAACTGACTAGTCAGGAATCGGTAATGCCATATCGTCAAATTCCCTCATTTCGGGGACACTCTGTATAGGAGGACTTGTCGTTATTAGAATAGAACCCTCTCCTTCTCCTCTCCTAACAATTACATCATATTCTTGTTCACTTATTTGCCGTATGCCTCCTTGAAAATAACTATGGTATTGTTCCTTCTTTTTTATAAAAGGGAGAACATCTAGGAGACCTATAACTTCCTTGGGTATTTGCCATGTATCTATGTCTGTTAGCCTGACACCGTATTCGGTTGTATAAAACCCAGCACCGTGTGAGAATTTTGCTCTCTCCTCCTCATCTAATTCAAAGGAATCTGAATCCAGTGTGGCGTTACCGATGAATTTCTTTGCACCGTGACAGAATAGTACTCTATCTCCTTTCTTTATGAATTTGCGAAAAGGTGTGGCCTTGTTTAAACCCCAGAATTTATCAGACATTCTAGTTCTATATATCTCGTCTGCAGACACCCCTAATTCTGGTCTATCTGTAACAATAAAGATCCAGTAGTTGGCAGCACTCTTGGTCTTCTCTATCAGAAATTGTCTAAATGTAGAATACTTGTCCTTGTTATGGGGAGTATTTAGAGGCATCGGGAAGTTTGCTCTTAAAAGACCTTGGAAAGGTTCTCGGTTGAATGGTTCAATTTTCGATATTTCATCGAGCCTGATATTGAGATCGTCGTAAATAGCCTCGGCATTCCAGCGGTTCTTGTATATTAACTTCTGGGACTCAATCTCGTCTGCCCATATCAGTGCGGTATTATCATTTGATCTTGACTTTACTCTAAAAGCTGTTTCAATTTTAAGCATCGATTTGTTAAATAGGAATACAAGACTACCTTCAGATAAGAACTTTGAATTATGCTCCCATCCCAAGATATTGTTTTGTCTTGAAACTTCAAGATTCTTTGCATCATAACCTGTGACAAAGATGGCTGGTTCATTTTGATGATAGTTATTATCATTCTCTTCTTTGAAGTCATCAATTTGCTTCCAATTATTCAAGTAGGACTGAATATCGTGGTCGGTAGCTCCCGATCGATTAAGTCTAAGAGTATAAGTTCTATCCTTTTGAAGTATTGTAAACATCCACCTTTCTTTTTTAAACCTTGCATCAGGACCGGATTGTATTGTCTGCTGTCCATGAAAGATATCCCTCACCTTTTCTTTTGGAAGAACAAATGTTGTATCGGGAGAACCAACTATGACAGCATAATAGCATGGGTTTTCAGCAGAATCTGCTACCAATTCATTGTATATCTTTAGTTCAAGATCATACCACCCTTCATTCTTAGCTTCATGTCCTCTTGATCCGTTTACATAAACAAGAGTTGACGAGTCTCTAAGCCTGAGCCATGAACGTTTTACTTTGTCAAGTTTAACATTTGGATATACATTTTCAATGTATAGCTTTAGCCTATCATCGAACGGTTTTTCGCTTTCAGGTATCAGAATTAATTCAAAACCTCTCTCTCAGAAAGGGGCTTGGTGTTCTTCTCCACCGTGAAATGTCTCTAAGTAGTGCACTCTATTACTATTTACCCAAATATAGATAAACTTATTTATGCTCTGACGACCTAAAGAGGTACATAATGAGAATAAAGTTACTAATAATAGCGACTACAGAAACGGATCTCGAGTTGCTATCGTTATAATAGCGACAACGACCCTGCTAATATTTACATCAACAGCAACCGATCACAGAATGGCCAAGTGAATAACTCACTGCACGCTTGAAATTTCTGTACATGATAAAAGATAGAGACATGAAAATACAAGTGTAACTAAGCAGGATCAACAGGCAGACAATTCTCATCTATGATGTCGCTGACAAAGAAGAACTCATGGATCGGCAATAGACTCTGTAATAGAGTCCTATAGCAAACTATAAGTGAAAGTTAACCTTGGCTGAAATTTGAGCCTAATTCTAGTAAAAAATTGTTTATATTAATAGCTAGAGAGGTCAGAAAAGTGTATGGTACAAATACTATCGGACCTGTTGAGGCAGATCGCTGAATCAACTAATTCAGGATCTGATAACTGGGTTGCAATAGCAACATGGGGCGTGGTTGCCGCCACAATTGCCTTAGTGGTCGTGCAAACCAAAAACGATTTTTTTGTGGACTGCTAAGAATGTAATAAATGATGCTCAACATAATCGATCCCATTTGTAGTGATCTTGGCATTTGAGCAATGAAGAGCGAGAAGTTGCTTCTTTTCAAGATAGTATATGATATCAAAAATTGCAGAATCATTAGGAATATCAAGTCTCTTGGATAGCTCATGCATATCAATTCCATAATATGACTGACGTCCTTTGTATAGCTCCACGAGCACAGAATCACGATTAGATTTCACGGTTTTAACTTCTGGACTATTATGTATCAGGTCTTCAACATAATCTATTCCAGAGACTGTAATTTCAATGCCTCCACCACTAAAGGTATGTTCGAGAAGCATTTCATCCCTATAATATTGCACAATTTCCTTAGTAATGTTCTCCGGGTATCCCAATTCCTCTCCTAGGGTAAGCATGTTGTTCTTGAGGCCCAGCCTATCCCTATTTTGATAGAGTTTCAGGAGGAACCTAAATCGTTTGTTTTGAATTTCCCGTATGGGAGAATCGTCAAGCTTTTTTCAAAGGGAGAGATATATTGCTCTTCCATTTGAGCAGAATCGGATTCACTTGACTTGTTAGTAATGACCTTGTATATCTTCGGAGCAATGGCATCTACACCAGAGGAAGAGGGAAGTGCATAGATGCTTGCCAACATGGGAGAAAATTTGATTACATCTTCCGAATTAACTTCATGCCATATAGGTAAGATTTTAGTTTGGAGACTCATCAAACCATCTAATTCTCTCTTCGGCCAATTTTTTGAGAAAAAAGACTTAGTGAGAATTACAATACCAAAATTGGAATCCAAGAGACCCCTATCAATAGATTCCCTTAGCTTATCCCCTATCTGTAGGGTAAATTCGTCAAACCAGACCTTTAGACCTAATTGTGCAAGCTTTTGAGCCAAAGGTCTAGCGATAATATCTTTATCTTCACTAGCATGACTTATGAAAACATCATATCCTTTTCCAGCAGATCTCATGATTGTAGTTCAAAATGGAGCGAGCTTATTGGCTTTTCTATATTGTTGAGGTAGCTTAGAATGCCATGCTTTGTAAGTTCTTCAAAAGGCTTATCGTTTAAGAATTTTGAAATGCAAAGCAATTTCTTTACTTTCTGCAGTTGATGTCTGATGTTATGTTAAGTCTGCTCTGCAAGGATGTGCTCGCATATCGTAGCGGCTTTTTTACTACTTTTATTTGCAAGTGCCTTTAGTCTCGAACTGATCCCTTTCCTTGAAAAATCTCTAGTTATTGAGTCTAGGAGCCGGACAAGTGCCTCAGAGTCTTGTCCTTCTGTTCTGGCTTGTTTTTCTTGTGTCGGCGATGTTACTACTGTACGATCGTCGAAGGATACTGCATTCATGCGTCGGCAATATTCCCAAGAAAATGCGGCCTGTGTAGAACCAACTGGATTAGTGGTAAACTCAATACTCCTAGGACATATGAGGGAGACACATTCATTTTAACTAGGGAGGTGGACGGTACAGAAATTGAGAGATATCTTGTATCCAGAGAATGTTATTACAGCAGGGTGCAATGACCCCTAAATGTCAAAAAACTCCGAAGATGACACTAGTAGTGACGCTTTTCTTATTTTACACCAACCGTTTCTAATAATGCACTCAATCAACCTTCTTATGCTTTTTTATGCAAGTGACAAAAAATAAAGCGTGGAATTTTGCAAATTTTAAGCGTATTGGCGCAAACAAAAATCACTTTAACCTACTTAAACGGACCTAAAATTTGAACATACAGTTGTTTATCTAAAAGTCTAAAGCTGACTTCTGTATCATAAAAGCAGAACCCTTCTAAAAGAACTGATAAAGGAGCGGGCCAGGGGGACTCGAACCCTAGACCAGTTGTTTAGAATTACGTTATCTATCCTATTCTAAATCAACCTATTCTAAATCAAGTAACTCGTTTATCTTATCATCGTATGTCTGATCCTTTCTGCAAGCTCTCTTTAGTCTATTTCTGGTCGAGTCCAACATCTGAATTGTGGTGATAAAATCATCATCCATATTAGGTGTAGATGCATTACTAACACCCTTGTCGGCATTCAATAAAAAATTATTTCAATACTTGTTATAATAGGCTATTGAGGACTATTGGAATACAAGGCTAGACGATAATCAGGTCGTGGTTGATGACCCCAAATCTTCGCCACCCTTCCTTGTACGCCTCAGCGATCTTGTCAAGCTCATATGTAACATAGAAACGTGCAGAAGTGCTTTAGTCCAAGAAGATATAATTTACAAGGTCAGAATTTTCAAAATCAAGATGCTCGGTAGCATCCTCAAAATTTCGCTTACACAACGAGTTGACTTGCCTCAACACAACGTTACGAGCAACCGTCTAGAAAGGCTATCCAAGCTTGCAATAATCTATTTCCCTTAGAGGTAATTGAATACTTCGACGTTCCAGTTGTTGTACTTGATGTGACCACATAACCTTCTCGCTTAAGACGTTTCTCTATTGAATCCTGCAACGTTGCAGGAACTTTGAATATTTTTCCATTAGAACGAGACGAAATGACCTTCGATATCTCGCTAGCGCTTAGTGGATTTCCAGATTCACTTAGCACCATTAGTATTATGAAGCTGTTCGATAGCTGTGCCCCCAAAATCATATCATAATTCTTTACTATTGAATTCCATACAGTATCGCTTGAGCTATTTCTCTCGTTTTTAGGCAATATCCTAGGTAAAGACCAAATGATATAATTAAAGAAGCTACTAGCTACTTCTTATTTTAGCGCCTATTCTTGTTAAAGAGTTGAGTCTAACGTGCAGATGCGGTTCTCTTCTATGTCAAACCTCTTCCAAGCATTGGCATAGTTTTCTGACATGACATCAAGCTCATACATCGCATAGTGCTTCGCGTCAACACTCTTTGCGCGTCCTGCTAGAATATTTGCCTCAAATGGCTTCATGGATCTGCACATTATATTATAATGGGCCTTTCTCAACCACATGAAATGCAGGGTGGGATCCTTTGACTTTAGGTATGCATGAGCTGAAGTTATATGCGGCCTGTAGCCTAATGAGGGCAGTAATCTGAATGAATGCCAAAGTGCCGTTGGAACGATTGTAAAATAGCATTTCTTATGTCCTCTATGCCACTGGATCAAGATAATAGACATGCCGTTTTGCTTGTTCAGGACGTGGAGATTGGTACAATCACATCCACCAAGATTCTCACACAGCTGTTTGCCATACAGATATATCATCTCGTCCTCACGGAGTCCAGAAAAGAGACCGAACCTAACGATAAGTCCAAGTTCGCCCTTTATACTCATCAATAACTTTATCTTATTTGCAAGGTAGTTATCATCAACAATGTAAAGACGGCCATGATCGTTGTTCCCTACATTCAAGTTATATCGTCTTATGATTTTGGCTGTAAGCTCAGCGCATTGATCATTGTTGAATTTATATAAATAATACTGCCCAAACTTTCGGAATGCATCCAAGATTTTGGAGCGCATCCTTGGAGTGAATGATCGGATCTCTTGAGCCTTTTCTGTAAAGAACAGCTGCCTGAATCTTTTAAAATAGCTAACCAAATCACGGCATGTTTTTGGATGTAGTTTCAGGACGTCGCAATAGTAATTATACATATCATTGAGGTCTACGCGCTGATAGAAGTCCAGATTATACACTCCTTCCAATAGTGATTTCTGGCCATTTGTACTTTCATTGGTGGCGAGGTTATCTATCTGTCTATCATCAGTTATTTGGGGAAACTTTCCTTCAATAAAGGCATGGACCATTTCATTGACGCTGTCAAAGCCAAATAGTTTCAACCTCTGATTAAGGATGGGCAATCGTTCTGGCTTCACTCTAGCTGTTAGACTCTTTCTATCATCTTTTGGTTTTTGTCCTACATTCTCCCATTCGTTGCCTAGCTGGGTCTTTGTTGCTTGAGGTATAGTTGACACATCTATTGAATGCAAGTCCTGCTTAATAAGAATTCGGTTAAACCGTCTGCAAAACCGACAAGCCGGACGAAGCTTTGGCAAAAGTTGACCAAAAAGTACTGATGGTCAACAAGATCTTACAATAGTTGACCCTCAGTCGTTAACGTTGTGCTCGTCAACTCTAAGATGGTCAACCTTATGGTCAACTCTGCTCAAGATAACAGTGACAAAAAGGGCAAAAACACGGTCAACTATTTCGAGAATGTATGCTCAAAATCACCGAGCACTATTGCCGATATAAATTTGTGGACTGGGCGGGATTTGAACCCGCGACCTCTCGCTTGCGAAGCGAGCATTACTACCCCTGAACTACCAGCCCCCTCAGCTATCCAGCCTAACAAATCCCAATATAAAACATC
>Ga0126310_10000019_pt1 | contig 45847 bp, 46 predicted proteins | sample Plot60_FD_92540 | JGI IMG/M metagenome (GOLD analysis project Ga0126310, IMG submission 92540) | Serpentine soil microbial communities from UC McLaughlin Reserve, CA, USA - Plot60 | ecosystem: Environmental > Terrestrial > Soil > Grasslands | place: USA: UC McLaughlin Reserve, Lake County... | reverse complement strand
TTTATTTAGTACTGCGTATTCTACGTTGAGGTTGGATTGGCTTGTTTTTAAAGGTATAGACAGTTGGCTTATGCAGTCCAGCTATAAATCTGCCTTTCACATATGCTAAAGCTCTTTAATTTTCCTTTACCTGGTTAATAACAGTTAATAAATCTCTAGAGAAGACTCTCCAGGTTATTTTATAATAACAGATCGTGTAATGGGCTTCTTGAGGATCCATAGTATGTCTATATATCAATGTCAAGACATCAGCCACTTGGCTACAATCGATTCATCCTTATTATGTGACTGGTTTTTTCTTATATGTTCAAAAGATTTTTCTAAATTATGTTTGTGGGATATATGTTCGTGACTAGATATATGTTCCTCTATTGTAAGAGTCTCTATCATAATATTACATATGTTGCATCTATGATTTTCCATAAGCCTGTCTTCTCATAGAAATGGAGATATACTACTATTATACTTTAAGCATAGTTAGGTTGACATTGGCTTCTTTGTAAATTCTTCTCTTCCAATTAGAGAATCTAAATTATTAATATATAATTGTTAATACATAATTATTAATACATAGTAGATTTCCTACCACAAATAATATTGTCACACATATCCTATCATATTTGTGAGTCTTGGCTTAATATTAATTAACAAATATGAGAGAATACTGGACGGCTAACTTTCAAGCAGAATTTAAAATGTCGATGCTATTCAAGAAGAAAAAAAGCATCTATTCCAAACAATGAAAAGCAATAAATTGTAGAGGAAAAGAAATCAGAGGCTGAAACTAACTTGATACCAAGTGTACAACTTTTAAGACGAAAACATTCAAAAGCCACTGGTTATAAATTTACACATTCGTTAGTAAGGTAAGTATTAGTTATGACCACAGCAAAGAAAGAATTAAAGCAAAAGGAAAACCGGGAGCGCCTTGCCAGTGCCATATCTGGTCTTGATTCAATTACCAAGAACAACAATATTCAAAGAAATATTAGAAACATGGTGAGGGAAGTGCTTGTAACATTAAAGGATGAGAAAGGCGGTAGCATATCAGTTCGTGCCGCAAACGCCATAAGCATCTTAGACAGCGTGACTCAGAGCCCTCAAATGCAATCACATATACGTACTATGCTCTGGCAGGTAGTTTCAACTCTCGAAAGTATAAGGGAATAAACAATTCTCTACCTCTAATCAGTATTTTTCAATGGCTTTAGAGGAGGTGGAAGTTTTTCAAGCTTGTGATTAGGGTTAGCGAGATAGTGTCTCGAGGCTCCTTCTCCACTAAGTACTATGTTGCAGTTAATACATCTATATCTTATTGCCAAATTCTTCCTCCCTAATCATATATTTGTACATGGCTAAAAAGTATATGGAAACATGTTAATGACTACCGTAATCTTAGAATTTCTCGATTATCCGGGACGCCAGACCTTATCTTCAACCTTGAATATATTGCAGTTGCTACATTCTCTGATTTTGACCTTTCGCCATGATTTACAAGAACTCGTTTAGGCCTTATCTTAGCAACAAAGCTCATTATCTGATTAAAATCACTATGTCCACTAAAACCGTCCATTTTTTGAGTGTGACACCGGACAGGAACAACTTTTAATTTCCCATTTTTGTCTAACATACTAACTTCGTTCATAGTCCCATCCAGTACGCGGCGGCCAAGTGTGCCATTAATTTGATAAGATACAAAAAGGATCTTATTGATTGGAGAAGGAGCTATTTCCTTAAAATATTCAACAGAAGGACCACCTTCTAGCATACCCGATGTTGCCATTATTATTGCTGCATTTTCATCATCGAATACCTCCTCCCGCTTACCATGGCCATTTATCACGGTAAAGTATTCAGATTGGAACGGATTGATGCCTTGAGAGACTGATTTACGTACCTCATAGCCAAGATAGTGAGCATATGACATATGTATAGCACTTGCTTCGGAAATCATCCCCTCTATATATATTGGACATTCAATTAGATGCCCTTCCCGCATTTCCTTGTCTATGATAAGCATAATTTCCTGTGCCCTGCCAACTGCGGGAACAGGAATCAAGACTTTTCCTCCTTCAATAAGAGTTTTATTAATACTCTCTGTAAAATTTCTATAAACACTAGCTTGGTCTGGCATTATATCAGTAGTATTACCATATGTGCTCTCGGTGATAAGTGTCTCCACTCGCGGGTATACGGATAATGCACTATCAAGAAGCTGTGTCTTTGCATATTTGTAATCACCAGAATAGAGGATATTGTGTGCGCCAGAGATATTAAGATGAACCGTTGCACTTCCCATAATATGGCCTGCGTTGTTTAACGATATCGTGATGTCTGGAGAGATATCTGTAGGTTTGCCATATGGTAATGTAATACAATGCTTAATTACTTCGTTCACATCTCTTGATTCATAAGAAAGAAAGGTTCCATTGCTCTTAGATATCTTTACCGAATCCATTTGTAGTAAATTCATTAAAGGCAAAGTAGGCTCAGTGCAATAGATCGGTCCTTTGTATCCAAATTTAAATAATGTAGGTAAAAAACCCTGATGGTCAATATGTGCATGGCTAATGACAACGGCATCGAGATCATCTAGATCAAAATCAAACCAGTCTAGCCGAGGATATGCATTTAAGCCTGATGTCTCTCCTGGATTGATTCCGCAATCCAACATTATCTTGCTTTCACGCGTTACAACAATAAAACACGATCTTCCGACCTGTTTAACACCGCCAAGACAGTATAATGTGACTTCCTCTTTATTTGCAAGCCAAGATTGTGTCCTCGGGGAAGACTCTGCAAGAATACTTTGTTGATTTTGGTTAGTTCTGTTAAAAGAGACATTATCTGCACTATTTCCTAATATAAGAGGAGAACGAAAGATTCTATTGCCTAGCTCATCGAGGAACGTGATTCTGTCTTTAGCAGATGTTTTCAATGTCGAATGAATTGTGCTGATGCTAATAGATGGTATATGAGGAGAGCGTCGCATATGCGCAATCCAGCCAGTTGATTGAGCTATTTCAATTACCATATTGCCATCTATTATTTCTGGTTTGTTGACCTCGAGAATAACTTCGCCTAAAGCGTCGTCACAGAAGACAGCAGAAACTAGCACATCCTTAGGAAGTAAATTTCCAACAACAGATCTTGTTTTGTCTTCTGACAACCTAATTGAAGGATCTGTACGGATAACAAATCTTTTTTTGAGATTTTTAGAGAGAGTGGATAGGTGAAAAGCTAATTCAGTAAGAGAAAATTTAGGATTTTTTGTATATAAGGCAATATTAGGCCCTTCAAATTTAGCCATTGTGACTTGAGATTCTTGCGGTAAAGAATTTAAAACTGTCTTGGCAATTGTTCCTTCATTACTACTCGTCAACTTCATGTTCGAAGAGTCTTCACTTTCTTTGCTTTGGACCCGTTCTGATTCACTTTTATCAACTTTCCTAGACTTTGAATCATGATTTTCCTTACTTACAAATTGATTTCTTAGATTCTCCTTTTTTTCCACCTTTATTCTTCATCCAGCCCTCCAGCAATTTCTGTGTCCCAAGTACCTAACAATTTAGCCGCTTAGTAGGAACAAAAAGTCATAGATCACTGGATATAAGCCACTGCATATTGGAGATAAACCATTAATATATTTTATGTATGTTGATTGAATCAATAAATCATTATCGGTTTACCGACCTTTACAATCAATAAAAAAGTATAGCAAATGAAATAATTTACTGAGCATATTATTAATCGTCTATAATTTTTGTAATGACTATACTGCAAAATAGTAGGTCTTACGCTATCAATTCATTGTTAAGTGCAATTTCTAATACCGGCGATATACAGTCAGTTTATATGTAGATCAAATTGTTGATTGAGCATACCGTTTTGCTTTAGATTTAGATTTCTGTTTTTTTATTGAAAATTCCATAAAAATATCTTAGGCAGAAAATTAAGAGCTGCACAAGCAAGCATTTCAGTTTGGAAAGTGTCTGAAACAAAAATCAATCTTTCTAGTTATCCTCTAGTGTAATGAACTACTACAACCTTCATCATGAAACTATTGGATTTTCAATCTAAATTGATATTACACTTTTGATCTACAATTTTCAATTGCTTTTTAGGTTATTATTATTGTTATTCTGTTTATTGGTAACATTTTTGTTAGCAATAATCGTAAATATAGTTCTATATCCTGCTGTGCATATTATAACTCAATATTCTAATGGGTCACAAAAAAATTGTAGTCCATGGACATCTACCTTTGTCCATGGACATATGTCCATGGACACGCTTTTATGTGGCCTCACTAAAGATCGGTACGATTTATAATTTCACATTTCTATGTCGGATTTCATCATTTGCATGCATGCCATTCAGAGATAAGCCACTTTAGTATGTAAAGCCATAGTGTCCTGGCATGTACAGCTGTTCAAGTCATTCTGAATGTATGTGTGCTTAATATCTATTCACGTATAGTTTGTGTTCATATGATAGCTTGTATGTACTGTTTATTATTGCTGAAGACAGTATAGGCTCTTAAGAGAGCTATTACAACTTAAATTACTTAAGTTAATCTCTATCACTCAAATCTATAGTGATCACTATAAAGACCATATACCATTAGAGCTGGTTATACTCGCTATAGAGAATACCAATAAAATCATTTCACGCAATTTAGAGCTCAATAAATGTACTTAATAAGACACTAAAAATAATTAAGACACTAAATACAATAATATTAATCTAAATATTACTATAAAAAGGAGAAGAAAAATACCTACAAAACAAAATTCATATAAAATCGTCAGAAATAATTCCAAGCGCTAGTTATCAAACTCAGGAATAGTTTTCTAAAGATAAGACACTCTAAGGAAGCTATCTTATTGAATCTTACTGAAAGAGCCCGGAGATATCTAAATTATGAGGGGCTATTGGAAGTTAGCTATGCTAAACTTGATTTCATACACGAAGAGAGAAATGGTAGATTGTCATCATTTTTTTGAAGTCATACAAATAGCAAATACGGGAAGAAATGTATGAGTGTGAAGTACTAGTAGTTAATGCTGTGTGAACACCACGTTGACAATAGATTAGCATCAGAGATACTATCAATCTCCAGTAGGAGAAAAGACAGAACCGAATGATTTTTTTGATAATAAATACTATTTTCCTTGTACTAACAGATAGCCTTAAAGTAGAACGCCTGATTAATGGTTCAATAAGTTTGTCGATACAGGAAGAAAGTGAAATTCTTCTAAGAAGAGGAAATTAGGTGATTAGACCTGACAGGAATACCTCGTGAGTTAACTTTTTGAAGAGACGCCTCTCGTATCATGAATTTTGTCATAATTAGGTTCATAACCATTGCAGCAACCATGTGGCGCTATTACGTTAGACTTCTTTCCAAACAGATCAGGTCCTTCATCTTCTACTATCATGCATTTACCGCCGCTTGTATCCATCCAGTATATGCAGTTATAGCAAAAATATCCTTCTTCATACTTAGAATCTTTAAATTCGTCAAGCTCGAGATAACCTGCCTTTAATTTAGTTTGCTTTTGGAATTTTGTCACATTTCCAATCATATCTTTTGCTTTTTCAAATATGTTTTTGTCTGACATCCCTTTAACGAACCTCCTTTTCATTTGGTGTCCATAAAGAGCATATTGCATGAGGGGCGATAATACCAGATACATTACCTTTGATATCCTGTCCTTCATCTGTCACAATTGCGCAATGATGTGGTTTTATGAAATAGTCACAATTATAACAAAAATACCCTGTATGTGTATCAGAATTCGTGAAATGTTCTATTTCTAAATACCCTGAAGTCACCTTTGTTAACTTCTTATGCTTTATTGCATCGTCTGCTATGTTCTGACTTGATATAAACGGTTTTGAATTTATTGTCATCTACTTATACACCTCATGTCTCTATAGTTAATAGGATTACAAATTATAAATATGATTTGAGAATTTCACTAACAAAAGCAATAAGATATCGTTCTGTCCCATGCATTGATTAAATATTGTCTGACATGTGCAACATAATCGATCATTCAATGACTGCTGCTCCATATTCATGAGGTTAAAAAAGTTTATCCTAGACCAGTATTGCTCTATCATCAAAATCGTTAATTCGAATATGTATTGTTATTCAGAGTCTTAGTTTAATTGCTGCATGTAATAATCACATATTGGCTGTTAGATATAAAACATTTTTAACTACTAATTATTAGCATTGCGATATCTATTCAGGTTCAAGTGGAAAACTCAGAATGAGACCAAAGAAACTCCCCTTAACTCTTGGAAATCCTATAGCGATGGAGAACATAAATGGATACTTCGGCCAGTGCGCACTCACTATCTATTATCACTCCGATGGAATGAACTCGAACTCATCTCTAGATATAAACTATACTCTTATTATTATCGTAAAGAGCTTAGTATTTACAGGTAATAGAAAAATGATGGAAATTGTTTGTCCTAAATCCATTATAATTATTATTTTTAATATGGGATAAACCAGTCAACACCATATCTTAAATATTGGATTAGTTCCAATAAGTTGACAGAGTGGTAAGTATACGGCCTATAGCTTCTAAGGCTGCTTTGCTAATTGACGAGCATAGAAAAAGACGACGCTACATAGTAATATCAGATTTACACCTAGGTTTTGAATATCAGATAAGTATGAGAGGAATTAATATCAATGAACAGACATTTTTTGAGGAAATGACAACAGAATTATACGATATCATTAAATCCAACAATATAGATGCTGTGATCCTGCTTGGAGATTTAAAGAGCACGATTCGGTCAATTAGTAAATATGAGTGGAACATAATTCCACAGTTTCTCAAATTCCTTTCTGAAATTACAGATATTTATCTAATTCCAGGTAATCATGACAGTAATATAAGGTTCCTAATCCCCGAAAATATAAATGTCATGAGCACTAAAGGTATGGTTCTTGACGATACACTCCTTGTTCATGGCCATACCATGCCGACGATTGCTAAGGCGAATATAAAAAGAATGATTATGGGCCATATTCATCCGGTATTTATTAGACACAATAGCGTAATTAATGGCCAGCGAGTCTGGATATATCTTAAAATAATAAAAAAGGCAATATTTCCCGCTACAGAAGGATATCTTGATATCGTTATAGTACCCGCCTTTAACAGATATCTTTACGCAATTAATGAAAGACATTACGCAAAATCTATTTCGCCAATACTAGCCAAGGCCATAAAGTTAAGTGCAGTTCAGCAATCTATGCTTGTCTCGTTGGATGGTTCCATAGTCGGTGATATAGAGAGTCTTCTGAAAATAATTTAATTATGGATATGATTTCTTTTCCAACAATGTATATTACATCTATGATGATTTAGAACACATGGTAAGGTTTTAGCGAAGCCACAGTAGGTGAATGTGTTTTTAACCATTCCAGAGTTTTGATAAAAGAAGAAGCAGATTCGATGGTTGTTAGAACAGGTATACCTAGTTCTACTGCCTTTCTCCTTATCTGGTATTCATCATACAGCATTCCCACATATTTTTCGATTGTAGATGTAGAAGGAATGTTCACTATAAAATTAATTTTTCGTTCGAATAACAAATTTGAAATGTTTGGTTTTCGATCTGGCTCACTTATCTTGTAAACTCGTTGAACATCTTTGAATTTGTTGTTTTCAATAAACTCTGCTGTATGTTCAGTTGCCATAATATTATATCCCATTGTAGATATTAATGATATTAGTGGCAGCAATTTCTCCTTGTTCTTCTGCCCTCCGATCGTAATCAGAGCTGAGCCAGATAGAGGAAGTGAATAACCAGCTGCTAGATAGGCTTTAGATAAGGCATCATAGAAGGTTTCTCCAAAACATGCTACTTCTCCAGTTGATTGCATTTCTACACTTAATACAATATCTGCGCCTTCTAATTGCATAAAAGAAAACTGGGGGACCTTTATTCCAAAGCCTTTAGCCGTTAACCAAAGATCCTTCACATCTTTGGGAAGTTCATGACCTGTCATTGCTCGCGCAGCCAGCTCAATCAAATTTATACCTACAAACTTTGAAACAAAGGGCATTGACCTGGAAGCTCTAACATTTGCTTCTATTACTGATACCTCGTCATCTTTTACTAGGTATTGTATGTTAAATGGGCCCTTAATTCTTAATGCCTTACCTATTCTTGTTGTATAATCTATGATAGTTTCAATAGTCTTCCTATCAAGTCTCCAAGGAGGAATGCACATTATAGCATCACCTGAATGAATGCCTGCATTATCGATATGTTCTATAAGAGAACCTAAAATGACGTCATTTCCATCCGCCACGGCATCGACCTCGACTTCTGATGCCTCCTGTAAGAATTTGCTTATTACTATAGGATGGTCGGGACTAACACTTGTAGCATCGGTTAAAAATTGCTCTAGTTGCTGTTCACCCCATACAACTTTCATCGCTGCACCACTTAAAACGTAAGAAGGTCTAACAAGCACAGGATATCCTACTAAATCAGTAAATTCCTTTGCTTCTGTTAGTTCCGTGAATTTTTTCCAAGCTGGCTGTCTAATATTGAGTGAATCTAATAACTTGCCAAACTTTTCTCTATCTTCTGCTCTATCGACACCGTCGCTGCTCGTTCCAATAATCTTAACGCCATATTTAGTAAGATATGGAGTAAGGTTATTCGCTGTTTGACCTCCCACGCAAGTAACGATTCCGCTAGCTTTCTCCTTCTCATATATGTCCATTACCCTCTCAAAGGTTAACTCTTCAAAATACAATCTATTAGACACATCATAATCTGTAGAAACGGTTTCGGGATTGCAGTTGATTATGGAAACTTCCTTAATCCCGTTCTCTTTCAACGCCCACACCATATTGACTGTTCCCCAGTCAAATTCTACGCTACTGCCAATCCTATATGGGCCAGCACCGAGGACTATTGCACTTTCTTTACTCTTCTCAATTACTATGTCATCCTCCTGACCACCATAGGTAATATACAGATAATTTGTTTTGGCAGGCCATTCGGCAGACAATGTGTCGATTTGCTTTACTACTGGTTTTATTCCAAATTTCTGTCTTAGCTCTCTGCACTTAAATTCATCTAATCCTATACATCTTCCAATCTGTCTGTCAGAAAAACCAATTTTCTTGCCTTCTTTTATTAAATCTATATCAAGCTCTGAATTTCGCAATTTTAATTCTATATCTACGATGTTCTTAATCTTCGTCAAGAACCATGGATCAATAGCAGATAGTTGGTTTATTCTTTTAATTGTCATGCCAGCCCGAATAGCTTTAACTACAGTAAATATTATTTCATCATCTGGATGCAATAGTGCCTGTTCTAAAGCCTCCGTATATTCACTCCAATTAGCAGTCTCATTATCGGCATTGGCCACTAAACCATCCATTCCAATATCGCACATTCTGATTGCTTTTTGGATTACTTCTTCAAAATTGCGACCAATTGCCATTATCTCACCCACTGATTTCATTGTGGTTCCTAGCTTGCGTTTTACAAATTCAAATTTTCTGAAGTCCCATCTGGGCATCTTTAATACAACATAGTCAAGTGAAGGCTCAAAACAAGCCGTAGTGGCCTTTGTTATTCTGTTAATCAGTTCAGGAAGCGAGTAGCCAAGGTTAATTTTTGCTGCCATGTACGCTAGAGGATAGCCTGTTGCCTTACTTGCAAGAGCAGAAGATCTAGACAGTCTCGCATTTATTTCTATAGCACAATACTCTTCTGATTCTGGATTTAGGCCAAATTGTATATTGCATTCTCCAATGATACCGCAGTATGTAGTGGCGCGAATTGCAGCGGATCGCAGCATTTGATATTCAAAATTATTGAGAGTTTGAGAAGGTGCGATAACTATGTTGTCACCTGTATGAACACGCATTGCTAAAATATTCTCCATATTGCAAACGATGATACAATTGCCTTTAGCGTCTCGCATTACTTCGTATTCGATCTGTTTCCAATGACCTACATATTTTTCAATCAGAACCTGATGTACTAGACTAAGAGAAAGTCCTCGGTTGACTATTTCTTCTAACTCATATTCGTTATATGCTACACCACCTCCTCTTCCGCCGAGAGTATAAGCAACTCTAATAATAACAGGATAGCCAATCTGCTGAGCAATCTTTAATGCCTCACTAACTGTATAAGCGGATGAACTCTGAAGTACAGGCACACCGCTTTTTGTCATAGCATCTTTGAATAATTGCCTGTCTTCAGTAATCTTTATTCCATCAATCTGCGTTCCTAAAACTCTTATTCCATATTTTTCTATTATTTTGTCTTGGCCTAGCGATACTCCGCAGTTAAGCGCTGTTTGTCCACCAAAAGCTAGCATAATAGAATCAGGTCTTTCGGCCTCAATTACCTTCTTGACGAACTCAGGAGTAATGGGTAAAAGATAAACCTTATCAGCGAATCTGGTGTCAGTTTGAATAGTAGCGATATTGGGATTTATGAGGACACTCTTGATATTGTCTTCTTTAAGTGCTTTTAAGCATTGAGAACCGGAGTAATCAAAATAGCGGTCAATAAAATTGACTTTCGCCTGCTTCTCCGATCTTGATTGCGCCACTACCTAATACAAGAACTTTCTTTATGGTTTCATCTTTTGCCAATTTTCCTCCTCTTCCTAGCCTTTATATTTTGCTTTGTTAAAATTGTAGTTGTTTTTTTTTCTTTAACCAATTTATTAAAATTGTTAATTATTTCTTTGAACCTGTCAAAAATAAACATACAATCATTAGGTCCTGGAGATGCTTCTGGGTGAAATTGAACAGCTATGATGGGTTTTGATTGATGTTCGATACCTTCTATGGTATTATCATCAACATTAGAAAACCATACATTGAATCCCGTTTTGTCAAGGTTTTTTGGATCAATTCCATAGCCATGGTTCTGACTCGTTATGTATGTTTGGTTGTTTCTTAAATCTACGCAAGGTTTGTTCTGCCCGCGATGTCCGAATTTTAACTTGTAGGTATCAGCGCCTCCAGCTAAAGCAAGAATTTGGTTTCCTAAACAGATCCCCAGGGTGGGTACTGATTCCTCAATCAATTCAGCCGCTGTCTTGACTGTAGCTATACAAGCTCTAGGATCTCCAGGACCATTACTGATCACAACTCCCTGCGGGTCATACGATTTTATTTTATCATATGTTGTATCCCATGGAAGACGGATCACTCTGTAGCCTATCCTAACAATATTACGAATTATACTATATTTAGTACCAGTATCCAATAATACTATGCATTCATTATTATAATTATTTCCATACTCATATGGTTGATTAATTGATACTTCTGGCATAAAGTTTCGTCCTTCATAATTCTCGCTTTTCGCCAATTTTGATAATTTCAGCTCGTCAATAGGATCTTTTGAAACTGAAAGAGCGCCATTCATTACCCCTTTGATTCTTAACTTTTTTGTCAGCTCTCGTGTATCTATACCATAGATGCCAGGAATCCGCTCTTCGTAGAACCACTCATCAAGAGTCTTGATGCAACTCCAATGACTAGCAATATGAGATAGATCATGAATCAACAATCCTTTAATCTGGATTTTTTCAGATTCAAAAAACTTTGGTAAGCCAAATTTATCTTTTATTTTGTCACTAGGAACACCGTAGTTTCCAATAAGTGGATAAGTCATACATAAGATTTGACCTCTATAAGAGGGATCCGTGATTGCTTCTGTATAGCCAACCATCCCAGTATTAAAAACTATTTCTCCAGCAATTTCATCAGGATAGCCAAAACCTATTCCTTTAAATAAACTACCGTCTTCGAGTATTAGTTTTGCATTATATCCAGTATATTTAGATTCAAGAGTAGGAATTTTAGACCCTTAAAATCTGTTTTCGAAAGGGAATTTAAGTTTTTGGTATGATATTGAATTCTGCCGACCATTAGCTTCTCACATACTAGATTTCAAATGTTGTTAATATCAAAGACTCTTCTAATAGCGACTGCAGCTCGCTCATACGGTGACTCAACAACCTCAAGTTCAGAGAATGGAAAGAAGTCATATAAAGTAATTAAAAATAAAACAATCTTCAGCGTTTATTTCTATCTTTATCCTGATCTTCTAGCTATAAGCAATTCATTGAAGAATTTTATCTCTATTTAAGTGCCAGAAAGACGCCGAATTATTGTTATATTCCGTGGCTGAATCAAATTGATTCCTATTCTTTCGTAGTCTTAAATAATCTAGGAGAAAATTGCTAAAACTCGACTGTCTTGCGATATAGTTCATATCTTTTTTGAATATCTTCCTTGGTAATTGCAAGTAATCTCTTCACTCCAAAGTCTTCAACAGCGAACGCTCCCATAACATTTCCATGAACTACAGCTTCCTTGAAAGTCCTGTTTTTGAGACTATCTTGCTGGGCTAGGTAACCGATAAATCCGCCGGCAAAAGCATCACCTGCTCCTGTTGGGTCTACTATTTCTTCCATCGGATATGCTGCCGCAGGAAAAATGTAGTCTTCCATGAATAACAATGAGCCATGCTCTCCCTTTTTTATAACTGTAAATTGAGGTCCCCATGACATTATCATTTTAGCGCATTTAATCAGATTAGCCGTCTTACACAATAATCTTGCCTCCTCATCATTAATCACTATTCCATTAACTTTACTCATCATTTTGATTACTTCATCACGTTTGTTTAGAATCCAATATTCTATCGTATCACAAACAGTCAATTTAGGATTTGGAAATAATTCAAGTAACTTGATGTTTTGGATAGGATCGTTGTTAGCGAGATAGATATATTGTGATTTTCTATATTCATTTGGTATTGTAGGTTCAAAATGTGCTATTACATTTAATTCTGTTTTATTGGTAGTGCGATGCGAAAGATCATAGTCAAATGTAGAATCATAATGGAAGGTCTTGTCCTGAAGGTCTGTGATAATTCCTTTCGTATCTAGTCTGTTATCTAGAATCTTCCTATAATGGGGCGGAAAATCAGAGCCTATCACTCCGACAATTGAAGTATCAGTATAAAAGCTAGAAGAAAGAGATGCAAAAGTAGCCGCGCCTCCCATAATTTTTATTTCAGTTTTAAAAGGCGTTCGGGTTGTGTCTAATGCAATTGTTCCAAAGACTGTTAACATAGCTCAAAGTCAAGATTTTATTATTCAGTAATTAAACCTTAATCATTGGTGTGGGCAGCAATATGATCAAATATATATCAAAATAAGAACGCAAGTGAAGTGATGCGACTTATTGTAGCAATAACTGGCAGTTCGGGGGTAATTTATGGAATTAAGACACTTGAAGTACTTAGAGATCTTAAACAAGAGTCTCACTTAATTATCAGCGAGTGGGGAAAAAGAAATGTGATAATAGAAACTGAGAAGAGTATAGAGTATGTAAAATCTCTTGCTTCCAAGTTTTACAGCAATGATAATATGGCCGCAGCTATTTCAAGCGGATCATTTAGAACAGATGGAATGGTCGTGATTCCATGCAGCATGAAAACACTATCCAGTATTGCGAATGGTTATGACGATAATCTTATATCCAGGGCGGCAGGAGTTTGTATAAAAGAATCACGGAAATTGGTTATTGTACCAAGGGAAACACCTCTCTCCAAAATCCATCTTGAAAATATGCTCAAGTTATCTCAAATAGGTGTTGTTATATTACCTGCCATGCCTGGATTTTATTATAAACCAAAGACGATGGATGATATGATTGCTCATATTGTGGGAAAAATGCTCGACCAATTCGGTATTGAACATAGTATTTTTAGAAGATGGTCGGAGCATTATTAGCCAGACTGATTTGGTTTATTCTTATCCATCTTTTTAGCAATTTTCTTGGATATTTTAAATGAAAATCCCATTGCCACAAAAAAGACAATAGAGCTAATAACAACTTGGCTCGTAACATCAGTAGTATAAGTTCTTACTAACAGCAGAGCAATAATACCTGGTATGGCCATGACCATTGCTACTATTGTACTTGCAGTATAGTACGTTGATTTTGACACAGGATACTTATCAGAATTTTTACCTGAGCTATCACTCAATACGTAATACAGGCGTAAAGAGACCATATAAATTATATTTAATACATGTTACATGCAGCTTTGTGTTTTATAATCTTTAAATTTGAAATGCAAGCTACTGCGTTATATAGGGATTTATTACCTTGATATATTTACTTGTGAGAGAGAGAGAAGGAGTGACTTGAGATAGCACGATATAAGAAAAAGTATTATTCTGATCTATCGATGAATTTTATCATACCTTTCTTTGCTCTGCTTTTTATAGGTGTAATGTTTTTCATAATTGCGAGGCTCGAGCGGAGTTATGTCGGTTTCTTACTTCTGGCTATCGCGTCTAGTCTAATGATTTATTGGGTCAAAGAATTTAAGCGATTAATCATTTTTCAAAATTCAGAAAATACGCCGACCACTCTTGAAGAAAAAAATTGGATTTATGATCTTATTCAAGGTGATCATGAAACGGTATTCGTAGCTGAGGTTCCAGGTCCAGAGGATCAGATAGATGTTAAGTTGAGAGAAGGCACTCTCTATATAAGGGGAGGGCATAATTTTGCCAAAGATATTCTGTTGAAATCGACAAGTGATATGACTATATCTGACTGCAAGTACAGAAACGGAGTCTTGACCTTAAGAATTCAGATGCTATGATTTACGCATTGTATCGTTTTCCCACAGTTGCATTCGATCTAACTTTGATTTTCTCTTTGCCTCTTGCAACATATTATAGACGCTTGCATGCGATCTTCCTTTAGACAGCATAGTAACAGCTTCAGTCGCAAGTTTTATCTCCTCAAAAGTTCCAATAAGTCCAACAGTATGACCATAGACAGAGATAAAAGCTCCACTTATATCTTCAATGGTTTTCCTAGATTTTCCGGCTTCTCCAATTATTCTTCCTTTGATTCTGCTTAAAGAATTTGCAGATTTGCCAGCATAATCTCTCAAATCCACTAACTGCAAGACTTCTTCTTCGCCTAGCAATCTATATGCTCTCTCCGGGGAGAAACCTTTGGCAATAGCAGATACAATCTCTACTGCTTTGAACGGTTCCATTTCGACTATTGGCTTTGAAGTAGAGGAGATTATGGCATTTCCGTTTTCACTATCTATATCAATTGCGACGCCGCATTTATCTTGAATTTCCGTTTTGACCTTGCCATTTTTTCCAATAATAACGCCTATTCTATCGTCTGGAATTTTTACCACTTGCTCAAAGATCAATTATTATTTCTCCTGCGATTCTCTTTATGCTAATCCGTTTCTTAAATAAAGCTTTGGCATATCCTCAGCATAAAAATTCTTATACTAATCATATCAGGGTAGGAAAAATTGTTTATGGTTCAATATTTTAATGTCAAATGAATAATCCAAATCAAAAAAGATGTTAATTCATGCAAAACTACAATTGTGATGATATCCAGAAAATTTAGCCAAACGCTTATTCCTTTTTCTGAAATCTTTGGAAGCAATATATTTCACATTCATTAACAACGTATGAACTATATGCTCTATCCAAAGCTTTCTTCCGCGCATGCTCAGATTTTCTTTTTTGTTTCACTTTACTTTTTGCGATAATTCAAAGGTATTTTCTTGATTTAAATACTAGTCAGTATCTGTGTTGAAACTTAAAAATCATCAAGAAAGGTATGCCACTTATCCTCTTTATGCTTATTTCTTTTGCTAATCTTAGCTTTATTGCTTTATTTACGATTCTTTCTCCCACCAAATTCGCTACAGAGCAAGTCTTAAGCAGATTCTCCGCCTCGCTCTCTTCAATTATTTCTTGTTGGAAATATTCTCTGGTTAAATCAACTACAATTTCACCCTGTTCTAATTTAGTCCCTACCAACTCTATATCACAAATATTCACCATTGCTGAACCTTGATATAGCATAGTTCTAAGTGCATAATTCATTCTCAAGCGCTCTTTGTAATAAAAAGATATAAAATAATATTTCCAGCCCGATCTCTATATGTAAATGATTCACTTACTTGGGCTATGAACCATAAGTTTCTATTTTAATGTCAAAGGATCCGTCGTTTCTTTTATTTCTGTTCGTGACAAATCCAGCAGGAGTCAACAGTTTAACTACTGCATCAATAGTTCCTTGGTATCCGCAAATATGGAAGAATGAGTTTTCAGGACTGATTCTCTCTCCTACAATTCGCTCCAGCTCGGAAATACCCTCATCATTGCTCATGATCAAGGACTCTACCCTCCCGTTGTTTCCATTCCATCCTGCCGATAACTGATGATCAGGTCTACTTACTGTTGGGACATATTTAAAGTTCCAATTATTCTGAGTTTGTGTCTGCAAATTTTCTAGAATTTCTCGATAACCCAAGTCTGTTGCATATTTTACTCCATGCATCAAGATTATTTCTCTACATGTACCTTTGTTTTTTAAATGAAGAGTATAACTTATAAACGGGGCTAGACCTGTTCCAGAAGCAACAAGTATTAGTCGTCTCATATCTAATGATCCATCGTTCTTTTTTTCTTCTAAGGTAAAAAATCCAGCCGGATGACACCAATAAACCCTGTCTCTTTCTTTTAAATTAAATATAGCAGTTGTTAACTGACCTGGAAGAGGATCAGTCACCATTTTGATGTAGAATTCAAAATGTCGTTTTTCTTCTGGAGGGGATGCAATAGAATATGCTCTATATGTTATTTTATTGTGATGCAAAAGATCCAGACCTAGCGCAACAAATTGTCCTGCCTGAAAATCAGGAACTCTTCCTTGTTCTGGTTTAAGTCGTAGTATTGCCAATTCATCAGTTAAGTATTTTTTATAAATAATTATGCCTAAATTAGGTGACGATGTCATACGTCTACTGCTTAGAGTTGAATTCATAGTTTGCTTACACGATTTATCTGGCGTATAAAGCATTATAATAGCTAACAAATATAATAAGTACCTTATTTGAGACTGAAGTTCAATAGAGACTGAAGTTCAATATAATATAATAATAAATGCATCATTTTAACATAGAAAACTATTATTAGGTCGCGGTAATTAATATAGCAAAATAATTATCGACTGATAAATACAAATGCTTTCTTAAATCAAAGCCCAAAACTACTTTCCCCGGTTTAGGTAGCACATATACTAACTACAATGGCGGGTATATTAAAATCGCTCCTATAAAAGGAGTTAATTGCTATGAATACAAGTTTGTAGAAGGAGGAGATAATCAATAGCCAATACCCTTGCTTCTCGTCAAATTAATTAACAAGTATATTATAGTATAATTATACGTAACAACAGATGCCATTAACAACTGATAATGCAGATCAATATCAAAAGGAGATACACTCAATTGGTAGTAATAGTTTATACAAATCCTCTATAAGGCACAATAAAATCCTTGTTTTGTGTATAGACAGAGATGACGATATAGGCGGAAAGGCACGTATGGAAACTCCAGTTGTAGGAAGAGAATCCTGTATAGATGCTGGCATCAAGCTTGCGATTGAAGACCCTGAAGATTCCGACGCAAATGCTATATTTGCGGCGATTAAATCTTACGAAGAACTCGTAAGCAAAGGGTATAATGCAGAAGTTGCTCTAGTGGCAGGGAAATTTAATCGTGGAATTGAAGCTGATGAAAAAGTAGGATTTGAAATCCATGATATTCTCAGCAAGTATAAGGCGGATTCTGCAGTACTTGTTTCTGACGGCGAAGATGATGAGGCTGTCATTCCAATTATTCAGGCAATAATGCCTATCATATCCGTTCAAAGGATCGTTATAAAACAGAGCAGAAGCGTTGAATACTCTTATGCAATTCTGGGCAGGTATATCAAAATGCTCGTCTTTGATCCTCGCTACTCAAAATTTTTCTTAGGTGTTCCCGGAGCGCTGTTGGTTGCAAGTGGTCTCGCAACCCTTTTAGGACTAACAAAAGAGGCGATAGCCATTCTTTTGAGCATATTGGGTAGTGCATTCATAATCCGTGCATTCGACATAGATAAAGCCTTGGGTTCGCTTGGTAAACCTACTCCCAGTACGTTTATTCGGATATTCTCAATATTTGCCGGTATTCTAATTATATTAGTGTCTATAGTAAATGGTTTCTCAAGCATACCAAATGAAGCACTTAGGCCTAATATGAGCACTGGAGAAATAATTTCTAATAGAATAATAGTAGGGAGTTTTGCCCATGGTACAATTACACTGCTATGGATAGGTATCGCCACAATACTTGCTGGAACTTTGCTGAGCAATTGGTTCAGAGGAAGCATAAGAATCATCTCAGATATTCTTAGGCTAGTAGTCCTTTCCTTGCTGTATATTCCGATTTTGCAGTTTACATCTGTTCTAACTCAGGGCACTAACCCGTTTACATTGATCTCGTCACTCCTTGCCGGATTGGCTATCATATTGGTGGCTGCAACATTCTTGTTCCAATATTTTAAAAATAGAAAGGGTGGCGAGACTATGAAGCATTGAAATCAAAAATTAAGTTGTAATAAAGTTAATATAAACAATAAAATCGTCCTTAAACAGTTAAAGATGTACTTCGATGGAGATACAGGATATTCATAGTAGGGCGCTTGCAGAGACAATCTTCAAACGTAGTATATTTTATAGCCTTTACGAACGACGACTTGAATCGGAGATTGTAAGAAATTCACTTCCGAATCACATTGCGATCATCTTGGACGGAAATAGAAGATGGGCAAGATATCATTTTGTTGGTTTGAAAAATGGTCATTTAATGGGTGCGGATAAGGCAGAAGAGCTTTTGAATTGGATCCATGATCTAGGAATCAAGATAACAACTCTGTATGTATTGTCAAATGAAAATTTAGAGAGAAAAGGAGAAGAAATTGATACTATTTATAAATTGCTACAAATAAAATTAGAAAAATTATACAATGATTCTAGAATCCATAGACGCCAGATGAAGATAAAGGCAATAGGAAATATTAAGATATTGCCAAAGGAACTTCAAGAAATTCTGAGCAAGTTAGAACGGGAAACTGCCAGTTACAATAACATGTTTTTGAATATAGCCATCGCATATGGAGGACAGAAAGAACTTGTCGATGCCATAAAAAAAATTGCTACTATGGCAAAATCTGGCAAAATAGATGTAGATGATATAGATGAAACTATAATTGAATCCTGTTTGTATACATCACATTTGCCTCAGCCAGAACCCGATTTGATATTGAGAACATCAGGTGAAAAGCGTCTTAGTGGGTTTCTAATATGGCAGAGCGCTTACAGTGAATTAGTATTCATGGATGTATTTTGGCCTGAGTTTCGTAAAATTGATCTCATGCGGGCAATCAGGACTTACCAACGTAGAATAAGACGATTTGGAAAATGATATTCTGATGTTATTACACTTGCTTGGGATCATTTATAAATTACAAAACAGAGAGAATAATGAAGCATAAAATATGCCTGAGCATGGCGATTATAATGAAGATTTACGCAAATGGTATTGTAGTTACTGGATAACAGCGGAAGAATGGGAAGATATTCATGATTACGCAGCTTCGTCTTTTTTGGACTTGGATACTGATAAAAAGACTAGTAATGATCATGAAGGATCACACACACGGACAACAGGAATAAACAGAAGCAGCAAAAACTGACAATTCTGTTAAGTCGAAAGGAGTTAGATAAAACTATTGAATATGAAAGGAACGGCAAAAGAACGCTCGGCTGGGGCAGTAGTATTTTCTTTTGATAAAACAATAGGCCAAATAGAGTATTTATTATTAAATTATACAGCCGGTCATTGGGATTTTCCAAAGGGTAATATAGAAGTTGGAGAGGATGAAATTCAGACAGCACGTCGAGAAATACGAGAAGAGACCGGAATTGACGACGTTGAATTCTTCAAAAATTTTAAGAACAAAATACACTACTATTATAGACATGATCAAAGACTAATTCAAAAAGAAGTTATCTTCTATATAGCGAAAACAAACATCAAACAAGTAAAATTATCACATGAGCATAATGCTTATTCATGGAGAGTATACGACAAGGCTTTGGCTTTGCTCACTTATAAGAATGCAAAAAAAGTTCTCATAGAAGCACAAGGTTTTTTAGAAAAAAATTCTCTCCATGATATTACATATTAGTAGAGATCTGCTGTTTTATCTTTCTAACAACTTGTAAAGGATCTTTGGATTCAATTATAGATCGACCTATAATAAAAAAATTAGTACCATTTTTAGCGGCCTTTGCTATTTCACCGCCCTGCTTCCCTATTCCTGGCGAATAGATTGGTATCCTCGTAAGATCAGATAATTCCCTGAGGATTTTATACTGTGTGGCGCCGATTATAATGCCGTCAACATGGGAGTTAGAGGCGTAATCAAAAAATAGCTTGTACATCTGAGTGACGTTCTGATTAGCAGTCATCTGTTTTTTATTAATTACATCGATACCGAACCCCTGTTCTGCTCCTGGATGACTCATATAGACTAATGCAATAATTCCCAAGTTAATCTTATGAGCTAGTTTTGAAGCAAGTCGCAATTCGCCATCTCCCATAAATGGATTTACTATCACAGCATCAAATTTCATGATCGATAGATATTCTATGGCGATCTCATTTGTGCTTTTGATATCGTTTAATTTTAAATCTGCAATAGACACTAGGCCATAGCGATGGGCTAGTCTATTTATCTCGGTTAATTCAGACAAAGAAAGAGGCAATATAAGATGAAAATTCATTTTAATTGCACATATATGATGCTGCAAAAGGCTGATCATAGATTTAATAAAATTTTTTAAATCTTTTCGTGGAGTGGCATCAAGAGCTAAAATGATATGGCTCTTTTTTCTTTTCGAACTGTTAATGATTCTTTGACAATATGAACTAGATTTATTCGTTTATTCCCACCAGCGGATGTGTATGCGCTAATCTAATCAATTTGAGATAAATATATCCATGCTCATCTAACCTGCCACAAAAAGATGGTTGTTCGATTTTCTGGCTAGAATATCGTAAAAAATGATCTTTAGGTTCCTCATTCAGAATCACATAGTAAAAGTAAGATTTAGTTTCAGATTCATTCAAACTCATCGTAGCTCCTACAATAAGCCTTGAATTGCTATCATTAACCCTCCTATCAGTACCGTTATAGTCTTTGAAAAGAAACAAGGGTAGTGGTGGCTCATCATATATTGTTTTATAAGCAGCAACTTTTGCAAGACTGGAGAGGTCCTTTAATCTTATCGCTAAATAGCCTGATTTTTTTTGCACACGTGATATTTTTGTTAAAGCAGAAGGAAATTTGTCTATATTTATAATTGGAGAATAAACAAAAGAAGGATTGACAATAGAGTCCACCACCATAACTTCTTCGATTCCTCCAATGATTCTGTATGCAAGATATTGTCCGTCTCGATCTTGTGGACTATTTACAAAATAAATTACTGGCCTACCATCGATGAAATCAGTCTGGACTGCAAATATATATTCGTTATTCATTCTCAATGAGAAAGCTGGTAAAGGAGCACGTTCTAGCGCACATACTAATCTGCCGAAATCTTTCATATCAGATAACTCTACATAACAGGGATATTTCAGACGCAATTTATATAACTATTCAGTAAATGAATACTATTAAAATCATCCGCAAGCATCAGGGTTAAAATTTTTACTTGGGAAAAGCAAACAATAGACGAGATTGAATGACTCCGACATAAAAAATAAGATTAGACACTTGCTGAATCTTGCAATTATAAATCTTGACATTTATCATTCAGCTGACAATAATAACCCTATGTTATTATGGCATGCTTATGTCAATATTGAATATGCCATTTTGATTTTGAAATTAACTTTTAACAGTAAGAATGAAATTCATCCACAATTTAAGCCAAAGAAAAGCAATCTAAAAGATGCAGTTGTGACAAAGACTATCATTAATTCTGAAGATAATAATGATGTAATTAAAAGACTGAAATTTATTCTTGAGCATTTGAATTTTCAAGATAATAAGTTGTTACTTAGAGAACTGAGATTACACAGAAACATTATAAAAAATTGGTTGCAAAAAAAAGAGTATCAATAGTGTAATTTACTACCATTAGATTCTGCGTGATCTTTCATTATTCTGCCCGACGATCAATTATATCGTTCAATTCAGCGCCTGTTCCTATTAATACAACTTTTATTCCTGTCTCGGCTTCTATATTTTGAATGAACTCTTTCGCTTCATATGACAACTTGTTAAATTCCGTTATACTACCAGATTCTGGGAATATGACATCGAGCTTGGTTACCGCCAGCTGTGTCGCACTATTCAATCTTATGGCTTTCTTTGCTAGGTTCATATCAAATGGTGATGATCTTCTCTCTCTGCCTGTAACGCTTCCATATTCAAGCCAGCCCCTTTTCTTTGCCACCTCGCGACTAACCTCGTTTTGCAATGGACCGCCTCCAACACGTGTGACATAAGATTTGAAGACAACAAGTACTTCATCTATCTTTTTCGGACCAATACCCACATCCGAACATATTCCTGAAGCAGTCACATCTTTAGAAGTTACATATGGATATTCACCATAATAGAGAGATAGGAAAGTACCTTGTGTACCTTCCACAATCACATTTTCTTTATTGTCCAAGGCGTAATTAACAGAGGCGCTTACATCCTCAAGGTATAGCGACAACTCATTGACATCTCGAGCAAGTCCTAGGAGCCGTGAAGCGCGATCTGCATTTGCAGGGCCTGTTCCACTTCCTGTCGTACCTATAAAGGCTTTAAAGTGGTCTTGTACACTGTCTTTTTCAATGTGTTTTTGATTAATTATTCCGCATTGTGCGTCAATAAAGGTCCTATCGTCCGCATTGAACATTTCTATTTCTTTTAATAATATATCAGGATTAATCAGAACGCCAGCACCTATCAGCAATCGAGTCGAGAGATTTATTGCTGCGCTAGGCAACATTCTAACTTTGTATATTTTACCCTCGTGAACGAATGTATGGCCTGCGTTAGGCCCTACTCCGCCTCTAACAGCAATTGAATAGTTATCTTTTTTGGCAAGATATGCTATTATTTTTCCCTTCCCTTCATCGCCATAGAATCCTCCAACCGTTACAATAGATGGCATCTAAAATCGGTTCTAAGAAGTGGCTATTTAATCCTAGTTTTGTTATACAAATTTTGATCTCTTGTTTTAAGCTTTTATAATGAAATATAGACTATAACCGTGTGTCAGTCGATCAAAAAGCTTCTGTTGACATTCTGCAGATCGTGGCGAACCTTCCGGACTTTTTAAGAAAGCCAATAATAACAAAAAAGCTCAATGAATTCTACTCGCTAGACGAACCGAGTAAGTTTGAAACAATATCTATGATCCTAAGGGGTAGCTCTTCAATTGAATCAAATAAGTTATATCCGTTGATAAAAACCTGGCTAGAGATTTTAACAGAATTAGAAAGTAATAAAGTAACCGAAATATTTAGAGTCTATTGTGAAGTTTTGCTCATTAATCCTGTTCTTTTCGAGAAATTGAATATTAGGCCTCTGATTGATGCCTACCTAGAGCTTGAAAACAAAAACAAGATGATATTGTCAGACTGTCTGAAAGAAGTAATTTTCTTATTTCCAAATAGGACAGAAATTTCTAAGGCAATCCCAAAATTGATTTTAGAACAGCTCAAAATTGTATAGATTTATCTAAGGTTGCGGCCTTTTGTCAGGATTCTTTTGTAACTCCCCTTCTCCTTTTTCTAGTCCAAAGAAAACCTTTTCATATTTTCGCAGGAGTTTTCTATGTTCAGGTAACGACATGTCTAGTCTCATTTCATTCATAACCATTACTGCCTGAGTTGTCCACTCTTTCCAACAATCGGCACAAGAAGGATATTTTTCAGCGGATGGATCATCAACAGTCTTTTCATCAAATGCCTTACCACACTTTAGACAGCTTTTTGTCATCTCAGAATTATATGGGAAGCTGTCGTTATTTTATTCTTTATTTTTGAAGCCGCAGGGTAATAAGAGGATTTTTGATATGTTTTTAGATTAGATTTTCTTTCTACCGCTCGTACCGTTTTTCTTTCAATTTCATTAGAACCAATGCAAATAATGTATGTATATCTATCGGACTAAGAGCACATCATAGAAATCATAGTTATTTTGCAGTCATCTATACAATCTGAAACCGCTGGTTATAGATACTGTATTCATTGTTGAAGTTCAGAAGACTTGCTATCCATTTCTATCGTTGTTTATATATGTGAATGTCGATCAATTGATTTATCAAAAAAACAAGAACATTTGATAAACAGATTTATCCATTTTGGGATCGATTGCATAAGTTAGAGAAGGCTTGTAGAGAGCGTAAAGTTTGTTATTAATCAATAAAATAATTATTTACCTTCTGCATGATGCTTTTAGGTGCTCAATTAAAAAATAGCCTTAACCCTAGTGTTCTCATACCCACAGGGATCAAGTTGCATGGATATATCAATTATTAGAAAGAAAGATATATATAGATATATATAGATATCATGTAACATAGTACAGGATAGTTAAATACGTATAAGTAAGAAATACAATGCAATATCTCTCAAAAACCTTTTTAACAAAATTATGGTGTACACAGCTAATTGTACAGCAATAATTCATTTGATATGAAAGTTGAAATAGATTTTTTACCGATTATATATTAATAAAATAGAACAAAAAAGAGGAGTGATTTCGGTTCTTGATTATCCTGTTGTGTTTTGGACTTGTTGTTCAACCATTGTAGTTGGTGCGTTGTTTTCCATCATCGTTGCTGTTTCTGTTCCAGTTTGATTGCCTGTCATTAATGGTTGCACTGTTGCCAGTGTTGAATTACTAGCTACCACGCTTTCGCTACCTTTGGGAGCTACTGCTGTGCCTGGAGGTTGGTCAGTTAGAGTTGAGTTATTGGCAGCAACTACTGCTAGTGCACCGCCCTTGTATACATCATGCATATCATGGTCTACACCTACGTATACTCCCTCTTCTGGAAATGTGGTTTCAACAATAGAACCCGAGCCTGCTGGAATACCATATGTCTCATCATTCAGTAATGTTGTTCCATATCTGTTCTTGATAGCTCCATCGCGTACAGCATCAAGCATACCAGAGATGAAATGGAATGCTGTGTCGCCGTTAGGACCAGAGTTTACTATATACCATCTAGTTAATTCACCTGGTTTGACCTTGAAGGGTTGGGCATCCGGATTTAGGACAACCTTAACTTCTTCACCGATGGACGGTACATATTTGTGAGCCATACCATTAGTCAGAATAAGAGTGGCATTATTATTAAGAAATTGTTGCAAATCAAATGACCCTGCTTTAGAGGAGTCGGCTACATTACTATAGATTTCACCAAATGCCAGATAGAATTCCTTTGCTGGTTTTTCAATCTTAGGATGAACTACTATACCTCCAGACATGCCATTTGCAATATGTTCCCATACACCAAATAAGCCGTCAGCACCGCAGTGATAAAAGAAGAAACCCGGAGTATTAGCATGTAATGTATATGTCTTTGATTCACCTGGCTTTACGTTGCCTGATATTACATTACTTGGTCCTATTCCTGCATGAAGATCCAAGCTATGTATTACTTGACCATCATTTCTTACCGTAACTTCCAGTGTGTCACCTTGATCAACTGCAAATACTGGACCTGGAATTGTACCATTCCAGACCATCGCATTATATGTAACCCCGCCTGGATGAAGGGCATTGTCAGGAGCCACTTGAACTTCTTTTTCACTTCCGATTAATAGAACTTTTTTTGTAACACCGGTTGGTTGTGCTGATACTTGCGCTGATGCGCCTGGAATTCCTCCCGAATTAAAAGGAGCAAAAATGAATCCTGCTATCAGAACACCGGCAATTATACCTGTGATAATGACCTTGTCCATTGACGCGAGGTAAGTCTACTCCCTATTAAAACCTACCTTTTAAATCATAAGCTATTCATAATAAACATATCATAGAAACTTTACCTAACATACTAGACAATTATTGCTGTTAACAGAATAACATTAAGAATGATGTTTGTTTAAGTGCTTCAATTATAATAGCAACTATTTTTAGTTGGTGAGGCCTATATATTATAAAGTACTTGAGGCTCTTTCAAAAGAAAAAAAACATACATTGTACTATTTGTAATAAGGAGCTCAAATATAAATATAAAGCAGCCAAAGAATGGAATATAGAAGGTTATTTATGTGCAGACTGCCATATCGACAAAACAAAGGAATTTATCACTAAAAAGCAACAATATGAAGAAACTCCTGACAACTGTGTAATATGTGAAAAGGAAATTGAAGCTGAATTAGAAAAAAAGAAACCTCGATGGCAGTGGAATATGGCTTCAGGAAGTTTGTTGTGTAATGATTGTTTTGAGAAGAAAGAATTAAGTTATGATAAAAGGCTAAATTTTTGTTCTATGTGCAACAAAAAAATAGGTTTCATACGTTATAATCCCAAACCCAAGTGGAAAATAGATGGACAATTATGCAAAAATTGTTGGGATAAGACAAATCAAAAGGAGGTACAATGATAGGTTTGTTTAAGAAACACATTTGTGAAAGATGTGGAACAAAGTTTAGGAAGATGGAGAAAATGATGCAACACATAGAGCTTATTCATGGAAAAGGTCTTTTATATGACTGTAAAATGTGCAATGTGAGCTTTGAGGGAATGGAACAGATGCGTGATCACATTAAGAAATTCCACTCCTACAATAAAATTGTAGAACAGAGAAATAATAAAAAAAGTAATAATGATTAAATAATTAATTAGGGTATTTAGAATTCGAAGTCTTGTATAAATGGCATTGTTACTATATGCTACTCCAATTTGAAGTTCTGAACTAATCGACCTGCTACAGGTGTTGTCCTCAAATATGATAGTAGATATTAATAAGAGTACAGTCATAACTCTTATCGGTTACAAAGAACATTTATTATTATTATTATCCTAGAGTAATAAACCTGTGTTGACTTTATAATAACTTGATAAAGATATTTTTAATACAATAATAGACAATAGATCACTGGACCTTGAATAATGTGAATGCTAATTATTAAAAAATCGTCGATTTCGATATTATTTTAGGCGATCTGAATACAGTGACTAGGACGGCATCTTCATCAGGTATGCCTTGTGATCGTTTCACTAACGTTATGGTCTTTTTTTATTATTTTATTTTATATTATTATACTCCTAACATATTTTTACCCTTCTTTATGTTAAGGGAAATTCGAATCTATAACATACTCTATCTAGGTTATATCTTTTTTATATTTTGCACCGTTTCTTTTATAAGTAACTTCGTAGCCCTTTCGGTAAATTCATTAAAATATTTACACGACAACAGGAATTCAGGAATATCATCTATTCCACACCAAAAATGCTTTTTAGGACATGACTATTACATCTGAAGTCTCAATACTTTATGTTCTTTGATCCAGTCTGCTAATACCTAGTATTACAAAATCTACAAAGATTTTATTCCAGAGAAAAGGCCAGCCAGGATATCATTGACATCTAAGAAGCTTACATTATTTATTGGACATTTTGTTGTTAGCGGCACCTTCTCTACCTGTAAGATTGAAGAGGACAAAACATAATTTTGTGTAACGATAATTTTCTTGTTTAAACTAATTGTTTTAATATCCACTTATATGCGACCAAAAGTACTGAAAATGTCTTTGATTGTTTCTGTAATTCATTTTATAATGAGAATTGTGCCTTTTCACTTCTTGGATAGTATAATTTTATTTTATATTAAATATGAATTAAACATGAATCCACAATATTTAATAAAAACAAACTTTAATTGCTCTTCAGGTATTTTGCATTATGAAGAAAATTGAGGCCGTAATTCCACATGCTAGACTTGGAAGCGCATTTGCAGCCATGGAGGAACTTAAACTAGGCGGTCTGACATATTATGAGTCAAAGGGCAGAGGTCAAATTCCTAGACCTGAAATGCATTCAGGAAGAGGCACTTCTACCTATAGACCAGAGTTTAATGTAAATGCGACGGTGGTAATAATAGTCAAGGATTCTGTGGTAGACAAGGTTGTAGAAAAGATTCTTAGCAGTACAAGTACAGGTCTTGCAGGAGAGGGTAAGATATTTGTATCGGATGTCGACGACGCGATAGATATAGGATCAAAACAACGGGGAGAATCCGCTATCTAAAGGCATTAGATGATGAATGGAAGAGTCGTTATGTTAATTTGCCTTTAGTATATCCTCAATAATCTGACTGGCGTTGAGCATACCTTTTGTTTTTGCATAACGTTCTATAAACTTCAATTGCTCTTGCGAGAAACATATGGGCATCGTCTTTTGACTATTATTGCTCATGTGATTTGAAACATTGTCGAAGATTATAATTGTTCCTATTCCTGAACAGTGAATATATATAATATTTAGAGAAACCAGACAGACAATAAGTCGTTCATTAACTTATAAGGTGAGTTCTAAAATTGCTTAGGCTTTAACTCTTGCAATTTTTATTCTTTCCATAACCTTCCAATACTCAACCTCTCCTCCTTGCCTGATCTTGTCTCGGATTTCATCCTCGACTGAAGAGGTTTCAAAGACCTCAAATGTCTCAAGATCCATAATCTGAAGTGTTTGGTCAGAAACAGAAATTACTTGACCGTTTCTTTTATCTATTAGTGGAACTTCTACATTCGCCGATACAGGAGATACAAGACTATGCCTTGATCCATCAAAAACTCCCATTGCTGCTACTCTTGCTTTTGCTGAACCATGCTTTCCAGGTTTGCTATGGTCGTATGCAACTATCCTGCAAGGCTCGCCATCTATCATAATATAAGAACCAACTTTAAGGCTGCCAAGATCCATTGGCCTGCTCAATATTTATCAAATTTTTAGAACTTATATTCATATTTAGGTATATCTATTGCAGTTGAATAATTATAAGAATACAGTGTACTAAAAATTATTGTCCCTCTTATTGCCCTAAGGAGAACAAATCACAATAAATTTATTACTTTAAATTTAAATTTATATTAAAATCATAAAATCTAGCTACTTTTGTATTTTAGTTTTACAAGGGTTATGATACAGCACTACTTTTTATGACTAATTAACTCACAAAGCTAATTTATATTTGGAATGTACTTACCATGCATTCCAAAGTATATCAGAGAGGATAATAATAAAGCTAGACGTGATTGATTGTTAGTAAGGTTGCAATATCCTGTACAAATTCCATATGGATATAGTATACAGGTAATACGGGATTACGAGATTTGAGCGTATTTCAACTGCAAATAGGTTCTAACTGTCTTCGCGAACTATCTGAGGTGAGATTGCTTTAAACATAGCATATATTTGGTCGCCCATTTTGATACCCAGATCATTTCGAGCTTTTTCTGTAATCTTTGCTCTCAAGTGTAAATAGTCTGTCTGAAGGTATACATCTGTTAGACTAACTTGTCGTACCAATTTAATTACTTGAGCTCTTATAACATTGCGTGCGCTTGTTTTAACAGCATCTTTTGAGAGAAATACATCCTCCGGTCTTAACAAAAGTCCAATTCTAGATCCAGTAGAATAATCACCCAATGTCTCAACTAAGTCTGAGCCTACTTCAATAATTGTAATACCGTCTTTAGATTCTATTACTTTCCCTTCTATGTAATTGGCTCCAACAAATATCTCTGATACAAAATGAGAAGAATGTGATGAGACGATCGCTTCTAGCTTGCCTTTGTTCTCTATTTTACCGTGACTTAGTATCGCTACTGAATCGGCAAGAGAATAGACTTCGTCCTCCAAGTGAGTTACATATATCACCGGAACTCCATATCTCCTGAGCACACGCCTAAACTCTATTCTTAATTTTCTCCTTGTAGGAATATCTAGATGAGCCAAAGGCTCATCCATCAGTATAATCTTGGGCTCTACTGCAAGCATTCTTACCAATGAAACCTTCTGCATTTCACCTCCGCTAAGTCCTTGAATCTTCCTATTGCAAAGGTGAGAAATCTCCATATCATCCAAGAGTTTTTTTACATAGATCTTTTTAGCTTGCTCATCTCTTTTTTTGAGGCCGAAGATAATGTTCTCATAAACATTAAGATGCGGAAAGAGGAAAGGAGTCTGAAAAGAATATCCAACTTTTCTAGACTCTATAGTTAAATGCGTTATCTCTGAGCCATCTAATATGACAGATCCATTGTCAGGCCTTATGATTCCAGAAATGAGATTGAGAACTGTTGTTTTTCCACTTCCGGTTAGCCCAACCATCACTAAGATTTCATCTTCGACCTTCAAATCTAACGGTCCAAGAGTGAACCCTGGAAATTTCTTGGTCAGTCTGACGAGTTCCAACTCCAATCCAGTCACCAGATGGGTTTCAAAGCTTCTTCTTTTCTCAAAATATAAAAAATAGCTAACGCAATCATGGATAGAACAATAACTAATAAAATAGTAGGAAGAGCGTTTGAAAGCCCTCCAACCGCATTGTCTTCAAAGACCTGAATCGAAATAGTATGGGGATTATAAGCCATCATCATAGTTGCGCCTAGCTCTCCCACAGACCTTACCCAAGCCATAATGAAGCCTACAAGAATCCCTGTCTTAGCTAGCGGAAGAGTAACATGAAGGAATGTCTCCAGCCTATTCTTTCCCAGGATCCTCGCTACTTTTTCATATGACTCATCAACAGATTCGAACGATGCTTGACTTGCTAGAATCATGAATGGAGAAGCAACATAAGTTTGTGCTATGATAACTCCAAGTACAGACTGAGTGAACTCCAGCGGAAATGCTTTTCCTAGCATTGAGTGGGGACCGAATATGCCTAACAGCAGTGCTCCACTTGCAAGTGGAGGAAGAACTAATGGGACGATGACTATTAGTCTTACCAGAAACTTACCCTTAAAATGAATTCTCGCTAAGAAGTATGCTAATGGTATTCCGAAAATTGCTACAAGAAGAGTTGAAATTGTTGCAGTAATCAAACTAAGAATAAATGCGTTAGCTACCTCACTTCTTACCATGGATTCTAGAAACGTTGTAGGCTTCAATAAAGTGAAAATATTGACAATTGGGTATGATACATAAGCAACCATAGCTCCGGCCAATACCAAAAATATCATGTCAAACCGGCTACGCTTTAATCTGCCAGGGGTATTTTTTGTCAGATTTCTATCCTTCACTTCTGGTCTCCTGCAACAACAGATTTAATAACAGAAGGGACTTTTTCAAAATCTCCCTCTATGCTAGGCTTAATTGGATTTAATCCATCGTTTTTAAGTAGATGTTGTCCTTTCTCAGAAAGCAGGAATTTAACAAAGACTATAGATTCATCAATGTTTCTGCTTGTCTTCAGTATTGTATTAGAGAATAATATTGGCTCCCCATAGATTGTCTGGCCGGTCCGAAGAGTGTAGTAGGCTTGACTATAAAAGTTGGAGAATGTGAGATTGCTAAGGTTTATTTCTTTTGGCAGCGTTATATAAAGAAGTCCTCGTGCAACAGCTTCATGTTTATAGGAAGCAGCGGCATCTATCTGACCAGACTCCAATGCGGTCTTGAGTGCCTCTTCCGGGAAGATCTGATCGGGATTCCTATCATCACCCAGGATTCTTTCTTTAATTTTCTGATCACCGTAATATAGGTTAGCGAGCTTGGCACTTATGATCGTGTAGTAACCCATTGGATCCAGCTCAGGATCAGTTCTTCCAAATCTAAAGCGATCATTAGAGAGAACCTCGTACCACATAAGCTGACCCTTCCTAGCTTTTTCTAAACTATTAAAGAAGGCGCTATTTGGCGTGTAAGCGATAACTAACTCAGCTGAAGCAAACTTCACTAGCCATTGAGCAAGAACAGGATTGTGATCAATTAACTTCAGAATGGGGATTCTTCCTGCACTTATGAATACATCCGGCGTTCGTTGTTCATCTATTATCATATTTGCTATTTGCAACGAACCCCTACCCTCACCGAGGTAGCCGTACCCCGTGTCTTTTTGGAACGATGGACCCAGCGCACTCTCGAATGTCTTTAGTAGAGAGCCAGCATACATTACGAAAACCTTTCTCCGATTGAATTCACGTAGGTCAGTTTCAACTAAGAACCATGTACTGATAGCTAAGGATACTGCAAGTACTGTCAACAGTATGATAACAGACTGTTTCTTAAGCCGAATCAATATTGGTGTAGCCTCTACTATTTTTAAATAGTGCTACCATGTCACTATTACCTGCCTTATCACTACACGTCTCCAAGTATCGCTGTCTTATCAATGATATCAAAAAATGCTTACCACGCTAACAGTCATTTTTAAGAGTAACATTCATCAACTTTTATTTTAATGTTAAATAGTGTTTTCCTACTTCTTCGATATCAAATGTTACCTAGCAGAAAAGTACAAGACATGCAATAAATATCGATATATTCATAATGCTGATTACTTTAATTTTTCTAATATAGAAAAGCTCATAAGATTATTTAGAGAAATTCCCTTTCTAGCCACGTCCCGTCTGGTTCTTTCACAATACCTTTTGTCGCTCTGGTGTGTTTTTTCTCCTTCTACTTCAAGCAGTATAACATTCTTTGAGTAAGGAAAAATGAACTTTAATTGCTCTGTTGTTAAGATTCGAATATTTGCTAAACTTGCTCTTTGTACCCGCTCGCTTTTAATTATAACGTCTGCAACATCAGACATCTCCATTCCACTGTAACTATATTTCGTAAAATAGATCGAAATATAGTTCAGCTTTTTGCCACAACGCTCAAATAAAGCACTATCTAATGTGAACATGAAAGACAAGCTATCTGTATTTTGTTTTCTAATGTCTTCTAAAACAATCTGCATATCTGTGAACGATGCAAGGATATAGTGATATGCCCTTTTAGGAAAATATGGAAGAGTTTCATCAGAGAATGTTGCTGTGACAAAATAAATTTCAAAAATATTGCTATTTTGTCTCCACTGATCTATTAAGGAGCCATATTTTTTTTCATGTGGTGTACACACATATCCCAGTACGGCTCCTACCGCCGCACCCAACCCGATTTCTTTTGTTTTGCTAACGTATATATATTATGAATCGGTCGAGAATATTTTGAAACATTTTATAGTAACAATAAGATAATTATATTGAGCACGTAATCCTAGTAGTTTTTAATTTGCTAGGATCGGTAGTTGATATGCAATATTGTTAAAAGAAGTTGTGTATTATACCATCGAACAAGCTAACCAGCACAAGTGCGGTATATTAGAAATTACATGCAACTAAAATCAAATAACATTGAATGGCCATAACAATTCTAATTTATTTGGCAGAATAACAAATTATATCTGCATTTAATATTTTTATGATCAAAATAATTTCAACTTACTAATACTTCTATTCTTTCTGTCAGAAATAATAATAAGCGTATGAAGACTTCACTTTTAATGATTATCATGAAAGGAAATTTTAAAGCAGTGACAAGATTTTTATCCTCATTTTCTTTCCGACAGGCATAAATCATATATTTACCTTTCTTGGCAAATTTAGATTAGAGTTTCTCTAATATTTGTTCAGATTAGATCATGTTTCATAAGCATTATGCAGACAGTATTTGAATAAGAAATCAGAACCGCACTTTATAATCAAATGCTTTTGTACTATCGGCTGTATGCCACTTTGCCGATCCCGCTTCTTTTATTTTAGCTTTGTAATAGGGAAGTGTTGCGTAGCAAATCATGACACACAAAGCCCCTATTGGATCATGAATATAATTGCGCACTCCTTCAATAACAGCAATTTTCAAGGGAAGATTAAATTTGAATTTAGAATAATAAGCATGAATCTGCTTGTGGCCAATATCTGCTCTGACAACCTGTGAAGCAAAGTCAAAGAGGTTATTTGCAGGTAGAAAATAAATTAATGCACTATCATCATAGAGAATGTTTAAGCCAAATTCAAGGATCTTACACTGAAGATATAGATCTATAGCGATTATGTTATTCGGAATAGTTATTTTTTTTGCAACTGCTGAAGTCACTGAAAGTGCTCTACCCATGACGGTATATTGTGATATCACCTGTTTCCTAACTGAACGGAGCCAGTATGCAATGAACATAGATGCCCTTCCAGATATGCCCTTAACTGAAGTAGGTTGCGGATTGGAGGCGCAAAGACCTATTCCATTTTTCAGAGAAGAGGCAAGTTGTGCTGTAGTATATTTGTCGATAACAATATCAGCATCATATAATACAATGACATCTCCAGTCGATGAGTGAAAGATCTCATTCCAAGCTGCTGCAGCTCCTCTTCTTTTATCGTGATGCATCAAATTAATTGTAAGATGGGAATTTTTTTTGGCAAAGTTTTCGACGAGTTCTGGTGTTCTGTCAGTCGAATCATCTGATATTATTATCTCTGAAATGAAAATGTCTTTTGAAGGTTGAGTGACAAGCGAATCTAAAAGGCTGATTATGTTCCGTTCTTCATTGTATGAAGGTATGCCAATTGTTACGCGCTTCAATCCGTTATATCAAGGATTACACACTGTACATATGTAGTTTATGTCTAACATAATCAATGAACTAATGGCATCTCTTTTCAATTGACTGATATTCATGTTTTTCGCATATTTTTTAGGAATTAATCTTGTTTGAAGCAATGTAGGCCGAAGGCTTTGGCAAATAAGTTAAGGGTAGTAGCTGTCCATCTTCTGCTTCAAACGCTATACAAGCAAGAGCATGAAAATATGTCTCTTGATGGCAATACGTTCTAAGCGCTATTATGCCTGCAGAAATATCGTCAAAAGCAAGGTTACTGATCTTTCAATTCAGAGAATGCCAAATGAGTCTCATTTTCAGAACCTGCAAGATGTTCTTTGATTATCGGCCTGATACTAGATAAATGACAGCGCATTTTATAGTGTGATTTTATAGTGTGGAACGAAAGTGTATGGCGACCATTCATTTCCTATGCCATATGCCATATACTATTGTAATCCATCCATTGATTTTCGAAAGCATCTAGATAGATGATCTATCAAAAAAGATATCAGGAATTAATAATAATTGATTATAATAAGATCCATAGAACAAACAAACGAATAACGAACCAGAAAACCATTTGCATCCTAAAATTTCAAAGGTAGTGTCTGTTCGGAGAATAGCAAGTTAAAACTCAAAATTTTGTAATTCAATATATTACAACACGCTAAGTATTCATATTCCTGCAAATATATGATAGCTGATATCTGTGCAGTCGTATAGAGTCGATCCTGGTACCGTTTATCATAGAGTTTGTAGTGAAGTAGGATTACTTAAGAAGGATGTGGTTTTTCCCATTTTTATTCAGGAGCAGGGAACAAAGGTTCAGCACGTCAATATGATGCCCGGTACGAAAACTGTGCCTTTATCGGAAACCATCAACCAAGTACAGAAGGTGTTGGATGCTGGAATTACATCAATAATTATTTTTGGCATTCCTGCTAAACACGACCATACTGGTTGTCATGCTTCGAAAAAAAATGGAATAGTACAGCGAGCATTGCAACTAATTAAGAACAAATTTGGAAACTTAATCAATGTGACTACTGATGTATGTCTATGCCAGTATAATTTCTCTGGTCATTGCGGAGTTCTGTATGATAATGGTAAAGTAGACAACGACTCTACCTTGGGATTTCTCTCTGATATCGCTCTGAGCCACGCTCAGGCAGGAGCTGATATAGTTGCACCCTCTTCAATGATGGATGGTCAAGTGCTCTCAATAAGAAAATCACTTAATAAATACGGTTTTACAAAGACTAGAATTTTATCTTTTTCTGCTAAGTTTCACTCTTCGCTTTACGGACCTTTCCGATCTGCCACCTTCTCAAAAAAATGTAATTATAATAAACTAGATAAATCCTCTTACCAGCTAGCATATACAAATCAAAAGGAGACAATGAGAGAAATCCAAAACGACATTAAGGAGGGAGCAGATATGGTCATGATAAAACCTGCAATGGCATACTTGGACATCATATACATGATAAAAGAAAAATTAAAATTTCCTCTTGCTGTTCAAAATGTCTCGGGTGAATATGCTATGGTAAAGGCTGCAGCCAGACGAGGATGGATAGAAGAAGAGGATGTCAAAGTTAATTCTATTGTCTCGATGAAAAGGGCAGGAGCAGACAAAATTATATCGTACTTTGCCATGGACATAGCAAGATATTTAGAATAATTCCCAGTCACGATTATATATAATTCATACAACAATCGAACTGTCCCGCGGTAGCTCAGCCTGGTAGAGCTTTCGGCTGTAGATGTCGGCTTACTCTCTCATGAGCTGACCACGAGAATCAGCCTATTGGGCACACAACTTGCAGTAACCGAAGAGTCGCAGGCTCAAACAAACATAGCTAAAACTATGTTGGAGTAAATCCTGCCCGCGGGATACAATTTAGTTCCAAATTTATTAGTTATTATATATGAATATCAGATATACAATAGTTAAGGTATGTCAAATACAATCGAAACAATTAATCCAGCAAGTGGCAAAGTAATTGCAACTTACAATAGTATGAGTGTCGAAGAAGTCAATCAAAAAACTAAAAATGCTAGGAATTCTTTTGAAAATTGGAAAAAGCTGGATATCTCAGAACGATGCACATATATGCGACGCCTCGGGAGAGTCATGAAAAAAAACAAAGAGGATTATTCAAAATTAATCACAGAAGAAATGGGTAAACCGATAAGACAGTCACTGGCTGAGATAGAAAAATGTGCATGGGTTTGCGATTATTACTCAGAACACGCAGAATCTTTTTTAAGAGATGAATTAATTCCAACAGAGTTTAGAAAAAGTTTTGTGTCTTTTGAACCACTTGGAGTTATTGCCTGCATTATGCCATGGAATTTTCCTTTTTGGCAAGTAATGCGTTTTGCTGTTCCCGCATTAACAGCAGGAAATGTAGGAATACTTAAACATTCAAGCATATGTCTTGGAACAGCCATCCAAATAGAACAGGCGTTTAAAGACGCAGGTTTTCCTGAGAATACTTTTCAATCTATAATTGGAGATTATAGGGCAGGAGAAGCCCTTATACAGTCAGATATAGATGCTGTATCAGTTACAGGTAGTGTTAATACCGGAAAGAGAGTAGCAGAACTCGCAACCAAGGACTTAAAAAAGTTTGTTTTGGAACTTGGTGGAAGTGATCCTTTTATAGTTCTTGAAGACGCAGATTTGAGTCAAACAGCGCATATGGCGGCTCAATCTAGACTTCTCAACAATGGTCAAAGTTGCATTGCGGCAAAAAGATTCATTGTGGTGAAAGATGTAGCAGACAAATTTACTAAACTTTTTGTCGAAGAAACACAATCAGAGGTAGTTGGAGAGCCAATGGATTCAAAGACGACCGTAGGACCTTTGGTTCGTGATAGCCAAAGAGAGGCACTTGCAAAGCAGGTGGATGATGCCAAGACTAAAGGTGCATCAATTTTAACCGGAGGAAATTCAATCAAAGGAGATGGCTATTTTTACGAACCAACCATAGTATCTCGAGTAGACCATAGTATGATGATTATAAGGGAAGAAGTATTTGGTCCCGCAGCGCCTATCCTTGTCGTGAACAACGAAGAAGAGGCCATCAGCGAAGCAAACAACTCAGAATTTGGATTAGGGGCCAGCATATGGACAAATAATATTGAAAGAGGTATCCGCCTTGCAAGAAAAGTTCAGAGCGGCATAGTCTCCGTAAACGAGATGGTACGATCTGATCCACGACTTCCTTTTGGTGGAATAAAACATTCTGGTATAGGACGAGAACTGTCCGAAGTAGGCATTAAGGAGTTTGTCAATGTAAAGTCTGTAGTAGTAAAAGACATTACTACTAAATTGCTCGTAGAATAATTCTATCTTTTTTATTTTTTGTTTCTTCAGTTTTTCCTATGCAGAGGCCAGTTTAAGTCGCTTTGCCATCTTCAATCTTGCATCAATCACATTGACTTGTTCTTCTAAAAGTTTTTTATATCCAATTAATAGTCGCTCCTGTTCGCCATAGCGTTCTCTTCGTATATCGGTCATTATATTTTCGAAAACTGTGATTATGCTTTCAATATTGTCTCCCAACTTCTGGATGTCACGTGCATCTTTTCTAATATCGAGATCAGCAGTTTGAGCGGCTTCGGCCTTTAAATCTGTAGTTTTTTCATGACTTATCGCCTTTGCTTTTTGGCCTAGATATATAATCAAATCTTTCAACGATTGTCCAGCATCTTTTGCTTTGGCGGAGAGAGATTCTTCTTCAGAAGAGGGTTTTATCTCAGAACTTTTATATTCAACCTTTGAAGGAGTTGCTAGTACCATTTTATCCTCGTCAAGACTTGGAGCTGAAGAGTCATCAGGAGCATTTGAAATATATTCTTCTTTTATAGGCTTCTTCTGAGACTCTATAGTATTATCTTCGTCATTACTCACGCTCTATTAAAGTATTTAATACTTATAAGAAGTTCATATATCTGCTTTCTTGACTACAGTAGACTTCAATAATCGATAACATCTAAGATATGACTACAGGCTCATACTAGCTAACTGAAGGCGCAATTTAAATTTAAAGGTATGATTTCTATTATAGTCAATTTGCGGCGCTATATAATATTAGGAAAATATAATATGTACTCTACACTGCAACTGAGTTTACTAATTCGCATTGTATTAGATCATTATAATCTTTATCCTTATACCTTTCATATCCTTTATCTAAGACATAGATGGGGATTGTACGACCGATGTTTTTCAGTAGATAATGGTATTTATGTTCATATTAAGATCCATTCTACAATAAGGGAAATAGGCAGCAGATTGCTATTCTTACATCCTTATTTTGGTTTATGGAAAAGAGAGCTGAATCCAATAATTTAGGTCTGAACTTTAAGTCAAATTTATTCGTGCTTCAGAATTTTTTCATAAAACCTTTAAATTTAGAGTTGAAAATCTGATTATAATAAAGTATTAAGAACAGCAACAAACCAGATAAAAACTTATATAGCTTGTGCCAGGCCAATGTGTAAGACATGAACAAAAACAATCAAACAAACAAGATAACCTTATCTGCATCTGTCATATACACGGTACTAGTAGTATCATCATTATTTGTAATCGGTAATAGCATATTGGCAACTAATGCTGCAGCGCAAAATATGACCGGCGAAAATGCTACTGGAACCGAGTTTATGGGAAGCACTGTTAACACAACTAATGCTACTTCTTCACCTCAAGCCTCAATGGAAATGTCTGGTGTGACTGAACTCACACAGGGTAACATGACAGCAGGGAACTCAAGCAGCCCAACTCCATAATATTTATATTACAAAGTTGAAGATGGCAGCCCATAATCTTTTTTACACTAATTTTCTGTTCAAACAATGGAATGTTCTATGCTGGTCAAAATAATTTATTTCATATTCTGACAATGCGTTAGATCGGTATCCTATTTACGCCAGAAACCAAACATGAAATTGTGCTCGTACAGCAAGCCAACACAGCTATGCAATGGCCAAATTACATTACGAAGGCAAAGAGAAAGTGCGAAACGACAATCAAAGCTCGAATACCATATCAACCATATAACAAGCAAAAAATAAAAAACACCAGACAAGCCAACCAAACTTTCCTTTAAAATTTGCGATCACTTCATTCTAAACTTTAATATCCATATGAGCTGCTAATTCAATTGTCAGCCTGAAGAGCAACTGTGCTAATGAACTTAAAACGGGTATACCTATAATTTTGCCACCTTTTAGATCATAAAGTGCCTCGTTAACCTTGTCCAATCATATTTTCTGGAGTCCACTGATTGAATTTTTTCCAGACTTTGCCAAAGAGACTAGGTCACTAAATTGGCACTAAAATGGCACCATATCGGCAAACCTCCTTGTGTATGCGCCTGTCCCTCAGTTGGTTTCTAAATAAATTGATAACTGAACGTTTTATCTAAAAAACTATCTCAAATCCAAAAACTTGGCAAGCATTTAGCTATATTTATAAGAATAATTTGCTTGAGATTTAAGGGATGCTGATGAAGATTCGGAAGAGCCGACTGATGAGTAGTAATTAAACTAGCAAATGACGAGGATTATGAGTTCCTGAGGCATCTCATTATAAAATATGACTGGGTGGATCCTAACGAAGATAACTAGGAAAGATCAGAAAAAAGAAGAATAAGAACCAATTGCTTTGAGATAGGATGAGTAAACAGACAACATAGTTACCAATTACTCAATTATGCATAATATCCACGAATCCAGCGTTGAATTAACTGATGTAGAAAACATGGAGACAGATGTTATGGAAATAACGCGTACCTTATTATTTCTTATTATTATTATTATTATTGTTATAATATTATGTCTAGGGGCATAATTGACGATAGATTTATGAATTAGTCCTTATAATGAAAGTTATTTATTACTTAAAATATGGTTTATGTTTGTATAACACATTGATGAGTTAAACAAATCTAATGAAAGATAGACAAATAAGATAAGTACTTCAGAAAGGTGCTTCAAAAAGAACGTGGTGGCATTTGACGCTCTGAATATTGGACGTGTGTCATACAGACAGAATATAAGATCGTTATATTTTGTGAACACAATTATACATTTGATGTTCATAAGTCTGAAATAAAACAAGTAGGTAGGAATATTATATTAGGTATGGTATACCCAGAACTATTCAAGTATAATGTGGATAGGAAAGTGCCATTACCTACATGGGAATTCTTCTGCTTAGTCTAATAAAAGCTAGGCACGAGCACATATTTAGTAATTCAATTCGGTCGGAGAGCTTCAATCGGTGTAACACTTGACGCTTTCCAAGCAGGAAGAAGCCCTGCTAGGATACTAAGTCCAACAGAAATTAACCACACACTAATCATATCCAGCGGAAGATAAACAGGATCAAGAGGTGGACCGTTTCCAGGACCAGCTCTGGTTAACAAGTACCCTCCGCCAACACCAGCTAGTAAGCCCAACGTCGCTCCCATAATACCAATTATTGAAGCTTCAGCTAAAAAAAGAGCAAGAATGTTACTTTTCTGCGCACCAAGAGCCTTCAAGGTTCCAATTTCTCGTATTCTCTCGATAACTGATGTATAGAGTGTTGTGATTATTCCAACGGCACCAACAATCAATGAGATAACAGCAATACTTAGTAGAAATGCATTAATTCCTGCAGTAAATTCTTGAACTGTCTTTAATATGGCTTTGACAGTGGTAATTCCTATATCATTACCATACAGGCTTCTTATTTCCTCTTCTACTACATCTACAAAGTCACTTGACCGAGCTACTACGAATAATGAATCAAACTTACCTGATTTCTGAAGGAAGGCATTTCCGGCATTGGTATTAATGATGACAGAGTTGTCTATCGTAGGATTTCCGGTAGCTTTCATAACTCCTGTTACAACAAAATTCTTTGATTCTTCTTGAGACTCGCCAGTTTTGTCGTCTACAAAAGAATACTTTGCCCTGACACTCTGACCTAAACTGATAAAGGGCGTTGTTTCCCCCGGTGGATTGGCCACGTCCTCGGCTACAACCATGGCAGAAGGATCGTTTTGTCTTAAGCTGGAACCGTCTACAAGTTCCAATGTTGGAGCAATTACAAATATCTTTTGAGGATCTATGGATAAAACTGAGTTGTCTTTGGATTCTCCCTGAGACTCTAACGTGATTTCTGCTTGATATGAAGGAATAATCTCATCTATAAATGGAAGCGATCTTAGCCTTTCAATGACAGCAGCATTTAATGTAATTTTTGGTGCCGTTGGTGTTCCTGCTCCTCCTACCGGTGAACCATTCTCTGCTTGCTGTACACTGCTTACGAATAATATATTTGGTGCGAGATTACTAAATTGATTATTAAAAAACTTTTCGAATCCTGCGCCGAATCCATTAACTGCAACTAACAAACTGCTCCCTGCCATGACCATCAAAATAGTGAGTATAGATCTCACTTTTCTTTCCTTAAGGGCATCAAGCGATAATATGAAAATTTCTCTAATATCCATTAGTCCCTATCCTCTCTTTCCTTGATTAATCATTTCGGCTTTTTTTATCATTTGGTCCGCTCAGAAGAGAATGAATATCCTCTTCTCCTTCCTCGTTCTTTATGTTATTCCTGCCTGAGCCTAGGATCTTGGAAAGTTTGGATTTTGATCTTCGTTTTCGGAGTAAAACAATAGTCACTATTATTAAAATAGCAATTCCCAGTATTATCAATATAGGAATTATAGACGAATTCCTTGTATTGTCACTACCAATATTACCGATTGCAAAGATGCTTTGTCCTTTGTGAGTAGTTTGTTGTATAGGTTTGAAGCCGACTGATCCATTCATTGTTAATTCATGAAGTATCCTTAGGTCGTCTCTATATGCAACTCTAAGATGGACAGGATATATTCCAGCTTTAGTACTGTTTTCGATCGTAAGTGGAATGCTGAAAGGTAGAGGAGAATTCTCTGTGAGATCTCCGAGATACTGTCGGGAAGGAAAGTGTTTAACAAGGCTTTTTTCTTCTGTGAATGGAGATTTGATCATCCCCACAGTAGTAAAAAGCGCAACAGTATTGCCTTCATTTAAAAGATTTCCAACAAGGTTTGGCCTATTACCTATAATATTAATATCAAGATCGTATAATTTTAGGGTGATTTCCCCCTCTACATAAGATCCTATATTGATAGTTTCTGTTTTTGATTGCTCGTCTGACACATATTGCATTTTTACTGAAAATTGTATTGGCTTGCCAATAACATCTTCCGACGCAAACACGGTGCTAGATAGATTCAATTCGGATTCCGGCATCAAGTTCTCAAACGTCCATTTTGAGTTTCCGAGAATTTTAACGGTATCTGTCTGCGAGGTCAGAGTAATCACTAGATCGGCTACCGGTTGTTTACCTTCGTTGGCAACGGTAAAGCCCATATCCTGGATCTTTCCTGCTTTTAGAAGAATGGAAGAATTTTGGTCATTAGAAGAGATGCCATGCTTAGCATTCAAAATTGATTGTGGAGGTTTCGCAGATATAATAAGGCCTACTGACTCGTCAGAGCTCTTTATGTTACCATAAGCATCTCCATATGATATGTGAAGAGCAAGATTCTGCACGCTCTCAGCAGCCGAGTTACTTGGATAAAGTAATGGATTTATGTCTGCTGTTCTGTTAGTAGGAATAATACCAATATCAAAGGTACTATTTCCTATATTTACCAGTGAAACAGATTCTGTTGGGCCATTTACATCATCAGCACTAGATGATAAATTGCTACTAGAAGGAGAACCACTTGCACTAGTAGCCCCATTGACTGAGACAATGACACCACTAGCGTTTGCAGTACCCTTATTCTTTATACTTATCTTGACCGTGTTAGAAGAACCTGGGATTAAATGATGATTTTCTGATAATACATCTAAAATTACCTTTCCCGTTATACGAAAAGGTATTGCAATATCTTTTACTGCAATTTGTCCAGTTTCGAGCACCTTAGAGTATATCAGATCAAGTGAAGCATTGTACCATCCTACGCCTGCATTCTTTAATACATTCATGTCAAAATAAAGAGTAAAAGTGTCTCCAGATTTGACAATTGAATTATAACTATCAACTGAATATTGTAATGAGTCTGATGTATTATTACGTACTTCGTATGGTATTAATCCAATCGCATTGAAGCCAGATGGGAGACTCAAATATCCTTTCACTGCAGTAATATCTGAGCGAGCTTTGTTAACGAGAACTACGGCAAGTGTAGCCGCGCCTTCTTCAGGACCAACTTCCTTCTTGACAGGATCATTAGTGCTAGTGTTAGATGAAGATATTGCATTATTGTCTGTCCAGTAGGAATCCTGAAAAGCAGGATCTTTATCAGTCTGAGCATTTGCATTTCCTAATGTCCAAGCAGACGGAAGCAATAACATTGTACTGACAAGAAAATAAAAAAGCAGTCTCGATGATTTTTGGATTTGACAAGATATGGTATGCCGCTGATGTTTTTTGTAATTAAATACTATATTTGTCATAGCTTAGTTGATAGCCTCTTTCTCTATTATTCCATCCTTGAGGTGGATAACCCTATCAGTTTCTTTGGAAAGATCAGGATTATGAGTCACCATTATTATAGTTCTTCTAAATTTATTTGAAAGCATTTTTAATAAATTAAAAACATCCTGACCTGTCTTGGTATCGAGATTACCAGTTGGTTCATCTGCAAGAATTATCGCAGGATTGTTCATAATAGATCTTGCTATTGCTACTCTCTGCTGTTCTCCGCCACTTAGGTTAAAAGGGTTTGATTTGGCCTTCTCTTTTATTCCGAGAATATCTAATAACTTTAATGCACGGGCGATCCTTTCATTCTTTTTCGTTCCAGCCAATATTCCTGGGATTTCAACATTCTTCAAAACAGTAGTTCTGTTAATTAAATTGTATGATTGAAATATAAAGCCTATTAAATTGTTCCTCAATAGAGCAATCTCATAATCATTTAGCGAAAAAATATCTATGTTTTTTAAATAGATCTTGCCGATGGTAGGTCTGTCCAAAGCTCCTAGAATATTTAATAAAGTTGATTTTCCACTGCCAGAAGGTCCGACGATAGAAACAAATTCTCCTTTCTTTATTCTAAAGTTAATATTATTAAGCACAACAATACCACCTGCAGGTGAATCAAAAACCTTAGATAGGTTTTCAACACTTAAGATGTATGTATCTCTCTCATCATTATTCCAGTTATTTGTGTATTTGTGTTCAGTTGTCATTGGTATCATGGACCTTTTTTTGTCTATACACTGTTTGATGTCCTCAATTTAATTTAGTTTAATTTAATTTATAACTTGTCTCTCTTTAGATTTGTTTTGCTGATCTTTATAAGAGATATAGACTCTTACAGGCATATAAATTAAAGTCGATTAACAAATCATCGTCAGCATAACCAAAACAGTTTTCTCTTTTTTTACTATTAAAATATCATTAGTCATTTCGAAATATATCACATGCTCTCCCATTGCATGATAAAAATACTTCGTCCGATATTCTGACATCTACGTCATTTGGTTCTCCACGATAAACCTGGTTGCGGCTGGTTATGTCACCATCGTGCGATAGCCTCAATTATTGCTATAATGCATAATAGTTTTGTAAATAATATAACATTAACAACTACTCCTCAATCTGTGTTATTAAACATCTCAAAAGTCGATCAATGAATGAAAATGAGTTTTCAATGTTTCCGCAAATAGTCAGCTCCAAGGGATACACAAAGGATTTTGCTTGCATTTCTTCTGTTTGCCGATTCTTTAGATATTTAAAGATCCTCAAAGCCAATTCATGGCTTGATTTTTCTCTCAGGAACATTAATGTTGTGTAATCCTCTATCCATATTGAACTAATTAATCACCATTCCATCAGTTTAGGTCAAAAAATTATTTTGATAAGAATATGATTTGTGTGAATGCAATAATCGCTAGATTTCTCATCGTTAACGTTGATGCTCTTAAAGGACTTTCACAAGATTAGATTATTTCTTAATTAATCTTTATTCAAATTTTATTCAGAGTCAAAAGATACTAATTGATTTAAACAGATTAACAATCATATAGACATACGTTAAATCATGGTCAGTATTTTTTCTACTATATTGTCGTCATAGATTGTCTAACGGTCTTTTATTAAAAATTCAAACATAAAAAAAGTAGGTCAATGATATGAAGAATAGATCTGAGATAGAAATCATGGCTGC
>Ga0126310_10000017_pt1 | contig 46884 bp, 44 predicted proteins | sample Plot60_FD_92540 | JGI IMG/M metagenome (GOLD analysis project Ga0126310, IMG submission 92540) | Serpentine soil microbial communities from UC McLaughlin Reserve, CA, USA - Plot60 | ecosystem: Environmental > Terrestrial > Soil > Grasslands | place: USA: UC McLaughlin Reserve, Lake County... | reverse complement strand
TACAAAATTGATTTTGGAGCAAGATAGTGAATATTACTATTTATATTTTGGGCAAGAATTTTAAAATTCAACTTAGCATTTAATCAAAAAAGTACTCTCTATATGGTACTTCATTTCTTCTTAAGACTGAACTAGAGATCTTGCTAGTAGCAATATATTTCTCTTTCTTTCTCTGATCCTTCGGACAGAATATGGAAGCCAGTGACTTCCATAAGGTATATATTCAGATACTCTAAATTTTCTTTCTACAAGATTCATTTTTATTTGATCGCAAATACCCATTAATAGTTGAAATTCGAAACGTTTCTTAATATTTTCGTATTTTTCTGATAGTTCGATTGCTTCCTCGATAAGTTTGGAATCATGAGTTGCAATTGCAAAGATCGCATTGTCATTGCTATTTTCAAATAACATCTGCATCAATTTAGAGAAATTTAAATTGATTTTATCGGCAGATTGAAATGCATTATTCTCGCTTTCTCTATATGCTCCTTTGACAACTCTAACATTTGCTCCTTCTTCCAATAAATTCAATAAGTCACTAGAGCTTCTTTTAAGGTATGCTTGTATTGCCAGCCCTGTCTGTTTATACTCTTTAAAAAGTTCAAGATAAATCGCTATCGTATTTTCAACGAATTGGAAAGATTCAATATCTATCCACATAAATTTGCCCAAACTTTTTGCTTTATTAGCGATCTGTTTAAAATTATACAAACACATTTCATAACTAATTTTTAGACCTATTTGTGTTGGTTTTACTGATATGCAACCGTCTATTTCATTACTTTTTAAAAAATCCAACAATGAACAATATTCATTTACTGTCTGCTCAATCTGTTTGACATCGATACTCTCTTCACCAAGGAAATTCAAAATAGCAGACATTCGTTTATTGTTGGTTCCTTTAGCTGCTGATATTGCATCTTTGTAGGTATAACCAGATATCCACTTTTTGGCTACTCTAAATAACAGTCTTTCTAGTAGAGCATAGTTCTGTGAATGTGATATTTCTGCATACCAGTTTTTGCTCACAATTAACATATATATATTGTAGAAAGTTATCTATTAACCCTTCTAGGAAAAAGATGTTGTAGTCATATTCACAGGCGCTCTTGGATGCAAGAATAAATAGATGCTTTCACGAAAAGCTTTTAAAACCTTACCTTGGCCTATACTGATTTAGTATTTAATCAAAACTTTTGTATTACCTGCAATCTACTGTTTTCTCTTTTATCTCTCCTATAACAAGAGCACTTATGCTCAGATGCTTATAGCTTTTATGGCTCCTCAGATAGTATTATTTTATGACGTTTGAGAATGAGAATACTCTCCATAAATTTATGGTGTCAAAAGGAGAGGAAGCATTTCATAGCAGATATGAAGAAGCAATTGAAAACATCAAATCTGAATTCGGTAGAAGGTACACAATGATCATTGATGATAAAAATGTTGAATCATCATCAGAAACTTTTGTTCATACTTCACCTATAGATACAAGAATAGTACTTGCATATTTTCCAAGTGGCACAGCTAAACATACAGAAGACGCAATTAAAGCTGCCAAAAAAGCATTTGAAAGTTGGAGCAAAACTGATTATAACAAACGCATAGAAGTCTGTAGAAATGCTGTTGATATTATGATTAGACGTAAGTTTGAGCTGGCAGCATGGATTTCTTATGAAAATGGCAAAAATAGATATGAAGCAATAGGAGATGTTGATGAGGCCATTGATTTTATTCGATACTATTTCGAAGAGATGGAAAAGAATAACGGATTTATAATTCAAACTAAAAGTGCATATCCAAATGAAAAAAGCAAGAGTGTAATGAAACCATATGGAGTTTGGGGAGTAATTTCTCCGTTTAATTTTCCTATTGCAATTTTAGTTGGAATGAGTATTGGAGCTTTAATTACTGGAAATACAATAGTCTTAAAGCCTTCTAGCGATACTCCTATAATTGGCTATAAATTTGCCGAAATTATGAAAGAGGCCGGTTTACCTGCTGGAGTTTTGAACTTTATAACAGGTTCTGGAAGCATAATCGGTAAGGCAATAGTTGATAGTAAAGATGTTGCAGGAATTGTATTTACTGGCTCAAGAGAAATAGGATATAGAATAACAAAAGATTTTAGTAAAGTGAAACCACGTCAAGTAATCGCAGAGCTTGGAGGTAAAAATCCTGTAATAGTTACAGAAAATGCAGATCTTGATAAAGCAATTGAGGGAATTCTTAAAGCAGCATTTGGTTATTCAGGGCAAAAATGTAGTGCCTGCTCACGTGTCTATATACAAAAAAGTATAAAGGAAAAATTTGTTAAAAAGCTTGTAGAGAGGACCAAAAATTTATCTATTGGAAATCCACTTGAGTCTGATAATTTTATGGGCCCCCTGATTAATTCAAATGCTTATAAAAATTATCAAAAATATTCTGAAGTTGCGTTTAGAGATGGCAATGTAGTAATAGGTGGCTCTACTAAAAAAGATGGTGATTTCAAGTATGGATACTATGTGGAACCCACCATCGTAGACAACTTACCTAAAAATCACAGATTGTTCAGAGAAGAATTATTTATGCCAATTTTGTGTGTAGCAGATTATGATGAGTTTGACGAAGTCCTAGGACTCTGTAATCAATCACATTATGGGCTGACAGCAGGAATTTATAGTAATAGAAAACAAGAAGTTAAAATGTTCCTTGACAATATTGAAGCTGGAGTAGTATATGTTAACAGAGATATCAGTGCTACCACAGGCGCTATGGTAGGGTGCCAATCATTTGGTGGTTGGAAAGATTCTGGTACAACAGGCAAAGGGGCTGGAGGACCATATTATCTGACACAATTTATGCGAGAGCAAAGCCAGACTTGTGTTGTGTGAGTATAAGAGAATCAAATCTATATCCAAAAGCAGAATCCCTTCATATGAAATCTATCTCCATCTAACCAAATAGCCAATATTGGTTGCGTACTATTAAACTAGTAAACTTTGAAGTTATAAATCCCTAACCTTATATGTATGAGTTTTCGATTAAATAAGTATCTTAAATTATAATGACAAATTCAATAGAGAATGTTAAAGGAGGAGAAGCAATCATCAGAAATACTCTTCCAGAAGATATCCCAAAATAGTACATTTACAAAAAGAATCATCTCCGTATCTTGCTCGTTATGGAAATATATGGCATCCAGAAGAGCTTGAAAGCCATGTAAGGATCTTTCCTCAAGGACAGTTCGTCGCCGTCGAGCCAGACGGTACAGTGGTTGGTTCTGCAAGTAGTCTTATAGTTACTCTTAATCCCGAATATGCTGAACATACATGGACAGAGATTACTGGAAACGGTATGTTTACAAATATAACCCTAATGGAGATAGTCTTTATGGAGCTGATATCTCGACACATCTAAAATTCAGACATGAAGGAATAGGAAAGATGTTGTATGACACAAGAAAGGAATTGATAATGAGGTTGAATTTACGGAGAATGATAGGAGGAGGAAGGTTATTGAATTACTGTGAATATGCAGACAAGATATCTGCATTAGAATATGCACAAAGGGTAATCAAACGTGAGTTAAGAGATCCTGTTCTCTCATTTGAATTAGATAATGGATTTAAATTTATTAAGATACTTCCTAATTATTTGAATGATATCCGTTCTTTGAACTATGCTACTTTTATAGAGTGGTTGAATCTAATATATCTTTACAGTCAATAGTGGAAGAGAGATGTATTTTTTATTATTAATACTACAATAACATGCCAATATATTTAATTGCTGGATTTGCACATCTGCGCTAGCTGGAACTAAAGGGAGCTCATGGTGTGATAGAGATAGAATAGTTTACCCTATCTGTCATGTGATTACTTCTAATATTCAAAAAGCGAATCTGATCCATATGAATAATTCTTGTTTTTATGTTCAAAAAGATTAAATATAATTTGGAAACACATAGTCTATTCATTAGGATTGATGAGCCAAACAAATGTTGCTGCTATATTTAGTATAATCGTTATATTAATAAGCAATAGTAATAGTATTTTTCTTTTATTTGTTAATTATAACAGCAACAGCATTCTAGCATATGCTCAAGGACAGAGTAGCATTGACAAAGGACAGAGAGTAAATTTTCTTACAGATGATGGTGTTTCGATAGTAGGTACTTATTATACTCCAGCATCAGGCACCAACAACTCTACACCAACACTAATTCTTCTACATATGTTGGGAAGAGACAGAAATACATGGAATACTTTAGCATCTACATTAAGCCAAAAAGAAGGTTACGCTGTACTATCAATAGATCTAAGAGGTCATGGTGAAAGCATCAAGCAAAATGACAAGACTATCCCTTATCAAACATTTACAGAAGAGGACTTTAATAAAATGGTTTTAGATGTAAAAGCAGCAAAACAATTTCTTACCGGACAAAAGAATGCTAATCCAAATACAATATCTATAGTTGGTGCTAGTATTGGTGCTAATGTAGCATTAAACTATGCAGCATCAGATCCTACAATAAAATCAGTTGTATTACTCTCTCCAGGAATAAACTACAAAGGCTTATCTACTTCAGAGGCAATAACAAAGTATAAAAATCCAATTTATATTGCAGCCACAGAAGGAGATTCTGAATCAGCAAAGGATTCTCAAACACTTTGTAATAAGATAAACTGTGATGGAAATATAAGGATATATTCTGATAATAGTAGCAGTCATGGTACAAATATGTTATCGGATCCGTCATTGAACCCTCCATTACAAGATTTGATATTATCTTGGTTAAAGTAATCTTTTCATTTTTCTTTATCTAGTTAATAAAAATTAAACAATAAAATTCATAATAAAAGATATATGTTATAGTTTCGAATTACAAAGGTATCTGAACTTGCTTTCTATTATATTATTTCTTTTTGAAGATCTACTTTATCTATCATATATTCTAGTGGGGACACTATTGTATTTGAATAAATTTATTTATTTCATCCAATTAAAAGCCAGATCTTCACATACTATAATTTCCTCTTCTCTTTGTTATACATTCATAGGAATTAACTTGATTAATTTCTATATCTAAAGAAGTAGATCTTCCTTTAGTTACAGGTATTTTAAGAAGAAATATGCTTAATATTATTTTATTAGATCACATCAACCATCATTGCATATGAAGTTTTAGCAATTGTAAAATGGATCAATACCTACATGTACGATCATCTTACTTTTATAATTAAGCTTATGTATATATCTCTTGTAATGTCATTTTAAATATACTAGTGCAGTAATGTAAAAGAATAAGCATCTTTATATCTATAAGATTGAATAGAGAGAGGAAAGAGATCATATATGTCTGACTGCTATCATAACTTTGAAAAACTATGTAATGACATATTTGCACTCAGCTCCACTATACGTTCTGCTGTAGTTATTGACAAAACTGGAAAACTTGTAGCAGGAGGAATGAGACAGGGTATAAAATCAATGGAAGAAAAAGAAGATTCTCAAAAACTATATGTAGAATTTGCTCTTAGAAGTGTGATGCGTGAAGAATTTGATAAAGAGTTTGGTAAAACAATTTATAGTTTTTCAGAAAGAGAGAAGATAAAACTTGCTTCATTTCCTTTAGATGATGACTATCATATATTACGAGTTTCCATAGAGAAAGAAGAATCCCGTCATAACGAAATAATTGACAATATAATAAAGATTATCGGCAATAACATTACAACATAAGACCGAAAATAACCATTTTATACGTTCATTGGCTTTTATATTTTTTAGCGAAATATTTCTTGTTTTATCTCGTCATATATACATTACAATTCTAAAACTGTATTACTGTAATTTTTCTAAATGTCTCTTGATATTAGCATAGTATTATTTCGTTTGATTTTGCATTCACATACTTGTCTTGGGCTTTTTGCTTGTAACCAATACCAATAAATGATTTGGCTAAAATGGTAGTAGAACAATTATGTGAAAAACTCTAATTGTAATTATTGACTTATAAAAATACAAGAGTCTTTTATTAAATGATAAGTTGTCTAAATGTGACAATATCTTTATTTGGTTGATAATAATGGCAGACTAAAAGTAAATGTAGATCCTTTACTATCCGCATTATTTTCAGCCCATATCTTGCCACCATGGGCTTCTATAATGCTCTTACATACAAAAAGACCTAATCCCATACCTTTTTCAGATCTCGTCGCGAATTTTTTGAATAATATCGGCATAATGCTTTCATTAATACCAGTGCCACTATCCTTAACTCTAACTAATAATAAATCAATACTATTGCTTCTTTTTTCTTCTGTAACTACTGTTATCGTACCTTCTTTGGTAAATTTAATTGCATTACTAAGTAAATTAGAAATAACTTGAGTTAATCTTCCTCTATCTGCTTTTACAAATAGAGGGGATTCTTTTTGGGAATCATTATATACTAACTTTATATTGTGTTGATAATCTAGTTGCGTTTTAACGTCTTCTAATGCATTTGCTATCAAATCATGTATGTCGACTAATTCCTCATGTAGATTTAGTGACTGATTTTCAATTCTCGTAACATCTAAAATATTCTCTGTAAGTTCCTTCAGCCTTTTTGCGTTTCTGATAATAATTGATAGTAATTCCTCCTGCTTTGCAATTTCCATTTCTTTTTTAGAGCTAAGGATTTCAGCTAATCCGACTATGGGTTGAATAGGTGATCTTAATTCGTGAGCAGCTATATTAATAAATTCTTTATGCATTTTTTCTTCCTCTTTTAATTTTTCACTAAGTTTAGTTACCTGTTCAATTAGCTCTACTTGTTTCCAAAGACTTTCAAATATTGACACATAAGATATTACTGTTGATTTACTATTAGAGTAAGTAGCAAATCCTATAGCCTCCTGTACAGAATCCTTTGTATCATCTTTGAGTTCTACAGCTAATGAGTGCTTTCTATCAACAACTAAAACAGTAACCTTTGACTGTAAAGATTCTTCGATATGTCTAACTTCAATTTTTTTTAATTGATGTCTTAATTCTGAAGAAGTTTCTTTTATTCTCTCATCTACTGGAGTCAGGATTCTAATATTCTGTCCTTTTTTTGTTGTGATTACTTCTCGTAACAACTGAATTCCTCCAACACGTTCTTGTATGTGGAATGCATTAGCAGTCGAAAATATTATCAATACTTCATCTTTGGCAGATCTAATAAGTTCAAAGCCAAGCTTCTGTACTTCAGCAGGATCTCGGATAATCTGTAGTATAATATCGTCTTCTGATTTTGAACTTTCTTCTTTTTCAATTTCTCTAATCTCTTGTTCACTAGGAATTACTTTATTCCAAAAAGGATCAGAAATATACTGTTCTTGACCTAGAAGTTCGTCAAATTTATTGCCATATACACTCCTAAAACGTTTAAACATGGTAGCACAATCTTTTGCATCAAAAAGATAGCGAATTCCATCAATAATTATTTCTTCTTCTTTGCTTGTATCAAGTTTTTCCCGTTTAGTTGATGATAATATTTTTCCACATAGTGCGCATTTATCATTATTGCTGCTGTATGATACCTTATCCATCATAACAATTTTTCCTCCTATACAAATGTACTACCATATATCTTCTGTAATTTTTACTTCTTTATACCTTTTTTTATCGCGTAATCCAAATCAATCATTATTTTATTTAGCCCCTGATTATTTACTAAGCAATATATTGGTTATCTCCTGTATTAGTTTGTTAATGATTAGTTATGTCGTCTCCGGATCTGAATAGCATTTTCTTCTTTAGACTCCTATCCATTTATTGAGTACTAATATTATTGGTAGTCGAGATAGCAAACTGACTGTTCTACAAACTTGACAGCGTCATTAATCTGACGTCTATATAATAATAAATCCAAGCTATTATCATCTTATCTAGCGATTAAATATTATTCTAGTGACCTTTATTGATTAAATATAATCATATAAGGAATATATTATTAACTCAATTTATTATCGTCTATTGCACTTTTTTTGCAATTTTGCGTTTATATTCACTTTTAAAAGCCAATATACCCGATATATTTAAAAAGAGATAACATTTATTAGACTTGTTTAATCAATCATTGATATAGAAGTATTATCTATAACCTTAATAAAGCCTTAAGTGATTAAAGTACTATCTGTATACGAAACGGATAAGAAGTAGGGTAAGACTTACGAGGTATCCACTAGTATACAGAAAACCTTGTAGGGTAAGTGGGAGGAATCATATTTTCTGCAAAGGAGTATGAGGATCTCGCTAAACCTATAAGGGTAATTAAATATCAACTAATATAACTTTATTTTAAAATGATAGCAATTTTTAATATATCTGTGATATATCTTTCATAATCAGGTCAATCATATTGTTAATATATAGAGAATTCTAATAGCCTAATTGTAGAATATTGTTATTTAGAAAAGTTGGTACAATAATTCTCTTGGTATCTGATCTAGAAGCCTCTATGAAATATTATGAAGATATACTTGGCTTGCCTATCAAAACAAAGTCTCCTGATTGGGTGGAATTCTTTAATAGAGACACAACATTAGCTTTGCATCCCGCAAAGAAGGCCAAGGATAAAATGAAAGCTGGTATGGGCATATTAGTAGGTTTCATGGTCAGTGATCTTGAGTCGACTGCTAACCAATTAAAGGAAAAGAAAGTCAAATTCATCAAGGAACCAAAAAACGAGTCTTTTGGTAAGCATGCAATAATTGAAGATCCAGATGGATATTGGATTTCAATTGCAGAAATAAAGTCTAAACCATCAGAAGAATTCGATCTTTTAGGATTACTTGGAGCAGAGTGATAGAATTAAAGAAGCCATCAACAATAAAATTTGACACTGACAAAAAAAAGCGCTACTACCATCATTATCTCAAAGGTTTCCAAAATGAAATTCTTCTAAAAAGGATTCTGACCTATGTAAAAATAGATAATTAACCTTTGATTTCTCATCTTTTCAAACAATCAGTATTGTCTTCCTTTTTTATGATCTTAGCTTTCATTCGAAGTGAAGGTTGGTTCTCATGTTTTTCGAAAACATGATCGATGTACTTTTCATGGTTAATGAATTCTGTTTGGCATGCAGGACATACAACACGATAATAAATCAATACATAATATATTCAATCATAATGAATATGTATATTGTCATCTGAAATGTTCTATTCGTTTGTAGTAGTGAGTATTCTAACTAAAATAATAATAAAAGTGCAATAACAATAATCAAGCAGCATCAGACAAAAAGAACTGAGATCAAAAATTAGCAGACATAGTGTCGGCAAACACCAGCCAGTATTTCTCCTTCCTACAAAATGACAGTGATACGAATTGATACGAATGAGTAAAAGTAATAATAATCAAGTCTAAAAATCCTATATTATTGTAATTTGTATTGTAATTCGTTATTCTCTTTTTAGTTTCATAAAAAGAAAAAAATTGGACGGAAGCAGCAATAGCTGATAATACTTCTGAGCTTCTATTCAAACGTTATTGTGGCATCATTAGTACAGATAGCAGAGCCACTACATTTGTTCTTTTGATCTTGTTCAAAATCGAAATCTGTATTTGCTCCGTCTCCATCTCCTCCGCCATCATTTGCACTAGCTTGTTGTACAGGTATTATACTTAATCCTGCTGACAGCATTGCTACAGCTGCTACGATTCCAGCCATTAGTAAAGTTGAGTTCTTCATATTATTTTCTTATCAGTATATCTGTACTAATGGAATATTTACTTTTAAAAAATTAATACTGAATTTCTCTAATAGCTGTATATTTAGTATAACAATATCTAAGAATTAATAATTACTAACAAAGATGATATAACTATAAACATTTTTAATTGAGGAATTATTCAATCAGTTTTCTAGTTTCTTTACCACTGCTGCTGTTTCTACTCTTTTTCTATATATGGAAACGTCTTATTATTGCTACGGATTAACCTTCTATACTCGGCTATAAGAGAAAAGATATAGATCTTGCATACAGATATATACATATGTAGCAATACGATAAGACTTGTAATATTCTGGGTAGTAATATTAGTTGCCGACATATCTAAAAATTGCCAATTATATATCTACTTGTCAAGTATTGTTATGGTATAATTTATTTGTCCTATAATACAAAGAATTAATTAAAAAGAGACATTACCTAAAGCACCATGGATCTGGATTCATCTTTACAACTAACGAAGTTGTTTAATATCGCTCTGCAATTATAAAAATGAAATCTGAATAATGCTGCTTTGTATAATGAAAGATTTCATAAATAATCTATCGATAATGGCTTGCTTTTAAGATGGCATTATAATCACCATGGAAAAACACAGAAGCAAGAGTAAACACTTTGAAATAATAAAATAATGTTTCTCTATATTTCTGGTATAAAAATTTTATTTTTTTAATTCTAGAGACGAAAAAGAGTTTTATGGTAGAAGTATATCTAAAGAATATTGCATATGCAAAATGCACAAATCTCTTTATAGTACTATGTCTTTCTTCCTTATTCTGAATAATTGACAATTCAAAGAAACTACCTTAGATTGCTCTTAATAATAGCTCTGACGGTTGGGGGATTTGGTATTATACTTTCAGCGTTTTTAGCATCGTTTATTTTCTTATTGTTCTCCTTACCAAATTTTAGTTTAGCCGCCTTTTTTGGTTATAAATATTACACTTATGATAAAAATATACGAAATATCAAGGAGCGAAGAAAAGATAGTAGCAATAGGAGATTTAAACAAAAATCAAAAAAATAGATCTCTTGACTTTAATCTTTAGTTTAGTGCTAACTATCTGTCTTAACAACATTTTTACCAACTTGAACTTATTATGACTACTATTTCAGATTACTATTGAGGTAGATAAGACGGCAGCAGTTAACATTAGGATTTTAGGCAAAATTAACTTAGAATGTAATATACCTTTAATTTGATTAATCTGCTATTGAGTGTATTGTATGCTGATGTTATATGATAAGTTGGACAGCAATTGATAGAATCATTTGGATATCCCACAAAAGTTAAACAAGTTCAGTACAGTATTAATTTTTAATTCTAATTCGATCTTAATTATGAATAATATTAAATATGATAATAAAGTATAAAAATCAGCAAAATATAGTATATATATTTATTTTCAGTTTGTTACTGATTTGTATTTTCAGATGATCGCTTTTTCCAATTCTGGTGCCACTTTCATATTTTATTTAGATTACGAGTATCTAAAAATTCCGAGTTTAATGACCCTAAAGGTTGGTCTAGGTGTTGAGTCTGGATACACATCAGAATGAAAATTCTTGAAAGATTAGCAGTAGGAAACTTGCCATGTGTATTATAGATGTATTGTGATTGAAGTGGTGGTACATGTTATTTAGACTCTTCAATAAGGATTTGTGCTCCATCTTACTTCTATTATAAGGTATACACCACAAGTATTGAATTATTATAAAAAACTGAGTCAAATAACTTTAATTTAGCAAGAGCTTCTGTTGCCTATACCATATCATGATACCGAGGAGGAAACACGATGTCTTTCAAAAATGTGCATATATTGTTATTGCCCTATTTTATTTTCTTTCTTAATTCTTGTTCTTCTTCTTTATACATCTTATAACGTTTTCTAAATCCACTACCAAATGTATCAATGTATTTTTCTGCATTACGTGGTTCAATTGACCTTGCAAGGAGTATAATCAATTCTCTTACATCTTTACAAAAAGCTAATTGTTCATTAACTATTACGGATAGCAACAGATTAAACGATTTAGAAAGACCAAGTATGTGAAATGAGTGTGCAAGGTATAATCCTGCATCAAGGTAGTCTCCATCCAATACTGCCAAACAAAAATCAAATAATATATATTCTATAGGATATGAACATCCTATTTCGCGCAATTGGGTATAACGTTGTTCTGCTGCTTCAAGAAGTAAGATATTATTCTTCATCTTCCAGTATTGTTCTTCTTCTTCTTCTTCTTTTGCTAATTCTTTATTTATGAATACCACAATATCTCTAAAGCTGCCGTTACGCTGTATACTTTCAAAATAAAACTTAGAATTAATCGTTGTATTCTCTGCAAATTTGCCATTATTTGGAAGACTGCCAGTAATAGGTATGTATTCTATTAACTTTAGTATTTCTGAGAGGCGTAGTTTGCCAAAGGAATTCACATCATACTACTAAGTTTATGCAAATTATATAATTTTTTAATATGATTGTTGTTGCAAGTGTGTATAGGTTTGATTTGGAAAGAGTATGATTCGCTGATGTATTTGAGTCAGAAAATATTATTTCATTTTGTTTGGGTATTTAATAATAATAATCTGTGTCACTCTCTTTGAGTCAAAACAACAAATTTGACACTATACACACAAAATTTTTAGTCCTGAGCTAGTAGTTTATAATGCTGGTAAATAAAATCAGTTCTAGAGTGCAACCTATCAATTAGGTCCAAATTCTAGCAAGAAGGATAAAATATATACAAACATACCTGCAATTTGTCGAGTTAGTTTGTTGCTGCGGTAGTTGTTGTAGTAGTAGGAACTATTCTATATATCGTGCCTTGTGTTTTGTCAAATGTAAGTATATATAGATAACCATCCTCCGGTCCTATCTGTATATCAGTAATACCTCCAAATCCCTCGCCAAATATTATTTCATCAATTTCTTTATCGTAACTGCTTACAACTTTATCTGCAAGAGGGCCATTAGATGATAATAATAGTCCAGTCCTCTGTTGATCTAGTTTAAAGTGGTAGATATTCCCATTGATAATATCGCCTACAAATATATCGTTTTCATATTGTTTACCTAATTTATCAGAATTAAAGAATTTGATTGCAGTAGGGCCAACATCATTGAACCATGTGAATTCAGGCAAACTGTATTTTCCTTTTCCACCAAAGTCTACTAATAAATTATTTGCTTCCTGTTGTGATGAGACCGCATGATCCTCTGTATCTTCTATTGCATATCCTCTTAGCCATATGCCATCAATCTTATTCCATCCACTATTAAATCCTGGCTCAACAAGGTTGATTTCATCACCAAATACCACCCCATTTTCAGTATTCCATAGCTTTCCTGTTATAGGATCAAAATCCAGTCCAAAACTATTCCATATTCCATATGCATAGTATTTGTTTAAAGGATCTTTATTATTGCCAAGAATACCGCTGCCATTTTTTATTGCTTCTTTGCCATCTTGAGTAATAACGAGTATGCCACTTGTTCCATCGGGGTCGCTACCATTCTGAACGTTCTGGGCTTTAGTCTGATGGCCATTAATACCAACTCCACCAACAGTAATATACATACTCTTATCATGTGGACCGAGTAGAATCTTACCACCATTTCCAATAGCTCCAGGTGTAGCAGGAAGATCTAATAGTAGTTTAGGGTTTATCAACTTATTATTTACGAATTCGTATCTGTATACAACATTGCCTAGCGGTTGTTTCCCTTCAGAAATATCTTCGCCATCTGATGTTGCAGTTGCAGTATAGTACAAGAAAACATATTTTGTGCTATTAGTGTTAGATGCATGAATACTACTATTACTAATTTCATGATCCAATGATGGTGGTGATGATGATGATATGCTACTACTAACTGCAATACCTAACATACCTCTATGTCCTTGAGTTGCAACATTGACGTCAAGCAAAGGATCTTGTAACACTACTCCATTTACGATTCTTCTTACAATGCCTGTGTCTTTTTCTATAACCAAGATATCATCTTGATCTAAAAATGCCATGCCAGTAGGATATGTTAATCCTTTGAAAACTATTTCAGCCTTTAAATTAGTGTCTTTTATAATCGGTCCTTTTAAAGAAGGAAGAGCACTCTCAGGATAATCAATATCTATTATACCAGAAGCAGCATTAACATCTTTTTGATTCTCTTGTAGATAGTAAAATCCAATTGATAATATGTAAGTCAGAATTAAAGTTGAAAATAGTACTATTCTTCCAACAAAAACAGCATCACTAACTATATTACCCAATACGGAATATCTCATTTACATCACTTCCACTCAATACTTGCTCAGGATCTTATCTGATTACACATGTTATATTATTATTGTCATCATCAAAAAAATATAGCTACTAATCCATGATGTGCAGCAGGCATAAGCAGTTCAATTATCCATTTATTTCTTTTAAGAACAAATTTTTTTTGTTGTTATATTGTTGAAGGCTCATCCCCTCCAATTACATAGATATTGCTGTTAATTAATGAAGAAGCAGCAGTAGTAGAGTACTATAATGTAATGACTGTGGTAATGAGCTGCTGCTTTACTCCATGAATTATTATTGAATTTGTAAACATCTACAATATTTGTAAGGCGTCCTGATTTATCAAATCCTCATATAATGTAGATATTTTCTCCCAAAATAGCAGTTGCTACTTCTGTTCTCAGTGTAGACATAGATGCACCATAAGTCCAAAATGATACTCCAGTAAATGTTATTGTTTATGCAACAGACATGGGTAAAAGATAATAAATAATAAACAATAATTTTGATAGAATTACTACTGTCGACGCTAAACATTCTGTAACATATGATAGTAAATGTCATTATCATCTAAATAAAATTACTTACATCTAGAGGAGAAATTATTACTAAATAACTTATGTATATATGGCAATTGGAATATATGTATTACAAACAAGATCCAAGAAGGATATAGAATACTTCTTGATTTTTAAATGATATATTTCATGATCTTGACGATCAACAATATCTTCACCAGAGTCAGATGATATATTATGATTATAGGTACGGTTAATAAGGTTGACGTAATTTATTTACATCTTTGATATATATATTAATTCAAACTTAATGCTGATCTGAATAACCTTTCGCTCTGGTATTTAAAATAGCGCCTTTCTTGTACGTTCTTCCTTTTCTACTCCATATAGATTTTTTATTTGTGATTTTTCTATTATTTTATAATGATATCGCAAATGATTATCTAAATTAGATTTGAATTATTGCAAATATTTTTTGTAAAATTATGTATACAAAAGTAAAAACATAAAAGAAAATAGCTTTTATTTTACTTCTTCTATATTATATACATGGACATGAGTGCAACCTGTGTCGTCTGTGGAAAAAAATCCCAAGATTACGCGATAGAGTGTTATTGCTGTGGAAAGTACTATTGTTCTGATAGCTGCAAAGCGCAGGATCATCAAAGCAAGCTTTTTCATCACCATAAGTGGGGGGAATATAAGGATATTTATGAAGAGATCATGGACATAGATCCAAACATTCGCTTAGTTACCATATGTGATATTAACGGCAAAATAATGTACTCTGATCATCGCCGCGGTGTTGAAAATATCCTTACTCCAGAAGAAAGTAAAAAATCGCTTAAGCTAGCCATAAATGCATGGAAAATACGTAGCGAACTTGCACCTAAGATTGGAAAAGGAAAGTACGTGTTAGCAGAATATGAAAAGATTAAACGTATTACCATGCCATTAAGTGACTGCCACCTTATTTATGTAACAACAGAAGCCAAAGCTGATCATTCAAACATAATTAGTAAGATTGAAGATATAGTCAGACAAAGACAAGGTTATTGAAATAGCGTCTCTCTCCCTAAAATGATACGCTATATTTTACAAATAATATAAACAGAAAAGGTGATTTGTTCCCCAAATATAGCTATACCCTTGGTTGTATCTCTACCTGCTATTCCAGATCTTGTGTATTGATCCATTCTATATTCAAAGAATGTCTTATAGTCTTTTTCATCAACTGCTTTTGTCATGTTTACTAAATCAGGTCTTACTGCTAATACACAAGATGTTTCTCCTATGTTTGCATGAAAATATGAAGGAAGAATAGGACAGTCCTTCATAGATTGAGCCATAAATTGTGGAGTGGTTGTCCACCAATCCAATACCCTTACTTGTAAGTCTGAAAAATCATAGTATATGTTTTCCCTTGCAGAATATATTGATCCTCAATTCCAGTTATGACCATTTAAAAGAAGGATCTTTCGAATATTACTTGATAAAGCCATTCTGCAATATCATATATGTCCTTATCATAGTTTCTGGTCTGATTGATAATGTTCATAGAATTTGCCATGACTTTGTGAACACCCGTACATCAACAGTGTAACTATTGGTACTTTTGTTTTAGCAGAAATTCTTTTGCTATTTCATAACAATCTATTATATCTACTGCCAATGGTAAATGTGGACATGCTGTTCACAAGCGCCAATTGGCACAATTACCATATTCATAGTTTTTGTTAATTTTCAATATCTTCGTATGTCATCTCTTCCCATAAGATGGGTTTACCTTTATCTGGAATCATTATTCTGTCATCATACCATGATTTTTTAAAAAATTATCATTGATAGTTGTCGTCATCACGTATAGACAATGCTATATTTTCCTTCTCTGTTTATTTTTGTTTTATATCATTACTATAGCAGAAGCATCTACAGCTAAATCTTGTGGCCCACTAAACTGACTATGATAGATACTATATCCTTATTTTATTATGAATTTGCCATCGTCACACAAAGTATTTTTTCATTATCCTTGACATATTTAATTTTATTACGTCTGTATCTTTCAATGTTTCTGGATGTTTTTCTTTCAAGTGTCTTAATACAAATCTGACATTATTATTACACAGTTTACATTTTGCCTTGCCAAACACTACAATTATTATATTTGTAATCTAAATGTAAAGCTTTATGCTCTATCGTCAACCGTTGGTTCAATATAAGGAGTAGAACATAGATATAAGCAAAAATACCAAGTCTCTATGGGGTATCGCAAATTTGAGTCAAATCTGTTATCACCTTTCTACCGAACCCATATCAATCTTGTGACTTTATTCATACCCAGACATTATATTATAATGTGAATATAAGCTGGCTGGCTATATCTACTGAAAAGATCCACTATCTTCTTTTTTATGTATAACAAAAATAATATCATCAATATTCAATAAACAAAAAGTAAATGATACTAATGAGAAACAAAAAAGAAGAATGAGTTAAAGAAATAATCGCTACCAAAGCAAATCAAGTTCTTTGATAGTAGGCATCTATTGGTGGCTTACTTTTTATGATTATGACGATTTTTTTTAACTAACTAACACTCTCTAATTTCTGACCTAACAACATCCCAGAATAAGCAAAATTATTTTTCATTATCGCGTCTATATACTTTGGGAACATAGAACTATCAATACATGAGCCATGCATAGGAAAGACCATTTTTGGTGATAGATTTGCAAGTCTTGTAGTGGTTAGTCTTACTGGTTCTTCACTTGCAAATATTCCTGCAGATCTATAAAGGTTAATCATATTCTCTGATAGATCATCTGCAATGACTGGTTTATTATCACCAGGTTGAATAAATAAATCAGACGGAAAAAGTGCCTTGCTTGTTTCATCAAACATCATCATGCTGTCCCAATGATGTACGTGTGGAGTCATAATAAACTTGAATCTTCTTTTGCCTGTCTTTAAGATTTCATTATCCCAAAATGAAATATGGTCTGTTGGTATATTATGCCATCCAGTCAGGTTCAACTTTGAACTTAAATCACTGCATACTAATCTTGCACCAGCAGATTCAAGAAATGCCATTCCTCCCCACTCATCGCTCTCAAAATGCAGAAATGCTACGTAGGTTAGTTTCTGTAATGGAATTACTTCTTTTACTTTTTCTTCTATTTTCTTGTACATTCCAACAGGACCAGTATGAATAAGAATTGGCTGTTCATCATCAATTAAAAATTGATTGAAAGTAATTCCATAAGTGTTTACCATACCTGCAATTCTGTAAATACCATCATTAATTTCTGAAATCTTGACATCAATATCTTCTGGGCCATGAGTCCTACTGACATGCTTTGGCATATCTAAAATCATTTAATTGTATTAAATAAACATATTCTTCCATTTGACAGATTTTCAGAATTCATTTTTTAAGGATTCTTATCTAAAGCATGATAATTGCAATGATGATAGTGGCATCATAAGATTCATTTTATGATGCAAAAATGCAAGATTACAATCCAAAATATATTAATATTAATAGCAATAGTGGACCTATTGGAAACCTTTCTATAATATTAAGGGACAATCAAACTAGTAGTGGTAGGGCAGTAGCATGGATATAGATGCTACACATATTGCAATGTTTATGATCATAGGACGCTGTTGTGAAGCATATTCTTTGAACTGGCCGGTCCTCTGCATCTTGAAACTCCGCCTTGAAGAATATCCTATTTATAATAGTAATAGCTAGTCTAAAAGTGAGAAACAGTAGATTTGATAAATGCATATAGCAGCATTACATATTAAGAGGAATCTAATTTAGGTTATGATTTTTTAGCTCTATTTATGACATAGCAAAAGCGCTGCTTATTACTGAATACACAATTGAATATATTATATTTTAAGCTGAGCAGATTTAATCTATCACATTCGCATGTTTTTATCTATGAATATCATTGAGGTTATTCCTTGGATAGTATTAGGATTTATGCCTACCCTAGTTACCATGGAAGTAGCATGGAGAATGGGTAAGATGATTGGTAAAAGAGGACAAAAAATGCCGTCATCAAAGACGATGGAGGAAATAAAAGCATGATCATGATGCCGTTAGTAGATATAGTTTCAGTCATAGTAGGTTCTGGGATCATATTAACTCTTATTGGATTAATCACAGTTGATGGGCTAGGGAAGAAGAAAAAAAATAAACACATTAGCGCAGTCAATAAAGAATGGCAAAAAATAAAAGTAGTAGATAGGAACAAAACAAAATTAAAACAAATTTTTTTCAATAGCTTCTTTAGATACTATGCTTTTTATTCTAGAGATGACATTCGTAACAGATCTTAAAGAGGATCGGATAGATGGGGTAAAATTGATTATGAAGGGTTAATTCAATTTAAATTGAAAAATATGAAATATAGAACTTGAAAAGCAGATTGTACCGAAACTCCGAATAATAATATAGACACCTACACTGTATAAAGTTGATGAATTGTCACTACTCTCTATTATTCATGGACGTATTAATTATACTAAGTCTTCGACTTTGAAATTACAGATGAATGTTTTAGTGTCAGTTACTAGCATGATATGGAAATGTAATTGAAGTATTTGATTATAATTTGTTTCTTTATATTGTATAAAGAGCCTTTGATTAGATTCTGCTTTAGGTCAACTTCAGAAACACTATCTACTTTAATCTAACAGTTTATTTGTATTATTATGTCACGCACACATTGATGCCATCAGTACAGACTATTTTTTGCATACCTCTTCTTATTACAGTTGTTTAAGGAATTGATAGGTATACAACCAATTGTATTTCATAACCACTATTCAAAAACAAATAATAAATGGCTATTATCACCTACATTACTGAGGATTAATCAGTAGTATTAGGATCGATTTTTTAATTGGTTTGAATTGAGTAAGGAAAGGATTCTAACTCATTTCCCTCATATTTATATTAAAATCTATCATTTTCCATAAATTTGAGTATGATGCAAAACTTTCATTTGTTATATCAATCTATTTATTATGATTTGATCATTTACAATTATACTACTCCAGATGTATTTATCTAGTAGCAAAATTGTTTTACTATATGATTGTTATTTATTTTCTACGCTTCTGTCTGTCATATTAATACCATTGATTTACATTATATGACTATTTTGAATTGAGTAAATGCATTGAAATATAATCTACAAGTTAATACGAAACTAATTGTATGTTTATACAATGATAATTCAAAATAGGGAATTGATAAAAAATTTTCTGATTTCGCTACTAGGATAAGCAAAAAAATAGATTTCCAAAGAGGAGAATGCTTCTGACAAATCAGCTTACAAGTCATCAAAAATAAGAATAAAGCTAGTTAGCATATGTGTCTACTTCTCCACTCTAAAATGTTATTCTACTGTTATAGATCTACCTTTGACTGCTTTAGATTTAGTAGGCATTTTCTTTGGAAGGTCTACTAGTAATATTCCATTATTCATTCTAGCAGTAACCTCTGATGATAATATCTGTTCAGGAATTGGAATTGTGCGATAGAAAGACCTGTATGTCCGTTCATTAAATACATAATTCTTTTTTCTTTCTTCGACTCTTTCTTCCTCTAATTGTTCAGCCGAAATTTCAACAGAGTCATCTGTTGCTTTAACATGAATCTTGTCTTTTTCTATTCCTGGTAACTCTACTTCTAGTGCATACCTATCTCCTTTATCAACTATGTCATATAGAGGCGTTCTTATCATTACGTTATCTTCTTCTTGTTCTTCTTGTATCCTCTCCTTTAAAGGAGAATGCCACAGAGATGATGACCAAGGATTGAATATACTTTCAATGTTGTTTCTGAAATCTTCAAAAATATTGTCCATATGTTGATCTCGTAAGGACCTTTCATCTTGTATTCTTTTTCTTGTCCTATTACGAATGTCTACTAAGTCTGGCGTTGTTGCCTTATCTTCACTTTCTTGTGATCTTCTTTTAAAATCGCTAAGTCTAGGTCGAAAAGTTCTTTTATCTCCACCTTCTTTTCCTTTTCTCTGTCTATTGAATCTGTTAGATGGAGGCATATACATATAATGCAATTAATAATATTTGAAAATTAATATAAATAACATTTGATAAAGATTTCTACCCAACGACTTACATATAATATGTATAGTTCTCAGAATAAGATTTATGAGATAACGCTGGAAACAGAGAAAATTCTCAAATACCTTGGCATAGTGTATCAATAAATCGGGAAATTAAAATAATAGAAATATAGAATAACATAATTAAATATTATTATATTATATAGTATCGAAATAATAACAATAAGATATTATTTATTTTTATAGAATAAAAGGTAGTAAGAAGCAGAAGTTATCTAGTAATGAGCAATTAACCAAGAACAGTATTGAAAGCTTTTATTTTGCGCAGAAACGAGCTACATTTAAAAAATTGAGGAACAGATGTGTACTGGTTTCGATCTGATATATCCTTTCCTTTCTGCTATTACTACCATGTATTTCACAACCAGGAAGAATCAGTTTCTATTTAAATTTTTCACTCTACTGAGTATATCCTAGGGGGTTAAAAAGATACAATTATGAATTCTCTTCTCTAATGCACCTTTAATAGTACATATCCAGTAATGAATTATATGTTAATATTATGTCTCTTCTAATAGCTGAACGTGATTACCGCACTATCTATATATAATTTTCACTTGTACAAATCATTAGAATAATATTTAGATTTTCAAATTAATGATGATTCCTAAATTATTATGAAATGGTCAATGCTTCGTGTGATATTCCTAAATGCGGTTTATCAGCAAAAGGATTTGATATACCCATAAAAGGCAAAGACGGTAAATTTCATGATTTTAAACTCTGTCACAAACATAAACAAATTATAATAGAAAATTTAATGAAGTGGATAATTATAGAAGGAATACCCTTCTATAAGGATAAACTTATGATGCAATGAAGGAGTGAATAATGGATGATTATCAAAAGAAACTTAGTTTATAGTCGTAGATTGAATCTATGTATAATTTCTTTATAGACACCTGCACACACTAGCATAGATAATTCCAATAATAACAGGTACTAAAGTAGCAACACATAATAAGTAATATTATCGTCAAGAGAAACCAAAACATCTACATTTAAGTTTGGTAGTAGTAGTAGCAGCAGCAGTTAATCTGTAGACTCTGATGTTAAGAGAGATCAATTAATTCTTATTAATTATTGTTGAAAATATTTACTAAATTAGAATTACAAATGAAATTATAAATTTGTATTATAAGATATACATAATAAAAAACAAAGAGAGAAATGATAGTAGCGAATAATGATTCAGATATACTTCATATTGCAGCTATCCTCAATGGAATATCGCTTTATACTCTGCCTGTTGGATCTGCTCACAAAATCAAGTGCATATGTCTTATTGTACAGGCAAAGATGAGCATGACTATGCAAGTAAGGTATTCAATTAGCAAAAGAGTGCTTATTTACTTTTCAATAGATCTATCTGAGTTTGACTATGAAGGCACAAAAAGAGAGAGAAAATGCATAGAATCATGAATGCAAACTTTGAATTGCATTGAATAAGTCCAAATTGAATTGATTATAATATATTAACAGCAGCAATCATCAATGGCAGTTCAGTTATTCTGATATTTTTACAATTAATAGATGGTTGCACAGTGGTAATAGCTGCATCTTGACACTCGATATGGAATAACTAGTGAAATTATCCGCTTTTTTCTCCGACTGTGACTTATATCTTAAATTACTAGTCAATTAATTTCAGTATTTCTATATATAATACAAGTAAAAATGACAACAATAGTTGGTATCAAAACTAAGGAAGGTGTTGTACTTGGATCAGACAAAAGAGCGAGTAAAGGATTCTTTATTGGTTCCAAGATAACGCAGAAAATTTCAAAGATCGATGATAGTTTGGCCATAGCAATAGCTGGTCAGCTATCAGATGCAGAATATCTGATTAAAGTTGCAAAAGCAGAAAGAAAGTTGTTGGAGTTAAGAAGGGGATTTATGCTAACAGTAAAGGAATCTACAAGACTTATTGCAAATTTGGCATATTCCGGCCTAAAGAATTACCAACCATACTTTGTAGAATTATTGGTTGCAGGTGTCGATCAAGAAGGTGGACATGTGTATGTAGCAGATATGAGTGGTGCGATAACTAATGAAGATTTTGCATCTTCCGGCTCTGGCTCTCCAATAGCTTATGGGGTTCTTGAAAGCTTATATCATAAGGAAATCACTAATGAAGAAGCTAAAGAAATTGCAAGGAAAGCAGTAGCAGCAGCAATGGAACGAGACCCGGGCTCTGGAAATGGTATAGATGTATTAATGATTCCCAACCTGTTAGTAGTGGAGGCGGCTAAATAGAAATGTCAGAGAATGGTATGACAGGACCAACATCTAACTCTGGATTTGGAAGCAGCAGATATCCATATTACTATGGACCTGGAGGCAGATTGGTATTAGTAGATAGTGCATTAGAAGCAGTCAACAGAGGTTCAACTACAATAGGAATTAAAACACCAAAGTTTGCATTACTCTCAAGTCATATTAAGCCGACTAAAGCTTTAGTGGACCCGGCTGAAAAGGTCTTTACAATTGATAGACATGTAGGAGCCACAGGCTCAGGATACATAGGCGATATCTTGCAACTAATTGATGAGCTACGATTAGAAGCACAGAAGCATAGACTTACATTTGAAAGTCCAATAGATATAAGCTCGCTTGCAAAGCATATTGGTTCCTACTTGCACAACTATACCATATATGCAGTCAGACCCCAAGCAGCCTCAATAATAATTGCAGGAGAGGACCAAACCGGAGTTCAGTTGTACCAAGTGGATCCGAGCGGAACTTTTTTTAGAGGCTCAGGATTTGCAATAGGGCAATCATCAGATACCGCATTTGATATAATTCAACGAGAATATACTGCAGATATGAGTATCGATCAAGCAATTGAACTAAGCAACAAAGCAATAGAAAGAGCACTCGGAGAAAAACCATTGGTGGAGATTGGAGTAGTAATTAAAAATAAGAATGGACAGGTAGCAAGAGGAAAAGAAGGAGAAGAAGGAGGCCTATTCAAAAAGTTGTAACAACCAACTTCTTTCTATTTTTTAAGTCTAAAGGGTGTTTTATCGAGAATAGAATTTCTCAACATCCCCGCCAGCATAGTCTGTTGATGGTATTAACATAGTAATATTATAAAAAGAGAAATTAACCGGCCCTTCTTTCTCTTTATTGATAATTTTATCTAGCTATATTAAACGTAATACATTTGGAGAGAAGTTCAAGACTGTTAGCATAATAATAATATTAATAATAATAATAAATATACTTTTGTCCATGAATTAATATATATATCTATCTATATCCAACGCAATATTTGGTTTTAGATTAAAAATACGCTATTTGCTAAAAGGCATGTAAAATATATTATACTAAAAAATATTATAAAAATATGCATAATAAAATAGCACATTCCGCTGAACATGCTTTTATCGGATCACTTCAAAAGTTAATAGGCAAAACACTAAATGTTAGAAAGGTAGAGCATCGTAAAAATGATAATAGTGTATTTATTACAATTCCTAATCTTGATTTAGAATTAATAATCAGAGCAGAATCAGAAGTGAATTCTCTTATTAATATGGGAAGAAAAATAATAACGCATTGTTTTGAATCATTAACTGAAGCAAAGAAACATTTGCCTAGTCTCCGGGCAAATGAAGAGCGGATAACTGGATCCAATCTAGTAAGAGTAGTAGAAATTGAAGGTCATGACTTAGCTGCTTGTGCCATGGAACATGTTGCGAACCTCTATGAATGCAGTTTCTTTTTAGTAACTAGACTATCTAAAAATGGTAACGAATATGAGATTAATTTTGTAGTAGGGGAGGAGGCAAAAGAGACTGCAATTGTATTGTCGTTAAAACTGCTGAAGATTTGCGAAGAGGTAGAAGCAAACTTTAACACAGTTGAGAATACAGTGAGAAAGCTAAAAACAGAAAGTGAAATATGCCTTGACAAATTAAAAAATCTAACCCAAGAAAAGCTTGATAACATAATACCATACAATACTGAGCATACTAAAATAACTATTATTAGTGGTATATTTTCCGATTTGCTAGATGATGAAATTCGTATATTTGCAGGAAGAAAAATTGCTGAATCTAATATTGTAGTTATTGTTGCTAATATAAATCATCATTCTGATGATACAGCGAGTATTGTTTTTGCAAGAAATGAAGCCTTAGTGAATATTGATTGTAATAAATTATTTAGAGAAATATCCTCTGAGGATGGACGAGGTGGAGGAAAGCCTCATTTTGTTACAGGTGTAGTTAACAAAGAAAGAGTAACTGATATTGTAAATAACATTATTGCCAGATTATGAATCCTAGTTTGTAACTATATGAATTATTTCTCCAAGTTACTATAAAAAACAACAACTACTACTAACAATAAAGAGATGAAAAACTCTTTTTCATAAAACGATAATAGATAGCAATAGATACACAAGCAACTATTAGTTGAAGAATATGATGACACTATTAAAGTAATTCTATTGGTTGTTTTTAGGTACACTATCCATATAAATATACATATACTTCGTTCATACTGAACATCTTCAAAAAATAATAATAAAAATAGTTATATATTTAAATTGTTGTGATTTTGGTTGTTTTATCAGGTTTGAACCTATCCCACATTGAACCAAATATTATACCTATCATTCCCCAAAATATACTCATAGTTAATGCACTTGAAATTCTGAATCCTTGTACTAAATCCATTGGTACAGTTGTTATTTTATCAGGATTAGGCGGAAGGGTAAGATAAGCGCCAGTAATTATCGCTGCATAAATTAGTGGAAATACAATATTTTTAGTTATCCTTGGCAATTTGTTTCCAAGTGTTCTATACATAAATGCTACGGCTAAGGCACTGAATCCAGATATGGCAATAAATGTAATATATAGAGACTGTCTATAGTATATTGTTTTTGGATCACCCACTGCAGGTGGATTTGCAGGATACTTTAATGCAGGAATTATGAATAACACAAGACACATTATTCCGGCCAAAGTTAATGCTTTCTTCTTATTATTTGAACCCGGTAGTGACGTTTTATTATATATAAAGACTATTCCAAACAATGCTGAGAGCGATGTACCAAGTATAGCTCCAGCAGCAATTTCTCCACCTTTCTGCCATATTCGATATCCTGCAAGTTCAGATGGGTTAATTACTTTGCCATCTGCCACTTCTGTTTCTATGTTTATTGCCTTGTCGATATATGGTTCTACGAGACCTTGATTAATTATTGCTAGTATAGTTCCAGAGATTGCACCAGAAATCAGAGTTATTGCAAGAAAGATAAGTGTCTTCATTTTTTTATTGGCGTTTACATACCTATACTACTACTACTACTAGTGACATGGGAATCCTGCAGCATGTCTCATGTCATGATAGAACTCATGCATCCACATTGTATCAAACGCCTGTTCTCCTTGAGCTAGACTGAAAAGATTACCTTGATCATATCCTACAATGAACACTCCGAATACCAATATTCCTAATAGTACTCCGATTGCTAACTTTGGTATTCCATTAATATCCTTAGTAATTTGTTTACTACTTAACATTTAGCATCTACACAAAATGCTATTATTTAAATTATAGGTTAGTTTATCCAATGTAAGAGTTTTTATTTTCTATGAATAGTAATGCATGAATAGCTTTACGGAAATACAATTAAATTTATTCAATGTGTTGTAAAAGCATAAAATAATGCATCAATATGTCAAAACGCTTGAAAACATTTCAGGCAGGTACGCACCTAGTAGGGTTCTTTCCTTTGATATGGTACATGTATTCAAAGCATTACAGCTTATGAAAAATAGAGGACACGTAAGTAGAGATTTACTATGTCATGAACTGGATCTTGGAGAAGGCACAATAAAGACATTGCTAAAACATTTGAAAATGCATGATATGATAAGATCTACTAATGCTGGAACAAAAATGACTAGTAAAGCTACCACCATATTTTCGGAACTACTATCCAATATTCCTATAGAAACGAATATTCCAAAGTGTTCTATTGCATTAGGTGAATTCAATTACGTAGTTTTGCTAAAACAATTTAGTTTCGCCATAAAGTCAGGAATAGAACAAAGAGATTCTGCTATAAAAATGGGGGCGTTAGGTGCTACTACCATGTTGTTTAAAGAAGGGAAATTTGTAATGCCTGACAGTAATTATGAGTCAATGAAGAAAGAACCATTTATTCACAGCTTGTTGATTGAAAAATTAAAACCAGAAGAGAATGATATTATAATAATAGGAAGTGATGACTTGTCTGAGAAAACAGCAGAGCTTGCTGCAAAGAGTGCTGCCCTATTAACGATTATGAATCATGAGAAACATATGTAGTAGTTTATATAATGAGAGGTTGGTGATATTATTATTTCTTTTTTATTGTTGTTTTTATTGTTGTTGTTGTCGCTGATCTTGATTATTATTGTTATTATCATCGTCAGTAATGGTATTGATATTAAAACAATTAGTAGTAATAGGGGCGTAGTATTATACTAAATTGTTTATAACTATATTCTAAAATCCAAGTTAGATTGTTTATCTCAATTAGCAGGATCTTTACGTAGCATAATCTCTTTTATAGGCAAATATTTAGGCAAAGCTATGTATATGTATTTTATGTGGTTATTAGCACTGCGTTATGAATATTATTATATCGTAAAAATTAGATATTAAAGAACAATTATAACAGCCACTGCATTATCCTACTCTTTTCAAAATCAAGTTTCTTTCTATATGATTCTTCTGAAGGTGGTTCAAGCCTTGTAATTGGACCTGTTATATCATAAAAGTCAGCAGTCAAATAACCTGCTTTTTTACTTCCTATTTCCATAAAACAAAAACCTCTACCATCAAATTTTACATTATGTAATTGATTTGTAATTTCGTCAATAATTTGGTAGCTAACTGACTTTGCTTGACCTTCTGCAAAAATTCCAGCTTTAGGAATAATGGCCATTTGGTCAACCTTAATTTCTGCTACGTCTCCTATTGCAAAAACATTTTCATATTTTGTTTTAAGACTAAATTTGTCAACATCAATCCAATTTTGTCCCTCTTCTATCAAGCCAGAACTTTTTATAACTGCAGGAACTTTATGCGGTGGAATTCCTATTAGCAAATCATAATTTGTTTTATTTCCATTTTCAAATTCTATTATTTCTTTGTCTAGTACTTCTTTTATTTTATGCAGTGGATGGAAATTAATATGGTTATCATTAAGCAAGTTGACAATATCTTGACTTAATTTTGGTCCAGCAACAGGTAATGCAATTGGAGTAGGTGTATAGAAATCAATATCAATAGAATCTCTCGTTCCATTTTTAACTAAAATATCGTTGATAAGTAAAGATGCTTCATAGGGAGCTGGCGGACATCTATAAGGAATATTTGTTATAAAGATTGCTATACGTCCACTTTTTAATGCAAGTATTTTTTCTCTTAGTTTTGGAATTTGCTCGGCATCGTATAGATTGAATCCTCCATTGACTACAAATCCACTAATTTCTTTTGGCGCAAGTTCTGCACCTAATGCTATTATCAAATAGTCATATTCTAATTTATCATTTGATCTGGTTCTAATGCTTTTTTGAGAGATATTTATTGTTGTTACTTCGTCATTCAGAAAAGTTATTTGTTTATTTTCAAGTTTGTTCAAAGCAACCTGAGAGTCTTCCAATCTTCTAATCCCACTTAGAATCCATAAATTTACAAGCCCCATCATAAAAAATTCCTTTTTATCAACAACTACAATTTGATGCTCTGGGGAAAGATTTCTTCGTAACAGATTAGCCGCAGTCAATCCTCCAAAGCCTGATCCTAAGATTAAAATACGTTTTCCTGTTGATGCAGTCAAATAATATTATCTGCATAATAATTGAAGCTCACGTAAAAAGATTGTTGTGTTTTAAGAATACTAAAAAACAACAGTAGCAAGAAGATATTTCAAAGAGACCTAGTCATTTATTTGATGTATATATAGTCGAAGAGCCTATTATTTAGGATGACGAGTACTTTGAATGTAAGATGATATCACAATGTAAAGGGAAAAATAACAATAATAACAATAATAACAATAATAACAATAATAATAATAATAAACCTGACTTTCACTGATAATGGATTCTCTTGACATATTAGCATACAATTCTATCCTGTTAACTGTCGGCTCGTACTGCAGTTAAACTCATATAACTTTGTAAAGTCTCACATGGCATTAGAAGACGTTAGACGTATATGAGCAAAGATAACCATAGTCAGGAACATTTAATTATAGAGAATAGAAGGGTGTTTTGGACAATGGCGACAGTAAGGATAATAATAGCAACAGTTCTTGGCGCAATATTACTTGTTGCTGGATTATCAATAGTATCTTTTGTAAATAATGTAGTAACTGCTGATGATGGTTCATCTCATCATAAAAGTTCAGCTGATCATGGTTCTTCTTCTTCTTCATCATCTTCATCAGAATCACGTTATAATGTAATAGAGTCAACTTGCTCTACTGGTAGTATTATTACGACTGAGGGCACTAATAGGCCTGATCAAATGTTTGGATGTGATTTAGAGGATATAATATATGGTAAATCTGGTAATGATGTACTTCAGGGTCGCTTAGCTAATGATATATTATACGGTGATAGTGGAGATGATAACCTACAAGGCGGTGCAGGAGGAGATGAACTCTATGCTGGAAGAGGAGATGATATTATCTTCGGAGGACTTGATGATGATTTTCTAGTAGGTGGAAAAGGTAATGATGAACTTTATGGAGAGGCTGGAAATGACATTCTAGAAGGAGGAGATGGTGCAGATTATTTTGATTGTGGAGATGGTCTTGATGTAATAGTAGACTTTGAACCAAGTAAAGGTGATACTCATACAAATAACTGTGAAGATGTAAGAGAAAGTCTGTAAGAAAATTCACTTTGTACCTAAAAAAATGATGATGCAACTTATCTGAATATTCTAGTATTCTATTTTTTCTTGTTGTTGTTATTATTATTGCCAAGTCATTCATATAGTTTATGAGCTGTGGATAGCCGGTTTAAAATAAACTTTGAAGCCACCAAATGGACAGAGGTAGGTAGATGGAGCAAGAATAGAAAGGAAGGAATTAGAACTAATTGAATTACTTGAGAGTCAGAAAATAAAGAATGACAAAGATATGAGTAATGCTTAAGCAGCAGTAACAAAACAACATTGTCATTATCATTATCATTACAGTCATATACTAACCTCACAAAGGAACTAATGGCTATCAAAATTTAGAATATGTCTAATTGAATATTCATGATAGAATAATTTGGAAATAATCTGGAAATAACTTGGAAAAAAGCATATAACAATAAAGTGTATAGTTAATGGTAACTTGATTGAGAAAAAGATTATACAACCAGACTTACAGAAGAATCTGCATATAGCTACGTTTGCTGCAGGATGTTTTTGGGGAGTTGAAGAGGCTTTCCGGCAACAAAAAGGTGTCAAGTCAACTATGGTTGGATATACTGGAGGCTGGTTTGAACAACCCACATATGGAGATGTTTGTACAGGTAAAACTGGTCATGCCGAAGCAGTACAGGTACAGTTTGATCTGAATGAAGTTTCATATGAACAACTTCTTGATATATTCTGGTCCATCCATGATCCTACAACTAAAAATAGACAGGGTCCAGATATAGGTTCACAATATCGCTCTATTATTGCATATCATTCTCCAGAACAGGAGGTACTTGTCAAAAAGTCAAAGGAAGATTTAGAGAGATCGGGAAAATTTAAGGGAAGGAATATTGTAACAGAAATTTTACCAGCATCTACATTTTATAGAGCTGAGGAATACCACCAGAAATATTATCAAAAAAGAGGTGATGGAAGCTGCTATCCTATCTATAGTATAAGAAGTTAATGACTGGTAATAACAATAAATGGTTGAACACAGAGTCAAGACAGATGAAGAATGGAAGAAAAATTTAACTTCTGAGCAATATGAAGTATGTAGGAGAAAGGGAACAGAACTGCCCTTTTCAGGAGAGTATGTTAATTCCAAAGATAAGGGAATATACATGTGCGTATGCTGTGGTAATGAATTATTTAGTTCAGACGACAAGTTTGATTCAGGAACGGACTGGCCAAGCTTCTCTAGGTCAATCAAAGATAAAAACGTTGAAAAGCAATCAGACTTGACTTATGGTATGCATAGAACAGAAGTTATGTGCAGCAAATGCGGAGCGCATTTGGGACATGTATTTAATGATGAGCCTGATCCTACAGGAGACAGATACTGCATAAATTCTGTCGCTCTAAAATTAAATAATAAGATCTAGCTTCGACTGATAAAATAGGTGAGGGGTATATCCATCCTGTAAACACTCCATTATTATGACAGAGTATTATTAGTTCCAAAATGACGTCATAATGCAAGCTTATTGTCTTAATGTTGAAATATATGCTCCAATATACATAGTCAATGTTGAAGTATGATAGCGCTAATGCTTTTAGATTAATACGTTCTAAAATAGGCTTAAAAATTGGAGTATTAGTTGTTATTCATATTATTTTTATTGTCACTAGTTTTAGTATACTCTCTTACTATGAATCACAAATAACTTATTTAGGAAATTCAATAAATATTGCAGGAAAGAATAGGTTTCTCACCTCTAATCTCATGCTTCATATGTCAGAATATTTTTTGGCAGATAGTAGTGGTATTTCTAAAGTCAGTCATGTTTCTAAAATCAACTCTGCAATAGAGCAACTGGACTCAAACATCTTGGCATTAAGACAGGGTGGAAAGGTACAAGATGTAGATCTAAAACCGTTGCCATCAGAATTTTTTGATGATTGGAATATAATTTATCAGAAATGGGTTTCACTAAAAACAATCTTAACAAACAATATAATCAAACCAAATGAAAAAATTAACCCAACAGCAGCAGTAACAACAACAACAGCAATAGACAAAGGTATAAAAACAACATCGGAAACAAGAGCATTATCTTTAGTAGATTTATCAAATGCATTGGTTACCCAGTTAGGACAATTTGCCAGAAATAGTTCGCAGAATTTAATGTTTCTGCAAACAATCTTTGCGATTTTAAATATTGCAGTTGCTGCTATAGTACTTTTCATAGTTATGAGGATATTAAAACCAATATTTGCTCTAACTACTGCAACGTCTGAAATAAGTAGAGGAAATCTGGATATATCAATTAAAAGCACAGGTAATGATGAACTTTCAGTTCTAAGTCAGTCTTTCAATTCAATGGTGAATTCTATAAAGAACTCTGTCAAAAAACAAAATGAATTAACAAAGGAACTGAAAAATGCAAACGAAGAACTAAAACATAAAGATCAATTAAAGGACGAATTTATAAATGTAGCAGCACATGAACTGCGAAGCCCAATACAGCCAATACTTACGGTAGCTGAGTTCCTGCGCGGCAGAAAGGTGGGAGGAAGAAACAGTAATGGTAGTAATGATGCTGCGAGGAGCATAGAGAAAGAACAGGAACTTCTAGATATTATTGTTAGAAACTCAAACAGACTTAGGCAAATTGCAGAAGATATATTAGATGTTGCAAGAATTGAAAGTGGATCACTAATTTTAAAGAAAGAAAAGTTCAATCTCAAAGAAATGATAACAGAGATCTTGAGTGAGTATCAGCAAAAGATCAAAAATAAAAACAGTATAAAATTATCTTATGAATCTCAAGATAACAATGCAATAATTATAGAAGCTGATAGAAGTAGACTATGTCAAGTTGTTTATAATTTGCTAAGTAATGCTATCAAGTTCACAGATGATGGTAGTATCACTGTTGTTGTTGAAAGTAAAGATAATGATAACAATACTGTTATTAGTATAAAGGATACAGGAATAGGTATACACCCAGAGATGTTGCCGAAACTTTTTACAAAATTTGCTACTAAGTCTCAGACAGGTGGTACTGGCTTAGGGTTATTTATTTCCAAGAGTATAATCGAAAAACATAATGGCAGGATATGGGCTGAAAATAATCCTGATGGAAAAGGAGCAACATTTGCATTTAGTCTACCGTTAGATAATAAATAATAATAATAAGCAATTCTCTACGCTTATAAAAATGATATATATAGGATTCTGAAAGAGAATGTATTTCTATGAATAAAAATAAATCCTGGGTTTGCAAATTAGAATTTCTTTTATGTTATAACTGCTTTTTATAGTTACAGTAGATATATTTTATTTGTTCAGTAGCAGAAGAAGTGAAAACAAAGAATAATCAAAAAAAGAAGTAAAAAGAAAGTAAAAGCGGTTTATGATGTCACTCGCTTTTTTGTTCATATATAAACTAGGCAGTTAATAATTTCTTTGCTTGTTCAGCTTGACTGATTGAACCATTAGAGTCGCCGTCTTTTAATATCTTAAGTGCTGCTTCTATACGCTTCTCTGAATCCACAGCAGATTCTACACCTTCCAATAATTTCTCAGCTTGTAATAGCTCTAATCTCCCTTTGTCATTGTCTCCATTTTTTATAGCACTGATAGCAGCATCTATATGCATGATTACTTGATCATTAGAAGACTTTGTAGTTGATGTTGCTGTATTACTCGAATCGTCATCTGACTGCATTGTTGCACTAGAAAGAACAATATTTGACATCAGTATCAAACCTGCAATAACTCCAGTTATCAAGGTTGCAGACAGAATATTTGTATTATTAGTTTTCATATTCTGGAAATCTATATACAACATTCATTATAATGGTATGTAATCTCATTACCGACCGATTATCATTATATGTATACCATAGATCCTGTTTCTATACTAGAATTAATTGTATTTTTTGGATTTAACGATAAAATTAGTGACATTTGCTCATATAGTAGTTAAATAATATGTATGATAGTTATTAGTAACGTGTCTATCTCCTCTTCCTCCATTATAATGTATATCTTGTTAGCACTAATCGTATCGACAGCTGTAATCTACTTTATAGTTGCATCACAAGAATATAGCGATTTACTTGAATTTTTGGAAGTAGGTATCCAAGGTGAAACACAAGAAAAACAAGTTGAAATGACTCTTTTCATAGGCTCTGGCATTGTTTATCTTGGATTGTTTGTTTGGATACTAAAGACAAAACTTAGAAGCAAAATTCCCTACATTGTTGTAGCAGCAGTTTCTGTTATATTGATTGTAACATATGCGGCATCTAGAACAATTGGTGTTCCATTGGTAGGAGTAGAGTATTACATAGGCAAGCTAGATATGGCCAATAAAGTTCTGGAGGTAATAATGATTGGTATATCAGTATATTTGGTATTTGCAGTACGTAAAGCTATGATAAAAGAAACGATAAGATAAAAGAAAGAGAGGTATTGTTATTATTAATCTAAATTATTGCTGTTGAAATTTCTTAATTTATTTAAGACTGTAGGAATGTAGTTAGATAGATAATGCATCAACATAGCATGATATAATCAACTATTTTTGAGTTGCAAATTAAAGTAAAATCTGTCTATCTATCTGTTTGTCTGTTTGTCTATTTGTCTCTCTCTCTTCCATATTCCACTGAATACCTAACATTTCATGTCTTCTTTTATCCAAAAAGAAACAAAAAAGGCTACTAGTAACTTTACTGTTAGTACATAGCAATTTGTCTTTATATATTTGTATTATGGCTATATTCCATAATTTGAGTAATTATAGTAATAATAATATCTCAGAAAAAACAGAGATATTATATGGTCCTAAAAATGTAATGAATATATTATTACAATTTTTATTAAAAGCTAATACAATAGATTCTTGTGGTGATTATAAAGGACCTTCTGTGGCTATTGAAGCATATAAGAACTTATTAGTTGATCTTAAAACCAGAGGAATTAAATTCAGATATGTTACTGATATTACAAAAGAAAACATCAATTATTGTAAAGAACTCATAGAATTTTCAGATGAGGTTCGCCATTTAGATGGAATCAAAGCAAATTTTTCTGTTAGTGAAACAGAATACATTGCTACAGCGACTTTACAAGAAGCAAAACCAGTTCCACAGGTTATCTATAGTAATGTTAAGGATATTATAGAACAACAAAAATATGTATTTGAAACTTTATGGAGCAAATCCATTCCTGCACAACAAAAGATAAGGGAAATTGAAGAGGGTTTGCAGCCAGATGTTATAGAGGTTATTCAGAATTCTAATAGAGCAAAGGAGCTTTACCTAAACCTGGTAAAAACCGCTACAAAAGAAATAATGTTAATATTTCCTACTATGAATGCATTTATTCGTCAGGATAAGATAGGTGTAATACAATCCATAAGAAAAGCAGTAAAAGAACGCAATGTGAAAGTTAGAATACTTATGCCTATGTCAAATTTGACAGAAAATACAATACGCTACATAACACAGGAGTATAATCAGAGTAAACAAAAAGTTGATGATAATAATGATAATGATGATTATTATGATAACATTAACAACATCGTTACGGCCGATGGCATTGATGATATTGATATTCGACATATAGAACGTATGTCTGAGACAAAAGCTACTATCCTAATAGTCGACAGAAAACTTTCCTTGGTAATGGAGTTAAGAGATGATTCTAAAACTACTTTTAATGAAGCGATAGGACTATCAACATACTCTAATAGTCGGCCTAGTGTATTATCTTATATAGCCATCTTTGATAATCTTTGGATACAGACTGAACTATACGAAAAGCTAAAAGAAGCAAATGAACAACTAAAAGTACATGATAAAATGCAAAAGGAATTTATCAATATAGCAAGTCATGAGATGAAGACACCTACCCAGGCTATTTTAGGATATTCTGAGCTATTGCAAACGCATCCTGAAAGAAGACAAGAAATAATTCAGGCAATACAGAGAAATGCTGCCAGACTTAGAAAACTTACCAGCGATCTCTTAGACATTACAAGAATAGAGAGCCAGTCACTGAGACTCAATATAGCACGGTTCAATCTAAATGATTTTATGTCAAGTGTAATTAGAGATTGTAAAAGTAGCCTTGATAGTAATAATGATAATATCAAGTTAGTATACAATGAACCACTATCTAAGGGAGATCTTTTAATAGAAGCAGATAAAGGAAGGCTAACTCAAGTTATTTCTAATTTATTAGACAATGCGATCAAATTTACTAAAAAGGGAACTATTTTTATTACATCAGAGAAAAAAGATAATCATGTAATTGTTAGTGTTAAAGATAGTGGCGATGGAATACATCCTGAAATATTTCCAAGACTATTTTCAAAATTTGCTACTAAATCAGAAACAGGTACAGGGCTGGGTTTGTTTATATCTAAAAGTATTATCGAAGCTCATAGCGGCGGAAAGATATGGGCAGAAAATAATAACACAATTTCTGGTAATAAAGAAGAAAAAGGAGCTACATTTGCATTTAGCCTACCATTGTAGATAATGAATTTGATAATACTTTAGTTTTTGAAATGGCCTTAGAAGACAATGGATTTATTGTTGACACATTTAACGATTCTCTTTTAGCATTATCTAATTTTAAAATTGATTTGTATGACCTTGTTATTCTTGACATCAATATTCCAAAGATGAATGGCTATGAATTATACAGAGAGATATAAGAAAAATAGATAACAAGTAAATGTCTGCTTTTTTTGTCAGCATCTGAAATATATGACCAGAGTTTAAAAAGAGTCCCCGCCTCCAGCCGATGTAGATTGCTTTATTCCAAAACCAATTGAATTACATCATTTAGTAGAAATAATAAAGGCAGTGGTCAATCATAATTAAAAGTTTGAGGACTTAGATGATAGTTATCATGAGTGCTGATCGTAGATAGCTCTCATTTAAAGTCAAAACTTCTTATGACTTATTTGAATATAAGATAGACAGTTACATGATTTTTTGAAGGAAGTAGAGCGAGATATTAGAGATAAATGACATTTTTTTTCACACTAAAAAAACACACACAGAGAGAGATATAGTCATCCCCCCATAGAGATAGTACTTTCATATGAGATATTGTTATAAAACATGCATATGAAGAAATTGATTTTATCTCCTTGCTTGGCTACGAGTACTTTTCATAACTTTTCATATATTGAAATGCAAAATTGAGTCAATTCTATCTTGCATTCATGAGTATTATATTGTTATATATATTTTATTTTAATAACTTCATGAACTAAAAACATTAATTAGACTAATGCTAACGGGGTAATTACAATAATTGGCATCAAAACCAAGTCACCGAAGTAATGCCAATGATGTATCAGAAACACCATTGCCAGAACATCCGCACCAACGTCAATTAGTACGCACGCTGGGTCTTGTAGACGTTGTTATGATTGGTATAGCCGGTATGATTGGTGGAGCTATTTTCGTTCTTGTTGGTCCAGCAATAGGTCTTGCTGGAAGCGCTGTTATTATTGCCTTTTTACTTAATGGAATAATCACACTGTTCACCGCTATGGGTTATGCAGAACTGGGTTCTGCTATGCCAGAAGCTGGTGGTGGTTATCTGTGGGTTAGGGAAGGACTACCACGACCTAATGCTTTTATTAGTGGTTGGATGGCATGGTTTGCACATATTGTTGCTGGCAGTCTATATGCTGTAGGATATGGTTCTTTTCAGTTTAGCTTATTACATATGTTAGGAATAGTTGGAGACCAACCTCTTCTGGGAATTATTCCTTTGGATAAACTAATAGCTGTTGCTTCAATAATTGCTTTTATTTATGTTAACGTCAAAGGAGCATCAGAGACAGGTAAACTTGGGATAATAGTTACCGTCATCCAACTTGGAACAATTTTTGCATTAATAGCTGCTGGATTTTTATCAATAAGTAACAATCCTAATTGGAATTCTAACATTATGAGCAACTTTGCTCCTATTGGAATAGGAGGAATTTTTGCTGCCATGGGTTTGACATTCATTGCTTTTGAGGGTTATGAGATAATTGTGCAGACTGGTGAGGAAGTAAAGAATCCTAAGAAAAACATACCAAGAGCAATTTTCATTTCTTTAACACTTGTTGTCTTGTTGTATTGTCTTGTTGCATTTGTGTCTATAGGAGCAATTTCTCCTCAAGACACAGGTGGTATTTCGATATGGAAATTCATAGGTCAAAATGGCGATTTAGGAATAAGTAAAGCAGCAGAATTGTTTATGCCTTATGGTTCTCTTATCATTATTGCTGGTGGTATCGTATCTAGTTTAGCTGCATTGAATGCTACTACCTATTCCTCAGCCAGAGTCGCATTTGCCATGGGTCGACACTATAATTTACCACATCAGCTAAGTGAAATTCACCATAAATTCAAAACGCCATACATTGCTACAATAATATCCGGTATAATAATGGCAGTGATGGCTTCTGCACTTCCACTTACTGTTATAGCTTTGGCTTCTGGCGTCATATTTTTGCTATTATTTTCACAAGTAAACATTTCCGTCATTACTATAAGAAGGATGTACGGAGATAAGCTTCATTATGGATTTAAGACTCCTTTCTTTCCTACTATACCTATAGTAGGCGTCTTTTTAAATCTAGGGCTTGCAATTTATCTTTTAATTACACAGCCTCTGAGTTGGGTTATCAGTCTCGTATGGATTGCAATAGGATTTACTATATACAGGATCTATACTTTCAGAAAAGAGATTGAACACTATTCGCCAATAATAACAAGCGAAGGAGATCTAACAAGAAAAGACTTCAGAATCTTAATCCCCTATACTCCAGAAAATCCTGATAGGTTAACAAAATATGCTATTAGAGTTGCAAAGGAAAATGATGGAGAAATTAACATCCTAAGAGTTATAACAGTGCCAGATCAAACACCACTTTCTGCAGGAGTTGCTTTCACAGAATCAGCAGCAAGAGCATTTGAACCACTAGAAAAAATAATAGACAAAGAAAGCATACTAAATCATTACTTTGTAAGGATTTCGCATAATGCAACTGAAGCTGTATTATCGACTATTGCGGAGCAACATATTGATCTTTTAATTACAGACTATGAAACCTTAAGGGGTAATAAGGCATTACAGACGCTTGCAACATGTAATATGCTTGCTGTTCTGACAGGTGGAGCTAGTGATGAAGAACTTGTGCTTGAAGATTCAATTGCAAAAGGAGACAGAAGAAGAGGAGGAGGAAGAATAGAAGTAGAAACATCATTAGAAAGAATAAAGACGAAGAATCTGGTTGTTTTGTATGATGGAGGAGATCATTCAGATATGGTATTGAAGACAGCTAGTTGGCTAGAGCATTCTGGAAAATTCAAAGTATCTGTATTATCAATAAAGAAGAGAGAAGAAGGAAAACATATAGGCTACAGTAGAATTGATAACGAAGATGTAAAGAATAAAAAACAAAAAGAAAAAGAAGAGCATGTGCAATATTTGGAGCAAATTGGTGTGGAATTCAGTGAGGTTTTTGTATCAGAAAACATAGAAAACAGTAGTGAAAAGTTTGCCCAGTTGATTTTATCTTCAGTTAACGCTTCCCAGCCAGATTTAGTAGTAATGGGTAAAAGAATTGGTAAATTTAGTGTATTTGATAATCCATATTTTATATCCATGTTAGATAGAATAAATTGTCCAGTTATTGTTGCAAGAAGTTTTGTCATTCCCGGTATAAGTCGAATAAGATCTGCTCTTATGAAATCTATCCATAGATAATAATGCGCAAACGTAAAATTAGCAGAGTTGCAATGTAGAAAGTCTCAATCTTTCTGTCTTTCTCATATTCTAGAATCATTTTGATATATGATTATGATAAACAATAATAATAATAATATACATGAAATTCATCTCAAATATTGCATTGTTATTTGATTACGTTATTTGTTACTTCTACTTTACACTTAGTACTGGACAATGAGCATATCTTACGACATCAGATGCAACACTACCAACTAACATGCTTTTTAGCTTAGACATACCTCTAATTCCAATAATAATTAAATCAATATGTTTATCTTTAGCGTAACTTATAATAGCATCAGCAATTCTAATAGAAGCAATAATCTCTGTTCTTATTCTTAGACTATTTTCCTTATTACTGTATTGTTCATGTATTTTTTCTGTTATTTTAACAAAATAGGCTTGTGCCTGTTTCCTCATCTCAATTATATGGCTTGGAGGATTTACACTATGCAAATTGGTATCAGCTCTAATGACATGCAAAATAACTAATTGTGCATCATAGTCTTTAGCAATATTTATTGCATAGTCTACTACTCTATCAGTACTAGCTGTCATTAATTCATCTATAGCTACAAGTATTTTGGAAAATGTTTTTCTTTCAATTATTATTTTTTTATCCATTATTAATTTTCAGTTTAATTAGATGAGAGGTTTCTAAAAAGTGATTCTCAAACGAATTTGTTTAATACAAAGTAGAATAATAGCTAATTAGTGAACCTTTCTACAAAAGAGAAAGTAAAAAGAATATTAAATAAGTTTTCTTAAATTATGAGTATCGTCAAGGTTAATAATAATAATAATAACATCTTCAAAGCTCAATAATTATGCTGGTTCCATTAGAGAGAATTGATGATTTCTAGGTTGCAAGTTAAAGTCAAATCTCTTGTCTGTTTTTTTTGCATTCCACTGGATGCGTTATGATATTGTTATTTATTAGGATCCTAAGATAATAAAAGAGAAAGAAAGAATAATAGAATGATGGTGTATTTAGTTAGTAGAAATATTTTACAATATGTTTAATTATTTCCTAAAACAAATGCTGCAATTTGGAAAGAAGGTGAATAGTCAAGTAATCTCTCTTGTTGCAATCTATAGTTTTTGTACTATCTTTATATTATTATTATAATTATGATTGTTACAAACAAATATTACTTTTCTGAAATACTATTGACTAGCTAAGAAAAACTTTTCACAAAAATTAATACAAAACTGTACTTAATGATGTATTATGAGAAAGATTACAACAATACTCCTGCTGCTACAATTATCACTTGCGGCGGTAATAGTATTACAGGTCCTCACTATGGCAATACCACTTCCAATATTGCGGATATATGCTCAACAACAGAGTAATACGGGAACTACTGGTATCTCACAATCATTAGGTGAACTGATAAATTCTGTTGCTTTATTAGTAGGAGTAGTGGCACCTTTAATTGTATCAGGACTTGCATATGTGAAATCTAAATCACAAGACCCAAAAATTAATCAAGCAATAGAAACGGGTATCCATGTGGGTAGAATAGCAACAGCAACAGCAAACAAGGCTTTAGAAAATAAACAAAACATCGTATCTCTGATAGAGGTTGGCCTCAAGACTGCTCCTCCAGAAGTACAGCAAGCCATAGACGAAAAAAAAGCATTGATTGACAAGCTTAACAAAGAAATTCAGGCTACCGAAGCCCAAATAAAGCGAATAGCACCAATGATTCCAGGCCAAGCAAATGCCGATACAATTCCAGATTTACCTAGAGAGGAGGATTTTAAGACCTCTTGAGGAAGACTAAAGAAGACCCAAATTTAGAGTGATTGCTTGTAATAAACACTATATGATTTGGCAAATGGGAGAGTTAGGATTTATTGTTAAATTCTTCTAAGGAAATTCTATTGAATGGTCGTGGGGATCCTAGTCTCTTATCCTCTGGGTTCCAAATTAGAGTCAAATCTGTCTGTTTCTACATACTACCGAAACTAAGTCAGCTTTGTCCACCAGAATTTGCTACCTTTTACTAATTGATTTCTCTATTTCCTTAGCAAGAGCGATATCGCGTCTGGTTATTGCGTCAACATCAAATGATTTTAAAGAAAGTTTAACCGTCTTCCAGTTAATTGTAATAATTGGATGATGATCAAGTCTTTCGGCAACCTTTGCAATCACATTTACAAACATAATAGCATTCATAAAGCTCGAGAATTGAAATGCTTTAACAACCTTTCCATCTTTTACTTCCCATCCGCTATCTAATTCTACAATATTTTCTTCTATCTCTTCTTTTGATAACATATATTCTATATTGAGTTATTAGCAATTAAAACATGCTTCTAAAGAAGCATTTAAAGAAGAAGAGGGAGGGAGCAAGTATGACAGGTAAAATTATTGCGTAGATTTGATACCTATATTATGCATTAGGTTCAGGTATTTACAATACAATATTAAGTAATAGGTTTTATGCTGAGTAAAGAATAATTTTATTAGTTGACTCAAATGTTACTACTCAGTTGAATATTCCCACAGTTTCCATATTTTTTGCTAGCCTGTCCAAGTTTATTATATAGGCAGAATCTTATCAGTATCACTATCCATTATACACATGTATGCCTACGTCACTTATTTCATCAGAAACTATTATCAGCAGCAGAAGATGCAGATTCATTGGCTGCTAGTATGTATCTCTGCAACCATCTTTTGTGTAGCAGTAAGCGAATAACTACCAAATTAGTAAATAATTACTGTTGTATTTATTAGACAAAAATGAATAGAATAAGTCGGTAAGAAAGATGAGCTTTAACAACAACAATAAACAATTTCTCCTCAACCAAATAATGTGGTTGGGAATGTCTTTAGGCATCAGTATTGCTGTCTCTCTATTATTGCCGTTTCCAATATCATTAGTTACTACAATAGGAGTATTCATTTTGATTAACTTCTATATGAGAAAGAGAATGATGCAACGAACTGGAATGGGCGGAGGAAGAGTAGGAATGTTTGGTTCAATGTCCTCATCTTCTTCTCCTTCTCCTTCTTCAATGTATGGAGATAATTCATTAAAATATTATTGTATGAGTTGTGGTACACAACACAAACAAGTTGAATGTCCAAAGTGTGGTTCAAAGATGAAAAAGGTGGGATTATAATGATCAACATATTTAGACGTTGGAAACCAAAAGGAAAAATGTATAGCTTAAGATGTTTCCAATGCGGATCTGGCTTTCTTTCTAGCTTCAATCTTGAAGCACCAATATGCGGCAAATGTATTCAAAAAGCTAAATCATTAGATTCGACCATAGATTATGAAAATGTATGTAAAAAATGTGACAAGAGAGGTGTAATTTATGGAAAAGAAATGTGCCATTCATGCTATTTTGGATTTGAAAAGAATGAAGAGGCTTTACGATAACCAATCTGGATTTACTAAGTTCGCTAGTTCTTGTTAAAAATTCTACTGAATTTATGACCATTCCTCTTGCTTCTAATAGTGAATCGTTATTGTATCAAACAAGCAAATCAAGGTATATTTATTATATTATTAGTATCAAACACAAGAGCAGCCAATCCAGCTTAATTGATTAGCAGCAGCGCAGCGGGGAACTCTATCTTTTCTATGTTTACTCCACGGGAAGAGCAGAATATTGTTCTTGGTAATAGAACTGATAACCTAGAACATAAAACATGACTTTTGTAATAATGTTTTTATTTTCCTTTGCTATCTTCTATCACATTTATAATAGAGTGTATGAACTTCTATTTTCTATGGCAAGACTTGTTAGAAAGGAAGATAGAGGACCGATGGAAGTCAAAGTAGGAAATGTAAGTAAGTGGATTTGTATGTGTGGATTAAGCAGTAACCAGCCGCTATGTGATGGCTCACACAAAAAGACTGCAGATGAAGAAGCAGGAAAAGTTTATAGATATAATCCTGATGGAACTAGAACTGAGATTCAATAGAAATAAAAATTTTAGAAAGTATGATCCCATTCTAATTATATTTTTGAATAGCAAAAAACTTTAATTTTTCATACTCTTTAGAGAGAGAAAGAATACAATATGATCATATATACCATATAAAATACAAGCATTTTCTTTAGCAAAGGTTGCCATGTAATGAGGATGGATGGATGGATAAATAACAAATGCAACTGAGTTGATGATGATGCTATATGTCTATACCTTAAGTTAAAAGTGACAAATCTGAAACTGCTCCTTCACTGTGTTATCATATTGAATGTCTGCGTAAAGGAAATCTATTATGGCCAGAGTGAACGAAGGAAGGAAGAACAATAAATCTGGTTATTTCAAATTGAATTACTAAAAAATAAAGCTATAGGTGGAACACAGAGTAAAAGAAGAAGATGATACAAACATTTATCATGATAATAATGATTATTTGATTCCTTATGAATTCTGAATTAAGAACCAATATTACAATCTCCATTTATTAGAATCTCAGCGGTTGGTCGAGAAATATGTGTGTGCGTAATAGAATCTCTGACTAATAAGTTGTATAAGAAAAGTACAATAAATGACTCTCAAATTTCTTTTAAGAACAAAATGCTGCCTATTATCATTTTTCTGCAAACTGGTTCTTTCTATTTATACTTGGAATACGTGGTACAAGCACTGCAAATGCGATTGAGATTATTGCCATAAAATAATAATTATACCCTATTGCCATTCCTATAGCTCCTGAAAACCATATACTTGCAGCAGTAGTTAAATTAATGACCTTATTACTATCAGCTTCACCTTTTTTAGTATCAATTTCACCTTTAAGTATTACACCAGCACCTAAAAAACCAATTCCAGTAATAAGTTGTGCGGCAATCCTTGATGTTGAGGTAGGATCAACTAATGCAGATAAATAAGTAAAGATCATCGATCCTGCAATAACAAAAGAATGTGTACTTATTCCAACTGGTTTGCCTCGGGACTCCCTTTCCATACCAATGAGAGTGCCAGCAATTAGTGACAAGGATATATCTATTAAAAAATCTATTTCATGGCCCCTAAGAAAATCTTCAATCATGATTATTTTTTATTGAAATGACATTTATAAAGCATAAGTCTATGTATTTTTATTTAATTGTTTGATCTTAAGGATGTAGAATTATAGATTCAGATAGTGTAATAGTTTTCTTTACTTCAGATTTGATAAATTATATTATAGAGTTTATGTATCCTGCCTGCCTTCAAAGTTGGTAACTAATATCCCATGTATTGTATTTGTCAGGGATTGTTAATACAATATTGAATAAGGAGTTATAAGTATTATACAAATCTTCAAATGTGTACCATTATTAGATCCTGAGTTATCGCCTTTTGAAGTTGATCTGCAATGGAAGATATGTCTTTATCCTTGGCAATAGGCAGGCAGGCTTCAAACACCTAACAAAAAAGTTATACTAGCTAAAATTGGATGGCCTTAACGGACCGTTAGTAATAGCCATGACATAGAAATGCACAGATCCAAATATCTTAATTTTAAAAATTCCAAATGTTGCATTGCGTACTTTGTGCATGAAATCTATGAACTCGTTCTCAGATAGAAGGATATGATTATTTTTTACTGCTCGAATAGGCCAGTAGTCGTAGCTATTATTATTTGTAAGTGTTAAATCAATATAATTCTGATCAATATTTTCTTCTATTTCTTCTTGGTTCGGAAGTTCTTTTGCTACAAGATAATTTTGGTTTTTGGTCCAATTATTTACTACCAGATTCCTTATGTGTAAAGGCAGTTTCTTTTCCATTTCTTCAAGGCGAAAGCTCTTGTCAGTATTATTATAGAGACGGGACTCTGCTAACTCTTTAGGTTCACACACATGCTTCATTTTGCCTATTCCTTTTCCATTATATGCTCCGAAATGCATCTCTTCCATATTCGTCCCAAGGCAATCATTACAGACATAGCCTCTATATCCAATAATATCATCAGAATCAATTGGAGAAGGCTTAGTATGACTAGTACTGCTGCTACTGTTGCTAGTAGTATGGCCATATTGATTTTGGTGCCCGATTGATATTTGAGGAAAATTCTGGTTTACTATTTTTCTAGCTAGTTCTCTATTTACCTCATCAACGAATATATCGAGATGATTAGTTCTTGAGTGATAAGTAGGAACAGAGCTTGGTGGATATATGCCTGTGTGTCTTCCTGCCAGGTACTCAGTAAAGGAAACAAATTCACCTATTCCATTATGACGAGTTTCTATATGACGGTGAATATTATACTTTCTGCTAGAGGGCTGGCCACAGTTAATGCATATCCATTTAGGAAACTTCATAGTTGCATTCTCATCATTTTCCTATAACCCTGCGCTCTGTGGTTCTTAGAGTAACTCAGAGAGAGTGTCATAATTAACGATTATTATAGTAAAGAGAAATATAAAAATGTTATATAATTAAACTGAACAATACTCGTCTTGAACTACTCGATCTGTTCTTCACTCTGCGCTAGGCCATTGATGCCCGGTGTGTCTATAGGACCAGGACTGATGGCATTGACTCAGATCTTGCGGTGTTTCAGCTCTACTGTCCAGGTGCGAGCAAACGACCGTATGGCTGCCTTGGTTGCGCTGTAAACACTTAACGCCTCTGTCCCTTTGGATGAAGCAATCGAAGCATTCAAAATGATCTAACCCACATCGACGTCGTCGTCCTGAAATAGCGCAAGTGCCTTTTGCAGTGAACAAGAGCCCTTTCACATTGATGCTGAACGTTTTGTCAAAGTGCGCTTCGGTAATTTTCCCCTAATGGGCTAATTCGCCGACGCCGGCGTTTGCAAACAGAATGTCAATGCTGCCATTCTGTTCCTTCACCGTGGCATACAATCGATCATGATCTGCGAGATTTGAGACATCGCCCTGAACATCGGTGACGTTGTTGTTGTTTTTGGCAATCTGCTTGACTGCTGCATCGAGCTCGCTTTGGCGGTGACCGGTGATAAAAACATACGCACCCTCCTCTGATACGAACCGCTGTGCTGTGGCAAGGCCTATGCCGCTGGTTCCTACTGTGATGACTGCGACTTTTCCTTCAAGTCTTTTCATGAATAATGGGCCACATTTAACTCATTTAAGCAGAACGATTGAAGCTATGGTTGCTCATTAGAATGATTAATTTACTTCATCTTCTGTAGTTAAGTTTTTGGCTCATCCTTATATCCTATACAAAATTGAATCCAACAGGTATATGAAAAGAGGTCAACAACTTCGCATGACAATTTCATATAATTTTGGTTTTCTTATCTGTAATCTATAAAGTCTTAATGGTTAGTATCCGGTCTTTATCATTTGAGTCAATGCGTATTACAATATTTGAAGTCCGCATCGAACTATCGGTTCATCTATAGAGATGTTTTACAAGATATATTTTTGTCTTTAATCAATTAATCACTTATCACAGGTTTTTCAACCCAAGAGGATATTCGTATCTCTAGATAGATAGGAGTATGAATGAATGC
>Ga0126310_10000016_pt1 | contig 47453 bp, 46 predicted proteins | sample Plot60_FD_92540 | JGI IMG/M metagenome (GOLD analysis project Ga0126310, IMG submission 92540) | Serpentine soil microbial communities from UC McLaughlin Reserve, CA, USA - Plot60 | ecosystem: Environmental > Terrestrial > Soil > Grasslands | place: USA: UC McLaughlin Reserve, Lake County... | reverse complement strand
TTTTACAAACAATATAATTTCTGCAAAGCAAATATAAATTAGATTTTCTGCAAAGATAGACCATGCTTTGGATCAAAGCCAGATACTTTAACCTTTGCCCCAATATGAAGATCTTTCGGTGACTTTACTCCCGTGAGAAATCCTGATACCCTAATTCGAGCATCATCCACCTCAAAAACAACCCAGGCATACGACTCCAGATCTTCAAATCCTGCCGGTGCAACAGCTTGAATTGTATACGTTACAGTCCTACCTATTCCATCTAGCTCTACATCTTCGAATTTGTTACCAAAACAATTTTCACAGAAATACACTGTCTCAAGCATAAGATGTCCACATTTCAGGCACTTATTGAACAGCATCCTTCCTTTGTTAGCAGATTGGATAAATTTCTCACGTCTGCTGAGTGCCTCCACGCGCTGTTTTGTCTCTGACAACGCTTCTTTACTCCACCTTGCTGAAGATATGTACTGCACAGCTGGCACCAGTAGCGCCAAAGTTTTGTGTAAGAGCATATTCTGCATCTTTAATTTCTCTCTCTCCAGTTTTGCCAGTAAATTGTTCGAAGACCTCTACCACCTGACCTATGCCTGTTGCTCCGATAGGATGACCCTTAGATTTTAACCCGCCAGAAGGGTTGATTGGTATTTCACCATTTCTTGAGGTTGCACCTTCTCTTATTGCATGGGCAGCAGTTCCTTTTGGAAAGAAGCCCAGATCTTCTATATCAATTATTTCTGCAATAGTAAAGCAGTCATGGACTTCAGCAAAATCAATATCTTTTGGAGTTATATTAGCCATTTTATATGCTTGTTTAGCAGCATCTACTGTACTTGGAATAGTGGTAATATCTTTCCGAGCTTGAACAGCGGCTGGTGACGCTCCTCTCCCTGAACCGATAATTTTCATATAAGGCCGTCCACTCTTTTTGGCAAATTCTTCATTACAAAGTATGACAGCAGATGCTCCATCTGAAAACGGACAGCAGTCATATAGTTTTAAAGGTGAAGCAACAGCTGGCGATTTTAATACATCTTCAACTGTAATCTTTTTTCTAACATGAGCTTTTGGATTGAGGAGTCCATTTTCATGATTCTTTACTGCGACACGAGCAAGATCTTCCTCACTTGTCTTATATCTAGTCATATATGCTCTCGCTATTGAAGCAAACAGTCCTGGAAATGATGCACCATTTCCTCCTTCGTAGAAGAAATCAGAACAATAAGAGAATAATGTAGTACTTTGAGTAGTTCCAGTATGTGTGATTTTTTCAACACCTAGCGCCAGAACACAATCATAAAATCCTGCCGCTATATTGGCATATGCTTCTCTAAACATTATAGATCCAGAGCCACATGCAGATTCAATTGTGAGCCCTGGCACATGAGGAATTCCAAGGTTACTCAATACAACGGGTGCCATATGAACCTGTTTATCAGCAACTCCGAAGACATTTGAAATATAACCTGCCTGAATATCCCTAGGTGTAATCCCCGCCGAATCTATTGCATCTTTTGATGCATTTAATGAAATTTCAATGATGCTTTCGTCTAATTTGCCATATTTAGTGCTACCTGCACCGAGGACACACACATTACTATTTGCCATTTAATAATAAAAAGTGCTTTTTGTGTTATTAAAAGTTTAGATCTAGCTGTTTTAAACTACTAGTGTGCAGATTAGTTAAACTATAGTTGTCTTATTAGAAAAAAGATGGATCAAGAGTAAACTAGTGGGTGACTACACAAAACAGTCATTTCATGAATACCAATTAGATGACGATAACATTTTCGGCTATTTGTCATAAACATGATTGAAAATTATTACATATCTTACGGATTACATTTACTTCGATAGATACATTATATAAGAAATGGCATTTACATGATCTTTCAGCATCAACTCGGCGGGTCATTGAATAAATACTTATTATTCTCTTTATACCTTAATAGTACACGTAAATAACATTATAGAAATCAATAAAAAATAATAGAAAGTAGATCGTAAATATGTATAGAATGCTGGTAAAGGAGTTCGCTAAAACAGATGTTCTCTTATCAACTTTTCCAAGGTGACTGTTTTGAAGTTTTAAAATGCATGTCTGCTGATACTAGCGAGCTAGGAAAATATAGGCTTATAGTTACTTCTCCTCCATATTATAGATACAGACACTACGGAGGAGATCCAGGAGAAATCGGTCAAGAGCGAACCTATGACATGTTTATTGAAAAATTAGCTGATATTTTTACAGCATGTAGAGATTTATTAACAGAAGATGGCAGTCTATGGATAGTAATAGGTGACACCAGACATAATTATAAAAAACTTTTGATACCTCATAGACTTGCTCTTAAATTAGTAGAAAGAGGCTATATCATTAGAGAGGACATAATATGGTTTAAAAAAAATAATGTTTCAACCAGTTCCAAAGAGAATTTTGCACAGGCATATGAAATAATACTTTTTCTCTCAAAGAATGAGAAAAGTTTTACTAGTATGGATAGTATAAGAGTAAGAGGCAACGAAGCAATGGAGGGGAGAAACAAAATACCCCCTCAGAACATGATACAATATGAACCAGTAAAACGAGGCAATAACGAGATTGAAAAGATCAAAGAAATTATTCACAGTGCGAAACCAAGCACGCCGTTCGATGAACTTCCAACAACAAGTAAAATAGCTCGTGCGTATGGGTATGATCCCGAAAAGTATTGTCCTACCTGTTATCGTAAATTCAAGCGTCATGCTACACGTAAAAGAATAGGAGATCACAAACATTATCCAATATTTGCTGCATGCAATCCAAATGGTAAAAATCCTGGAAACGTTTGGGAAATTTCCACAAAAGCACATCATGGAAACGAACATTTTGCAATATATCCTGAAAGTTTAATAGCTAAGATAGTTAACTTTGCAACTAAAAAGGGAGACTGGGTTTTAGACCCATTTGCAGGAAGAGGAACTACAGGTATTGTATGCGCATGTCTTGAAAGGAATTTTACTGGAATCGATTTGTACGAAAACAATGTTATAAAAGCAAGACAAAATATTGAAAATACATCGAGGGTAAAAAATAGTGGACTCGGATAACTGAATATGCACGTCAATCAGTTGGTAGATTACTTTGCTCGCATTCAATTCGATGTAGTAATAACACAAACAAAATTCTTTGCTATATGGAATGACAAGAAAATGATTAATTGATCAATTAGCGCACTGATGTTATACTATATACATCAGTTCGTCGATTTTTCAGAAGTGGGAGGGATTCTCTAGCCTTTTGAATTCTAGACTTATCAATTTCGATAACTTCCATCCCTTCCCTATTCCCCATATCCAATATGACTATGCCAAATGGATCAACAACCATACTTCTGCCAGAAAAAATATGACCAACTTGATCTGGAGCTGCTACATATGATCCATTTTCAATCGCTCTTGCTTTAAGTATTGTTTGCCAGTGTTCTTCCTTCATAATTCCATGTACCCATGCAGAGGGTACAGCTAAGATGTCAGCACCATTGATTGCCAAAATTCTAGATACTTCAGGAAAACGTACATCATAACAGATCATCAGCCCCAGATTCCCAGCAGCTGTTTTAACAGGCTTTTCAATAGCATTGCCTGCTATCATCTTAGCAGATTCTCTGAAGCCGAGTGCATCATACATATGCAATTTCCGATAAACAGAGCATATTGCACCGTCACTGTTAATAATTACCGCAGTATCATATACACGATTGTCAAATTGATTGATACTATACCTACTGCTACTATTATTTTTTGTATTTTTCTCGTAAATTGTTGCTATAATATTGATTCTGTTTCGTCGAGCAGATTCACCTAATGTGAGGATAAAATTACTCTGATCTATGGTCTCAGCTATTTTTGTAAGCTTCTTTACGGATTGGTTTCTAGGCGAGAATGCCATTTGAAATTCAGGAAAGCATATCAAACTTGCCTTCTTTCTTGCAGCTTCCTTTACAAAATCTAATGACAATTTCAGATTTTCACGTTTATCTTCTGATGACCTCATCTGCACTATTGCAACAGGAGAAGAGGCATTTCGCATTTTCTGTCAGTTGTGGATTACAAGTCAATCAATAAAATTGTTTTCTAATATTATAGGTATCATTGTAAATGATCTGCACGATTCATTTCTTATGAAGATCTAGTTAGTCGATATTTAATAATATGATATAAAGAACTGCTGAGTACTCAATTAACAATCTATCCATATTTCCATTTATGTAAATCCATATCGTTTACAAATGAAACTAGAATATCTTCAAGCACTGTTAAGGCCTTCTGTCCTTTCTTAATAGTCGCCTTTCTTGGTGCGCCTGTTGCTCCCGTTGTTGTTAGTTCGTGGAATTTCCAATATATCCTAATGTTATGTGGTAGCTTTGGAATTATCTTCTTTGGAGCATGACCCATGTCCACTAAATCAGGTCGTATTGCAAGCATTGCTGAAGTCTCTGCTTCTCCACCATGCCCTAGTCCATTCCATATATCAAAAAGATTTCTTGTAATTTCACCAATCAGCACCCACCACGCTTCCAGACAAGCAATTACCATCTGTGGATATTGATTCTTTATTGCTCTAGCAGCTGCTTCTATAGGAGCGATATTTCCATCATGACCGTTTATAATAAGGATCTTGTTTACATTATTCTTGACCAAGCTTGCAAGAAGATTCTCAATAACACTGATCATTGTTTTTGGGTCTAAACTTATGGTCATCTGAAAATCAATATGATGTAAACTAACTCCATAGGCAAAGGCAGGCAATATCAATATATTCTTATTTCTTGACTTTCTAGCAACTCTTTTTGCCAATTCCATGGGCACGATTACATCTGAACCAAACGGCATGTGGTCGCCATGGTTTTCACATGCGCCAAAGACCAAAATCGCAATTGTATTTTTACTTAAATTTTTCCTTACTTGTAGCGCATTCATTTCTTCAAGCATGCCTCTCAAATGACGAACTCCATGTAATTAACACAAATACTGGTTTATTAGGTAGCTGAAATACAAATATTTAGTGACTAAGACATTTTTTTCCATATATTACACGATAGTATTTAGAAGAAATTATAATTTAAAATATTTTTTGACTTTTTCTAAGGAACTATTGTAAATTCTGTTATATTCTATATTATCAGTCTACAAATTTATTCCCATAAATTTTAATGCATGCATTGACGCTATGGTTATAACGACACAGATCATCGGTTTCCAAGGTATAGCAGGTAATTTTGGAGCGTTAAGTTTAATCTGATGGTTGTCAATAATGTTAGTGATGTAATCTCTGACTTTTGCGTTCCATATTCGATATTCTATACTGTGTTTTTTCAAAATAGATTCTATTTCATATATAACTGGAGCTCTTACTGAACGAATATGTTGAATATATTTTCGAGATATCTCTACTTCAGCCTGGATTGCAATTAAACCTTGTTGCATATCCAATAACCTAACGTGCATCTCCCAAGGCTTGCTTAGTCTCTTTGTAAATCCACTGCCTATCTGAGTACGTTTCTTGTTCTCAAATTTAACTCGTCTGAAACCTTCTGAAACCAGTGTATTGATTATTTCGTCTTTCTTGATTTTAACCATTAAGCTTAAATGGTCAAGTTCGATCTCTTCACGACGGATAAAATCTTGTAGACCTTTTAACACATTTATACGTCTAGGATAGGTTGTCAGGAATTCAGACATCTATTATAGCAGTAATTCTTCATAACATGGAATATTAAAATGCTGTGTCATGAAAATCTATTCAATAGAAAAAATATTTTTTAGATTTGCAATCCTCTAGTATAAATATCCTGTGCAGGTTCTACTGCCAAATCGTGCCAACTGAGCTTTCTACTCGTAGCAGTTACTTTCGAACCTCGTATAACAGCAGCCGGTGTTGATTCATCGCTTTCACCCATGACTGCCACAGCCATAGATGCCAAGCTATCTGCTACTGCAATAAATGTAACCTTTAGAATATTTCCAAACAGATCCTTTTTTCCTCTTTTATCTTCAACAGGCTCAAATCCTGCATTAGCTATTGCTATACCGATAGTGCCAATTCTTGTAGGCATTAAACGGCTATCAGCAATAATAATGCCGACTTTTATACCCATATTAACAATGAACTTAACTCTCAAATTCTCTGCAGATTTAAATGGTGCATGTGGATAGAGTATTGCATATCCTAAAGGCACGTTTGATCTATCAATACCTGCATTAGGAGCCATCATTCCATCTTTGATTGTAAGCAAGAAACCCGGAACTCCTTTGTAAATATAATCAGACTCTCGTATTACTAGCTCTGCTAGTTTTGAATTCATGTGATATTTAATGGCAAGATCTCGTGCCCTTTTACTAATCTTTATTTTATCGAGATTCAGAACTGAACCCTCACTCATAGAAATGAATTTACTAGATAATACAACAATATCGTTTTCATGGAATTTAAAAGCAGATTGAATTAAACTTTGAAAAAGATCAAATTTCCCCTTTTTTACATTAATAGATATTGGTAGAATTTCCATGTGACTAAATTATACATAATCGGAATATCATAGTCATATATATTTGTGAATTTCTAGTAATGCAAAAAGTTTTATCCGTCATAAAACAGGGAGAGGATATAGATGTTGTAGATAATGGTGAGTTCAATTTGGAAATGACAATTACGGAGAAAATACTTGCTCGGGCATCTGATAAATCTAGCGTTGCCCCAGGAGAAGCCGTGTTTGCAAGAATAGATAAAGTAATGATGCATGATGTTTCTGGACCAGGAGTTATCAAGGTATTTAGCGAGTGGGAAAAAAAAGGCAAAAAATTGGAGCGTATATGGAATCCAGACAAAGTCTGGGTAACAGAAGACCATTTTGTTCCGGCTGCAGATAAAGTATCGGCAGATAATATAATCGCATTATCTAACTGGACAATGAAATATGGCATAAAAAGACATTTCAAGTATGGCTTGGGCCAATATGGCATATGCCATACATTATCACATGAAGAAGCACTAGTACTTCCAGGGGAGATGTACGTAGGCGGCGATTCCCATACGAATACTACAGGAGCGATGGGTGCATTTGCTGCTGGACTTGGCCACACAGATATCGCATATACCCTTATGCATGGCAAAATTTGGTTTAGAGTACCTGAGACGATAATGTTTAATTTAATTGGAAAAAAACCGGATTATATAATGGCTAAAGATATTATATTGAAAATTATAGGTGACATAGGAACGGATGGTGCAAACTACAAGTCTATGCAGTTTTCTGGAGATACAATAAAGCAAATGGAAATGGATGATCGTTTAACACTTACCAACATGACTACTGAGGCTGGAGCCAAGAATGGAATTATTGAACCGGATGCTATAACTGATGAATATCTTCGCAACAGAACCAATGCGGAATATTCTCACGTGTTAGGTGATGTTGACGCTGAGTTTTCTGAATCACATACTTATGAAATTGACAAATTAGAACCGATTGTAGCAAGACCTTTCTCTCCAGGAAATATTGCAGCCGTAAGAGAGATGCAAGGAGTCGAAATAGACAAAGCTTATATTGGTTCGTGTACAGGGGCAAAACTTCACGATCTACGTTCAGCTGCTAAATTATTAAAAGGCAAAAAAGTAAAGACGAGGACAGAAGTTTTACCAGCTGCTCAATCAATATATATTCAGGCTATAAGAGAAGGTCTGGTAAACATATTCCTAGAGGCTGGTGCAGTAGTTGGACCACCTACCTGCGGTGCATGTTGTGGAGCTCATATGGGCGTTCTAGGCAAAAATGAAATATGTGTTAGCACCACTAACAGGAACTTCCCAGGCAGAATGGGAAACATTGAATCAAAAACATACTTAGCATCGCCCATTGTAGTTGCGGCATCAGCTGTGACCGGAAAAATTACAGATCCAAGAGATCTGACGAATTGAATTTAATAACCTAAAGATAACAATATAATAACTGAAACGAAGAAGAATAAGAATGAATAATAAGAAAATGATATGGTTGTAAGTATGATGAAAGGTATAGTTCATAAATATAATGTGGCAAATATCGATACTGACGTTATAATTCCTGGGCCTTATCTTAAAATTCATGATCACAAAGAATTAGCAAAACACGCACTGGAGGGACTCGATCCGACATTCCCAGATAAGGTCAGAAAAGGTGATTTTTTAGTTACAGGAAGTAATTTTGGATGTGGATCAAGTCGAGAACATGCACCGATTGCCTTGTCATATGCTGGTGTTAAAGCAGTTTTAGCTCCATCATTTGCAAGGATCTTTTACAGAAACTCCATAGATGGAGGGTATTTGCTTCCAATAGAGATTACTGAATCAACTGTGGATAAAATTTCAGACAGAGACGAGATTGAAATCGATATCAAACACAACAAGATTGCCAATTTGACTACAAGTGAATTTTACACTATGAAACCATTTCCTGAGCTGATTGCAAAGATAGTAGAAGCCGGAGGATTAATGAATTTTAAAATATGACAAAAAGGAGAAAGGGCAAGCTCGAAGAGATTTTTAGCAAAGCCTTGTATGCAGACAATCCTGATTCCTATTCAGTCAGTTATCGTGACTTTGATTCAATTGTTGAAGTTCCTCTTTCTGAATTTATAAAAGTATCTGAAAATTTTGAGGTCATACCTAATACGAGAATTGTCTCTGTGAGAAAAGGAAACACGATATTGTATAGTAAACAGCAGTTGTCCTATCATCCAGATGGTAAGCGCACAATATTGTATTAAACAAATTAATTTGTATAAGGCTAATTATTTTTTTGCTTGTTCATCAAAAACTTAAGCGATCAGAAGATTGATAATTTTAATACATATTGATCTAGCAGAGACACATCTAAAGTAGAAGTATCAGTTAACCAAGTGCAGGCAAATCAAATGGATAACAAACACATAGTAATAGAGTAAAAATAAATAAAAAAATGTCGTTGTTTGACAGTTATCGATTCTTGTTGTGTTAGAGGCTTTTCAGACAGAGAAGATTGGCTAATCGTTGCTGTCGCCGCTGCTTCCGCCGCCACCGCCGCTGCTTCCGCCGCCACCGCCGCTGCTTCCGCCGCCACCGCCGCTGCTTCCGCCGAGAGCTGGTGCTGCGCCGCTGCTTCCGCCGAGAGCTGGTGCTGCGCCGCTGCTTCCGCCGCCACCGCCGCTGCTACCACCTAGACTTAGTGTGCCAGTAGCACCACCTAATGTAGATGTAGCTCCTCCAGCTGCTGCAGCTAGTGCAGTAGCACTGGTAAGATTATTCGTTACTTTACCAGCAGTAGCTTGTGCAGTAACAGAATATGTTGCTATAAATGGTGATCTGCCAACAAGTGCTAGCGCGTTACCTGCAAATGGTACAGAACCTGATTCAGCTCGATCGCCTACATCTGTTGTGGCAACAAAGCCTTTACCATTTGGACTTGGTGATATTGCTAGTGAACCAAAATCTCTTCCGATAGTAGTGGTACCGGGATTTACACCACTCAATACATTCCACACTTGGACATTTACGCCTTTGCTTGATGTGAATGTAACTACACCTGTGTAGAGTCCGCCGTCATTTCTAAGTGGCAAAATAACTGCAACATTCTCTCTATTATGTCCAGCTAATGGGCTTGGTATAGAGGAGACTGTTCCTTGCCAATTGACAGTCTGGCCTACACGTACCTGCTGTTGACTAGAAGAAGAAGATGGTCTTGCAGTAGTAGAAGGTGTACTAGAAGTAGCGTTAGCCTGTGCATGTGCTTGTTGTACAAATTGATTTCCAGCGATTAACGATGATGCTACAAGTATTGCTGTAATAGCAATGCCTGCTAGTATCGCACTATTATTCTGCTTTTTATTCATTATTGAAGCAAGACGGCGCCTTTAAATTTATTTGTTTCCGTGCTCTATTACTACATTCCATTAGATTTCCGTTTTCTATAAGAAAATATAGTATAAATTATCTTTATATAATATTTTATAGTTATTTATAGAAGTTACATTTTTATATAATTAAAGCCAAATTGCTCGATAATATATTCTATTAACATCAAACAGATAGTATAATCGTGGTATTATTCTTGTATATAAATATATCATAATTTAAGTATGTGCCTAATTTGCTAGTCCTGACTGTCTTTTTGGAGAATCCAACCTGCTGGAAAAAATTTGGCTGCATTTTCTTTATCCCCAATAGCCGTTGCATACCTCCAGATCTCTATTTTTTCATCAACATTTACTTCCAATTTAATTTTAGTCAAAGCTTCTATTTCTTGTTGCATACCATCTTTTTCAACAATTGTAGTCGAAAACTTGTTGCAAAAAGTACATTTACCATCTAAGAATACCGATTTGCCATTCTCTTCAATAACTGGGTAAGCTACGCATGCAAGTGGTCGTTGATCATAGATTTTGCATATAAGCCCACCATTTGGTGACCTTTGAGAACTATTAGTTTCAAGAAAAGGGCAGTAGTTACCATTTAAGTTCTTTCCCATCATTTGATAGGCAATTATTTCCTTTGGGCCGTCACCTTTGACATTCATCCCAATTCCTAATCTAGGGATAATTTTTACCTCTATGTGATTTCTAGCGGCTATAGCTCTGATTTTTGACCTTTCTTCAGGCATAATCAAAACTCCTATTTTTCCATATTCAATAGAAGGATAATATTCTCGGTAAATACAGCAATCTGAGCATTCATTAACACAACTAAACTTTCTGAGCATTCGTCTCACTCATTCTATTTTTGCATATACAGTCCCACTCTACACTGTCAAATGCAAGGTCAGAGTATTGCAAGAATTTGACATCATAAACTGATTTTGATTTCTTCAAAAGTTCAATGGCAAATTTTTCATCGTCGTCTTTTTTCTTGCTCTTTGTGTTTTCTTTGTAAATCCCAAAGCGTATGGTGGCCTTGTTTTCACAGCCTTCCTTAAAACGCTGATAGTTTTCTGATATTGGGATATTTTTTACGAATCCTGTATTATCACCTTTGTATTCTGAACCGCCATAAAGAATAAACCAATAATTGCCATCTTCTTCAATGAACCTGAGTTTAATTTGATCATCAGGCCACCATTCAATGGTTTTTTTCCACAGTTTGAAGGCATACATCCTATCCTCAAACATTGGGAAAACATTCATGTAAATATCATAGTAACGGTAACCAACGCCAATAAATTCGTTGAACCATGTTATTGGATGATGATTATTATTATTCGTCATAATATAGGCAGATCTACTAGTACCGCATAGCTATGAGATATATGTCTATTTCTAAATCGCAAGAACACTCGTAGATTCTGAAGAAGTGCTAATTAATTTGTAAAAAGCTTGCTGTTTTGTGGTACTAAGAAAGTGCAGGTTATTAGATACTATATGTAATAACACCAAATAAACAAGCAAGCTGAAAAAATCTTATTGTAATAACACAATAGCAACTAAAAATTAAGGCTTGATATCAAATTATAACTCTTTCTCTACAACTTCGATATGACATTCATGACCTCTGTGTTCCTTATCTAACATCGATGCTTCCTCGTTGGAGATTGGAAATTTTCCATCGTGGAGATATGACTCACCTTCTTTTTCTAAGACGATTTTTTTGCAACCATCACAGATTAATTGCTGTACTATCATATAACAGAAGATTATTACCATCATTACAATATTTTAGAGTATCTCTCCATGTTTCTTAATGGAAGACTGCATTTAGAGAACGGATATACCAACTTTTCTATTTGCCAACCAAGAAATTGTTTAAATTATTCTTACCATATATAGTAAGGTCTGAATGTTTGAACTGTATTATTTATTCACCAATTAGTTTTACCAGTACTCTTTTATTTCTTTGACCATCAAATTCACCATAAAATATTTGCTCCCATGGACCAAAATCCAATTTGCCATTTGTGATTGCTATAACAACCTCGCGGCCCATTATTTGACGCTTCAGATGCGCGTCAGCATTGTCTTCTCCTGTTCTATTATGTTTGTATTCCTCGGGAGTATAAGGCGCTAGTTTTTCTAACCACCGATCAAAATCATCATGCAAACCACTTTCATCATCATTTATGAAAACACTGGCAGAAATGTGCATTGCATTTATCAAACATAGTCCTTCCTTGATTATACTTTCTGCAAGAATTTTTTCGACTCTTGGTGTAATGTTGATGAACTCACTTCTTGACTTGGTATTAAAAGTAAGATATTCTGTTTTTACTTTCATGCTCGCTCTTAGTTTGGTGGTGGTAACGATGGCGGAGAAAATGTATTTACAGTTCCTGACGATGATGATTGTGAGGTTTCAGTGTCTTTCCTTCTTCCCATCCTATTGAAGAATAAAATAGCAAGGATAACAACTATAATAATATAATTTACAGGAGGACTGATGATTTTAGTGATTAATCCAATTCCTGGAATAACATATGCTACCTTGCCGATGTACTGCTGAGCTCCAATAGGATAATCCACTCCAGGAATTGAAGAGGGATTTGCATCACCCTTTGTTCTGATAATTCTCTCTCCTTCAAAATTGTTATAGATCTCTGCAACTCTGTGAACGATTATTCTGTCCTGCCCAGTAGGTCGATGAAATACTATGATATCACCAGCCTTCAGACTATTAAATGAATTAGCATTACCGTTGCCTCCAGTGCTATCTTTTACAATCAATACATCATTAATATTGAGAGTAGGAACCATACTTCCACTAGAAACTACATAAAACGGGTTATTGGTTCCAAATGCAAAGCGTAAACCTAACCAAACGATTGCAACTCCGATAACAACAATTGCAATATCTTTAACTGCACCGGGAACCTTTGATTCACCTTTCTTAAGCAATTTAAAATTTTTATCATTTTGTTAGTTAGATAAACCTTTAGTTAGTTTAAGTGACACCATATTTAGTTCAAGCACTCCATAGACAACTCATGATGATTGTAAAATATGTTGTTATATGCTTTCGAGTATTTTTGATATATGATATGATATGATATATTTGATTGAGGAATGTCGGAATAACTTTGATCAGTGTTACTACGTTCCTAAAAGGTTTAAGATGATCTATGCTCGATCATAATTATAGAATATGGATACTTTTGAATGTTTATCAACCAAGCTTGAAGTAAGAGAATTCAGTACACAAGATGTCAAGTCAGAAGTAAAGTCAAAAATTCTTGAAGCTGCAAGGCTAACAGGCACTGGTCTTAATACTCAGCACTGGAGGTTTATTCTAGTTGAGAATAAGGATAATCTAAAGAAGCTGGCAATGGATAGTACAAGCGGAAGCTGGGTTGCAGGTGCCAATTTTGCAATAATGGTCCTAACAAATCCCAAATACAACTTCCATTTGATAGATGCTGGGAGAGTAGTGCAGAATATGCAGTTAGCAGCATGGAATCATGAGGTAGGTTCAGGGCTCTTTACAGGAATAAAAGAAGCAGAACTTCGAAAAGACTTTGAAATTCCGCAGGCACTTAATCCTACGGTTATGGTAGGATTTGGATATCCTGCAAGAAAGTTGACAGGTAAGAGAAAGAATCGTCTGCCACTTAATGAGCTAATTTACCATGAAAAATACGGCAACTCCAAGACTACCTAACTAATACGGAAAACTCAAACAAAGTTTTACGATAAGAAAGAAGGGCTTACAATCTATTCCGCTATGCTAGATATTAATAATTTTAACATTAATTGATTAGGTAAACTTAGCTTATTTTCTTTGTATATGTTGTAGCATATAAATGCGTATATCGAAAAAGAAATAAGATTAGGCGATAATACAAATATAGATTTTGTTTTTGCTCGATAAACTACTTGTTAGCTCCAGCAGCGCCTTGCTCGTATTCACTACCCGTTTCGGCAGCTCCAGCAGTTCCTTTTGTCATACCGCTTCGTCTAGCCTTTTCTGCGGCGTCTTGGCTATTTTTAGTCTGGCCTGGCTCAGAAATTTTTTCACTCATTTCTCTTTTTACAGCTGTTGGCTCATGCTCCTTTATTTTTGCAGGAGTCATTGGCTCTTTTTCTCTGTATTCAGTTAATGGGTCATCCTTTCTACCAATCTCTGTTCCCGGACCACCTTCTTCGAATCTTCTAGACTGTTGGTTGGTTCTAGATTTAGTTGAAGTACTAGGAGATGAAGCACCTTCTTTAGCTTTGCTAGTTGTTTTATCTGCGGCGCCCTTTACTTTGTTTTTAGCACCTGTTAATTTTTGTTTAAGTTTCTCTGCTACTTTACCCATATAATCATATTATTATTCACTGTATTAATGGATGTAGGTATAAAATTTATATAACTAACATATATAACATTATTCATATAATTTTGTATTGAATGTTGTAATTTTTTGAAGTTTCGGCCTTTTATATACGGTATTAAAGAGCACTATTTTACTTAAATATGAAATATATATATAATAATGTAAGCTGGAATATTGTATAATTGCAAAATAATTTAGCTAATATTTGCTCAATAAAATCCCTTTTGATTGTGGATTATTCAAAATAGCTCCAACTAGGTTACTCTGATTGAAAGCGGAGCGAATAAAATATACATATCTATTGGGGATGAAAACCAGGTAGATATATACAATACATTATTATCAAGAAGTAAATTTTATATCAGAATAATCCTTGACACAAATCATGCAACAACCACTTCTACATTAATCTATTGCCAGCTGAATTGCGATAAGATAAATCACAGCACTCAGCATCCAACCCCTCTTAATACCTCCTGATTAATATGAGTACTATTAAATGCAACACACCTCAATGCTAGAAAAAAGACTGCGAAACCAAACTATAGAAAGCTATATTCGTTTTCTTGTCATTATGAGTGCTAGATTAAGTCAACCGATGTTTTAACAATATCTCTGTTTGGTTGCCATATTTTACTGCAATATCTAGATATTACGATTCTAGTACAGCAATAGGATCGAACCTATAAGGATTTGGTTTATTTTTGTGCTTTTCGTTTTTTTGATTTTTTAGGAATATTATGTATTTGATGCGCTCACTGTCTTGTTTTTGTCATATGTATTGCATTTAGTTTTAAACTAGTCTTTACTACATTTCTTAATTGTCAGAAAACAATATGGAGTACAAGCAGTTCCATGAGCTCAGTATCTAACTCTGTGCACACGCTAGAAATCTCATTTGAGAAACTTGACTAATTGGCTACACTATACATACTAAACATAACTTCTAATTGCGTCCTCTTCTTTTAGCTTTGTATTGTTGTATTTTTCTAATCCATCAGCAAGGTCATAGTGGGCACCTCTTGAGTTTATAATCTCTATCATAACTTCAATACGTTTTTGTGCTTCCTTCTGTATAATTTTTATATATTCTTCCTTGTCATATTTGAGCCATCCAGGCTTATCTGGATCTGGAACATAACCTCTACTAGTATATTCATTTTGTGAGTTCAATGGTCTTATTACTAGTCCTGGTGGATATATCACGCGCCTTAACTCTCTTATGGTTGGTCGTGGCTTAAGGTTAAGGAATTTTTCGGTTAGTCCAGCAGGCCAATCAACGGTTAGGAACTTTGGAGGACGGCTCAAATATTCAGTCCAATAAAACTCTACAAATTTGTACAATTTTTCAAAACCTTTTATACGCCTTCTTAAACCATTTTCTTCAGGACTAGTCTTTTCGGCTTCTCCTTCATTCCAATTACGCCACTTGCATTGAGCACACCTTTCTGGAATAGGTCCATCCCTACCATTGACTCGATTAATCCATTTATGACCGCGCTAGGAACATCCGTATTCTTTGACCTGCATATTGTTTATAGGCATTTAGTTATCTAGATCACTAGCGGTGAGTAGGAATTGCAATAATATCAACAAGTTTGCCATCACCATTTTTGTCGCTTTTTACCTCCCCACTTACAGTCATGATTGTTACTGTTGTAATAACAAGTACTTCTCAGTTCATTTTATTTTCGTGTCATTTGACTTATATTCATATATTGAAATCTTACCATCTTTATTCTCAGTTTGTTCAAAACTGGCCAGGCTGATTTTATTGGGAGCATCGTAAATTTTCTGAATTTGTTTAGCTGCAAGATCATTTCTTGACATAGCCATAATGAGGCCAGGATCAACTATCAAAAGTACTCTTTCAGCTTTATATGGTGTCTTATCGTAGTATATCTTATAATCATGATCTAGATGAAATATATACTGTGGTATCCATAAATAAAATGCATCACCTATTACGCTGACTTTATTATAGTTATTATAAAGATCCCTCTGATTAATATTCTCTAAATATTGTACAACAAACGCTGCTGCTTTGAAGTAAGCGAAATTAACATTTGTTGTTATCAACATAGTAGTACTGAATAATCCTACAATGCATATTGCCGAAGTTATGATAAATGGAAATGGGATTTTCTGAATTTCTTTTTTGCTTATTTTGTTTGACAGCCATTCAACCAATACTGCAGCCGCAATGCAAAAAGATGGAATTAATGGAATTAGATGATATAATGACACATACCCTATAAAGTAGAGGAAAATCATCAATGGAAAAGCCCACAGGAAAGGTACGAAATTCTTTTTTATGGTCGCAAAAAATATGCCGGCTATACCAATTACCAATAAAATCGGGTCATTTTTAAAAAAGACGTAGATAGAATTGAATAATGGCTGACTTTCTCTATGAGTCTGCCATAAAATACCATCTGTGAAGAAATTTAACGTACCAGTCGATATACTGTATGCTGGCCAAATTAATGGTATTAATATTACAGGAATGAACCACAGCCAAAGTGACCTTATGATATGTTTATCATGATATTGTCTACAAATAATAAAGAGCACTACTGGAATCATTGCGAATGATGGGATTTTTGTAAATATTGCAAATCCCATAAAAATACCTGATGACAGCATTGTTAAATTGCTTATTTTGTTTCCATTCTTATAGTTATTTTTGTAATTTTGTGCAGATATTGCAAATGATATCGACAATAACACTAAAGTAAGCTCTATACTGTCAAGCAATATCCATCGTAACATGAATGTAGATGGCATTACTGCAAAAAAAACAGATGATATTAGTGCAACCCTTCTATTATAACAATATTCACATATCCTATAGATAAGAAAAGTATCAACAACAGCGAGTATTCCCATTAAAATGCGCGGAATAAAATAAAGCATTTCAACCATATGTTTTAGGTCACCACCGGCTGCAGTAACGAATAGATGAGGATAACCTATAATCTGAAATACTCCTGATAAAAATAATTGTCCAAAATATGGATGGTCATAAAATGTTGATTCTTCTTGTGGGCCTTGATAATTTAGCATATGCATTGCTCTTCGCATGTAGATACCTTCATCAAAGTATAGAATAGGAAATCCTGTAGGGTTCCAAAAATGAGTAAATGCAGATAACATTAGAGGTATACACAAAAATAATATGCATATGCTACTTTTACTTTGAATAATCAATTATTGTATATAATTCCGATCAATTACTAATATAATAAAAATGATGATGAGTAAGAGGACATGGTTTCACATATCAAGGAAGTGGACTCTATTTAATTAAAATAGGCAGGCTTATCTTCATAGTTGATCTTTATCATTCTTGATAGAATCTTTTGGATGTATTTTGGCAGCGCCATGGGAATCATAAGTATTATTGTCCAAATGATCTACCGGAGTAAGTGTTGTACTAGCAGAGACCGCTTTTGAATTTGTTACTACCGAATATAATCTTCGTGTTATTCTACCTTCCATATACATGATGACAACTATATAGATTCCCAGCCAAGGAAGAAACATGATTTCACCAGCAACAGAATGAAATGATTCCCATTCACGAACATTAGTCGTTATTGTCAATGCAAACATAGATAATGAAATTATACGGATTAAATTTACTGTTGCTGTTCCTATAGTACCAATTAAAAAATATATAATTTTCCTTTGAATAGGAATATGCAATTTAAAGAGGAAAGCAAGCATCACAAGCGTATAGATAATCATACTGTGAACACCTGCTGAAGGCCAGAACACCTGTAATGCAAATGGTCCATGCAAACCATTCAAAAACAATAGATTACCTTTGGCAATCGCAGGCATACCTGGCCCTAGATTCATTATATGATTATCGATAAACGTTATTACAGTCTGATCTATTTGTAGATAACCTGGTACAATTAGTTGGAGAGGACCAAGGCTGTCATAAGGAAAAAATGCATCAAATGATAGAATTGCTGCACTTCCGATTAAATAGATAGCTCCTGCAGGAGCGATCTTGTACCATTTTTTTCCAAACAATACTCCTAGGGATGAGCCTACATAAAGTCCCATTACGATAAAGTCCCACATCCATTTCCAGCTATCAACTAGCTGAACATTATAGAGGTGTGCAGCAGAAATAATTGAATCTCCTAAACCAAACGGTAATGATATAAAATATCCTAGTGTAATTGCTGACAAACTAATTACTATGCATATTTTCCTGCTGCTGATTTTATAATGTGTACCAAACAGCTCCATGACAATGAAGACCATTGCAAAGAGAAAGCCACCACGTCCTTGATTCCACGAAAGGCTAAAAGTATCAGGATATGCTACAATGGTGAAAAGAATAGGAATACTAAGAATTACTATAACAGCTAAACTTGAATTGAATATGAATCTGTTTGTAGCAATATCATCATACCAGGACCTACTACTTTCAGAAAGAGCATGTTTTTCTCTTTTCTTGCCGAACAAGCGCATTTTGTAGGCTCGGCTCAAAGATAAAAATGATTGTATTTCATAATAGTGATATAATAGAAAATATTTTTAGTATTATCTTTTTCCTGCTAGCATACATTTGTGGTGAATCTGATAACTATCTTTGACGAGTTTATGCGTAGATAATAGGAATTTTAGGCTCCATCATTCAATTGCATTATTTGCTATCATATTGCATCTAATATGATAAGTTTTTAGATATTACACATTAAACGTTACACAGTAAGTGTTTCGAAACCTAGAATATGATTTAATATCAGAAAATAAATATGCATAGATCCTTTTAATCTGATTTTAAAAATGCAATGTTGTCTATCATCTTCAGAAATTTGTAAGTTCAATTATTCCTAATGCTATTGCTCTGGTAGCCTAGTGACTGTTATTATTATTATTATTTGCATAGTTGTCTAGCTATTAATTCTATATTTGTTTCTTGAGATACCAAATGCTCATTGAAATGTCCATTCTACTGAGTTATTTAATAGAAGTACTGTAGTACAGAATTTTACAGTGGGATTTAGACTCGATAATAATTATGACCGCTTACTGCTACAAATTGTTTTAGAAATTGAAATGAACTGTTCTTTCTTCAGTCATAGGCACTCAAAAGATTTGTTATGTTAATTTAGATGTGGGATATGCATTTTGGTTATACATCGACCTAATGCATTGAAAACTTTTTTGTAACATTTATAGAGAATATATAATTTTTATTCTATTTAATTATCATTCAGTTTTATCATTCAATTTTAAACAAGTTCTTTTATTAATGATCATACTCTGGATTAGAGTATCTGATTGCTTAAAAATAATATGAATATACCAAAGAAGTGGTAGTGATCTAATTAACTCAGCTAGAAATAGATGAATGCATTGATTGGATAAGACATTCGGTAGATGTCAATAGAAACTTTAGCTACAATTATGCATCAGCAGAAGATTGGGAATTTGTTGTCTGCGGTGCCAGAGATTATCACATAAATGTTAATTCACTCAGGAAAATAGAGAGAACTACAGGTATGATTTTGATACAGATAAAGTCAAGTGGAGGAGTTGCAGAATTATGGTTTGGCAGAAGAATAGAGATAGTTCTGCGCAAAAACAAAAATGACAAAAATCTTCGAAACAAGGTTCTTTGAATATTCGTCACACTGACAAAAAAATGTAAGAAGAAAAGTGCTGTAGAACCAAGATTCTTAATTTTTGTGCTTATTCTAGTTGACAGGATAGAAGAATTTTTGAATAATAATAATAATAATGTAAATGATGCATCCATTCAATCTGCTCTATTTAAAACCGTCTGCACACAGAAATACTAAGACATATTGTTAGCTTTTGCCAGAACCACTAGTATTAGTAGCAGAGGGTTTGGTAGCGCCAGTAGTACCAGCAGCGCCACCAATAGTGAATTTGGCCTTCATAAATGGATGTATAGTACAAAAGTAATCATATTCTTTATCACCTAGCTTCATAGTGTCAAGTGTAAAGACACCTTTTGATTTGATGATGGAGGAATCAAAGGATTTGCCTGTATCTGCAGAGCTGGTCACAGTGTGCGGAACATTATCATTGTTGGTCCACTGTATTCCTGCTCCTTTTTTGACATTAAGACTGTTAGGATCATAATTAGGGTTACCTTGAGCAGATGCGCCAGGAAGAATACTTACCTTTACTATTTGAGATAGGTTTGGCGGTGGTTGACTTGCTGTAGTAACAGAAGAAGAGGCATTAGTAGAGTTTCCACCTCCATTAGTCTGTGAGCTAGATGCCTTTGGAGTAGCTAATCCAAATAGATAAAAACTAACCCCTCCTACCACAGCAGCTCCAATAAAAATAACGGCAAGTGCTTTTATATACGGTGTTCTTTTGTATGATGCAACTGATAGAACCGCGGCTGGAATGGAAATTAAAATCATCAATCCAATATATGCGAATATACTTGGAACTTGCGTACTTGCAGTTACAGCAGCAGCGACACCAAATGATACAAGAAAACCCAGTGTAATGAAAGTAGCAGATTTTGCTCGCCCTGTTGAGGGAAAACCATCTTTGAATAAGCCGGCAGCAAGGAAGATCATTCCGATGAACATGGTTAAAAGTGAAACTGCATGCATTCCTTCTACAAAGGTCTTGGCTATTCCAGCAAGTGAAATTCCGACTCCTACAATACCTATTGAAGTAAGTCCTATTCCAGGTGTGAGCAAATCCCAGTCAGTCATATGTCAGATAGCTTGAAGGTTTTGATATAATTAATCTTTTCTCGCTCTTATAATCAAATTACGATCTACTTCAAAACGCAGGAGCAAGATATGTTGTATCATAACAATATAGCAAGATTGATCGAACTAAGTCAAATTATTGTTGCCCAAATTTATATATTGATTTTCGTATTTACCAATTAGGTCTAAAAATTGACACTTGTATTAGAAACTTTAGAATCAGTGGTATTTTATATATATTAGATTTATTTCAAATGCAAAATAAATATACATGCATCATATGCTTAAATCAACTTGAATATTGTTAAAATGAGTGTTGACTTCCTATCTGTCCATCTTCCATTTTCTCCTCTCTCTTCAAATCATCTGACCTGATCGATTTCCATTTCAGCATTATAACGCAAGATAAAGAATAAGATTAACAGACTATAATAATTACTCTACAATATGATAGATAGGGTTATTCTAAATCCAGTACAATATAATAATTTAGTATCTTTGGCAAAAAGTACCTTACCAAATGAATCATGCGCCATTTTAGTAGGTAAGACTGCTAAAAAAGATGTGTATATCATTAATTCAATCTCTATGAGAAATTTCGATTCATCAAGGGTTACTTTCAGTATTGATCCGCAGCAACTTATTGAGATATATCAAACTGTTGAAAAGCAGAACATGCACGTAGTTGGTATCTTTCATTCACACCCTGCTGAACCTATGCCATCTTCTATAGACAAGAAATTTATGGAAATTAACCCGGTAGTATGGATTATCTATTCTACCATCACAGACGAGTCTAGAGCATATATATTTGAAGAAAAATTAGAAGAAGTACAAATGCATGTTGCAAATAGTTTTTAAAACATACAGTAGTCGAGAATCGTTTTTATATATAAAGTCACCATAATTATTAGAATTGCAATAATTTTAGTTAAGTCCTATTGCCTAATTTTTCTTGGTCCAATATGGAAAGTCGGTGTGGGAATAATCTTTGACATTCAAATTATAAAATGTGGAGGATATATATATATATTATCCATCAGAGGGTATATCATTAATATAATAAACTACCAATATTTTGTGGTAGAATTTCAATTGACAATCATAGTTACTAAAAATCAAAATAGGAGGTATTTATCTCATAAATATGATTGTTAATCATAGCTGTAAGCAAAAGCTATATAGTATTAATTGTTCTGAGTCATACTGTTTATCAACTATGTACGTATCAATAAACATCTTTTTTATTGATTCATATAGAATTTTTTATAATGCTGTTATGGGCTGATTCTTTCTGTATCTCTTGGATAAAGCACTACATCTCGTATATTCTGTGAATTTAGTAATACCATCATTAATCTATCGAATCCTAGACCGCAGCCTGAATGTGGAGGCATTCCCCAATTAAAAGCTTCTAGATGTTCCGAGAAGTCTATTGGGTTTAATCCTTGTTCTACTAGTCTTGCGCGCAACTTTGAAGAGTCGTGTTGTCTTCTACCTCCAGATACTAACTCTAAATAGCCATATTGCAAGTCAAAGGATTTTGATATTCTTAGATCCTCCTCATTTTCATATATATAAAATGGCTTTAGCTTGGTTGGCCAATCAGTAATAAAATAAAAGCCCGGATGGATTGCACCAAGCTTTCTAAGCGACGCATCTGATAAATCATCTCCAAATTCCAACTTTTCACCTTCTCTGACAAGTTCGTTTAAACACTGTTCGTAGGTTAGTCTATCTATATTAGATTCATAAATCGGAATTGCAATTTGGTCATTAGCAACCGATTCAAGCTCAGATTTGCAGTTCTTATGGAGTTCCGAGATGACATTTCTTATGGCTTCCTCTATGATGTCCATTATATCTTCGTAATCAAGAAATGCCGCTTCTAAATCAACGCTGATAAATTCATTCAGATGTCTCACAGTATGTGAATTCTCTGCTCTAAAGTACGGACCGATCTCAAAGACTCTGTCTAGTGCCAATATTAACTGTTCTTTGTATAATTGAGGACTCTGCGCCAAATATGCTTTCTTTTTAAAGTATGGAAAGCCAAACAAATTTGAGCCACCTTCACTTGCGCTGCCTATAATCTTAGGGGTATGTACTTCAATGAAACTTCTTGACGATAAAGTTTTCCGGATAACGTGAAGTGCCATTGATCTAACACGGAAGATCGCAGCAATTTTTGGATTTCTCAGATCGAGTGCTCTTGAATCCAGACGTTTATCGATTGCTGATTCAACTCTTCCTGTTGGGTCTATGGGTAAAGGATGAACCGCTCTAGAAAGAAGAATTAGTTCTTCTACTTTGACCTCTACAGAAAAATCTTTGGCTTTACTTTTTTGAACTAATCCTGACACAATAACCGCACTCTGTCTTGGAATATTTTTTAACAGTTGCAGGTTATCATCATCGGTTGCTATTACTTGAACCGAACCTGTTATATCCCTAATTACTGCAAATGCAAGTTTACCAATGTCCCTAGTATCTTCTACCCAACCTCCTACTCTTACCTTTTGACCAAGTAAACTCTCATTGATTTGATTCGCAAGATGAGATCTATGAATATCATATGTCATAATATTAGCATCCATGATTATTGTTATTCGAATTCTACAAGTAATTCAATATTTCTGATTTCTTTAGCAATTTTTTTTATTTTTTCGATTGTGTTTTTTAATTCAGAATTATTACTTTTGCCGGCTATTTGTACTCTAGTTAGTTTACTTCCGTCAGGAAGCCAAATCAAGTTAACTGTTAGTACCTTCCTGGGGAAAAAAAGATTTTCGATGAATCTTTTGTCTGTTGCTTCTGCTTCTACAAACCAAACTTTGCTTTGGAACTCATGTTCAAATTTAGTTGGAAGCGTAGTATTTGATCTCAGAACACCAATATCAGAACCACGAAGGATCAAAATGAAATCACTATCTACTTTAGCAGCCCCAATCATGGTAAATTTACTGACATCTTGATTGCGGTCTGCTAGATTAGTTAACTTTATTGCTCCTTCAACGTCTGCCTGCTTAAGCTGGCCTAATCTTAGTTTAGATTCACATTTTGCACATAATATGCCAGTTTTTGCATCAAAGGTACAGATAGGGATTTTCAATAATTACCACTTAGAAATTCTGATTATGTCTATAATTTATTATCAATGCATATATAATTCATGCCGTTTATTTATCATATTGTTTCTCATTTAAGTTCCTAAAGGCTTAGCATTAGTTCTTCATTCCACTATATGACTATCTATGTCCTCCATTTATAATCAAAACATGGCTAGTCTTAACACTGTTGGTATGGTGATGATTGTAATTGGGATATTATCTATGTATATCTTTAGATATTTTTAACTCTCATTACTCTTTCTAGAGTATCCATTGAAGATCATCAAGACTGATTTGGCAGATAGAATCACTGTTTTGCAGGTGGTTGGCTTTCATTTACTTGCTTGTTTATTGCTTCTGCCATGAAGTGGTTACTAACGTTGACCTTGACATCCTGAATTGACTGCAGTTTATAGATGTTATCTCTAACATCTTGAGCAATTTTAAAGCCAAATACGGCTGGACAGAACGGGCTTGTCAGATGTAAATCAATATTTACTTTTCCGTCATTGAGATCTACTTTATCTACCAATTCTAATTCCATTATTGATACGCCGATCTCTGGATCTACAATCTTCGTTAATTCATCAAATATTTGTTTACGAACCTGTTGAGTATCTTGGCTCATTATTGCTAATTATTAAATTGTATGATCCTATTTAACTATTATAATACTATATCCAGATAATAATAAAGAAAAGGGAAAAGAATAAGGAAAATAAAAAATCAATATCGATACGGCTATCAATAGTACGCTCGCTTCATTCAGCTAGTGTATGTACAAGATAAAATCTTAAAATAAAGCGCTCTGATTGCAGTAATTGTGTACCGCTCAAGGTCAGGAACCAAGCTTGATGAAGACGCATTCAACTTTATGACCTCAATTAATGATGATTATGCGATATTATATTACGACATATTAGGTAGTGAAGCCCACTCTATAATGTTATACGAAATTGGCTTTTTGACACTAATTGATTTGAAGAAAATTTTGCATGGATTGGAAGAAGTAAAAAGGAATCCCGATGTTCTATCTACTGATAGCTATGAGGATATTCATGAGGCGCTCGAAGCGTTCATCATACAAAATGCAGGAAATAGATCAGGTGGAAAAATGCATACTGGACGCTCTAGGAACGATCAGGTAGTACTTGATATTCATATGAAAATACGAGAAGATATTAACAATATTTGCACTGTAATTATTGATTTAATTAATTCATTGTTGGAAAAAGCAGCTGAAAATATAGAAACTATAATGCCTATGTATACGCATTTACAGCAAGCACAGATTGGAACTTTCAGCCATTTTCTTTTGTCGTATGTGGATGCTCTATTCAGAGATATGGACAGGCTCATAATTGCATATGGAAGAGTCAATAGATCAACTTTAGGGGCGTGTGCTGTTGGTGGAACAAGTATTAATATTGATAGAAACAAGACCGCTGCTCTACTAGGTTTCCATGGGGTAGTAATAAACTCTATTGATGCAACCCATTCACGCGATACGCTCATAGAGTTTGCTACAGCTCTTTGTATCTTAATAACTACATTTGCCAGAATGGCCGAGGATTTTATAATATGGTCTACAGTTGAATTTGGCTACATTGACATTTCTGATAAATACAGTTCGACGTCTAGTGCAATGCCACAGAAAAAGAACCCCGATACTATGGAATTAGTAAGAGCAAAAGGCGCTACAGCAATAGGTAATATTATAACAATGTTCTCCATAGTCAAGTCCCTGCCATCTGGCTACAGCAGAGATCTGCAGGATTTGAAACCTGTCTTATGGCGAACATCAACTCTAGCTCTTGAATCAACAAGAATAATGAATAGTGTAATAAAATCTATAGAAGTACACAAAGAAAGAATGAAAGAAGTGGCAGATAACAGTTACGCTATTTCGCTGGATATAGCAGAACAACTTGTGATGAGAAAAGGGATACCTTTCCGCTCTGCTCACAAGGTTATCGGAGCTCTTGTTGAAAGAGCTGCAAATAAGAATAATATTGCATTGAATATGTTGCAGAAAGAAGATGTAGAGGCTGCATTAAAAAAAATTGAATCAGATCTTCAACCAGATGAAGTGACGCAGATTATAAGAGAAATGACTCCAAATAAAGCTCTTGAGTTACGGGTTTCGCTTGGATCGCCTAATCCAAAACAACAACAGAATATGATCAACTCGGCCTATAATAAGTTAGCAGTATACATACAAGAACTGTCAAAACGAAAGACAGATGTCAAAGCTGCATTTGACAACCTTTCAAATGATGTCAATAGATATTTGAACAGTTAAGTTGTATATTAACATATATTATGACATCAATAGGAAGTCTCAGATAAAAAGCCCCATTTATAATCAGATGATATTTTATTTTTGGTACCGCCCTTCACATGGTTTCGCTAGTAATAATCATATAATTGAATTAAATTATATTCAATCCTTACTCTGCCCATACTGCGTACGGCACTGCTTGTCGCTAATATAATTTGGATAATTATAATTAATCACTGCGTATATTATTACAAAGTTACTTGATCAGGAATTACGAATAGTAGATGTCAAAAATGTAGCCCGGCCCAGATTCGAACTGGGGTCAAAGGCTCCAAAGGCCTCTATGCTTGGCCACTACATTCGGCGGAAATCTTATTCCTCCACCGGGCTTCCACGGGCGTATTCTGTACGTCTTACTATCTTTATAATCTTACTCAGGATGCTTCAGAAACGAAATTATTTTTTCCACCGGGTCATCCATCTTATCAAGAATGTGCTTGGCGTTCCTTTTTTGTTTTTGAACATAGCTCTTGTCGGTAATCATTTTCTGTGTTAATTTGATAAGAGTCCTAGATGAACTTGCCCTTTGCACTAAACCTGAAGAAATGAGATATTTTTCAACATAAAAGCGGATGGGAGCAATAGAAATAGTGGGCTTTCCAAGAAGAGAGGCCTCAGCTGTCATCGTCCCACCAGCACCAATGAATACATCAGCTATTGAAATTAGAGATGTTCCATCAAATGCATGCTTTACAACGTTTGCTTTTCCTTCATACCTTTTTGTAATTTCAATTATCTGATCTTGGTATCTACAGAGTATAATTAGATTGACTAATTCGGACAAATTGTTAACGAGTGCATCAATCATAGAAATTGTACTTTCAACCTTTTTATCAGCAATATACGAAGCCTTTGCTTCCTCTATTCTAATCAAAACAGTATTTTTGCTACTGTCAAGGTTTAAGTTATCGATATCAATGCTCTCATAAGACTTGGGATTTCGCTTGATCCATGCAGCAGGGTCCAATGCTCGATATCTTGTTATATTGTGTTTTGAAATTCCGAATCCAATCCAGGCAGAATATGGAATAACCCAAGGGCAGAATAGATGATTCGTAAGAGGGATTGTAAGTTTTGCAACAGACTCCGCATGCGGAGAGTCGTTTATGCCAATATGTCTTATTCCTAATCCAAATGCAACTCTTGAGCCTTCTGGCGATGAAAATGTTACAGCTGTATCTGGTTCAAATTCCTTTATTACCTGTGCCAGTTTAAATGTTCTATTTGCACTTTCATACAGCTTTTCATATTTTCCGGCTCCGCCGTGTCTTCCAACAATTTTCAATTCGAGATGTTTGATTTTTGCTAGTTCAATTGCTTCTCTGTACTCCCTAGATGTACATAGTAGTTCATGTCCTTCGTCGCGTAACAAGTCTATAATAGGTTTAAAAAACATAACTTGTTTTGGTGTCAGAATATCAAACCAGACTTTCAAGGATAGTTATGGAAGCATATTATGATGGAAAAAACTTTTCTTTAACCAAGATTTAGATAGCGTGAGGATAGATCATAGAGATGTTTAGAGTGGAGGAGGCTAAATACCAGCTTTGAGTTCTGGACTGCCATCATCATCGACCGCTATAGCTGTATACGGATTAAGTACAGAAGGATATCACATAGCGTCCTCGATAGCACTCAAAGGTTCAAAAGTTTCATTAATTGACGAGTCAGCTAGAATGGCAATAAGATTGAAGCCAGATATTGCACGGACATACCCTAATGTCAGATCGCTAATAGAAGACGAACCTTTACTTGCTCTTGAGCCAATTGATATTGCAATTAGTGATGCCTCGCACATCTTTTTTGCGCCAAGGATTAGAAAGGTCGGACAAGATGTAAAGAGTGATGTTACATCAAAGTTTCGAGATGCAATTGGCGCATTGAAAAAGGGAACATCCGTGATATATAGTTTGCCTACAGGAATAGGTGGCAATAACGAAAACATCGCATTGATAGAACATATGACTGGCCTGTCGGTGGGAAAGGATGTTTTCTATTACTATATGCCAATAAACGGCCCAGACAATTTATCATCTGCGTCTGAAATTCTTGTGGGTTCTTTCAAATCCAAACCAGACGTAAAGATGTCAAACATGCTCTATGAACAGGATGCTATACACAAGCTAAATTTTGTTGATATAATGTCTGCTGAGATTGGCTATTCCATTAAAACCTTAAGACATTATACTAGCATGGCTAGTGTTCTAGAAGTCTGTAAGCATATTAAAAGTAACGATGCGAGTAGCAGATTGATACATGATGCATTCAGAGATATCTATATAGACGATATAGCAAATGGCTTGTACGATCTTAGGGCAATAGGGTCTTCACTCGGTGGAGCTGGGCCATTAATGTATCTTGTTAATGGTACGATCAAGAGTATAGAAGGCTATATCAAACATGTACTAGATGAAATCCGAAGCATGTTAAAGAAACGCGATTTGAAGGCAAGTCGCACAAAGGTGTCTATTGCATGGACTCTAGATCCTAATGAAATGAGAGGCGACAAGATAGAGTTACTCTCTTCTCTCGAAACAAAATTGAAAGACTATATAGGCGATGTTGAGTCTCAGCAAAGTGCAAATTTCAATTTATATCCTACAGATAAAACCATGATTATTGTAGCGTGTACCAGAAACGACGCTATGAGAATCTTATCCAAAGATAAACAAACCCTGGAATTCATTTTGATGAAGGCAAACCCTATATGTGAGACTATAGGTTGACATCAAAATAATGTGCAGTAATGATGTCTTTTTAGTAAAAAGTTGCGTCTAGGTGAATGAAAACATTCTTGTTCCATTAGCTAAGTAGGAGCATATATGTGTGTATATATATACATACACAGAATCTTCTATCCGTGCATTTTCACCAATTTTTACGTATAATCAACGCAGTCAAGGGGAGGTCCCAATTGTTAAATTATCTTTGGATTTCCGTTTCTCTTCACAAAAGCAAAGCGTCACATCTTTACATTTGACTAATTGTTGCAATGAATGTAACATAATCGACCTTCCTAGCATTAGAAAAATCTTGCTTAGTCAACTGTTAGATGTATATTCTCTAGATATGCCACGGATTACCTTCATTCATAACTTTAGATGGTATTTTATTATGCCATTTATGAAGGAAATTAATATCCTTTTGCTTTTCACGAAGTTCGTCTGGCAATAAGATTGGTATCTCATCAATAATTGGATAGAAACGGCAACATTTGTTACAAAATAAAATGCCATCTGTTATGATAACATCTTTATTATCATTATTCTCTTTTACATTAATCTCAAACAACTCTAATGGATAGTATTTATCTATAGGACATGCGAGTAATTCTAGCATAGATTTTTTCATATAATTAGTTCAAATCCAGATATATTGGGGATCCGGTATCATTAGATAAAAGTGCTGCTTCTGCCACCTTGGTAACATTGGTAGCGTCAAGGGCGGATATCACTGGTTTGCTAATCTTTCCATCTATAGCGTCCAAGAAACTCTTCAGCTCTAATGCGAGAGGTTCGTGATACTGTTGCCGACGAGGAATAATTGTAGCTTCCCCATGATCAATCTTAATTTCCTGAGTAATAAAATCGCCAGTAATTAATGCATCAGTACATACAGCAGTGAATCTTCTGACTTTGTTAGGAGTAATCCAATTTGACGCAATAATTGCTACTTTTTGATCTTCAAATCCAAGCATAATAGTTGCAAAGTCTTCATATAGATGAAATTTCTTGCCAGCTCGAGCAAAAATAACATGTGGTCTTGAATTGAATAGAAACATCGCAGTATCGATATCGTGAACTGATGTATCATAAATTATACCAACATCCTTAATATGCAATGGCATTCTATTTTCGCGATGAAATTCCAACATTAATAAGTCTCCATATGTCTTGCTTTCTATAATTCGCTTTATGTCTTGAACTGCAGGATTAAATCTTTCTATATAGCCCGACGTTAAAATGAGTTTTTTCTTTTCTGATACAGCCATCATCTCTTCACATTCTCTAGAAGAAAAGGATAATGGCTTTTCAACAAAAACATTAATTCCCATTTCCATTATTTTTTTTGCTATTGCGAAATGGGTTTTCGTAGGAGTACAGACAAGGCACGCATCTAATTTTTTTTCGTTATAAAGCATTTCATCAATAGAGTGATATGATCTTACATTATACTTGTTAGCTATTTCTTTAGATAGGTTTTGATTCATATCACAGATAGCTATTAGAACATCTAGATCATGAAGAACCCTCGCATGGTTCTTTCCCCACCCACCAACGCCTATTATGGCTAGTCTGAGGTTAGATTCTATGTGTGCCATACCGGAGTTAACCAATGCAGATATTCTTTAACATCTCCACATACAATTTTGGTATACGTGTCACGAATTTCTCTCGTCATTGGCCCCTCTCGTCCATTACCTATTTGAATGCCATCAATATTTGTGATAGCAATAATCTCGGCTGCAGTACCGGTTAGAAATAACTCATCTGCAATATATAATTCGGTCCTTGCGATTGGACGCTCTGCCAGTGTATATCCTAAATTCCTTGCAATAGTCATAGCAGAATCTCGAGTGATCCCTTCTAATGCCGAATCTGCAGTGAATGGTGTATAAATTTTGTTATTTCTAACCATGAATATATTTTCCCCAGATGCCTCGCTAACATTTCCTTCCTTATCCAACAAAATCGATTCGTCATATCCATTGCGTCTGCTTTCTTGTATAGCAAGTATGGAATTAAGATAATTTCCAGCGGCTTTTGCCATAGGCGGAGTTGTAATGTCATGAATTCTACGCCAAGAAGAGATACATGCTTTGATTCCTTCGCCTTTAAAGTACTTAGCAAATGGAAAAACTATAATTACTGTGTGGGTTGGTGAGTCTCTTGTAACATTAAGATCGATGCCATGCAGCCCTACAAATGTTAATGGTCGTATATAGCATGACTCTCTAAGATTGATCCTTTTGAGTAAATCAACTGTAGCTTGGCACAACTCTTTTACTGAGTAATCTAAAGCAAACGAATAGATTTTTGCAGAACGGTGAAGTCTTTCCATGTGCTCTTTTAATCTAAATACATAAAGATTATTCTTTGCGAAGTACGCGCGTATACCTTCAAAGACAGATGTTCCGTAATGTAAAACATGACTTGTAACAGGAGTTGTTGCTTCCTCCCATTTTACAAATTTGCCATCGAACCAGACAAATTCTGCGCCCTTTATCTTCATTTAAATGCAAGTCACTTTAGGCTTATAAAAAGCTTGTAAACTAAACTAAAAAGCCATTTTTAGGAAATTTTGTTCCCATTGTCCTTATTGTTAGATCGGGAGATTTAGCAAATTTCTGTATTATGTACCAATTATCTTTTATTATATCAACAACTTTTTTTGGCACTTTATCCTGCCAAGCGAGTATTTCCTGTGTTAGTCTTTCCTTAGAGCTTTCTTGAGCCTGAGCATAGAGCATTTCTTTCACACTAGAAGATGAAAAACTTAATCGCTTTTCGCCAATGGGATGAAGTCCATATATACTTAATACAATTCTCTCTATCTTATCTCCACTGTATGAAACGAATGTTTCTTCCTTAACACTTTTTAATATCTTCCTTCGTAAGACCCATGAGTATGGAGAAATTAAAGGTGGTATATATTTTATAAACGGTGAAAAGAACGCATAGTCTGGCAAGACTATAACTCTATCGTTGTTGCTAAACACAGCCTCTATCATTGCTTTTCTAACATTGTATGGAAAAGGGAAGCTTTTCGTGTTAATTTCTGTGTTATCTTTAAGAAATCTTACAGGGAAGATATATACATTCTCACAATCTCTCAGTAGAAAAGATATGATATTCTCATGTGCAGTTGTTAATGGGTTTAGGTGTCCAAGGTATATAGCGGCCTGTCTTGCCATCTTAAGATCAAAAATTAAGTATATATACACATAAATATATACATATAACAAAAAGTATCGGAGAGCCCTTATGAGCTTCTCTTTATTTCGATTTCAATTGTAGAAACGTTTCGTGTTCTACCATCTTCTGATTGAACAGTCTCGGAACCAATTCTTACATCTCCTATCTTATATCCTGCATTTTCCATTCTTTTTAAGATGATCTGTGAAACGTCTACTGCTCTTCCGATGCTTAAACCTCTTGCCTTAATTGTCACAGAAGGCTGATTAGCCAGTTGAATGAGTGTTGATGTAACATATGCCATCAGAGGTTTCTTTCCTATGTATATAGCATCATGAGTCCCTTCTTTCTGTACTTGTTGATTCTGTTGTGGTTGTGCTTCCGACATAAGAATGTTAATGCTTTAGGATAATTTAAATCTAGAAGATAGCAAACAATAGATGCATATTTTGAGGTAACCATATCAAAAAGCTCTCGATCGGTTTACTTTGGTTACGAAGACTGAATGGAAACTGCTAACTATTACGGATAAGCGTGTAATAATTCATGTCTATCAATACAAATATATTTTATCTATAAAAAGACAATAAAAAGATGGGCATTCAAATAATTGTAGAGATTTAATAGATATGAAATTCAGATTATCTTTGACAGAAAAAAGCAAGTACCTTAATTATCAAGCAACTTTGTTTTTTTGAGTCAATAGTAATAGCTATTCCAAAGTCATTAATTAATAATATTATCATACTAAGAAGCAAGCTGTCTGCCAAATCTACTTAATATGACTTGCACATATCTCTAAGATCATTGTATATACATCCCAGTTAACACTGAAATATTGAATAATTTGCAACAGTTATAGTGTACCTGTCAAATATTCTATAATTTCTTAGTAAAACCCCAGTGAATATGTACATACGACAGGCTAATGTTTTTGATTCGACTGTGGGGTCGGCCGGATTTGAACCGGCGGCCTCCAGCGCCCGAGGCTGGCATCATACCAAGCTAGACAACGACCCCCCTCATTTTTGAGATATCATAACGAACACTAGCAAGATATAGATCGATAGGATTTATTTGCTGCTTGTTTGTTTTCAGCTGATGCAGATCTCATATATATAGTGATATTTTACATAGGGAATCCATAAACCACTATCATCAGCCAGTAGAAGTGGATCATACCCCAAATACACATAATTAGTTAAATTGTCTGCAAAAATGTGATGCTACTATACACGGATTTTGCATGTCACAAGCCATCATAAATAATGTGATTTTTATCTCCTAGATTGTTATCATATGGCCATATTTTGACATATAATCCAATAACTTACGAGATTTCATTTTAACGTTGAATACACTGATGATAGTGCGAATGGATCACCAATAAGCTTTGATAGGAACATAAAGAAAACTAAGAAAATCTAAAAGCATGGCAACTACTAATACCTAATATAAACACTATGAGCATGATGGTTAAAGTTGGCGCCACGAAAGACAGAAAGATTAAAGTCAGTCAAAATCAATCAACAACTTTTCTATGGGAGGGTGAGAATGTTTTTTCCACTCCTTCAATGATATCAGAAATGGAAGAAACTTGTAGACTTCTTCTTAAAGAGCAATTCATACCAGAAGAACAGTGGGATTCTGTCGGAACATTCGTGGAAATTAAACATATGGCAGCTACCCCTGTAGGAGCAGAAGTTCTACTCAAAGCTAAAGTATGTTCAGTAAATGGAAGAAGAGTCATGTTTGAAGTTGAGGCATCAGATAATATAGAAAAAATTGGTGAAGGAAGACATGAACGTACGATAATTGACATAGCTAAGTTTAGAAGTCGGTTCGATGTGAAGAAGAAAAAGTTAGAAATATAATATAAGGTGTAAAACTATAAAAGAGGCATAATAAAACATGTAATATTCTACTAGGTGATAAATGAAATGTCATCAATTCAACAAGCTACAGCTGGCGGAATGCCAGTATTAATCTTAAAAGAAGGAACTAAAGAGAGCAAGGGAAGGGAAGCACAGAAGAACAATATTACTGCAGCCAAACTTATTGGAGAGCTTGTCAAGACTAGTCTTGGTCCTAGAGGTATGGATAAAATGCTGGTAGACACTCTTGGCGATGTTACAATTACAAATGATGGTGCAACTATTTTGAAGGAAATCGATGTTCAACATCCAGCAGCTAAAATGATGGTTGAAGTTGCCAAATCAGTAGACAATGAAGTAGGTGATGGAACGACATCTTCAGTGGTTTTTGCAGGCTCATTATTACAGAAAGCTGAAGATTTAGTTAATAAAGATGTTCATCCATCTGTAATAGTAGATGGTTATACAGCTGCATCTGAACAGGCTCTAAAATTATTACAAAAGATCGCAATCAAAGTCGACGTAAATGATAAGGAGCGATTGCTAAAGATTGCCAGAACTAGCATGGATTCAAAACTAGTTTCTGAAGACAGCCCTATACTGAGTCAGGTTGTAGTTGATGCAGCAAAACAAGTGGTTGAAAAAATTGAAGATGATGAAGGTTTTAAAGTCGATCTTGACAATATTAAGGTAGAGAAGAAAGCAGGCGGATCTATGGCCGATACAAAGCTGATAAAAGGTATTGTATTAGACAAAGAAGTTGTTCACGGTGGAATGCCAAAGGTAGTCGAAAATGCTAAAATAGCATTGCTCAATTCTGCTCTTGAAATTGAAAAAACTGAAATGAGTGCAGAGATTCGTATTAATGATCCCCAGCAAATGCAAATGTTCCTCAATGAAGAGAACAAGATGCTCAAATCTATGGTTGACAAAGTAGTATCTGCAGGTGCTAATGTAGTATTATGTCAGAAAGGTATTGACGATATAGCACAACATTATTTTGCCAAGGAAGGTATTATGGCAGTAAGACGTGTAAAAGAAAGTGATATGTTCAAGTTGTCGAAGGCTACTGGAGCAAGTGTAATAAACAATCTTGACGATTTGACAGACAAGGATCTTGGTTTAGCTAATTTAGTAGAAGAGCGGAAAGTCGAGACAGACAAGTGGGTATTCATCGAAGGTTGCAAGAATCCAAAAGCTGTTTCTATACTTATAAGAGGTGGCTCACAGAGAGTAGTAGATGAAGCCGACCGCTCAGTACATGATGCTCTAATGGTAACTAAAGATGTACTTGAAAGGCCTGAAATAGTGGCAGGCGGTGGAGCTCCTGAAGCATATATCGCAAATGAGCTGAGACAATGGTCAGGAAACTTAGAAGGAAGGGCACAATTAGCAGTTCAAAAATTTGCAGATGCACTCGATTCTCTCCCATTGGCCTTAGCAGAAAACGCAGGTATGGATCCTATTGACACCATGACAGAATTAAGGGCAAAGCAAAGCAAAGGCTCGAAATGGACTGGCGTTGATGTAAGAAACACAGTAGTTGCAGACATGTTCAAGCAAAATGTGTTAGAACCAGTTGTAGTCAAACAACAGATCATAAAATCTGCCACCGAGGCTGCTTGTATGATATTAAGAATAGATGACGTAATTGCTGCAAGCAAATCTAAAGCTCCCCCAATGCCTCCGGGAGGCGGCATGGGCGGCATGGGCGGCATGGGCGGCATGGGCGGCATGGGCGGCATGGACATGGAATAAAATATTCACCTCTTTTTTCAAAACCTCTTTTTTAAAATAAGAATTATCAAAACATACTCCTCGTAGCTGTGTTATTATGCCATTGCTCTAGTAGACCAGTCTTTCGTAATCATGAGTACGTCTAATATAATAGATGAATTAATTTTGTGATATGCTAATGATAAAACTTGGCTAAAAATTTAGACTTTGGTTAGCAACAAAGGAACACTCTATTAAGAGCTTCCAATTAATTGTAGCAATGGAGTTTGTAGATTGGTTTCCTTATTATCAGAGCATAAGACAGCAATTTGGATATAGTACTCAAAAGGATCAAGAAGCAGCAAATATCCTATCTAAAATGATAAGGAGAAAAGCCTTAGATAAAAAAGTGCTGCAAAGGAAAATTGCAGGGAAACAAGTAATGGTCATAGGATCTGGTCCTGGTTTGGAGAGGAATCTTGAATTTATAAAAAGGAATTTGAAATTAACAAAAATTGTTGCAAATGGAGCAGCTCAGGTTCTAATTGAAAGAAGGATAAAGCCTGACATAGTGGTTACAGATTTAGATGGCAATCACTCATTTTTACAAAAGGCAGAGAAGATGGGAGCAACAATGGTCATTCATGCTCATGGAGACAACGTAGCAATGCTCAGAAAACTAGTACCGAAATTCAGACACGTTGTTGGATCTACGCAGATAGCGCCTGTTGAAAAAGTCTATAATTTTGGAGGTTTTACTGACGGTGATAGATGTGTTTTTTTGGCAGAGGAATTTGCTGCTAAAGATATTATCCTTGTAGGAATGGAATTTGGATATCCTATTAACAGAAATTCAACAGGAGTAGTAAAGAATCAGAACTTGAAAAATGAAAAAATGAAGGTGGCGAGAAAGTTATTAGAGATACTTGCGAAACGAGGATCCCAGTCAAACCTGTTTGACACGTCCACAAGGCCAATTAAAGGCTTTAAACGTTTCAGAATAAATGAAGAAACGCAGATTTAACTTACCAATGTACGATGGATAATAACTGATAATAAAAAGTAACAGGTAGATATTTTTGAAACTTCATCAGCAACGGAATATAATATTGGTAAGAGATGCAAAAATCATCATTTAAGAGTAGAAGAATATTATCCTGTACTCGATAGTCATTATTTATTATTACCATTATCATATGATATGAAAAATTATTATATTATTTATGTAAAGATGGATTAGACATGTCCAGCTATTCAGAAGACGATGTCAGACGTGCTGCCGAAATACGCGAATGGCTTGTCAAGCAAATTTCTGACAAGGAAGATGAAATTGAAAAATTACGTGTTACACTTTCACTAGTGGATAATCTACTAAAACGCGGTAGCTTTAAAGCCGCTTCTGCTCTTAACACTTCACATACTTTATCACCTATAGCCCAAAGTGCAAATATTTCTGGTAAGATATCTACAACCCATACAAATCAGCAGCAGAGGAGAGATACTGCGGGGAATGACATTGCAGAAAATGTTCTCCCCGGACAGCAACAGACAGAAGAAATGGAAATCAGAGAATCTAGATCGTTAAACCGACTTAAAGATAACCTATTATTAGCACATGTCGAAATATCTAAAAGCAGTGTGGAAATTTCTCCTGCAGAGGGAATTAATCTCAACGTTAATACTCCACCTTTCAAGTCATTTTTTCTAAATAGAATTTTGGATGGGATGAAAACAAAGGATACTGAAAAATTAAGCAACGGACAAACCAAAGAATCGGAATTACTCAATTACCATATCGAAGAAGATTCCAATGGTTTGATTAAGAGAATTATCATTAATAACTATAGAGAGAATGAACGACTTAATGAGATATTCAATACTTCTACATGGGTTTTTACAAGGATGATAGAAAAGGTTGGCAGATAAAATATAACATGGACAAGATAGTGGTTCTAGATTTTGGTTCTCAGTATAGCCACTTGATATGTAGAAGGATACGTGAGGGAAATGTATACTGTGAACTTTTACCATATAATACTCCAGCCGACGTAATTAAAGAAATAGATCCTAAGGGGATAATTCTCTCTGGTGGACCTTCAAGTGTATATTCAAAAGATTCGCCCAGACCAGACAAGAAGATCTTCCAGATGGGATTTCCAATTTTAGGAATATGTTATGGTCATCAGATAATTGTAAATAATTTCGGAGGTAGAGTCAAAAGAGCAACAGATAGAGAATATGGACATGCTGACTTGATTATTGATGATAAAACTGACCTATTTAATCAAATGAATGGTAAAATAAAATGTTGGATGAGTCATGGAGATGCTGTAGAGGAATTACCTCATGGATTCAAAGTATTGGCACATACAAGCAGCTCATTCTCGGCTGCAATAGGTAATCAGAAAAGGAAATTTTATGGACTGCAATTTCATCCAGAAGTGGTGCATACAGACAAAGGAATTCAGGTTTTGAAGAACTTTTCTTATAATATCAGCAAAGCAAAACCTAGTTGGAATATGAAAAACTTTGTAGAGATGACAATTAACAATATTAGGGAGACTGTTAAAAATGACAGAGTGCTTTGTGCAGTAAGTGGAGGGATCGATTCTACTACAGTTGCAGCACTTTTGCACAAAGCTATAGGCGATAATTTGCAATGTGTTTTTGTTAATCATGGGTTATTGAGGCGAGATGAGGAAAAATTGGTCATCCAACTTTTCGGAGATCGGTTGAACATTCAGGTAATATATATCGACGCAGAAAAACAATTTCTTCACAGGCTAGAAGGAGTGAATGATCCTGAAGAAAAACGCAAGATTATAGGCGAAGAATTTGCGAATGTATTTGTTGATGTTGGAAAAAAGAATGGACCATTTCAATGGCTCGCACAGGGAACACTCTATCCAGATGTGATTGAAAGTGGCATTTCAAAAGGTCCAGCAGAGATTATTAAAACACATCATAATGTAGGCGGTCTTCCGAAATGGCTTAATTTAAAAGTATTAGAACCACTAAGTAGCTTATACAAAGACGAAGTCAGAAAAGTTGCAAAATTACTTAATGTTCCTAATGCATTCTTAAAAAGACATCCTTATCCTGGCCCTGGTCTGGCAGTTAGAATAATTGGAGAAGTTACTAAAGAAAAAATACGTATTGCTAGAGATGCAAGCAAAATAGTTGAGGAGGAATTGGATATTGCAGGATTATATGACAAGGTATGGCAAGCGTATGCTGCAGTAGGAGATGACAGGGCAGTTGGGGTTCTTGGTGATGAACGTGTTTATGGAAGGATTGTCATAATCCGAGTTGTAGATTCAATAGATGCAATGACCGCAGACTGGACTAGATTGCCTCATAAACTAACTGAAAAAATTAGCAATAGAATCACTAATGAAGTTGAAGGGGTAACATTGGTTACATATGCTGTTTCAAGTAAGCCACCTGCAACGATAGAACCGCAGTGAGCACCTACAATACAAAGTATCATTTGTATTTATATCATGCTACATAGCCTGCTCCATACTATCCTTTCTTTGCTTCCCTAATACCAGCCAAGCTTGATCTTAATCTTAACATATAAAAATAAAAGATAGCGAACTAGAACATATACCTTATTCTTACTTAACCTCCTTATCCTCATTAGTCTATATTTTATAAATGACACGTTTTGCTGCAGATTTTATATTCCATGATCTGTATTAACCAATCTATTGATTTGGTTTTGCGGCAATCGTTAGCGTTAGTGCCAACTGTTTAGTGACGCTGTTAAGCAAATCTCAGCAATTAATTAGGCAAGCTACTTTTTCCCTTTTTGCCTTAACTTTTCGCTGAGGATGTGGTGAGCGATTCTTACTAAATGTTAGAAAAACATACGTATATTGTACGTCCTAGTTACATTATATAATCTTGATATATAGATATATATATTTACATAATACTATAGCTCTTATTATATTACATATAACTGGAATTCCTGAATGGGATAGACAATTGTAAAATTTTTGCTGCATTAGAGGTGGCTAAATAGAATTATCGATAGATATATAAATATATATTACATATCGATCCTTTCTAGCAACTCCATTACACCTTCAATATCTGCAGGTTCTGCGAAAGGATTTCGTATATATAGTGATACATAGGCGTTAGAAAACGTCAATCGTTCCCTGGTATCTAATCCAGCCAGATGTCCTAAAATGTCTGCAGCGTCCCAACAGTCGCCTGCACCAGTAAGGGTTTTCGGTTCAACTTTAATTGCGTTGACAAATGATGTTTCTCTGCCATTGGACCATGCTGCACCTATTCTTGTATGTAGATCGATACTTACTCCGACTTTTCCTGCAAGTTTAGCTGCCGCATTTTTCACATCTACAGAATCATAATTGTTTGATGGTACTAGAGGATCGAATCCTAAAGCCCTAGCAAGAGAGTTGCATTCATTTTCATTTATACTCAAAATGTCAATGATATCACTCATCTTTGTTAATGAGTCTAGAAATTCTTGTCTTCTAATTTCAATATCAGCAGGATCAATGAAGTGAAGAGATTTTGGTGAGTTTTTAAACACATGTTCTGTTAGTTTGGTACCATTTGAATTGCTGGCCCAGTTGACAACTACTACCCCGTCCGCGTTTCTTAATATCCTGAGATCATCTTCAGAATTAACCCGTTCAGGTCCAAAATTTATATTATCTCCTGTATCACTTAGCATTACATTTGATTTAAAACCTTGTTCACCGGTAAATTCGAATGATGTAGTGAGCCCATGTTTTCCATCTGCAATTCTAAGATTTACTCCTCCAAATTTTGAAAATATATGTGTAAGTATTGCCGCACCAATTTTGTCTGAGATTGTGAAAAGAGTGACTTTAGCAGATAGTTTTGCTAAGCAATATGCAATATTGACGGCATTGCCTCCCTTAATATCTACAGTAGGCATGTCACGTATACTGCCACCACCAAACCGGGCTTTTTGAGTTAAAGCATCAATAAGGTCTTCTTTCGATTTCAGCTTTATGATACGATCGATGAAGAAATCGGGCATTACAACAATAGGATTCATGTAAGAATAGTAGTTTTGAATTTTCTCTGAAATCGAAGATTTAATTTTGCAACACCTTGGACATATTGCTAAGTATTATCACAATATCATCATTTATAGTGTATTTAAAACTACTTAACCTACAACGGTTTTACATACATGTTATTAGCATTTACCTATCTACAATATATCTTTATGAAAAGGTCTTTAAGCATTGCAAGTTAATTTTATAATGATAATGTATTCCGTGGAAAGATTGAGATTGGAATGCAAGTATATATTAATTTAATATCATAATTTAAGATTACCTTAGTCATAATCAGCTTAAGGAGAATCTCCTATTGCATTGTAACATTTTTATTTATATATGCATTAATTTTTTATCACGCCCTTGATTTTGAGTATGTGTATATATACTTCCTCAACTGCATTGGTAGCTGGAAAAAGGAGGGTTGCTGGCACATGAACAGTTTGAAATTGATAGTAGGTGATAAAAATGTCTGAAAACACCAATACGATTATTAATGCATCAATAACACTAGGCGATGTAAAGGTTCAGTTCAATGGTTCTGCAGAATCAGTGCTAACATCTATTATTAATTTTGTAACAAAACACGTTCCAACGTTAGAGTTGGCAAGGAAAATTTCCCTGAATTATGCAGTTACCGATCTTATTGAAACATATTCAAATCTGATTAAAATTACTCCTGAAGGACCAAGGGTGATTATTTCTGATCTGTATGAAATAGGAATAAAAAAAATATCTGATAAAGAGATGGTCGCATTAGAATTAATTGCATCAAAGATTGCAAAAGATCTGGGAAAGATTTCCGATGATGCAATGCAAGCATCGGAAATTCAGTCTACTACAGCACTCAACCCTAAATCAGTTAGCTCAAGACTCTCAGAACTAGTAAAGGCAGGTTATGTAGTAAGAGACAATACAAAGGATGGAATTGGATCGACGGTAGTTTATAAAATTACCACCTCGGGGATTCACTGGTTAACCTCCACTATGATTAAAAGAATAAAACCACTATCGACATCCTAGTCATCCTAATCATGCTCATCGATAGCATAAGCATAACAAACACCTCAATCATAATGGAGATTCAGAATACGGTCTCTTCTGAAGATATCTATAATTTCTCATTGTTCCAACTCTAGTAAGAATGCCTTCTCTTACCATATCTGTTAGCGAATGTGACACAGCGGTTCTATCATAATTATATCCAAGTCGTGATAGCTCCTCATGAACTTCTCCCAGAAGCTTTTCTGCTCCAAAATATCCTTCATACCATAATTTTTCTAGTAGGCCTCTACATGTAGCCCCCCCTTTTGACATTTCCCTACGCGGTGGCTCGATTAAATTTTTTACTCCTTCTTGATAAGCGACATCTGTATTAATCTGTAGTTTTAAAGAATTAATTTCCTTTTGAAATTCAGCAATCTGAGCATTCAAACCTTGCATGAGGGTCGTAGAAGTATCGATACCAGAAAGAACATCTTCCACTACTTGTTTAACCTTGCTCTCCAAACAGGTTATTTCGACCTCCCAGTCACGATGTCTCAGCTTAATTTTAACTTCATTGGAAGGAGGTGAAAGTGATTCGCTCATGCAACCTATATTTGTCAATGTTCTTCGCTCGATAAATTTGTTGCTGACCATATTGATCATGTTGCACAACATTAATAAGCAATGAACTTGTTATATTGTTGATCAACATGGCCACGCAATTAAATTTTCAACCTGATGGGATTAACTTTGGTGAATTTGAACGTGCATTTAACCGATCTTTAGGACATTGCTTATCGTCTCATCTGCAGGAGTTACTTAAGGGGAAAAAAATCATCTTTAATTCAGAGGATAAGAATCTTATCCCAGTCGATGGATGGGGGATTAGAAGTATTCCATACTGTACAACGCCTCTAACAACCATTCAGCCAAGGATGGATAATACAACAATATGTGCGGTAGATTCTAGCACAATCCAACTCGCAGAGACTGAAGATGGGGCCCTGTATGGAGTAAAAGGCGGAGTAGTACTTTCCATTGGAGCCCAAGCATCAATTCACTTCAAAATTGGCCCTATCTTGTTTTATCTAAGCGAAGAAACTATTGGACATTCTCAGCTTGATCATAGAGTAGCAAAGATCATTTTAATTGATAGTGACTTTGCAAAACGGTTAATCAGAATCCGTGTTGAAAGGGTGATTCAGATGGAGCTGTCAAGCAACTTCAGTAAATCAGTAATACTCATAGATGGATCATTGAAGTCATCTCTCTTTGAGGAAAAAAATCAGAGCATTAAAAATGTAGCTGAAAACTGCATTCTAAAGCAAAATTCTATGATTGGGATAAGCAAAAGTAGCAAGCTTAGGATCATCGATAGAGTTTGTACTCCTCTTACAAAGATCCAAGGAGCGGCATACATGGATGTCAATCTGATAATTAAAAGTCTGGTTCGGAATACTATTGGTGACAATCTTATAGCAAAGTTTGGCAACCATAATAGTCCCATATTGAGAGTAGATGTTGTTTCTGGTAACTCAGATAAAGATGAGGCCCTTGGGAAATTATTGGGTAACGACTCAATAGCATGTGGATATCCCGAAACATTGCGACTTGCACACCATGTTTCAACTTTTTCTTCCACTGAGATATCTTGCCTTAGAGGCCACGTATTAAGTAACTATGATGTGACTGAACTTGCATCCAAAGACATACGCAAAACTTTACTAGGTTCTATCACGGTATGAAGATCTTATCAAAAAATGGCAATGAGCTGATTATGCTAGCAATGAAGAGTGACATTGCTAGCAAGGGTGACTATTTGATAATTGAAGATGAAAAGTCAAAAAGAAAGATGATTGTTCAGATCTATGATGAAGAATATCTTTCTTCCCAATCTTTAATTGAAGATATTGTGAAGGATGAAGTTGTAACAGCGTCAAGCATAGAAAATTTACATGATCCACTCAATATTGGAAACATATCTAAGATTATCAGAGATGCAAGGGTGTTCCGTGTTAAAATAAGAGCTGCCATAGATTTATCAGGTAAATTATCGAGTGATGTAACATGGCTGCCGTCAAGGGTATATTCTAATGTAAGAAGGTTAAGTATTTCCGAGTTGGATATGTTCATTGAGAGAAAAGGGGTGTTCCCTATTCCTATAGGCAAAGCTAGAGGAGATGATCAGGATTTTGAACTCTATGCAGAAGACCTTGACGGTAGATTAAACATCATTACCGGAAAAAAAGAATCTGGCAAATCTCATCTTTCAAAGATCCTTGTGAAAACATTGGTCCAACATGGAGCATTTGTCATTGTATTTGATTTAAATAATGAGTATGGAGGGCTAGCATGGAATAGTGACGGCTCCCCGTCTTCAGTTCATGAACAGATAATGGTACTTGAGCCAGGATATGGATTAAAATTCTCACTCGCTTACTGTGGCAAATCTGCTATGTATAGCATGCTTAAAAATGCGCTTGACATGCCAGCTGCCTCCTTACGTGAATTCTTTAGGATCTGGGATTATCTTGAAAAGAAACAAACATTAGAGCTTGAAGCATTTGGTAATGCAATAAATACATGGAACATTAATGAGCTTGTAAGAGATGCTCTTATATCTAGATATCACGTAATTCAGTCATCGCGCTTATTTTCAAGCAGTCAAGACGGGCATGGGATAAAGTTTGAAGATGTGATATCAAAAGAGCATAAGGGGGCTGCAATAATAATTAGCATGGGAAAATCAACAGCTATTGCAAGAAGAATGATTGTAGAACTAGTCCTGAGCAAACTTATTGACTTGCTTGAGAAATTGGTAATACCACCCATCTTTTTGTTTGCTGAGGAAGCCCATCTCTATGTTAGAGACACATATTGGGAAGATATAATCACAAGGATGAGACATTTTGGAATCTATACAACATTCATTACCAATCAACCTGACGTCATAGGCGATGGAATATATCGTCAAGTGGACAACATATTTCTGTTCAACTTTACTAATGATACAGATTTGGACAAAATCTCAAAAGTCTCGTTGGCTGATAATGAAACCATACGTTCAATTGTTAGGACGTTGCCACAACGTTATTGCTTATCTATTGGTAAAGTCGTATGTGATTTACCAATAGTCGTGAAAACAGCACCAGCAGAAGTACTAACACTAGGAGAGACTAAAAAATTCTTCTCGTGAATATCTACCAGTTCATATGTGTAAGAGAATGGAATTGTATTACGAATATTCTATACTATGGCGGTTTGGCCACGTTTCTTTGTACCTATATCAACAGCTTCATTTATTTGCGATACAAAAATCTTTCCATCACCTGCGGAACCAGTACTCACTGTATCCACTATAGTCTTGATGACTTTATCTACATCAGAGTCTTCAACTATTATGACGATAGCAGCTCTAACTGAAAATTCTGACGTATATCTTCCAGTTCCTCTGCCAGTTTCGACTACTGGTTTTTCTCCTTTTCCCCTGCCTTTTGCATCAAGAATAGTGCATCCGCCGACTCCGGCATTCTTTAAAGCCTCATTTACGTCTAACACTTTCTCACTAGCTACAATAGCTTCTATGCGTTTCATGTTTTGCTATAAAAAGACCCTTATAAATAAGGCTTTCAAGCAGATTCAATCTAAATATTGCGTTGACTACAATGCAAAGGCATCCAAGGTAGTCCATTGGCTCAGAGGTAATTACCATGTAGTCATATAATATATATATATCCACAACTGAGGTTATCGATCGGCTAAATCATTTTACCAAATTCTCATCAAATAATTGCAGAGAAAGGAAACCACTTTAGGAACTAGTAAATACTAGGATAACAATTGTATATATTATACATATGAGTAAATTAGAACTTAAAAACAGGAGTAAAGTAGATATCATTTACGACATACTTGCTTCTGCTGTTGATGGTGGTGTAAAAAAAACACACATCATGTATAAAGCTAATCTAAGTTCGGAACAAATGAAATTCTATTTTCATACTCTTGTTTCTCATAGTTTGTTGACTAGTGATAGAGACAGTGAAGATAATTTAATTTACAAAACTACGCAGAAAGGTGTAAAATTTCTCCAGTGTTGTGTACAAATAAAGTCTTTAATTTCTCCGGTACCTGATGCAAGGATTTATAATGAAGCAGCAGAACCACTGTATCTAGGCCAATAACTGAATACATAAAATTGTAACGGTTGATTTTTTAAAACAATACAAATAGCGTACATGTAAATTAAATATCATATCTATATGATGCTGAGCCATACAGAATATTATTATTCTGTCTCTTAATCATGCAAGTCTCAACAGTACCAGTTGGAATACAGACCAATATAGAATAATGTGGCTTTAATAGTCGTAGATAAATAGTTTTATATTTTTATATTTTTATATTCAGCGTGTTTTTAACATTAGCTATGAACTAGAGTTACACTATAATATGTGCAATATGACAACACGATAGCCATAAAGGCTCATATAATAACATCTGTTCTTAAACAATAAATAATGATTGATAAGTAATTTGGTTGAATAAACTAACTTACTACTGACATCATGCTTACTACATCTATAGGACTAACTATCATACTGTTATCAACTATATAAGCCAAATAATATGTTTAAAACAGCCTTGCCTTACTTGTTACAAAAAACACTGTGCTGATGTAGCAGTTGAAGTCCCGCTTTGACGATGAATTCAACTACCTATATCTGATGCCGACCTGATCTTGAATATGACAAAAAAGTAGTAAAAACAGCCATGTGATGTTACTGTGACTTGAGAGAGGCCATATCAATGGAGAAGCGATACTTTACATCCGCCCTAGACAACCTGTCATAAGCCTCGTTGACCTTCTGGATTGGGATGACTTCTACGTCTGCAGTAATATTATGTTTACCACAAAAGTCAAGCATCTCCTGCGTTTCAGCAATACCTCCGATGAGCGAACCGGAGAGGCTACGACGCTTGAATATAAGACTGAAGGCCGCTACGGCATGAGGCTTGTCTGGTGCGCCAACGAGTGTCATGTTGCCATCGCGGCGGAGTAATTGTAGGTATGCGTTAATATCATGTTCTGCAGAGACCGCGTCGAGGATGAAGTCGAAGCTGTTTACGTGCTTGCTCATCTCATTAGTATTTCGTGAAATGACCACCTCATCTGCGCCAAGGCGAAGAGCGTCTTCTTTTTTGTTAGGCGAAGTGGTAAACACTATGACATGTGCGCCAAGAGCATGAGCAAACTTTATTGCCATATGGCCTAGTCCACCAAGACCTACCACGCCGACCTTCTTGCCTTTAGTAACATCCCAATGTCGCATTGGAGAGTATGTTGTGATTCCGGCACATAAGAGAGGCGCAGCTCCGGCGAGATTTAGGTTGGAAGGAACATGTAGGACAAAAT
>Ga0126310_10000015_pt1 | contig 47725 bp, 36 predicted proteins | sample Plot60_FD_92540 | JGI IMG/M metagenome (GOLD analysis project Ga0126310, IMG submission 92540) | Serpentine soil microbial communities from UC McLaughlin Reserve, CA, USA - Plot60 | ecosystem: Environmental > Terrestrial > Soil > Grasslands | place: USA: UC McLaughlin Reserve, Lake County... | reverse complement strand
TTATGTACATATGAACTAAATTGTACCATTTCAATTTTTTATGCTATAAAAATATCATGAAATTAAATTATCATAAATTAATTTCTCATTTCATCCAATATCGGCAATAAGAAGATGACTAGTTTAGAGAAACAAGCTATACATTTTAGAATAGTAATATCATATATTGTATATATCTCAAATATATCATATTGAGATATATTTGAAATCATCAAATTTATCTAGAATATGGTATTGTTGATTATATTAGTATTGATAGTAGAAGCCAATTAATTCATCTGCTTTTCATTAACATGTACATTAATGCCTTTTGAACATGTAGTCTATTTTCTGCCTCATTCCATACAACTGATGATTTTCCATCTATTACATCAGACGTTACCTCTTGACCACGCTTAGCAGGCAAACAATGCATAAAGATTGCGTCTTTTTTAGCCAGTTTCATAGTCTCAGAGTTTACTTGGTATTTAGGAAAGAAAGCTATCTGTCGCATGGTTCTTTCTTTGTCCTTTCCTATTGAAATGAATGTATCTGTTACTACTGCATCAGCATCTCTAACAGCTACTGAAGGATTCTCTGTAATTATTATCTCGGCTCCAGTCTTTTCTCCTTCTTTTTTAGCTATCTTTACTATGTTTTGTAATGGTTCATAACCTTTGGGACATGCAGCAGTCATGTTAATACCTGTTTTTGCACAACCTAGTAGCAAATCATTACAGACATTATCACCATCTCCTATCCACGCAAGATTCAATCCACTTAGTTCTTTCTTGCTTTCTTGAATTGTTAAAAGGTCTGCTAGTATCTGACATGGATGAAAGGTATCTGATAGACCATTTATAACTGGAATAGAAGCAAATTTGCCTAGCTTTTCAACATCTGTATGAGCATAAACTCGTGCAATAATGCAATTGAGATATAGTGATAATGTCTTTGCAGTATCTTCTATTGATTCCCCACGCGATAGTTGAATATCGTTGGCGTTAAGATATATGTTGTTTCCACCCAACTGAAACACACCAGTCTCGAAACTCACTCTTGTTCTGGTTGATGGCTTTTGGAAGAGGAGCCCAAAGACTTTGCCTTTTAATATTTGCCGTGACTTTCCATTCTTTAATTGTTTTTTTAAGCTGCTAGCTAATTTTATAATGGAAAGAATTTCCTTTGAACTTAAGTCTTGCAGGCTAAGAACATCTTTACTATTTAAGCAAGCCCTCAATATCTTCATCTGAAAGATATACTACATCGTCTTTTGCATTTTGCCGTGACTCTTTGGAGCCTTCCTTGTGTTTTTCTGACTGTTTATCATCCGATACTTTAATTTGCTTTTCATTTTTTTCTGTATAGTTTCTCACATAGTGATCTTCAACTTCTGATCTTTTCTCTTTCTTGTGCCTGTCCATTCTACCAAACAATCCACCAAAACGAGACTTCACTTTCGATTTCTGTTTCTCTTTGCTTTCTGTCTTTTGGTCTTCTATATCTGTAGGATGATCTTGTACCATAGTCGGTTGATAAGATGAATCATTTCCTAAAGGCTTTTCATAGTTTTCTATCTCTTCTTCAATTTTAGGCTCAATCTCCGATATGTGTTCTTGATTATCAACTACGTTTGGTATATCTGTTGGTGATGATGACGACGTTGTGGCTGAAATTGGTTTCTGTTCTCCTACTCTTCTTTCTTCTTTTGTAATGGATACTGTATGAGCATCTATTGCATCTATTGAACTAAATGTTGATGGTTTTTGCGTTTCTATGTCAGAGGTTTTTGGAACGGTGGGAGTTGCAGGTGTTATATCGCTAATATTCATTATGGGCATATTGCCGAATATGGACTCAATGAATCTGTCAGGATCAAAAGGGATTATGTCATCATACGTCTGCCCAACTCCTAAATAAAGAATTGGTTTTGATGTAATATGAGCTATGGAAATTGCAGCACCACCCTTTGCATCTGCATCTGCTTTAGTTAAAATAGCACCGTCAAAATTCGTGTATTGAAAAAATTCTCTTGATTGATTGATAGTATCGTTTCCAGCAAGTGAATCACCTACAAATAATTTCATATCCGGTTTTACTACCCTGACGATTTTACTAATTTCGTCCATTAGGTTTTTAGCTGTTTGCATTCTACCAGCTGTATCTATTAATACTGCATCAATATGGTGTTTTCTGCTGTAATCAATTGCATCTCTTCCTACTGCTGAGGGATCTGCACCATATCTTTGGGAAATGACTTTTAATGATAACTTTTCTCCATGACGAGTAATCTGTTCAATCGCACCTGCTCTATGAGTATCTCCGGCTGCCATAACCACAGAAATGCCATTTTTACGGAGTAGATGAGCCATTTTTGCAACTGTTGTAGTTTTGCCTGTTCCATTAATGCCAAGAAATACAATAACATACGGTCCCATTTTGGAGTCTATCTTCGATTTGATTCTCTGTATCAAATCTACCTTTTCAGCTTTGGCAAACATTTCTGCAATTGTAGTTTGAAGCCTTATTCTTATTATATTCTCTACATTATCGTGTCCTTTATCAAATTTTATTCCTGTTAGTTCTTTTTTTAATTTCTCAGATAAGTGATCAATTACTTCTTGTGAAACATCACTTTCTAATAATGCAAGTTGCAAATCAAATAGGTTCCCATCAATATCTTTTTCAGAAATCTCCTTCTGACCTATGTTTCTTATTCCTATGCTTGAGAAGGCTTTTTTCAGTTTGTCAAACAATTCATATTCAACCCTAATGACGATGTGGTTATTGTCTATTGATGTGTGTATATGAATTATGCTGTGATTTGGCAGCAGGGGAAGAAGTGCCAGATGACTGCTGTAACATCTGGTTAACTTGTTTTTGAATCTGCTCCATGCGCATTTCTATTTGTTGTTTTTGGTTATACAGTTGGCTCAAAGCAGTTTCAAATTCTTTAATTCTGGATTCAATATAATTAACAGTATCTTCTCTGCTTTTTTCCACAATTACTCCTGCTCCTACATTTACCAGTAGTTTCTTTACAGGCGGAACTAATGCTTTCATGTAAACTCCAATTCCAACGGGCATTAATGATTCCACTTCTGATTCATCCATTACATTTTGAACAGCAGAAGAAGCAAGCCGGGCCTCTTCAATTAACTTTGTGACTGTGGCTTCGCGGGTAATAGTATCATTCATATATGCCTCCAGAATTCTTGACTGCTGAACCATTTCGCTAATTTTCTGATCCGCAGCAGCCTTTTGTTGATTAATATCATTACTCATTTAAATTCAATTTTCAAACCTATCTTATAACTGTGACTAGTAAATCATTTATTGGTATTTAAAATAGCTAGGTCCAAATAAATCAGATGAACAGGATCCTGTTGCTGCTTATGTCTATTTATATATGCAATAGGCTAGTACTAGTAATAATTAATCAAAAGAGTAGAGGAAGTTCTGTGCTGAAGGTCGCAACCTATCATCAATAATAAGCGGTCAAAATTATATGGTGTTATGCTCGCTCCAGGTTGACTATCCTGATATTAGTATCAACGGTCCCGAGACTGGCCCATCGTCTCTGACAGTCCTTCTTTTAAAATATTATGTTGTTGAATTAATTATCAATATAAATATATATTATATATAATTTTTTCTTCATTTCCTGCCTGAAGCTACAACCATCTCCTATTCATTATAAATAGTCAATCGTCGCCTGCCTGATAGGTTACCTGGCAATTTATAATCAATATCTTGTTGGCTATTGTCAGATTAGGATTATTAAATGTCATCCGTAATCCATTTCTATCACCTGTGCATATGCGCCTACTACTTGTTTTGCAAGGTCAAGTTATAGTAGTAGTTATCATTGCTACTATCTATGTAGATAGAATGATAGGCGGTAGACTCTGCATATGATCTTTTGCTTGAATAGCACATTTTCTCCTCTATGCTTGAATTAGCGAGTAAACCAGTGATTACTGCCTGTTTCGCTGTTAAAGCATTAGAACAAGCCAGTCGCAACTATGACACCGCGATTGTATACCGGTTCTAATCAATCTATTTTCCTTCCCAATTAAATTATAGCTTTGGCAATACTGGTCATGTGGTCAAAAATCCAGTAACATGCAGCTTGAACCCCTTTTTAGGGGTCAAAAACTATATTTCTAGTATCTACCTATTGCAAAATGTTCCTATTTCGTTGACTTAAATTGTAGAAAAATTTGGTCAACTAGAATGATCCAGCTATGTTATTGGAATGTTACCTGATTTTGGAATTGGAATTCTTAAAGTAACAACACCATCTATATATTTTGCAGTTCCAATTACCTTATTGTCATCCGTAATTCGAATAGGTAATGCTACCTTCTTGTCTAATCGAGTAGGTCTGTGTTTGTAATAAACTATGCCATGATTTTCTTCATCTTCTCTATTCGCATTGATCGATAGTATATTTTCAACTATTCTTAGATTAATGTCTTTTTTGGCAAAGCCAGGCAAGTCAATATTAACGATCAAGTCGTTCCCGTCTTCAAACATGTCTATGGCCGGCATCACAAATTCATAAAATTCTCGAGATCTATTGCCTAATTCTCTCATTATTTCCTTGGCCATATACTGTCCTAATTCCATAACGTTAAGTTCTACTTGTTGATATAAATCCTTTGTTTTTTTAACCGCATTTATAGCACATTGTAATAGCCTATTCTAATGGGGGTTTCATACTAACATATGCCGTCAGCTTATAGCTTCTATTATTTTCCTATTTATGAAATGCAATATTATACTAGAAGATCAGAATTAACGATCACTTTCAGAGGCGGCTTCAAAAATTGTCGTGTTTCAAGCCAGATCTTCATGATGATTTAGCAAACCTCTTACCGCTTAGCCAATCTGTGTGAATTATGGATGTGTAATTTCGGAATCAAAAAATTAAACTTTCTATAGTATATGTTAAGTATCTTTCAATGTAAGTTGTCTTTCGTCACACGAAATTGTTTGCACTTCCTCCCTGTAAAGAAGAAGAAAAATGGCAATAAAATAGTCATAAGTATATAGTTATATATAATACAGCAAATATTTGATGATAAAAAAAACATATGCAAACGACCAATAGTACAAACAATGGTTCTACGTAAATAGGTGGTTTCCATTGCATCTTATAAAGTGATATTTGTGCTAGGTATATTTGTTGTAGACATCCCTTTTGCATCCCGTATATCGATTCAAGAAGTAGCACCACATATATTTGTCATCCCTCACTATCATCACAAATTATTATCCCAATATACGACGTGTATTATCAATGATGATCGGAGAATGACAAAATGATTTCTATATCTATAAAGGGTACTCACAACAAAATTAGAGGAATAGCTTTCTCTGCAATGATGCTGCTTTTATTATCGGTTATAATTTCTAGTCAAAATACATTTGTCAATACTGTGTATGCCGATCATAATGATGATAATGATAATAATAAAGTAAAGAATAGGTCATTAATTAATGACATCTCCGATCAGGTAATCGATACTCGTTCTAATAAAGAAAGCATACAAAATATTCTTCAACTAATACAAATTCAAATAGCACAGACATCTGGCCAAGATAAAGCAACTAAGACAATTGATCTAATAAACTCAATTATTAATCTAAATCCTAACGGTCCTTTAGCTCAATCATTATTATATCTCTCAAAACAACAAGCAATCGGTAATGTCAACTCTGTTATTGAAGCTGCCATACAAGTGGCTGTGCATGTAGCTAGCGGCGGTGAAGACATAGAAGAAATAATAAAACAAGCAGCTTCACATACCCAGCAAGTTCTGTCTTCAGAATCATCATCTTCCACATCATTGCTGCAATCATCACCACCACCAGCGCAATCATTACCACCTATTACGGTACAGCAACAGCAACAGCAACAGCGGCTGCAGCAGCAATCATCTTCACCGCAAACTGTCACCTCATCATCAGAGCCTCTATCATATTCACCTGCAGGAGGCAGAACTGACAAATTTGGCATAAAAGAGCTATACCAATCAAAGCCAGGAGGCGAACAATGGTTAATGAACATGGATACTGCAAAGGACTCAAGGTCGGGTTCCCCATCTTTGACTAAGAATACAGATGGTTCTTTCAGAGTCTCTGGACAAGAAAACATAAGGTATAGAATCTATACTTCAACCGGATATCACGAGCCTCCCAATACAGATCAAAAACAGTTAGCTAAGCAAGAGTATATGCTAGCACCTAATGATTGGAAGAATGTGGAAATGACTGGATATATCAGAGTAGCGCAAAACGAACCTGCAGATAACCACTTTACCTGGTATGCACGAGGAGGCATTCCCACTTCTACAAGAGGCTGCGAGGGAACATCAATAAAAGGACAAATGTTTGTTGATGGGCACACAAACTTTGCTAAGGAGCAATGGCATACAGGTGGCTATGTCTTTACACCAACTAAATCTTCAATTGTAGGTTCTATGGTGGGAAAATGGATTGGATTTAAGATGGTAACATACAATTTCCAAGAGAATGGAAAAACGGTAGTAATGATGCAGAATTGGGTTGACAAGGGTAACAATGGGCACTGGGTCAAGATATATGAATATATTGATAGAGGTGGACTTGGAACTCAAGGCAGTCATTGCGGAGCGGCAAATCCTGATCAAATAATCACATGGGGAGGTCCAATTGCCATATTTGGATGGGATCATTTTAATGCAGTAGACATAAAGAACTTTAGTATAAGAGAAATTCAACCACCACAATAGAGCCAAGTAGATACACTAACCAACACCAATTTTTATGCTCTCCATCATATGTACTCATCAATTTCTTTTGTCTGTTCAGTCCATTCTACTTTTGTTATCTATTCCACAATCACAATTTGTAATGCAACCATAAGTGCTAACATCTCTATCAAAATCCTGTTTTAAGTATTAGAGGTTATTAATTATAGCCACTGATCTACATCTTGCAGTAATGTGTATAGTTTGTGATTATTGCTATATGCATATCAAAAATGTATCTTTATAGCGAAATTCAATCAATAGAATGAAACAACTCCTGACTCGCCTGTCTCGATCAGCTCTTCTAACAACAAAATAATGACTCATCATAAATATTTTATAAGGGGTATTGTGGCTTCTTTTGTGTTAATGATCAATGAATATATATTATGTTCCAAAAATAGATCATCTTGCCGGAATACAGTGCTACTGTACTGATTATGAAGGTATATGCGGCTTTATAAAACAAAACGATACTAGTTTTAGAGTATCTGAAATAATAGATGACTCTTTTCTTATTGATTTATCACCAGTACAGAATGATACCCATAAATTTCCATTATATATTTTAGACAAAAGAAACATTGATTCAAATCACGCCCTTTTTGAAATAAAAAGAGAGCTTGGTATTAGACTTAAAATCCTAGGAATCAAGGATTCAAAGGCCATCACAAAACAATACGCTAGTTCAGAGCAAACAGGGAATATCAGAAGAGAAGCAAAAACACGGCATACTCTTATGGTATTGAAAGGATTTAGTAGAAAGCCTTTAAGAAAAGCTCATCTTGGTGGAAATGAATTTACTATTACTGTTAATAACACAAAATCTTCTGATATTTCTGATTTTGTCCCACAAATAAGAAATATTGCAAATTTTTATGGGCTACAACGATTTGGCAGCAAGAGACTAATTACTCACCTTGTAGGAAGAGAAATTGTTAAGAGAAATTTTAAAAAGGCTATAGAACTCCTATTGTCTCATACCTCAGAATATGATTCTCCAAGAACCAGAGAAATCAGGGAAAAAAGTCGTGATCCAAAAAATTACCCTCAAATTCTTAAACAACTTCCGAAAGGAATGGATATTGAATACGAAGTAATGTCAGCATTGGCAAATGGCAGAGAGCCTGTGGCTGCATTGCGATCCATACCAATTGTCATCCGCAGATTATTTGTTCAGGCTTATCAGGCATATATTTTCAACAACTGTCTAAGCGTCGCAATTTTAGATGGAGAGGATATATCTGCATGTAAGGAAGGTGATCTATGTTTCGAAATGGAAGGCCAGTTAATTTTTGGAAAGATACGTAAGTATGACTCTCATAAAGATTTAACTTCAGATGTAGTTCCTGCTGTTCGGCTATCGGGGTATACTTTTCAGCCTAATAAGGGAAGATTTGAAGTCATAACAAGAAGGCTTATGCAGGAGGAAACTATAACAGAAAAAGACTTTTACATAAAGGAAATGGAAGAATTGAGTGCACCTGGAGGATTCAGACAAGTACCACTCTGGTGTAAGGATTTCTCTTATATGAATTCACTTACACTACACTTTAAATTACCAAAAGGATCCTATGCAACGACCCTATTGCGTGAATTGATGAAGCCAGAAGATCCAATTAGATCAGGTTTTTAAATTTAATTTTTAGAGTATTGCATTATCTACACTTTTCTTATTTTTCTATTGCCAACCTTTTTTTGTTCATCTCCTTTCCTTTCTCCCATAAGGACTATGACTATTATCTGCATGACAATGTTTTTTAAATCTAATTGGTTACATCACAAGTAATTCTAGCATCAAAAAATAGTTGGATACCATATATATTTTATAGATGTTGATATGGTTATTATGATGATGTGTATCGTAATTGCATCAAAATTTGCTTTTTAAATACATTTACTTTTCCAAGTATATATAATTCTAAATGCTAAACTGTATACTATGCTAGGCGATAGAGACATAAAAAGAATGATAGAAAAGACATTTGAAGAAGCAGATGGAGACATTTATACGAACTTAAACAAGAGCGATCCTAGTATAATACATGCTCTTGAAGCTTCACGCTGTACACGCTTGTCATATTATGAACGTAAAGATCCTCTTCCTTCAGACAATGCCACGAAGATATCCATTCTGCTCAAGAATGGCATAAGACGCTCGTTCAATAATGTAAATGGTGAGTACAAAGTTGATAATTTGACACTTGGAGTCACGGCGGACGTTATATCTAATGATGAATTTATTTTGAGATTTGAAGTTGTAAGCAGCCTTCCAGAAATTCCTCATCCTAGAGATCTACTCTATCTAAATGCCTGTCTGTTTGCATTCAACAAAACTGAAGGTATCCTCATTTATATCGCTGGTAAAGGGGAAACTGTACAATTTTCAATCACTAAAAACAATAGAATGTTTGAAGAGATTATACGACGCGCAAGAATATTAAGTATGCTTCTGAGAGAAAGCAAAGTTCCTGTTGTGGAGCCATGTGATTTATGTTTACAATGCAAGTATTATGAGCGATGCTACTCTAGACAAAAGAAACCTTCGAATTTTTCGTTAGAAAGTCTATTGGGCTTTGAAAAAAAGAAGTCATCTGGATAGCTTGATTTTGTATTAGGGGTTATTAACGCTCATGTATTCTTGCATTATACGTCATTTATTGGCTCATCTACGTATTATACATTGAACAATATGGTCCAATATCGTAATAATAAAAAACGCTCAAGGAAACGTCAATTTAAAGTCCTTGTCTTCTCCAGTTGCTTGCAAGCTAGATGTCTGCTTATAGGAGTATGTTCCATTTACTAAATAGTTTGCTTTACTATTGATTACTTTACTCCATCCATCAGCAGTCATGTTAGCCTGTTGTATGGCCTGCGTATCCTTTAAGGTTACTGTACCATTGCCAATAATAGGATAAACTCCCTCTTGTGATGCTATGAATCCTTCAAGCTTTGCCCCGATATCGCCAGAAGCTAAATGAATGCCATTTGCAAAGAGATTATAAGTTATGGCTTCTAAAATCACAGTTCCCTTATTTGGATTATAGGCATCAAATACTACCTGAACATCAGCTGCTTTACTACCAATTGGTTTGGCAGTGACGTTTTTGATCGAAAGATTGATTGGCTGTGGTGAATTTTTTAATGAATTCTGATTAGGTTGGTCTCTGCTAAAATTACCGTTAGTCAAAACTCCAGTACCCATAATTAGGAATATTGCCACGGCTACTGCCACAATACCACCTGCAGCCATATAAATGGCCCTGATATTCATTGCTATGAACTTATAACGCTACTTTATATAATTGCTATGTGTTCGATTGGCATTGGATGTACATTACATTTTTTAAATTCTACAACAGAATATGATAATAGTCTAAAATTATTGCCCTTTTAATACTATGAAATCATTAAACACACTTTTTTGATATAATCGATGAGCATAATTATTATCCTTAATTTAAAATAACATTGATCCGACATGCGAATATGTTAAGCCAGGATCTCATTGCTATACATATAAATCATCATTCTATTAACGAATAAATTGAAAAATGACGAAGGAGTACTCGAATTTATACAGGAAATAGCATGATTCAAAATATTGATTTTGTGCTTGTTTCTTTTGCTGCTATTTAGATATAAATAATAAAAATGTATTTTATATTGAATTCGTAGAGTGTAAAGCTTACAATACTAGTGACTGACTGAAGAAACCATCCGCAAGCCAAATTTTATACTAAATGACATTGGGGACATTTACCATAGTTGAACGGCATTTTGCATAATAATCTATCACTACATAAGTATAATATGCCGCACTTTGTACATTGATGGAAACATCTGCATGTTGTTGCCCAAGTATTGCTCATCACGGTCCTATATGTTGCAATACATTTTAAGAGATGTAAAATTTCTTAGATAATCAATATCGATATGATTGACACTATTTTTTGTATATAAATCCAACCTTGGTGGTTAACTCTTTTAGTAAAAAATTGATTTAATATGTCAGTTTAGATAAATAAGATTTTATATTTGATGTTGATGTAGTTCGTGTCTTTTCGATAAATTTGTAGTCTATGAAATCGAAGGTTTATAACACAAGGGTCTGAATGGCTGACCAATAGTTGTATTATAGTATGATAATTTATAATCTACATAAGGTGGTAATAGGGAACTACTTTTATTCTTTACAGTGTTCTATTTGACTCATAATGGTGGTAATAATATCTACGACTAATTGGTAGACTAAATGCAAACGTCGCTCCTTTACCATGTGTGTTATTAACAGCCCATATTTTACCGCCATGAGCTTCTACAATACTTTTTGATATAAATAACCCTAATCCAGTTCCTTGATAAGATTTTGAGGTAAACTTGGAAAATAATTTTGGCAATATTTCATGATCTATGCCATTGCCAGAGTCCTTTACACTTACAATAACCTGACTATCAATATTCTCAGTACTAATATGTATGTCTCCTCCTTTTTCTTCAGTAAATTTAACAGCATTGCTCAGTAAATTAGAAATTACTTGAGTTATTCTTGCTTTATCTGCTTCAACAAAAATATGTTGCGGCTGGTATGATATTTTCATTATATCTTTATTATCATTTTCTTGTCTCCATCTTAGAGGATCCCTATCTGTCATTATGTCATCTATAACATTTGTTACGATATCATTTAGGTTAAATGGTTCTTTCTTTAAATTCAGAGAGTGACTTTCAATCTTTGTAACGTCTAATATATCATTTGTAAGTTGCTGCGATCTCTTTGCATTTCTTATGATGACATCTAGTAATTCTCGTTGTTGGATGTCTTTTATTTTTGATCGAAGAACTTCAGTTAAGCTAAGGATAGGTTGGATAGGCGTTCGCAATTCATGAGCTGCCACATTGATAAATTCATCTTTCATTTTATCTGATTCCTTTAGTCTCTCATATTGAATACGGATTGTTTCTTCTCTTTCTTTTAGCCTGTAGTTACTTTGTCTTAACCGTGCATTATATTCAATACTTGACAATGCTAATGCTATGATGTTAATAAAATAACCAGCATCTTTGAGAACATGAGCTACATTGTGTGCTGTATCAAATGATATCGCAGAGTAAGACATTATTATTTGAGAAAAGATATCAACTATTAGATATCCCAATATTCCTTTATAAAAGGTATCGGTTCTCTTGTAAAGTTCGTTTTTGTAAAAATAAAATAATGCTATTATAAATAGTACAAGTGATGGCATTTCATATGGCCTATGTATAGAATAATCGTCTACTACGCTAGCCGGTAATACAAAGAATAGCGAACTTATGGAAACACTTACGGCAAGTATTGCAAGAGGTATGAAATAAACTGCCACAGCTTTTCGTTGCTTAGTTCGTGATGGCCATCGTTGCTTCTCTTTCCCTTCCTCCTCTTCCTTATTTCTTCTCCTTTCCTGTACCTCAAAATCAGATGAAGATAGCGAAGAGAACTTTACAATTGCCATAACTAACATTGCACTTAGAAATATTCTTCCAGCAAACCATGTCTGAGGAATAAAATACTTCAAGAAAATGGGATTATCAATCGCCACATAAGCTACAATAACATGTAGCAAATCTATAAGAGCACTGGTAAGGAACCCTATCCCTATAAACAGACTGAATTTATCATTTAATGTGCGAGCTCTTGCTATGTAATAGAATGCCAGTACTGCAGCAAGTATTACTGCAAATAACTCTATGTAAAAATGGTGAATTTCTGATGTCATCCAAGTATTGGGATTGATAGATAGGATTGCTATTATTGAAAGAGGAACTGAAGGTACGAGTGTATATTTAATTAGGATTTCATATTTAGAAAATAATCGTTTAGATTTAGCTAGTGATAATAAATGCCCCATTTTCTCTTTCCTCATTTCTTTTATTAGTTGCCTTTAATAATGTGATAATAACGACTTGCTGTAGCAGCGGCAGCAGTTAGGATATTTTGTTCTTAATTCTAATATCCAAGATTCAATGGTAGTATATTCATCATTTATTATTTATATCACCGTCATGGTCATCATATCATAAATACAATTGGTTTGCTATAAAAATATCTATACCTATGTAAATGAATTTAAACTACAAAGAAAAAGGGTATCCCAATAGTTTACTCTTGTAGATATCGCAGTACTACTTGGCTATTGTTTAGAAAAATTGTATCGCTATGGCTCTTCTGTCAGAAGCAATTATATATAATAATATATTCCTTGATTTATTACAAGCCGTATAATATTTATATAACGGGCTAATTAAATGGAAGATTAAACATTATTGTTATGTATATATGACAAATTACTATGTTTTTATCTATTTTTGAATTCAAATATATATTTATTAAACTTATATAAGGTAATTTAATAGCGAACTTTATGACTTTGGAGAGAGGCTCCCTTGTACTAGTAGATTATACCGCTAAGGTTAAGGATTCTAATGAAATTTTCGAAACAACCCATGAGGAAGATGCTAAAAAATCTGATCTCTACGATCCAACACGCAAATACCAGCCAAGACTTGTATCTATTGGCGAAGGATGGGTCTTGAAAGGGTTGGATGAGGCTCTAGCTAATGCTAATTTGGGTGATAAACTCACTATTGAAATTACTCCAGACAAAGGATTTGGCGACAGGGACCCAAACAAGGTAAGAATGATTCCACAACGAAAGTTGGGAGAGAAGGCGGATAACATAAAGGTTGGAGATGTAGTAGAAATGTATGAGCGCCCTGGAATAGTAAGATATGTGGGATCAGGCAGAGTTCAACTCGACTTTAACCACAGATTTGCAGGCCGAACTTTAACATATGATGTTAACATATTGAAAAAGCTTGAGACTAATGACGATAAGATAACGTCTCTTATAAGAAGAAGATTACCTATTGACGACGATAAGATAAAATTCAAACTTGTAGATTCAACTTTAGAAATTGAGCTAGCAGAGGAAACTTTTCTGTCTGAAGGATTGCAAATCATCAAACGTGCAATAGCAAATGATATCTTTAAGTTTGTAACTACTGTGAGCAATATTAAATTTATAGAAGGTTACAAACCGTTGCAACCTCAATCTCAACAACAACCACAACAACAATTAAAAGCCGAAGAAAAACCGGTACAATCTACCGAAAATAAGCATACATAAAAATTTGTCACTTGTACCTGTATTGATGGCGATTCAATTTCTATATTTGTAAATTGTTAATCGTACTTACAAACCTGCAATTTATTATGATTATTATCTATTTGTATAATACAAATAGCAATGATGCCGATTGGTCTTCATAATAATGCTTATTAATATGGCAAATCTGAAGAAATTCATTTATATTTCCGAACAGAATATGTAATTTTCAGTTGTTTAAGGGCTATGCTGAATATTAACCACAATTTTTTATGTTTGATGCTGATTAAACAATATATACTGACTTGGCTAGTTCTAATGCGGTTTGTCTATCTAGCTTTAATTTACTAAGAATTGTATACCTTTCGGGTCTGAGTGACTGTGCAGTTAGCAAGGAATTGACTATTTGATCCTCATTTATTTTGATCTGCTTGGCTTTTGTTGGAGCGCCAACATTTTCTAATGTTTTAACTATTCTTTCCCAGTCTAGTCCATGTAGTTTGGCCATCATGATAGTACCCAAGCCTACACGCTCTCCATGCAATCCGCAATTCTGGCCTACAATATATTCTAGTGCGTGGCTAAAGAGATGTTCAGCACCGGAACATGGCCTGCTACTTCCTGCAATACATGCCGCAACTCCTGCACTGATTAATGCCTCCACAATAGTTCTAATACCAAACCCACTTCTTTCGTATAGCAATTTATCCGATCCCTCTAGTATAATTTTTGCACTCATATATGCAAGGTTGGCAGCGTAAGTTCCAAAATATTCATTTTTTTCATCCCTTGCGAGTTCCCAGTCTTTAACTGCAGTTAATTTTGCAACAAGGTCTCCACATCCGCTCGCCAATAATCTAAGTGGTGCCTCAGAAAGCAAGTGGGTGTCAGCTAACACTCCTATAGGACTATTTACCTTGACTGAATGCGGTTTGTCAGTACCTCTTATTGAGACAAAAGGGCTAGATATTCCATCGTGAGAAGCCGAGGTGGGCACACTAATAAAGGGTCTATTTAACTTAAATGCAGTCATTTTAGCTACATCAACAGAGCGTCCACCACCAAGTCCAATAACAAAGTCCGGAATATTGTCTCTAAACTTTCTATATATCATATTTACAGAATCCATGGACGCATCGTGTACAATATACCATGAATATTGCAAAGAAGGTTCTAAAATTGATGACCTGAATAATTCCTCCACTTTTGCTTTTACATTGCTGCCTGTTATAATTGCAATCTTTGAGGCATTCCCATCAAGATCCATAATGAAGGAGCCAAGTCGGCATAATACATCATCTCCTATCAATATCTTCCTTGGCAGTTCCATTAAATGAATAGCTGGTGAACCCATTGCGAAAATCGTATGATTGAGGTATATTTAATCCTGTATATTCTAAGTTATTGTAACAATAGGCAGTAAAAATAATGCTTGTAGACTAGATATAATATAGTATGAAAACTAGGTTCGGTATTGAAGTTTGTAACTTAACTAAATCACAATTCAGCATTGAAATTTCAATCTGCAGAATTGTGGCATTATCTAAATATTTGAAACTGTATTGGGTATGTATCTATTTGATTAACTATTCGCAGTTCTTCTAATATTGATGCTTGTTATTGCTAACTCTCATGAACGCCTTTAAAAAATAGAAATTAACAAATACATCTGTATTCTCTCATATCACCCCATTTCTTGTTGATCAGTAGATGTTGTATCTTTATTCAATTCAGCAGACGAATCTACCGTCGTTTGTTGGCTTGCACTTTCAGGTTGGCTTGCACTTTCAGGTTGGCTAATGTCCGCAGTAGCATATCCCCTACCTACTTTTGTAATTCTTATTCTGACGTTATCTCCAACTTTTGTACCTGATACAAAGATCACTAAACCCTCTACTTTTGCTACACCTGCATCACCCCTCTTACTCATAGATTCAATCTTCACATCAAATTCTTCTCCTACTTTAACTGGTGATGGTCTAAATGGCCTTGGGCCTCCAAAACCACCGCCAAATCCTCCGTGCCCTCTTCCTCCATATCCTCTTTCACTGCGGTAACCTCCGCCACCACCATAACCTCCTCCTCTCTGGCCATTGGCATGTGAATCTCTATTTTCCAAACTATATCCTTAACATAATATAATCAACTTAGTATTTCAACTTTAACGTCAATTAGTATCTATCCACATCTTATTTGCTATTTATTAATTAACAATATCTTAGCGAAACATCTTTAAATGGCCTTGCTAATTGACTGACATAATACCTCTAATGTGGTGCATTCTACGTTAATCAATAACATAATATGTAGTGTCTAGATCTAATGCAATATAAACCACCATATCATGAATCTACAAGCCAAAATATTATGGCAGTAATACTGCAAAGTCTTCCCGGTGAATCACAAATCACCAAAATTGAATACGAAGGCCCACGAATTGCTCTGTATTCTAAAAATCCCGCCTATCTAATACATAATACTCAAATCCTTTCTAATATGGTCAATACAATAAAGAAAAGAATTGTTGTCCGCACAGATGAATCAATAAGAAAATCAGAAGAAGAGTGTATTGAAATTCTTAACAAATCTATTCCGAAACAAGTTGGTATAATTGAGATCTTTTTTGATCATGCATTAGGAGAGGTTGAAATATTTGTGGAAAAACCGTCTTTGATTGCTAATGTTGGTGGAGATTATGCTGGTGCTGATCTTGTAGAAAAAATAGGTTGGCAAATCAGAATTAGAAAGGCTCCACAATCAACGTCTATTATTAGACATATTAACAAAATTCTCCACGATAAAACAAATGAGCGGATTCACTTTTATAAAGAAGTAGGAGAGAAGATTTTTAGATCAAAGCTTAATGATATAACTGAAGTCAGTTTAATTACATTGGGCGGTTTCGCTGAGATAGGCCGTTCTTCAATGTTATTGACTACGGATGAGAGCAAAATCTTACTTGATTGTGGGATCAACATGCTAGGCTCAGATTCATTAAACATCTTACCAAGGTTTGATATTGTCGGACTAGAAGTTAACGAAATTGATGCAATAGTTTTAAGTCATGCGCATCTTGATCACACTGGGTTCCTGCCTTCTTTATTCAAGTATGGATACAGAGGACCAGTATATTGTTCAGAACCAACGCTGCCTTTAATGAATCTGTTGCACGAAAAATACATAAATAATACTCGTAGCACTGCATTTTATTCTAATACAGATCTAGACAATGTAATAACGCATACAATTCCTCTTGCCTTTGGAACTGTTACTGATATTTCTCCGGACATAAAACTTATGCTGAGTAATTCGGGCCATATTCTAGGTTCTGCGTTAATTCATTTACATATTGGAAATGGCGATCATAATATTGTGTATACTGGGGATATGAAATTTGGAAGAACATACTCACTTGAAAATTCTTCGTGGAATTTCCCTAGGGTCGAAACTATGATCATAGAAAGTACATATGGTTCCAAAGAAGACGTTTTTCCGCGACGTGAAGAGGTAGATGTGCATCTTGTTAATATTATAAATAGCACTGTCGCAGAAAATGGAAAGATTTTATTTCCAGTGCCAACAGTTGGATTATCCCAGGAGCTTATTTTATCTATCAATATGTACATGAAAGCTGGAAGAATTACAGAAACGCCAGTATTAATTGAAAAGATTATTTCTGATTCTATGTCTATATATGAAGCTTACCCTGAATATCTCTCAAAGGAAATAAAACATATCCTATTGGCAGGTGAAGAAAATCCATTTAAATCTAAACAATCTCTGATTATTGAGTCCCAATCGTTTGATAATGAAATGCCAGCAATAATTCTAGCCCCATCTTCAATGTTAACTAGTGGTCCATCTGTAGGTTATCTTGAGCAAATATGTAATGATCCCAAAAATAGGTTGATTCTATCATCATTTCAGGCACAGGGAACCCCAGGCAGGCTTATTCAAGATGGAAGCCGTCAAGTAACTATTGATGGCAAAAACATTAGAATAGATTGTCAAGTTAAGAGCATTGAGGGATTTAATACCCATAGTGACTACAACCAATCTATAGCCTATATTACAAGACTCCAATCAAAACTTAGACGAGTATTAGTTAACCATGGAGAACGAAGTAAAGTGCAAAACCTTGCAACCTCAATTAATAGGATGTTCAAAATACCAACTCAGCATCCATTAGTACAAGAGGCGATAAAATTATATTAAATTCTTCTATATTCAGTGTAAAAAATGTAGCTTTGATATTATGCAATGCATAGCTTCGATACATCTAATCAATCACTCATATCAGAACTATTTAACATCTGCAAATAGTAGATTGCATTTGCTGACTTTTACAATCTAATATGATGATTCCATTGTGTATTTTCTAATGTTTTGGAATCCATGCCGAATTATACTGAAGTTAGCATTAATGGATTATGAATTTACATTAATGTGACCAACGTTACTATGATATCATGATAAATTGTAAAATATGTGTGTAAATTATTCTAAATCATAAGATCCACGCCAGATCTTTACACTTGGTGGCATCACTATCACACGTTCCTCTCCTAATCGTGCAATATCACCTCCTGTGGACTGAACATAAGTATAAAGTTCATCAATTGTCTTCCGAAGTTCTTCAATATCTTTTTGTGCTAATGGGGTGACCCTTAAGATCAGAATCATACCTTTTTTGGCTTCATCTTTGATAGTACATATATCACTATTTTTACGCAAAGTTATTGCTTTCAAATAAATTGGTGATTTTTGCATTTACATTCATCCACATCTTTTATTACTAAAGGCAAGACAAATCTGGTAGATAGTCAAATAGTCATACTGGTCAAAAGTCATTTACTGAGTAGTTGAATTTTTATATTTTCTAGGTTTGTCATAATACAAGTTCTTCCTAATCTGTAGAAAATCACGTTATCATCCTTAAACTCATATTGTTAGATAATATAATTACATAATCAAACCACTTATTATCAACAATGGATATTGCAATTTACCAAGATCAAATTGCTAATGTACAGCTTAGCCATGGTTATTTATCTATCAAAATAGAAAAAGTTTTGCCATTTAGTTGTTACCATCCATTTTACTGCAACAAGCAATATCTATTGTAGCAGGATAATTTCAATGAGTTAATTATTAAAACGAACGTATTTATCGATGAATATCATGATATATGAGATGATATTAATGATTACAAATTTCGATTCTTATGCTTTGATTGCAGCAGGACTATTTGTTATCGGCCTCTTTTTGGTGATAGTTTATGAAAAGTCAAGTTCAAAAGCAAAGCAGCGTGCTAGAGAACAACAAACAGGAACATCTTCTAACGTTGAATAATATATCAACTGCAATCACTGATTATTGCCAGTTAACTGTTGATAAATTTGGAAAAGAAGGTTTTAATTCTCTAACTGTAATTCAACAAAAAGCATTACCTGTAATCACAAGAAAAGTTAATTGCCTGCTAGTCGCGCCAACTGGATCCGGTAAAACTGAAGCAGCAGTTTTACCTATATTTGCAATGTTATCTAGTGATCAGAGAAATTATAAAAGCAAAATTCGAGCAATATATATTACTCCTCTGAGAGCGTTGAATAACGATGTACTCAGGCGAATTATCAAATATGCAGAATCTGAAAATTTAAGAATACAAATTCGACACGGGGACACAACCACTCTCGCTAAAAAGAAAATATTAGAAAACCCTCCTGACATTTTAATCACTACACCAGAGTCTCTTGCTGTAATATTAACAATTGAGAAAATGCTTGATGCACTGCGTGGCCTGGAATGGATCATAGTTGATGAGATCCACGAGCTAATCTCAAATGAACGCGGTGCACATCTGTCCATTGGTCTTGAGAGATTACAAGCAGCAAGTTTACAGCAAGTTACTAGAATTGGCTTGTCTGCAACTTTGGGTAACTTAGATGAGACTGCCAAATTTATTTCTGGAACCAACAGAAAACATGCAGTAATTGTGGACAATTCTGTAAGAAAATATGATGTCGATGTTAAATTCATAAAGGGTTCGATTAACGATGTGGCTCATTTTGTAGTTGAATATGTAAAAGCAAATAGAATAGCTGGTTCGGTATTACTATTTACAAATACACGAGACGAGGCTGAATATATAGGTACTATATTAAAAAACCAAAATGATATTAAAGTAGATGTCCATCATGGGTCCCTATCCAAGGACGTACGCGAAGACACAGAAGTAAGATTAAGAGAAGGTCTGGTGGATATAGTAGTTTGTACTTCCTCATTAGAGCTGGGTTTAGATATTGGCTCTGTGGAACTTGTAATCCACTATGGCTCACCAAGACAGGTTTCAAAATTGATGCAGAGGATTGGCCGGAGCAGACATACACAAGGAAATTCAGCAAAAGGTTTGATTGTAACAAACAATCCAGATGATGAAATAGAAGCACTAGCAATTATCAGAAGAATGAGAAGACGATCAATAGAGGAACAGGTAATGCATAATCAGGCCCTTGATGTAGTAGCTCATCATTTGGTTGGTTTAGCACTACAAACTAGAAGCCAGGTTAGACTGGAAGACACCTTTGATCTTATAACCAAGGCATATCCATTTTCTAAAATTAATTTTTACGATATTGAAGGATGTATTGATCTCCTTGATGCTAACCGTATTATTAAATATGAACGGGAAGATGGATCATATAAGCGACGACTAAAGGCGTATAAATTTTATTTTGAGAATCTGTCTATGATTCCTTATGTTCTAAAATTTGAAGTTATAGATTCTATTAGTAATAGAAGAATAGGAACACTAGATCAGCAGTTTGTAGGAGACTATGGCGAAAAAGGGAATGTATTTGTATTGAAGGGCTCGCAGTGGAGGGTTATTTCTGTCGATGAACGTAGAATGCAAGTAAATGTTGAACCACTGCATGGAATTGCAATAAACGTCCCGTACTGGGTTGGAGAGACGATCCCTGTAGACTATGAAACTGCCGAGGAAGTAGGTCTTTTACGTAATCAGGCAGCGAAGAAAGTAATACAACTTTGTACATCTTCTACTATAGAAGATACTTTTAATTCTATAAAGGTAATTCCAGATTCAAAAAATATCGTAATTGAAAGTTCAACTGCAAAAAATACAGTTATAATTCACTCAACATTTGGCACAAAAGTAAACAATACACTAGCATCAATACTATCAGCAATACTGTCATCCCAGCTTGGTTATGAAGTAGAAACAAAATCTGATCCATATAGAATTATGTTATCTTCAAGTGCAAAAATAGGAAAGGGACATGTTGAATCTATTTTCAATGACACGTATGACTTTGAACCGGTTATCATTGCCTCCTTGACGGGAACACATCACATTAACTGGAAAGTGTGGATGGTCGCAAAAAGATTTGGTATGATTAGTAGGGAAGCAGTATATGATAGAAAAGTGGCTCGATTGATTTATGATAGATATGCAAAGACCCCGATAAGTAAAGAGTCTATTAGAGAATTATTGCATGATAAATATGATATTCCACAAACGAAGAAAGTACTGACTGATATAAAAAATGGAATTATAAAACTTCACTGGTCTGATATTATAGAATTTTCTAGCTTGGGCGAACCAATTCTTGAACATTCAGGAAAAAAATTCTCTGCTAGTCCACTAAGCATTGAAAAAGGTGTCATCGAACTTATAAAGGGAAGGTTAGAAAAAACAAAACATAGATTAATTTGTATTAGATGTGGAAAGTGGGAACGAACTATGGAGACAAAAGAAACACCTGAAACTATTTCCTGTCCAACCTGCAAATCTAAATTAATTACAGCAACATTCTGGTCTGATAATGATATGGCAAAGATCATAATAAAAAGACTTACAGGAGGCAAACTATCAAAGGATGAAAATCACAAATTTAATCGCGCCTGGAAAGTTGCATCTCTTATTAACAATTTTGGCAGAAAAGCCTTGATTGTATTAGCTGGTTATGGGATAGGTGCGGACACTGCCGCACGGATTTTGCGTAATTATATTGATGATGAGGAGATATACAGGAGTATCTATGAAGCTGAGAAACAGTATGTGATGACACATCGATTTTGGAATGACTGATAATGTTAATATCGTCATTGTTATTATACAAATGAGGCTATACTACAAAAACAACTTTAATTATCCGCATTTCCTAAATATATACCATGTTAGGTCAATTATATCAATCGACGTACATGTTACTGTTTTTATTGACAAAAAATTTATTTTCTGGTATTAGTTGGTAGGGATAAAGACGGACCATTTTTAAAACTTTCCAACAAGGAGCCAAGGAGCCTTTTTAATGCCTCGCTATTAATAGTTGAAATCAATTTAACGAAATACTGCCTGCAAGAGATAGTCATGACTACATACGATAAGAATATCACTAGTGATAAGAGGTACATTCAGTAATAACTTATTTATTCATAACCACGCTAAAAATGCGTTTCATACATTTTCAATTTTTCGAACTTTAATTCGACAACACCCTTCCCGCTTTGACCGTGCATATTTTGATGGAATTTGTTGTAGTAAAATAATAATAATAATGCCAAAAACACTATTCTAAGCATCAAAAGAGGAAAGAGGTCTAATAATATCTGTCCTCATGTCAATAGATCTGCTCTATCATTTCCATTGCTATGTGACTAACTTTTGCAAAAGTTAGTCTTCTTATTCAAGCTATGTAATAAAATAATGTATGCACCAACATAATCATTCTGTAATTTGTCACTTATTACTGCCATATAGAAAAGAAAATGATTATGTTAATGATCTTTGCGCTAATTGTTTTGAGTTTGCTTATCTGCGGTATACTGGCTTTATAGTTTATATGTTATAATATCGATAAATGTGATATATAATTGGAGAAGACTGTATCAATAGAATCTGATGCATCACAAAATGAAAGTGCTTCCTCTGAAATAAAAGGAACAGGATATGGCACAGATACAGATAGTCTTAAAGCTATCGAAAAACAGATTGTATCCACTGACAATGCTACACAGGTATTAATCGAGAAAAAAGATCACAATGACGATGAACATTCATTACTTGTTAGTGATTTTCGTATGAATGATAGCAAAATCCTTTCGTTATTAAATCATGAAACGGGATCAAACTATTATTCATTCACAGGCTTAATGCGTAAATTGAATCTTCACCAGCAAAGTCTTGCAAGATCTTTGAATAGGTTGCAAGATTTGGATCTAATTGAAAGATCTGATACAGGCTACAAATTAACGAAAAATGGTATACTGGTCCTATCAAAAGGTAATGTCCACTCTCTACATCAGATAAAAAAAGGAAAAGAATTCATTCAATTACTTCAAACATATGTTCCTGTTAATGTGAAATCTAAAGATATAATTCGCACTTTGATGGGAAAATGGTTCAACAATCTTCGATGGACAGGATTAATTGAAAGTGAAACTGGATGTATGCTCCAATGGCTAAGCGATGATGGTTCGTTTCAGATCAATTTGAGAATAATATACGACTATATCGTAATAGAGACTAATGCCATTTCGTACAAGGAAAAGATTGAAGCAATGGTTGGTTCTTATAGAATATTCGAGCACATCGCCAAGATATCGCAAAAGAAATTGGGAGATATAAACGCATATTTGATGAATATTAATTATAATTTGCAAAATCAAAATAATTGATATGACCCCACATAATGCCTTGTAAGGTATTGCCAACCATAATAAATTATAGTTGTTGATTGCTACTATTGATAAAATAAGTATTGTTATCGTGATAAAGTGTTTATTTACCCTGCTTCCTCAAGTGAAGCAGGGCTTGTAGAGCAATTCTAAATACAAATCTATTCAGTAGCAAGATTAGGCTAACAAGAGAAAGACCTGGATGTGCATTTTGCAGCTAAGGAAGAAGAGCGTCATATTATATGCCTATCCCCCTATAACAAGGTCAATCATAAATGCAAAATGCCATGCTCTCTTTAAAGTTAATTTAATACTAGTTTCTAATTAGTACATGTTATGTATTTCTAGAAATCAGAATCCCCACTGTTGTGGACATAAATAATAAGAACTCCTTAGTTTTAGTCATATATGATAGAATTTTCTCTAAGAATATTTCTATAATAATAAGCAGTTTTATTAAAAAGAGATGTTCTAGAATCAGTTGGTATTAAAGAAAAATAATCTGATGAAATACTATGATAGATACTATCTTGTTTCTTGTAATTTCTACTTTCTGGTTTTCTTCTATTCCTGTGGCTTGTCTGACTCTAATACGGTTTTTGAAAAATAGAGATATTTTTGTTGAGAAGGATCTTAAAAGAATCCACAATGATCCAATAATAATATTTCAGATAACCACACGTTCTGCAACAAAAACGCCGGTTGTAAAAAGAGGAATTGACTCAATAATTTCTTCTTCACACAAAATAAAATATTCTAACTATTTTATCTCAGTTGTAAGTGACGACTTGGATGATGTTACAACATTAAGTTGCTTTGGTGGTAATCATAATTTTGAAGTTATTATAGTAGACAAGAAATTCACTTCAAATGCGATTAAAAAGGGACGAGCTTTGCAATACGCTGTAGAACATCGACGCAAACTTGGATTGAATTCTTCAAAATATTGGGTATTTCATATGGATGATGAAAGTTATGTAACAAATCAAACTATTCTTTCACTTCTTAGATTTATTAGAGAGGGTAATGCAGTTGCATCTGAAGGTCCAATCTTCTATCCTTTGAAGTTTGAGTCAGCAAACTTTTTGACAGCAATTGCTGAGTCAGTAAGACCATTTACATGTTACGATTGTGTATCCCAAATGACAAATCCTCCACCATTGCATATGCATGGAAGCAACCTTCTAGTGCGATCTGATATAGAAGATTCCATTGGCTGGAACTTTGGGCCAACTCTAGCAGAGGATCAACTTTTCGGGTATAAAGTTTATGAAAAGTATGGCCCAAAATCCTTAGGGTGGCATGGAGGTATACTCCTTGAGCAACCTCCGCTCAATATAAAGGACCACTTCATGCAAAGACGGAGGTGGGTTGTAGGTAGCATGCAAAATATAAACAACTTCCCGTTAATACATAGGTTTAAGATGGTTTTCAAATTAGCAACATATTTTCTAGGTTTTATATCAGGTGTTGTCTCAATTATCCTTTACGCATATTTTCAGGTTCCAAAAATGATACCATTACTGCTATCTTCATCTACATCAACAATCCATGATATTAATCAAACAGTTGGTGCTGATATATCAACTTGGTTTAACAAATTGTTTGATATCTTATCATCGCAATCAGTAGTACATACATTAACAAACGGTAGCCCAATGGAAGTAGGTGTTGGCTTAATGTTATTATTCACTTCTGTTATGTGGCTACTGTCATATCAAGTAGGACTATTCCTGAATTTACGCTATTCGAAGATTGGTTGGCCAAAAAGAATATTGTTCCACCTACAAACACTTGTATTGTGTTTAGTTATTGGTTTAATTGAAACATTCCCAGCATTCTGGGCAATGATTGAATACTGTATTCGGAATAAAGTCATTAACAATAAAATAAAAACACAAGTCTATGACTTTTATGTAATTAACAAATAATTGAAGTCATTGAATTATCTTTCATTTTCATATGAACAAGATGATTAATCGTTTCTTGCTTAACAAGTAAGCGATCATATCGATAACTGATAAATCCTTTATTTAAATTATTTTTTGTAACAAAATTATATTTTCGTTCATCATAATACATGATCTGAAAGCACATTCATTATCATAGAATGCCAAGATAATAATCATATTATATAGTCAGTTGCATTATGATCATAGTTAAGGAAAAGTTTTATAATAATATAAAATAATTCAAAATGGCGGCTATGAAACTCAACGCAATATATACATTATTAGTTAGTTCATTTATAATATTAGTGTCTGTTCCTATTCTTACTAGTAATACCTTGTATATGCAATTTGTCCATTCATTGTTATCCTCAAACGTCGCTACTGCACAATCACAGACGACTTTGGCACCCCAATCAATATCTTCACCATCTTTACCCTCTTCTGTATCATCACTACCAGATGTTTTCCAGAAAGTAGAAAATTCTGTCGTCCAAATAACAAGTACAAAGTCCAATCCCAATCAGGTAATAATCTTAAATGGTGTACCTTCGACTGGAAGAAGTACAGCGCTAGGTTCTGGATTTGTATATGATAATCAGGGCCACATTGTTACTAATTATCATGTAGTAAGTGGAGTAACGAAAGCAGATGTAACATTTACAGATGGAAATACATATTCTGCAAATGTTGTAGGAAAAGATCCTTACTCAGATCTAGGTATACTGCAAATCACAGACGATTTTTCAGAAGAGAAAGTCGTACCACTTCCTCTTGCAAATTCTTCTGCTGTTAGACCTGGAGAACAAGTGATAGCTATTGGCAACCCATTTGGTCTTAGTGGAACTATTACAACAGGTATAGTAAGTCAAAAAGGGAGATTATTGCCCAATCCTGATACTGGATTTTCTGTACCAAATATGATTCAGACAGATGCTGCAATAAATCCTGGCAATTCTGGTGGTCCTTTACTTGATACAAAAGGTGAAGTTATAGGAATGAATACTGCCATATTTTCTAGTACAGGATCTTACTCGGGTGTAGGATTTGCAATTCCATCAAATACAATTGCTAAAGAAGTACCATTGCTAATAAAAAATGGTAGTTATGCTCATCCATGGCTTGGCATTTCAGGTGGGAAAACAACCCCTGATTTGACAAGGGCTATGGGTTTACCTACAAATTATAAAGGAGTAATAGTAGGCTCTGTACAGCCTGGTGGTCCGGCTGATATGGCTGGTCTCAAAGGGTTAACTCAGGACGATAATAATAATAATAATAATGGTCGTGGTAGTGCACAGCAAACAGGTGATATAATAACTGCTGTAGATGGACATCCTGTAAGGCAAATTGATGATATAATAAATTATATTGAATCACAAAAGAATGTAGGAGATAATATCAAGCTTACAGTAAATAGGGATGGACAGATAATGGATCTAACAGCAACTCTACAAACTAGGCCACAGACATCCAGTTCATCTTCCTCCCAAAATCAAGATCAATTGCAACCTCCTGGATTAGGACCAATACCTGAATTACCACAGATTCCGGGATTTTCTCTACCCCCGCTTCCGCCGTTGGTTCCATAATCTATTTACCGATCTATTTTCTTAGATTGTTACTAATTAAAGTATCATAGCTTAACAGTGACTTGATGATATTACGTAAGAAGGATTAATGTTTGAGCAATGATTAGGTGCAATAAATATATACTACAAGTAAGCATAGCTACAGCATTAAAGCCACAACTAATGTCAGAACAACATCTGGATATGGAAATTCGTACATTCTAACAAATATTTTAATATCTTATTTCCTCCGACTATAACTTTTGTATACTCGAGATTTTATTGAGATCGTAGATATAATGGTTAAGCTATCTTTATTATCTTTATTATGATATAAGTTAGTATTCAAAGTGAAATACAGGTATAATGTAAAAGCCATAATTATTATCTATCATTTCCTTAATGAATTCACAAATAAAAATAATTACTGTGAAAGAGGTGACGAAACAACAACAACATCATCATACAATTGTCATTATTTTATAATGCTAATTACGTTGTCAACATTGCTACTTATGTCATCATCATTAATTCCTGCTGTTGTTACTGCAAATGCCTCGATGTCAGATATTGCAGATACAGGACAACAACAAATGACAAAATCACCATTGCAGACTGACTCAGGTAGTAATAATACCACTATTCCAAGCGCTCAATCAGTATATACATCCCAATCCATAACTTTGCCAACATCAGTAGGAACTTTTGTTTGGTATATAGTAAATGAAGCACATGAAAATTCTGCCACTGAAGGACACAAATACCTCAGTAATAGTAATCCAATTTATCTTCCAACTAACCTTGTGATTGCACAAGGAACAGCAATATCGTTTCTTGATGCAGATGCACCATGGGATTCTCCACATCCACATACGATCAATATAATCGATAGCTCTGGGAAAGTAGTATATAGCACTGGAAGAATGGATTATACTAATAGTTCAGCACCAAAAGTTCTACCTAGTGGAAAATACAAAGTAATGGATACAAAATACGCATGGATGAAAGCAAATTTAACTGTAACAACTGCAAAAAGTAATGGCAACATGATACTAGGAGGATTTTATACTCCTACTGTTCAAGCAGCAAATAATAAAGATAATGATGGAGGAGTGCATCTAGGATGGCTAGGTTATTATAAAACAGAGTTTCCAAAGAATGGATTTAAAATTCTTAGCCAATATAACTTTCACTATGCTGCTTGTAGATACTGCCCAGGTGGTTATTGGCCAGACCAAAAGACAGGAGATCATACTCTAATTATATACAGTACATCGGAACCACTTCTGGATGCTTTATACAAGTTATCAAAAATGGTCTGGAATAATGTGTATATTTGACATATCTACAGGAATTATCTATTGAGAATATGCGAATTGGAGCCTTTGTAAATATCTACCTCTCGAGGAAAATTTTTTTCAAGAATCTTTAATATAACTTTACATCCAAATTCTATGACTGTAAAATACAACGACTGATTCATTATATCCAAATAATATTTCCCATGAGATATTATTAACCTCTAAATATGTCATTAAAACAACCAAAATCAAGAATCAGGAATTGTAGATATGTATGTATAAAAATATATTATACCTTATGTTGACATCTGTATTAAGGTCTTCCTTATTTATATGAGACTTGCTATGAGACATTAAAACTATAATGTGTGTGCATACTATGACTTCAGTCCTAAAGAATATGATAAACTCAAATCTATTCTTCCTAGCCATACCATTAATATTATGTGCGTATACCCATTTTTGGAATCCACTTGGATTTCCTGTTGATCCATCCTATGATGAAAACATTTACCTACGTAGAACTATGAATATTCTGACCGATCTAGGACCACAAGAATCACAGTTATATGACCATCCTTATTTTTTGCAGATATTTCTTGGAGGAATACTTAGGCTTATAGGTTATCCTCATTCATTAAGCCCTGTTGCAGGAGATACGCATTCTATCGAGATGCTGTACCTTGTACCAAAGTTGATAATGGGAATACTTTCCATAATTGATACTTTCCTTATATATAAAATAGCAGAATGCTATTACAATAAGAACAACAATAATGACAACAAAACTAAATATAATATAAAAATCGCATTTATTGCATCTGTTATTTTCGCAGTCATGCCACTAACATTGATGACTAGAACAATATGGCTAGAGTCCATACAACTTCCTTTCCTTTTATCTTCAATACTCTTTGCAACATATACAAAAAAAGCATCGGTAAAAGAAGGTGGTAGAACAAATAATATTGATAAAAATAGAAGAAATATTTTAATTTTAAGTATGCTGTCAGGTATTTTTCTCGGGTTGACTATATTTACAAAAATACCTGCTTTTACGTTCATACCTGTAGTGGGTTATCTTGTGTTCACTACTGTTAGTCACATGAATAAGATAAAGTTCAAGACAATTGTGTCTTGGTTAGGTCCAGTACTCTCAATACCGTTAATTTGGCCAGTATATTCATTGTATTATGGCCATTTTAGTCTATGGTCTAAAGGAATATTTTTTCAGACTCATAGAATTGTGCAATCATTTTTTTCTTCTATAAAATACGATTTTTTGAATATAGATCCAGTTTTCATAAGTATTGGTTTCGCAGGTTTTATATTTTCAGTGGTAATTAAAAGGGACCTGTTAATCTTATTATGGGTAATTCCTTTTATAGTATTTCTTTATGTTATAGGCTTTGTATCCTACTGGCATTTTATTCCTGTATTCCCGGCGTTGTGTATTGCCGCTGCTAAAATGATAGTTGATTTACCAAATATTACCATCAAGAAGAAAAATGAAAATGAGAATGAGAGGAATATTCAGCAAATACTTCCGATCATTGTAATCTTGGCAATAGCAGTTTTTGGGATCATAAGTACCACAAAGCTAATATCTGAAAAAACAGATACAAATATCCCATACTTTGAAGCATCTGCATTTATAGTTAAATACCTGCAAGATAATGAGAAGAATAAAAAATCAGATAACAATAACGATAATAGTAAATTTACTCTTATCTCCAATCCATTTTACTCTTGGATACCTTTCTACGTATTTAATCTGCATTATGATAGTATTGACTATTATGATAGTCCAGTCTCAGTTAAAACTAAAAAAGTTCTTTTGGTATCTGATCCAGTTTTGATAGGTAGGCTAAGTCATAATATGGTAGACAAATCAATTAAGAAATACTTGTATGGTGCAGATAAAGTGTTAACTTTTGATGCTAATTCATATACTACCAATAAAGTGGTTATTTATATACATCAATAGAATATTAGGAATATGAAAAGACAATAACAATATTCATTTCATTCCACATGTACATTTCGATAAACTTGTGCTATATATAACAATCAAATTACTTCAGATGAATTATTGTTGTATTCAATATGTTAATTATTAAAAGCCCTGGTTATCATACCGTGTTGACAAAATTAGCTGGATATTATAATGACAACAGAGAGTATCTTTTAAATAATTATAATGTTAATTTAAAATACTTACGCTTGTTTATGTAAAATAACATGTTTTTCTCCACTGTCGTATGTATGTTCAAATTCTACCTCGAAATTATGTTTCTCCAAAAGATCCATGATTGGTCCATAAAGATTTTTACCGTCTTCTATATTGTGAACTTCTAGAAGAATCGCAATATTCTTGCTTTTCGATAGTATGTTAGAAGCTCCCTTTAGTACTTCAAGTTCAGCTCCTTCAACATCAATTTTCATCCAATCAACCTCATGGCTAATTCCATTTTGTTCGAGTAGGTTATCTAATGTATTGGCATTTACTTCTACGAATTTATCTTCTCTAGCATTTTGTCTACTGCTGATTACAGTATTATATATAGTATAATGTGACTCTTCGCCAGGTAAATAAAGTTTAATCTTTGTTTCTTTTGAATATACAGCATAGTTTAATGCAATAATGTTAGTTAATCCATTTAGTTTGATATTACGCTTTAATACTTCAAGATTTCCCGGATGAGCTTCAATAGCTATGACTTTTCCATTTTGACCAACATATTTTGAAGCTATTATAGAGTATTTTCCTATGTGTGCACCAACATCTACAACTGTGTCCCCTTGTCTTGGACGAAAAAGCTCTATTATGTTATTTTCACGCATTGTTATACCTTTAAAATCATCTTTATTATTCTGAAAATAAAATTCCAAATTGTGTTTTGGTATTTTGAATTTTAAAAATGTTTTTTTATTATTACGTTTCAGAATATTGTAACATTGATACCAGAACATTCCATAATCAAGATCACGTTTGTTATACAGCTGAGCCCTCCTTTCCTTTCCTAATGTTATTCCGAGAGTAATTCTTAAACCTAAATAAGTAATCTTTGCAATAAACAATATGCATTTATCGGGTATTGTTACTGCTTCTGATCCTTTTAGTAACCAGAGAACTGTCTCTTTCATTTATCTCTTAAATAATTCTTAATGGGTAATTAATATGATCGTTTAGAAACAAAATGACTGTGATCGGGTTTTTATGGTATCCAAAGTCATGTAAATGAATAGTATTTCACTAATTCTTAGATTGTTGTAACATATTATCTCGCAAAGTATGACATAATATTAATATGAAGATTTCAATAGCTTTGAATAAAATTCAATATGGTCATTTGCAATATTGCTCCATCGCAATTTTGGATTGAATTGCTGCACATTTTCTTTATATCTGTTATAGTCTACTGCTAGATTTGCTATCGAATCTGAAAATGATTTCGCATTTCTATTACAGGTTAGACCAAGCTGCATTTCTTCAAATTCTCTGAAGAATTCTAAATTACTTGCTACAAATGGAAGGCCATGTGCAAGTGCATCAAATAAAACTCCCGACACTGAAACAATTCTGTATGGAAATATAATGGCATCACATGCAAAAAAGAGCTTTGAAAGTGTTATATCGTCAATATGGCCCAGACTTAAATTTATTGCATTGCTGATCCGTAACGGTTGCTCTAATCCTCTCTCGTGTTTATTTTGCTTAACCACAAGAGACCAATCCTTTGGCAGACTTAAATTATCCAATATGTCAAATCCTTTATAGGAACCTACGTATCCAAAAGCTAACAGGAGTCTTTTGTCATTAGGCAGCCCAAAATCTTTTCTGAATTCTTGCTTATTTGCAGCAGATAATGACGGTTGTGCTGGCTCTGCGCCATGGTATATCACAGTCCCACGTTTGACAATTTTACGAATTGTATTAGCAGGACTTATTATGTCAGACGACAACCTAACTACTTGCTGTAGTAGACCATATCGCTGATTCATAACCCATCTTCTTATTGCAGCTCGAAGCGGCAATGGGAGAAAACCAAATCTTCCTTCTTTTCTTAGAGCCCTTTCTTTTATGTATTCTTTATATTCGGGATATGGAAATAGTGTGTGCAGGGTAGATACTGTCGGAACTGGACATTTCTTGTAGAATTTATCAAGAGTTGATCCATGTAATATTCTCATAAACATGTGACCTATGGTTGTGTCAATTTCATATAATCCCCTTTCATATTGTATGTTAACGATATCCGGCTTTAGTTGCTGTACCAGATCTAACAGACGGTCAGAATTTTTTCTATCTCCTTTCTTGGTGATACCATGAAAAATGCCATCATTGTCATCATTACTATTGTCAATATCTTCATGAACAGTGGTATTTTTAACGTCTGCCATGGAAGAGTATACGTCTGTATTCGCTTTTTCTTTGTGGCTATTGGTTACAATATACACATCGATATTTCTCTTATTACTCTTCTTCAGCGCGTTTGCAAGATTGTGGGTGTATCTTCCAACACCTCCTTTCATAGGGGGATATTCACCAGAAACCATTAGAATTCTCAATTTAATATTGTCGGATCACTGCGGATCGTTATTATATTTATGTGGCCATTAATTGGATACTACGTGCTTTTTTTATGTACTGCTGTATGTTTTTTCTAAATAGTGACGACGAAAACTGTCTGGCAATATCATACACCATTGTCCTCCTTTCCTCGTTATATTCATCAATATTCTTAGAGATGCATTTAGCAGCCTCTTCTATTGTGCTATACTGATTTCCTGATTGGATTATCTCACTGCATCCGCCATAAGAAGGGACAATAGGAATAAGACCTGCGGCCATAGCTTCTACAATAGAGATTCCAAAGTGCTCGCCATACATAGTATGTAGATAAAGCATACTTTCAGACATTGCATTGATCATCTCTTCATTGGTTGCATTTGGAGTCAGACTTACTCTATTTTCTAATCCGTAATTCTTAATCTTTTTCTGAAGTAAATTAAAATAAGGTCTATTTGTAGATGTTAGCAATCCAATGACTTTGAACTTTACATCTTGAACCAGTTGAGCTATAATTATAGCCTTTTCAATTTGCTTTTCAGCAGAGAAACGAGAGATCACCAAAACTTGACGTTTTCTGGAATTTGACCTATAGGCAGACGAAAATCGTTCAATATCTACAGGCGGATATAAAACGTGAGAGTCTAATTGAGGATATACTTTTTTTAATACATTCTTCGTGAATTTTGAATTAGCCAGTATTATGTTTGATCTGAATAATGCCTTTTTCATAAGTCTATTCGCTATAGCCGCATATGGTTTGAAATAGGTATTCCAAAGAAGTGATTTTTGATACTTTTTACTACTATGACTAGAATCAGAAGTATTGAGAGCACTTATTGGAAAGTGAAGATATGTTATACATGGTACATTATTTGGAATCATATAAGGTATGACACTGCCATGTGTATTTATGATGATATCTGACTCTCGAAGACCTAAACGAGGTATCGCCATTAATACTCTTTGATATAAGCTGAAATAATTCATTTTAAATGGGATTAGCGACCTTGTATTTGTGATGTGTATTGTTTTTCCATATATTTTAGCCAAATATTCTAGATTTGGCTTTTGAACGGTAATTAACTCGATGTCATATCCAAGCTCATATAACGATTCTATTGTCTCTATTGCAACCGTTGACTCACCACCGGGAGAGTTCAAAGTATGATGAATAACAACAGCTTTCACACTACAAGCTATAAGCGTTCTTGTTATTATCAATATCCATATTATTGAAAGCGAGGACTGATCAAGATCAGATATTTAGAAGTGATGCTGACAACTCTCGCTCGAATAAATAACGGTAATTTCGACAAGATATTGATAAAATGCTAGACATTATCCTGATTTGATAGATGCATGGCACTATACCAAATACTTTTAATACTATTAAGAAGGAGTTTTCTTATTAATTTATCATTATTCATTAATAAGATTGATTTGTTTACTGTACTCTTACACAAGGCATCCCTAAAGCACCATGTGACAATGGCACATTCTTGTAATATACCGTAATCCACAATGTCTTTGCAGGATTAACAATAGATCCTTTTATTGGTTCATTGCAATTCAAACATGGCACCGCTTCCCACCCATCAGGCACACTACCGTTTATGAGCTTATGAATCGCAGTAGCTTCTCCGGACCGGTATTTTTCATTAAGTAGTGGCTCTGTCAAATTGATAAATTCGTCTACGCTCAACTTTCCATCGTTTTTGTATTTTTCTAGCAATAAACATATTGTATTGTTATTGGTACTTAGTAAATCTCTTTCAAAATGTGCAAAGAATTTTTTTTGCAGTGAACCAATGTCATTTTCCACTAGTCTTTGAAACCTCTGATTTTCGCTCTCCACCAATTCTGGATGGAATCCATGTTCAGCTATAATTTCTGGAGGTTTTTTCCCGTTAAGAAGTTCGCCATATAGTTTTCTCAAACCCTCTGTATCTAATTGTGGAACATGTAGCAGGCTGTTATTGGTATAGATGCTCAGTTGGCTAGTTTTAGATATTACTTGTGTATCGCGTCTAACTAGAAGGCCGGCTGTCTTTAATTTGCTCTTCTCTTTCCATACATATGCTTCGGTTGTACCGACTATTCTGGCGATGTCTTTCGTGGAATACTTACCCTCAGAAAGTAGTCTCAGTATCATCTTCTTGTTTATCGGATCCTCTGGTAATGGAAGGGGCTCGCTCATCTTGGGTAAGCATAGTAAGGTAAGGGAAGGTTATTAATTTTGTAGTTAACAACTACTATATATATAGCAATTACGATATTAGTTGTTAATCACCTTACTTTACCAGTTAATGAGTTACCTTTGCCTATTGAAACTGTCTATTCAAAGTCTGTAAAACCGAAGATGAAGAACAACTACGACGAATATGTAGTACATAACAGTAGTCAACTGTAACTAGGATTGTCTCAAAGTACAGGCAGCCTCAAAAGTATCTGCTGGCCGATCTCTTTGTTAGCAAATAGCAATGTACCGCAGTGGTCACACCTCAAAACGAGACGGGCAGTCTTTGTAGGTTTCAATGTAGCGCTTGAACCACATAATATACAGCGCACAGACCGGGTCCAGCCACTTCCAATGCTCATGTTATGACGTTGTAGAATATAGATAGGTGTCTATATGTACGCTTATTATTTACTAAAAGTATCACGGTCATATATCTATGATGACATGACCATCCCATAATACAATTACTCTATTGTATGAATAAATCAATATCAGATACTACTGCCGGTAGGCGTCTGTATACGATTACACTTTTGAGTCCTGTTAAGTTAGACAAAAAGAAATAGCTAAAAGCTGAATCAATCAAAACAATCTGACAATGTTTGAATGTAATAGGACTAAGCCTTTAGTGTATATACAAAATCACTAGCGATTTTAAGACGATAATCTGTTACAGACAAATATACACAATTATATTTATGAACAAGACAAGTTAATTGTACTACTGACGCACCGTGTCAACAGGAATGATGTCCATCCGTGAGCATATTGACGAGTTACGCTCAAGAATGCTTCGTATCGTAATCTCAATTATGATTATTACTATTTTTTCTATGAGTTTTGGCATAAAAACGTTTACACTCTATTATCCTATTGATAATAATAACAATAATAATAGTAACGGTATACAATTGTTTTACCCATATCCGGATCCATTCCATAACATCGCTATACAAATCACCTCTTTTATGGAAAAGACTTTACTTCCACCAGAAGTAGACCTGATCCAAACTGCACCTGGACAGGCGTTTTTTGCTCAAGTGTATGTTTCATTATTAACTGGTATTATAGGCTCAATACCAATAATTATTAAGGAAATATTCGGCTTTATTTCTCCTGCTATTGGCAATCAGACAAAAAAAATCGGAATAATTAATGTATTTCTACCCATAGTTTCTCTATGCATCACTGGTATAGTATTTTCATATATCGTAGTAATTCCATTTACCCTTGGTTTTCTTTACAAGTATGGCCAATCCATTGGTGTCGCAACATTCCTCAACATAAATGACTTTATTTCATTTGTACTACAATTTTTTCTTGGATTTGGAATTGCTTTTGAGCTTCCTATCATCATGTATGCAATTGCTTTGACTGATATAATTGATACTCGATTTTGGAGAAAAAACTTTAGATACGCTGCTTTGGTTTTGGTAATCTTTGGTGCTATAATAACCCCTGATGGTAGTGGCATTACTATGTGGTTTGTTTCAGGGCCCATGATTACACTGTATCTATTGGGGATGGTGGCAATTGAAAGAAGAGACAAGATGAGGGGAAGAGTACTAATATCTTAGGATTTACAAATTCTTCTATTAAAATATGAAATCAACACTTAAATTATTAATCCTACCTAGATATATATGCAAATGCTAGGACTAACTAGCCTCATAATGGGAATTGTTAATGGAGCCGAAATAATAATTATCGTAGTAGTTATTGCAGCACTCTTTTTTGGTGTAAAAAAAATCCCTGAGCTAGCCAGATCATTTGGTAAGGCATCTACAGAATACGAAAAGGCTAGAATTGAAGCACGAAGAGAGATTCAACAACTTAAGCAAAATAATACTACAACAAATGTCGACAGAGAAAAGCTTGAATCGATAGCTGATACATTAGGAATTGATTATTCCAGTAAGAACGACGAAGATCTCAGATCTTCTATTGAAACAGAAATTAACAGAAGTAAGGGTCAAGCTTAACGATGTGAAAATTTTTTCCTTGAAATATTTTTTGTGTTGGATAACTCCTCTCCTCTATATATCATGAAGAAGATCTAGTTTGATAAGTAGTAATGATCACTAGATATCGTGTTTCAAATATTGTCAAAAATCAATATGACCTGAAGAACATTACAATTGGTACCTTGGGGAGCCATTCTGCTTTAGAAATCATGGATGGCGCCAAAGATGAAAATATGAATACTGTTTGTATATGTCAAAGAGGAAGAGAACTTCCTTATAAGCGATTTAAACGGCTTGCAGATGAAATCATTTTGCTTGATAAGTTCTCCGATATTGTGGATACGGAAAATCAAGACAAATTGCATCAATTAAATACGATAATGATTACCAATCGCGCTCTTACTGCTTATCTGGGTTATGATAATATTGAAAATAACTTTGAGATTCCTATCTTTGGAAATAGGCAGTTATTGCGAGCAGAAGAGCGCACTACTAGTAGAAACCAGTATTATTTACTTGAGAAAGCAAAGATCAAATATCCAAGGATCTACAAAAATCCGTCTGATATTGATGGACCAGCACTAGTCAAAGTTCAAGAAGCAAAACGAAAATTGGAAAGGGCATTTTTCATTGTATCCTCGTATGAAGATTATAAAAGGAAAGCAAAATTAAAGGTTGAAGATGGACTCATTAATGAAGAAGGTCTCAATTCTGCAGTTATCGAGGAATATATAATTGGAACTTACTTTAACTTTAACTTTTTTCATTCTCCACTAACTAGCGAAACAGAATTTCTAGGAATTGAAAGAAGATTGCAAACTAACCTACACGATTTCACTACCTCATTACCTGCTAGAGAGCAGCTCGAAATTAGTGATAATATTGATCTGCAGAATATTGAAGTAGGGCATACGCCAGCAAGCATACGCGAATCGCTGCTTGAGAAAGTGTTTGAAATAGGTGATAAATTCACCATGGCAGTAAAAAGAGAATACCCTCCTGGAATCATAGGCCCGATTTCATTACAGAGTATTGTTACACCAGACTTGAATTTAGTGGTATATGATGTATCACTTAGAGTTCCGGGTAATCCAATCATGGCAACTACTAGTCCGTATACAAAATATTACTACGGTCATACCATGGGCGTTGGCAGAAGAATTGCAATTGAGGTTAAAAATGCTATAGCACAACAGAGACTTACAGAAATAGTAACTTAATTTGCTGCCATGACATATAATTATCATTGTTCGATTGTTTCTTCAAATAAACTCTTCCTTACTTTGATTGGTACGTCATAGTAAGCTGCTAGAGCAATTGAATCTGATGCACGATAATTTCTTAATATCAATGGCTCTTTCCTACCTTTAAAATATAAATTTGCCCGTAAAACAGAACCGCTTTGATATACTCTAACTTCCATGAGCAATAAATCTTGCATAACTGCTATTTCTTCAACTAAATTATAGATGGTCGGTATGGTATTTTTGTCACCTTCTTTGAATCGTGAAATATGTCTGGCAACTTCACCAGAAAATGCACGCATAGGAAATTCTTTTCCGTCAAACGTCTTTAATATGACTATGCCTTCTAATCCCAGCTGGTCAGCAAAACCCACATAACTTATTTTTACAAGTATATACTCTCCATCTTCTTCTGGAAAAGCATTAGTCATGATAAGTGACTATACATTTCTAAGAATTAAGGTTTGTCGTCCATTTCTATTACAGCGCCATGGATCTATGCTGAGCAGATAAATGGTTGCTTTAAAAGATAGATTTATGATTAATGTATTCTTTCTCCTCTTTTATAGGACTTCGCAAGCACATTTTGTTCGAAAATAGGCAATGTCTTCGAAATGCTATCTAGATACATCTGTACATGTGGTTCTGCAATCCACATCCTTTCGTTTTCAAACAGGTGTCCGTATCTTTGTGAGCTACCAATTCTTTCACGCAATCTAAGGTTATCTAAATATCCCATAGGAATAGTATATTCATCAAATCCGTGATTTCTAGCTATTGTATCAAATACTGTATGCATACCTGAACCATGCTGCGCTGCTTCTTTAATACGATAGGCTATATTCTTTGGAATACCCAACTTTTGAGCGACTCTTCTATGCACATGTTTTCCAAAGATATCATCTGCTGATTTTACATTCAATTTCAGATCTATTTGCATAGAAACTCTGATTATGTTCATGTCAAGAAAGGGTTCCCGCATCTCTATACTGTGTGCCATTGCAATTTTATCTTCTCTCTCAAGAGTCTCTTTGTAAAGCAAGAGCAAATCTTCAGTCATATGTTCCCGTAACTTTTGATATCCTTCTTTTTCAACTACTTTTGTATACCACGAATACCCTCCAAAAAGTTCATCAGCAGCCTGTCCTGTGAACATTACTTTAATTCCATCTTCGTGAGCAAGCTTTATTGCAGCATATACTGGAACTGCAACTTCCACTTGGCCGGCATTAGTATTCTCGATAACATTGATAATCTCAGGAATCATTTGTTCTACCTCACTTCTAGTAAGTTCATTAACTCTTAGCTTTAGTTTGAGTTTCTTTGCTATATTACGTGCAAATGCGATGTCTGTAGAACCTTCAATACCCGCAGTATAGCAAATAACTTCAGGTACCATTTTCTTCGCAAGCCATGCAACGATTACACTGTCAATACCACCAGAGAAAATTATTCCAACTCTCTTGAAGTCCTGCGTACGTTTTTTCATGGACATAATTAACGCCTTTTGGTACGCGCTAACGGCTGAAGCCATTGTTTTATAAACTATTTTAGTTGATTGTACTGGAGCTTGTGCTACCTCGAATTCTTGCAAAAGGCCATTTGATTTTATAAGTATTGCATGTCCAGGCAATACACATTGTGTAGGCTCTTTTATTCCTACTTTCCATAATGCCTTTCGCTCAGATGCAAAGGCTACAAAGCTATTATTTTCGCCATAATAAATCTGCCTTACGCCAATTTTATCTCTGACTAAAGCTATGGTTCCTGTTACTTCGTCCTTGATAACAAGAGCATACACACCATCAAGTTCAGCAACAGTCTTTCTAATTGCATAAACTAAATCATTATTGCTTTTAGTGAAATGATCTTCTAATAAGTGAACTATAACTTCACTATCGGTTAGAGTATCAAATTTATGGCGTTTTAATAATTTCCTTCGAATTTGCTTATAGTTGTAAACCTCGCCATTGTGTTCAACAGTTAATCTGTTATTGCAGCTATGAAAAGGCTGCTGCCCGCAAGTACCACCTACTATTGCAAGCCTTAGATGGCCCAAAGCACTGCTTCCATAAAGCTTATGGTATTCTACATTGTTTGGTGAATCTGACTGAACAACAAAGTTGTCAGCCGCTATTCCTGCCCCGTCAGGGCCCCGACTTGCAATGCAAGAGAGCATAGGTCCGATGAGCGGTGCAACATTCTCATTCTTTTTGCTTAAAATACCTACTATTCCACACATTTTATTATAACCCAAATTCCATGAAGAGCATAATTCCCATCACGAATGATAGTATATTTGCTCAATCACAGATATACTATATAGTTCATAATACTTTAAAAGTGTTATGTAGGGAGCTTTTACAATAAATCGAATATATCAATATTAATACCATTATCGTATTAACTCTCATAAATTAACTCCATTGTGCGTAGTCTACTTAAATTATTATACTATTGGTCAGACAATATATGAATATGTGTTGTCTAATTCCTCTGCTTTTATATCTGCATATCGCCTCTAATATAATATATCAAAAAAATTTATTATTAGAAAAATACTATTAGAAATGAAATTATCAGTTTGCCTATGCAGAATGAATGAAACTTGGTGCTCTATTATGAAGTATATTTGCAAATCGATGGGTGTCTATATCTTTGAATGGTGCAATTTTTTGTAATTCAGATGGTTGATGTCCTTCATTTAATATATCCCTTCCACGTAGTTCCTCAAGTATTTTTTCTCTTAGCTTCGGAGGGCAAATCTTGCTATGATAGATGCAACCAAGAGATCCATTAAACATTTCCTTCAAATGGATATCCCCCTTTTCTTCGTGAAAATGTGGATTGCGTGTTTCGACCTGCATGACCTCCACCCCTTCATCCATTGCTTCCTGATTTTCAGTGGGCACAATTCCTCCAAATTCCTCTAATATATCTACAATTTCATATGTCTCTACAGAAAAACCTGGTGAGTAAGTCAGAAGCTCTGCTAGTTTCATCGACATGCAGTGCTCACCTGAATTCCCTGTACGCATGACTTCGGTCTCAAAACCAGTGTAATAAGATATTAATGAATTAAGGTGTTGATTTGTTACTTCAGATACTCTTCCCCATTTAGAAAAATATACACCACTCTCTGATACTTTGGGCTTGTAAATCCATGATATACGAACCATTGTAAAAGGTGTATTAGACATTGCAATCCCTGATGCGAATATCTTCACATATTCGTTTACTGCACCAGGTACGTAATTATCTGCATCGATAAATCCCACATATTCCTTTCCTGCCATTTTGGCAAGTAGCATTCCAATCATCATTCCTTCTGCCTTGCCATTTCTAACTGTGCCATCAGGGCCAAATATACTAGTGTAGCCAACCTCTTTTAGCGCATCAGATAGCCCAGGGTCCTTTTGATGTAATATTAACGCATTTTTTCCTACAAATCTATTAAATTGTTCAAGTGCATCCTTTTCCAACTTATATCTGTCAACGGGTTGTCTTGGACTATTAGACACAATAATGGTTAAGCAGTCATGGGGTATTCCACTCAACACACCTTCAAGCAACTTTAGACGCTCTCCTTTAATAGGTATGACAATAGCTATTTTTCTTTCAATTTCGGAGATCTCCTCATTTCCAACACTTCTAATAGTTTCAGACGTTATCCTACCATCATTAAAGCCTGAATCCAATTCATATACTCGCTGGACTCCATGTAGGCTTATAGCTCCAAACCTTTCAGTGTATCTTGGCAGGTCGAGTTTCATACATGTTAGAATAACTAACTGTTTATAATGCTTTTACTCCTGATTTTATAGCATAACCAAAAACTATCAAAATGATATAAAAATCATCTTTCAAATGTGGAACAAATTAAAAAGGTAAAAAATTTGTTTTTTTATTCCTTATCTATGAACTCATCATAATGTGGTGGTTCTGGATTTAGGCCCTTTCGCTTTCTAATTTCAGCAACTAGATTTCTAAAGATTGACTGAGGGACAGCCTGCCATGTCTTAAAATAGGTATTCCACATAGCCTTACCTGCTGTTCCTCCACGCATAATTTCTGAAAGATCAAATGTCTCTGAAGCCGGCAATTCACCTTGTATAATTGAGATCAAGCCTTTCTGTTCTACGTTCAGTAATTTGCCTCTCTTGCCAGACAGTATACCAGCTACAGTACCTATTTGTTCCTGTGGACATTTAATTTCTATACCTAATATAGGCTCAAGTAAAACTGCATCTGCGATCAGCATAGAACCTAGCATAGATCTCCTTGTTGCAGGCATTAGCTGTGCTAGACCTCTGTGTGCTGGATCCTCGTGTGGAACAAAGTGATGCAAAATAAACTTGATACCTCTTACAGACTCATGAGCAATCGGACCAGAATGTACTACATCGTCAAAACCTGATCTAATGGAGTCTAGCGATTCTTGTATGAATTGAACTCCTTTTGTCTCATCAATTAGCACATTACCTCCGACGTCTATTGCGGCAACACTTTTTGCTTCATCTGCATTCCAGCCCTTTCCTCTGAGAATCTTTGCCATTTCCTTCTTGTCCATGTCTTCTTTAATATGACCAGTTTTTATAATCTCAATTATATCGTCTGTAAGAGGTTCTACTCGCATGAAAATTTTGTTGTGCTTATTAGGTGATTTACTCATGATTGGACCAGCCTTAGTACGAATAGTTTCTCTATAATTGATTAGAGGCTGGCTGGTAATAATATTAAGACCTGCCTCCTGTAGTAGAGATGAGGCAATTTCAAGATGAAGTACGCCCATTCCTGCCATAAGTGTTTCGCCTGTTTCCTCGTTGATCTTAACGATCAGATTAGGATCTTCTACCGTAATTCTACGTAATGCCTCTACAAGTTTAGGCAAATCTTTAGGATGCTTTGGTTCTACTGCAATTGTAACTACAGGTTCTGAAACATATTTGATCGATTCAAAAGGTAGAATACTTTTTACAGTTGAAATTGTTTCGCCTGCAACAGCATAATCCAGTCCAAGCAGTGCAGGAATGTTACCTGTAGGTAACATACTTACCACTTCCCTTGTATTGCCCATGTAGATATTTACTGACTGAACCTTTCCTGGTCTCTTTGCATCAATTAAGTAAACTTCATCACCATCTTTAATAGTTCCAGAGAAAAGCCTACCGGTTGCAACTCTGCCTGCCTGAGGATCAACATTGATTGTAGTAACCATCATCACTCCCGGACCATTCTCATCACATGCCAAAAGTGATCTTCCAATATCAGATTCTAAATCACCAGGCCAGATCTTGGGAATCCTGTATTTTTGGGCGACATGCGGTGGAGGATGATGTTGTACAACCATGCCTAATACTGCTTCATGCAACGGGGCTTTCTCTGCAAGTAATTCTATATACCTGGGATCGTCAGAAGTATAAGCGTCGTAAACATCCTTGAAACTGACACCTCGTTTCTGAGCAACTTTGAAGTTAAAACCCCATCTATCTTTTGCAGAGCCGAAAGCAACACTATTTCCCTGTATGCTAACTTTCCATTTTTCTTTGAGTTCTGGTTCAGCATAAATGTCGATAAGTCGATTGAATTCAGCAATTATGTTCGAAAGCCATTTTTGCATAGCTTGCGGATCTAATCTTAGCTCTTTTACTAGCCTGTCAATTTTATTAATATATAGAACAGGTCTAACCCGTTCTTCTAAAGCCTGTCTTGTTACCGTCTCAGTCTGAGTCATGATTCCTTCAACAGAATCAGAAACAACTACTACACCGTCAATTGCTCTAAGAGCGCGAGTAACTCTACCTGTAAAGTCAATGTGACCAGGTGTATCAATCATATTAATTACGTATTCCTTACCTTCATTTTCATAAAAGAGCGTAACATTAGCCCCACGAATAGTCATTTGTCTGTTTTGCTCAAGCTTCATCGAATCAAGTGCTAGAGCCTGACCTGCGACTGAGGGTGAGATAATTCCAGACGCAGCTAAAAGACTATCACTCATAGTTGTCTTGCCGTGATCGACGTGGGCAATAACGCCGAAATTACGTATTTGGTCCTTATTACCTATAATTCTTAAAATATCTTGAGTTGATTTGAATTTTGGCATGTACTCAAACGACAAAAATTCGGTGCAGGACTATTAAATGTTCCTTACATCATAATTAAGCTAAGAATTCCGTTATTATGCGATTTGGGTTTCAGAGTATATCAATTGATTATATTCAAAACACATTAGGTTCGAAGTTTTGCAAAATGTGCAATCATATTAAAGTTCATCACATTCAAATCTCATGAATTAGACCGATCAGACTTCTTTTCGGTTTAGGTTGAAGTATCTTCTGTGGATATCCTAGACATAGAATCGACGAAGGTGTATACTTTGTGCCCAATATTGACATAACTTTTTCTTCGTCTATCATTCCTATCCATACTGAACTTAAACCCAAAGCGTGTGCAGCAAGTTGAGAATATGCTGCAGCAAGGGTAGCATCTTGTAAGGAAAATTTTTTAAGAATATTTGTTGAGAAGTTCATTTTTACTCTTGCAGGATTCATGCAAAAAACGAGTACAACAGGAGCATTAACGTATGGCTGCTTATTAGCAGCATCAACAAGTTTTAATTTGATCTCTGGATTCTTAACATGATATACTTCAAATCCTTGAAAGCCACCTGCTGTTGGAGCCGTATCAGCAGCAGCTAATATCATCTCGACTTTTGAATCTTCAACTTCCTTATTTTCAAATTTTCTTTGGGATCTCCTACCCAGCATAATGTTAAAGATATTGGACTGTAATGTATCATCTATATCTTGGAGGCTTATATCCTCTTTCTCTTCGACCTTTGGGTAAAGCAAACCCTTATCAGATTTACTTATTCCCCCAAACATCCTAGAGAAAACATCTTTTGGATAAGACATGAATTATTACTTATCATAGTCTAAGAGAATTCTTTAAAAGTCTTTCAATTTTGAATTTTAATCTTTAATGTCTTGATCTATACATGAGCAATAATATACACACGTAGCAGTATACTTTTCTTTTTTACAACACTCTACATCATCAGATTTTGCTTCATCATCATTTTATAGAACTCTTCATCAGATGTATTTCTTTTACCCAACCATTTTTAAACGTCATTTCAGGTCAAATGCCAGAGATAGGATTTTCATTTGTAACCAGCATTAAGTACTTAACATTTCACATATTACAAATTTAAGTCACGGATATTATAAAATACTCATTGATTGTTTTAAGTGGTTTGCAGCTATTGCCGATAGTTAAATATCTTGTAGGATATATTAGAACATGAGCATAGGCTCTAAGAAAAAGGATAAAGATAAAGACTCTAAAGGAGCTTCTGGTGGAGAAGCAAGTGCCAATTATACTATTGGATCAGCACGAGGAGGAGCAGAAGGGAGAAGCATAACAACAGGCAAGCAAGAACCAGTATCAACAACAGCGCCTAATAATAGTAAACCATCAATAAAACAAGATATTTCCACTACTGAAACTATAACATCATCATCGCTGCCATCACAAGATCAAATATCTACAGAATCTCTTGCGACTACTGCGTCGTCAACATCAACAAGATCTACATCCCAAGAGGTACCATACCAGTATCAATACCAACAGAATTATCAACAACAAAGACATGAGCAGCAATCTGGAATAAATAGTGCGTTAGATGGAACTAAAGATAGTATAAGAAAGTCTACGGATGAAGCAAGAAGAGACATTCCACGTTATACTCAAGCAGTTAACGATTATCACGAACAAACGATTGAATCTGCAAGAGAAATATCTGATAACTTTCTAGAATCGCAAAAAGAGATTATTAACTCACTACAGTCAGCATGGTTACCTCATATAGATGCAGCAAATAGAGTATTTACATCCAACTGGATTTCTCCAGGATATTTCACACAAGTATATGCAAATTTGGTTAGCAATTTTGCTAATAGTTGGATTGCTACAACAAGATTGGCAAACAATACCATATTTGCAAATATGGACGCTTTTAGAACAACAATACAGCAAGCAAGAGATAATACAAAAGAAATATCTAGAATAAATGTAAATACTGCTAGATCTTTAGAACAGACAGCAAGAGATATTGCTGAGAGCTATACATCTTCTTCTTCTTCTTCTTATGAGTTGTACAGTAATAGAGAAGGAGGATATTCTTTTAATCAAGAAGTAGTAAGAGAGCAGCAGCAACAACAAATCCCTTCAACACAAAATGAAGAAGATACTCAAAATGTGCTAGAGGCACAAAACCATATTGCTGGCCAGGGAAGACAGCAAACTGTAACAGATATGCCAAGAGCTGCAGCACTAGGACAAGCTCTAAAGGATATGCAATTTCCAGCAGATAAGAAGAGAATACTACTGTTTTTGCAGGAACGAACCAATACTGAAGCAAATTATAAACAAATGGTAGATTTACTGGATAGCATGGAAGATAGACAATATCAGAATGTATCTGATGTTACTAAAGCAGCGGGTCTAGTTGAATGATATATCTATACCACCAGTACCGCTGCCACTGCTACCTCCTCCTGTAATACCGGATAACATACTTCCTATACCTCCACCATATCCACCCATCATTTTCTGTACTAAAAATCCAATTATCGTACTGATTACAGAATTGCCTAATGGATTGATCAGCTCCACTTCTCTGTGAAAACATCCCTGTCAGGCTTTCTATGCTCATGTTTGTAAATAGACAAGATATTATTTAGCGATGATAGGTGTGATTTCGAAGGACAAAGAGATCCATAGGTTAAATTGTTAACATTAAAAAACCATGTAATCCATGAGCTTAATAGAACAAAAATGCAATTTGCAAGGAAAATATCTCCATCGGTTTTCACAATGTCTATGGCGGTATTGATCTTGCTTACATCATCATTCGCGTCTACAATATTTATGTACAAGGCAGCATACGCTCAAAATCCGAATAATAGTGGTAGTAGTGGATTTGGAAACACAACCAACCTTTCACTCCCAAATGGTAAAAGCATTCCTATAAACTATCTGATAAATACAGGTAAGGTTTTAGATCTAGTATTAGACAAAAATAGAGCAACACTTAGTGTGAATATTTCATCACCATCCGCAACTGATAATAATAATGGAAATTTAACAATTCAAATACCAAGAGATGTAGTTGACAATAAAAAGGAAGGTAATGCAGATGCACCATTTAGAGTACATGTAGATGGTAAAGATGCAACTGTCAGAGAGACA